>ENA-OQCK01000078-OQCK01000078.1-human-gut-metagenome-genome-assembly--contig:-NODE-78-length-53172-cov-3.381921_pt1 | contig 53172 bp, 51 predicted proteins | sample MGYA00242498_ERZ504578 | MGnify/ENA primary metagenome ERZ504578 (study PRJEB26092, sample SAMD00036229) | human gut metagenome | host: Homo sapiens | study: EMG produced TPA metagenomics assembly of...
CCAGAAAGAAGCTAAAGACTTTAACGTTGACTCTACCCTTTATGCCTATTATCAACGTTGTCAGGAATGCTTATTGCAACCCGTTGTACTTAGCATGTCCGATACCTTGTATCGAATGGCAGAGGAACGGCATGATAAACGGATGCAGCAGTAGCTATTTCCACCCAACTGGATTATCATTATTTTCAGGCAACAAATGAAGACAGCATTATCTATTATACCAATAAGGTGAAAGACTTCGCCAAAGCAACCCAACAACCCAAGTATTATTATTTCGCATGGTCGAACAGGCTTATTCTATATTATCTGAAAAACGGTAGAACCAATATTGCACTTTATGAAGCGCAAAAGATGCTGAAAGAAGCACAAGAGGAAGACGACAAAACCGGTCTGTCCCGCTGCTATAACATCATGTCGCAGATTTACACAGTCAAAAGACTGGATTCCATGGCTTTCGAATGGCAATTGAAAGAAATAGAACTGACGGAGAAATATGATCTGGAAAACTATAACATCTCGCAAACATACAGCCAGATAAGCAGTTATTACATCAATACCAACCAGCCGGAAAAGGCACTGGAAGCATTGAAAAAGGCGGATGCAACCGCATACTCCCCTACACAAAAAATATCCGTGCAACTGGAATACGTTAATTATTACAGCAAATTCGGAGATATGCAGCAGCCGAGAAAATACTAAACGAATGTAAAACAGCATTTGATCAGGATAAAAGATTATGGTCGATAAAGAAAAGACTATATAATATAGAATACGTCTATTATCTGCAATCCAAGCAATACCCAAAGGCACTGGAAGCTGCCAAGAAACAGGAAGCGGAGGAATTAAACCTTAGCGAAAGTATACAGAACAGTGTCCATTACCTGACGAAAGGAAAAATATACAGCAATATGGGTAATATGAGCGAAGCAATCAAATACCTGCAAATGTATATCGAAGCAGAGGATTCTTTAAAGATAGCCAATGAACAAATGGCCAGCAGCGAATTTGCCACTCTGCTCGAAGTGGAGAAACTCAATGCCGAAAAAAAGGAATTAATGCTCCAGGCACAGGAAAAGGAGATACGCAATAAGACGACATTAATCATCTCATTAATTGTTTTGTTAGGTATCCTATTCATGTTCTTATACAGAGAGAATTTCCTGAAACGTAAGTTGAAAGTTTCGGAAAGCGAACTTAAAATCAGGAATGAAGAGCTCACTATATCCCGGGAGGAATTGCACAAAGCCAAAGATATAGCCGAAGCAAGCAGCCGGATGAAGACAACGTTTATTGAAAGTATGACACATGAGATTCGTACACCGCTTAATTCGATTGTAGGCTTCTCACAGATTTTAAATGACCATTATAGCAATAGTCCGGAAACTCAGGAATTCGTCAAAATCATAGAGAATAATAGTAATGACTTACTCCGGTTAGTTACCGACGTGCTTGCTCTGTCCGAACTCGACCAATATGACAAGCTACCTACGAATATCACCACAGACGTCAACGCCATCTGCGAACTTGCTTACGAAGTAGCTAAAAATAAGAGCCAGAAAGGAGTTGAAGTATTCTTCAAACCTGAAAGAGAAAGCCTGTTTATACTCAGCAATCAGGAACGTATCTCACAAGTATTGAATAATCTGATGCACAACGCTGCCAAATTCACCTCGCACGGAAGTATCTGTATAGCGTATTCCATATCGGAAGCTGAAAAGAAGATTGAAATCAGTGTCACCGATACAGGAATGGGGATACCCGCAGACAAACAAAATTGCGTATTCGAACGTTTCTATAAAGTAAATTCTTTCACACAAGGGACAGGACTAGGACTTTCTATATCCCGAAGTATTGCAGAAAAACTGGGAGGCAGCCTCCAGATAGATTCTTCTTATACAGACGGATGTCGGATCGTACTAACCCTACCTTTAGTATACGCCTAAGCAAAAAACCGTCCGAAGCCGTATCTAATCCGAAAGAATAGCCTATCTTTGCAACGTTTTAATAGATGTTCAGGTTATGAAACTTTCTGCTATTTACCAGATTTTTCTGGATTGTCAATCAGTAACCACTGATAGCCGGAATTGTCCGGACGGTTCATTGTTTATCGCTCTGAAAGGCGAGTCATTCAATGGCAATGCCTTTGCCGGAAAAGCGTTGGAAGACGGTTGCGCATTTGCTATTATTGACGAGGCCCAATATGCCATAGAGGGTGATCGACGATACATACTCGTAAACGACTGCCTGCAAACATTGCAACAGCTAGCCAACTATCATCGACGTCAACTCGGAACACGGGTTATCGGTATCACCGGAACCAATGGAAAAACAACAACCAAAGAATTAATCTCCGCCGTTCTTTCTCAAACGCATAACATTCTTTATACCCAAGGAAACCTGAACAACCATATCGGAGTGCCAACAACTCTACTCCGGCTGAAACCGGAACATGACCTTGCCGTCATCGAAATGGGTGCCAATCATCAGGGAGAAATCAAATTCCTTTGTGAAATAGCCGAACCGGATTATGGCATTATAACCAATGTCGGTAAAGCTCACTTGGAAGGATTCGGTTCTTTTGAAGGTGTAATCAAGACTAAAGGAGAGCTGTATGACTTCCTCCGCAAGAAAGGAAATTCTACAATCTTTATCCACCATGACAATCCCTATCTGATGAATATAGCCAAAGGATTGAATCTGATTTCTTATGGAAGCGGGGAAGATCTTTATGTCAACGGCTGCATCACAGGGAATTCACCTTATCTCGCTCTCGAATGGAAGGCAGAAAAGAATGGTGAAACCCACCGGATACGGACGCAGTTAATCGGAGAGTATAATTTCCCCAATGCCCTGGCTGCCATTACAATCGGACGGTTCTTCGGGGTGGAAGACCGGAAGATAGACGAAGCGTTGGCCGGATATACACCCCAGAATAATCGTTCACAGCTTAAAGAGACAGCAGACAATACCCTTATCATTGATGCATACAATGCCAATCCTACCAGTATGGCGGCTGCCCTGCAAAACTTTCGGAATATGACAGTTTCTCACAAAATGCTTATATTGGGGGACATGCGCGAACTGGGCACCGAAAGTCTGAACGAACATCAGAAGATTGTTGATTACATAAAAGAGAGCGACTTTGAAAAAGTATGGCTGGTCGGAGAGCAGTTTGCATCTGTCTGTCACTCTTTCAAGACGTATGCAAATGTACAAGAGGTCATAAAGGAACTTGAAACAAATAAGCCTAAAGGCTATACCATTCTCATCAAAGGTTCCAATGGGATCAAACTTAGCTCAACAGTAGAATATTTATAATCACTGTTTCATCATTCTTGGACGCACCACATAATAAGCAACCAGACTTGCGAGCAATGCTCCGGTAGAATTTGCTGCAAAATCCAGCCAGTCTCCTCCACGGTAACTGGTACAGTATTCTTGCAGCAATTCTACACACCCGCTGAACAGCACGGGCAGAAGAACGCTCCTACCCAAGCATGCCACAACGGTGCCTCGTCCCGGCGATGTGCACGCAAAAATTCCAGCCACAACATACCTGACATACCGAAATACATACAAATATGAACCAGCTTGTCTAAGTTAGGAATCTCACTCAAATCCGTCTTGGGCGGTTTAAAAAATGAAAGATAAATCACAGTCAGGATTATAAAAAGTGAGATCGGATATTTCTTAATATAAGATAGCATATCTAAATAATATTACATATTTCGTGCAAATATAAGTATCATTTTCTATATTTGCACTCTTATAGGTATATTTTATAACGATTTGTAAGATAAAACAAGATTTATGACAAAAATGATAGAGCGAACTTCGGTAGTAAGTTAGGCGTAATACTTGCTTCCGCCGGCTCGGCAGTAGGACTGGGTAATATCTGGCGGTTTCCCTATGAAACCGGAAATCACGGAGGTGCTGCATTTATATTAATCTATTTAGGGTGTATTCTCCTTTTAGGCTTCCTATTATGATTGCAGAGTTTCTGATAGGACGCCATTCGCAAGCTAATACGGCAAGGGCTTACCAAAAATTAGCTCCCGGCACACATTGGCGCTGGGTGGGACGTATGGGAGTATTGGCAGGTTTCCTGATTCTCAGTTATTATGCCGTAGTTGCAGGGTGGACGCTGGAATATATTCTCGAAGCTGCCACTAATGGTTTCTCAGGAAAAACCTCCGGAGAATTCATCACCTCGTTCCAACAATTCTCCAGTAATCCCTGGCGACCAGTTATCTGGTTAATAGCTTCCTGCTGATTACGCACTTCATCATCGTGAAAGGGGTAGAAAAAGGAATCGAGAAATCTTCCAAGATTATGATGCCTACCTTATTTATTATTATAGTTATATTGGTTGTTTGCTCGGTCACTCTACCGGGAGCCGGTGCGGGCATCGAGTTTCTACTGAAACCGGACTTTAGCAAGGTGGACGGAAATGTATTTTTGAGTGCTATGGGCCAAGCCTTCTTCTCTTTAAGCCTGGGAATGGGATGTCTTTGTACGTACGCCTCTTATTTCAGCAAAGAGACCAACCTGACAAAAACGGCTTTCAGTGTAGGAATCATTGATACTTTCGTTGCGATATTAGCCGGATTTATCATCTTCCGGCCGCTTTCTCCGTAGGCATACAACCTGATTCGGGTCCAAGCCTCATCTTTATCACTCTGCCTAACGTATTCCAACAGGCATTCGGCGGAGTACCTATATTAGCATACATATTCTCTGTGATGTTTTATGCATTGCTGGCAATGGCTGCATTAACCTCCACGATTTCCCTGCATGAGGTAGTAACCGCCTATCTGCACGAGGAATTCAACTTATCCCGTGGAAAAGCAGCAAGACTCGTGACCGGAGGATGCATCTTTTTGGGAATATTCTGTTCACTATCCCTCGGAGTGACGAAGGATTCACGATTTTCGGTTTGGGAATGTTCGACCTCTTCGACTTTGTTACGGCTAAAATCATGTTGCCGCTCGGCGGGCTCTGTATTTCTCTCTTTACCGGCTGGTATCTTGATAAAAAAATCGTCTGGTCGGAGATTACAAATAACGGTTCAATAAAAATTCCTGTATACAAACTAATCATCTTTATATTAAAATATATCGCACCAATCGCTATCTCACTGATATTTATCAATGAACTAGGACTAATCAAACTATAATGTGGAAAGACTTTTTTTATTTCACTAAAACCGAACGACAAGGCATTATCGTCCTTGTCGTTCTTATTATAGGGGTATTCTCAATTCCCCGGCTCGTGCAACTATTCTCCACTCCTCAAGAAGTTACTCCTGAAGAAGATGAGAAATTCAAGCTAGAATATGATGAATTCATTTCATCGATCAAAGAAATAAAACCTCAAAGGAAATTCGCAGAAGGGGACCCTCCGAAAAACGATTCCTATTCACCAAAAGAAGTCAGGCTCTCTATATTCGATCCGAACACTGCCGATTCCATTACTTTTATATCATTGGGATTGCCTCCGTGGATAGCTAAAAACATTCTGCGTTACCGCAAGAAACAGGGAAAGTTCCGTCATCCGGAAGATTTCCGAAAGATATACGGGTTGACAGACGAGCAATATCAGACTTACATCCTTATATCCGTATTACCGAACAGTCCTCAACAAAAGATACCGTCCGACTATTAATGAAACAAGGGATGCCGCAGGATACCCTGTTTAAATATCAGCCGGCACCGTCATCAACCTGAATGAAGCAGACACGACCGAACTTAAGAAAATTCCAGGTATCGGAAGTGCCATTGCCCGTATGATTGTAAATTACCGGACACAGCTAGGGGGCTTTTATAAAATAGAGCAATTACAGGAGAAACATTTAAAAGCAGAGATGCTCCGGCCCTGGTTCTCTATCAACGCAACCCAAATCCGCCGTATTAACATAAATAAGGCAAGTATCGAACGATGATGCATCATCCGTATATAACTACTATCAAGCCAAAGTTATTGTGGAATACCGAAAAAAGAAAGGGGTCTTGACAAACCTCAAGCAATTATCACTTTACGAGGAATTCAATACAGCAGATTTCGAACGGATTACTCCTTATATTTGTTATGAATAGTTCCTCGTTTGTCACAATAAATAAAAAAAGATGCATTCCTATCACACCAGACAAGAATGCATCACACACAAACAAAACAAACACTCTACTATCATCTTCACAGACTTCCGTAGAGAAGCGACTATAAATATATAGCTAAAAGATAGAACACTTGCAAGGTTCTACCTTTTTGGTATGCATTTTTAGAAGTTGAGTTCTCTTATTAATCTTTTTTAATCATGCCGTCAACCATATGTATCGTTCGGTCGGTGATTTTCGAAAGTCCCTCGTCATGGGTAACAATCACAAAAGTCTGTCCCAAACGCTCCCTCAGGTCAAAGAACAGTTGATGTAAATCTTCTTTATTATGTGTATCCAAACTACCGGAAGGTTCATCCGCCAGTATTACAGCCGGATCATTGATTAAAGCACGCGCCACAGCAACGCGTTGTTTCTCTCCTCCCGACAACTCATTCGGTTTATGGGAAGCACGCTCTGCCAATCCCATAAATCGAGTATTCTAATAGCATGTTCGTTTGCCTCTTTCGAAGATACTCCTGCGATAAACGCAGGAATCATCACATTCTCCAATGCGGTGAACTCCGGCAGCAATTGATGAAACTGAAAAACGAAACCTATATTCTTATTACGGAATGCAGAGAGTTCTTTTTCTTTCATCCGGCTCACTACAGTTCCGTCAATCTGCACATTACCTGCATCCGGTTCGTCCAACGTTCCCATGATCTGCAACAAGGTAGTCTTACCTGCCCCACTAGGACCTACAATACTGACAATCTCGCCTTTGTTAATTTCCAGATCAATACCTTTCAGGACTTGCAATGAACCGAAGCTTTTTGTTATTCCTTCTAATTTTATCATGATATTTATAATCGTTTAATGACATATTCCGCCAAATAGCAGCCGAACACAGCCGGCATATAACTCACTGTCCCGCAAGTTGATTTCTTATTCTGTTCATCATCAGTCAGCAATACAGCTTTCGGATCAGCCTGTTCGGTACTGAATACTACCGGAAGTTTACGTTTCATTCCCATTTTCTGCAAACGTTTCCGCACCGCCTTACTTAGTCCACAATGATAAGTATCCCAAAGATCTGCAAAACGGACCTGAGAGATATCGCTCTTTGCTCCCGCTCCCATACTGGACACAATCTTGATATGCCGTTTCATCGCCTCATAAATCAAGAAGCACTTCGGACTGATTGTATCAATTGCGTCTACTATAAAATCATACTTGCCTGCGTCCAATAGTTCCGGTATATTCTCATCTTTCAGATAAACAGGGAGTACCGTCAGTTCAATATCCGGATTGATATCTTTATACCGGGTAGCCAATACTTCCGCTTTCGGCATTCCCAACGTAGAGTGCATGGCAGGTAACTGGCGGTTCATATTCGTAGGCTGCACAGTGTCCGCATCTACAATAGTCATTTTGCCAACTCCCGTACGACAAAGCATTTCGGCAGCATAAGCGCCCACTCCGCCTAATCCCACAACCAATACGTGTGCCTTCCGGATGCGATTCATCTTTTCTTCTCCTAACAGGAGTTCCGTTCTTTGTTGCCAGTCGTTTTTTTCCATTAGCTTTTCTTTAACCATTTATAGAACCATTTACCCACTTTCTCATAATGTTGTGATTCATTATGACCGCGCGGATCAGAGAAAGACACAATTTCCTGCGGATCTCCGAATTGGTCGGGATACAGGATAATCAAACTATTGTTTGAGAAATATTTTCCTAGCTGCGCCGGAAGACGTTCGAAAGAGGTGTCATAAGAGATAGAACCGCGACGGGCTGAGATTACCACCAGCAAATGATCATAGTTCACTTGCCCTGTTAATAACAAAAGGTCTTCCCATTCTTCCAACAAGGAAAATTCAGTCGGAGTTCCTGCATATTTTTTCTTTACCAGTTGCTGAAGACGCATCAGCGTACGTTCATTGGAAAAGAAATGCACGCGACATCCCAGAATACTTCCCATACGGCAGAAATGTTCCACCCATTTTGAGAACCCGGTTTCATATTCCGCCTTTGGCGGCACGGCAATATTTATCCGGCGCAAGGTATTAACCGGCATCAGAAACTTAGCGATCATCACCTCGCGATGTGTACCTTTCAAAAGGCTTTCCGCCAAATTCCCGAAAAAGGTATCAACAATATTCGCTTTCCGATGCAGACCGATTACTACATCCGTAGCTTCATATTCTTTAATCGTGTGGATAATTCCCGAAGCGATGTTCAGGTCATAACGGCTGACCATATTTACAGGAACATCGGCAGCAGCAGCAATCATTGCCGCTTTTTCCAAATTTCGCTTTCCTTGCAGTTCTTTCTTCTCCGAACTGTTACTATCATTAATAACGTTTAATGCGATTAAACCATTCTTCTGTTTGGCGTCTTTTATCACTAAAGCCAGATTTATCAAATCCTCAATTGTATCCGGGTTAGCCACGGGAATCAATATCTGTTCGGTACTTTTCTTTGCACCTTGTTCCTCTGATTGCAATTCCTCATTCATAGCGAAACGGCGGGCAGAACGTTCTGTTACCAAAGAACTGATTACACAAGTAAAAAGAATCATCACCACCGTACCGTTCAACACATCATCATTCAGCAAACGCTCCCCATTCTCCATAATAATTTCGTGACCGATCAATACCGCTGCAAGCGTAGCTGCTGCCTGAGCATTACTAAGTCCGAATATCATACTCCGTTCATTCGGTTGCATACGATAAATCTTCTGCGTGATCCATGCAGCCAGCCATTTACTAAAAGTAGCTACCACTGTCATAACGACAGCAACTTTCAATGCCTCGCCTCCAGTAAACAGGCTTCGTACATCAATAATCATTCCTACACCAATCAGGAAGTAAGGAATAAACAGTGCATTTCCTACAAATTCCAACCGATTCATCAAGGGAGATACATGAGGAATCAGACGGTTCAAGACCAATCCGGCAAGGAAAGCTCCCAAAATGCCTTCCATTCCTACAAACTCCATTAATCCACCACCGAGAAAGACCATCGCCAGCACAAATACAAATTGCATCACGCTATCATCGTACTTCCGGAAAAACCAACGGCCGATACGAGGAAAGAAGAAAACAATCAGAAATCCGAGAAAAGCAACTTTTGCCACAAGAAATCCCCAGAACCAACCGTCAACAGTTCCTTTGAACATACCGCCTATGACGGCAAGGATTATCAAAGCAAGAGTAACGGTAACAGCCGTACCACCAATCGTAATATTGACACTGCGCAAACGCGACAATCCATAACGACTGATAATAGGATAAGCTATCAACGTATGAGAAGCATACATACTAGCCAGTAACACAGCGGTAAGGAAACCATAACCCAACACACTCATACTACTCCAGATACCCAATCCCATTGGAATAAGAAAAGTAAGCCAACCGAACACAATGCTTTTCGTCCGGTTCTTCTTGAAGTCTTCCATGTCCATTTCGAGTCCGGCAAGGAACATGATATAATATAGTCCTACTTTACCGAAGAGTTCGAAGCTGCTGTCACGATCGAGCACGTGAAAACCATGTTCACCTATCAGTACTCCCGCCAGAATCATGCCAATAATATGAGGTATATGAAGGCGTCCCAAAATCATCGGAGCAAAAAGAATGATAATCAATACCAAAAAGAATACCCAGGTCGGATCGGTTATCGGTAAAGTCAAATTAAAATCAAACAAGTTCATAGGCTGTGGCTTTAGGAATTCAATGCAAAGGAACAAAAAAGTTCGCATACCACCAATAAGTTACAAGGTTTGAGTCGTGAGTTTTAGGTTATTTCAATACAGGTTCTATCAGTTACTGCTAAAAACTCATAGTCTTATAACTTTTTTCTCACCCGAAATACTAATTATATGGCAAAATGTTATAATTTTGCAGCCAAATATCTTCTATTCGACAGTGTAAGAAGATAAATACAATATTCACAATTTAACAAAAGAAAAAGATGAAAGTAGCTATTGTTGGCGTAAGCGGAGCCGTGGGACAGGAATTCCTGCGCGTGCTCGATGAGAGAAACTTCCCGTTGGACGAGTTAGTTTTGTTCGGTTCTAAACGTAGTGCCGGAACAATTTATACTTTCCGCGGTAAACAGATCGAGGTGAAACTCTTACAACACAACGATGACTTTAAAGGGGTAGACATTGCTTTCACTTCTGCCGGAGCAGGAACATCCAAGGAATTCGAAAAAACAATCACCAAGTATGGTGCTGTGATGATCGATAATTCCAGTGCATTCCGTATGGATGCCGATGTACCTTTGGTAGTGCCTGAAGTAAATGCCGAAGACGCATTGGAACGTCCTCGCGGCGTCATCGCCAACCCGAACTGTACGACTATCCAAATGGTAGTTGCACTAAAAGCCATCGAACAGCTTTCTCATATAAAAACCGTGCACGTGTCTACCTATCAGGCAGCAAGTGGTGCGGGTGCTGCTGCCATGGACGAATTGTATGAACAATATCGCCAAGTATTGGCTAACGAACCTGTTACCGTGGAAAAGTTCGCGTATCAGTTGGCATTCAACCTGATTCCTCAAATTGACGTCTTCACCGAAAATGGTTACACCAAAGAAGAAATGAAGATGTTCAACGAAACACGCAAAATCATGCACTCCGATATCAAAGTCAGTGCTACTTGCGTACGTGTTCCTGCATTACGTGCTCACTCTGAAAGCATTTGGGTAGAAACAGAACGTCCGATTTCCGTAGAAGAAGCCCGCGAAGCATTCGCCAAAGGCGAAGGATTGGTTCTTCAGGACAATCCGGCAGAAAAGGAATATCCGATGCCGTTGTTCCTTGCAGGTAAAGATCCGGTTTACGTAGGACGTATCCGTAAAGACCTGACGAACGAAAACGGACTGACTTTTTGGATTGTAGGTGACCAGATCAAGAAAGGTGCGGCATTGAACGCAGTACAGATAGCTGAGTATCTGATTAAAGTAAAAAACGTATAAGAAGGCATAAAGCTAAGGATATCCAAATGATCGATTTAGGGATATTCCTAAAATAAGAAAATGCAAGGCAACTAATTCGCTATGAATTAGTTGTCTTTTTACATTTTTAAGCATTCCCTCGAAAATACAGTTGACGACGAAAACGGGAGTAACTTACTGTTTTTCTTATTATTACACACCATTTTTTAATATTAGTATTCTATTTCACAGTATGAGCCCACACAAAAGGAATATAATTGAACCTTTTTCCTTTTTCCGTTATATTAAAGACTATTTCCTTTTTCAACTTTATTTCCATTTCTTGATAAACAGAAACCGGTACTGTTGCAAGCATACTAACAGCCGGAAAACGATATTCTACATCACGTATTATTCCTGTGTTAGTATCAACACGCAGTATTATTATAAATTTGCAACCTTGTACCCGCGTTCTCTCCTCTTCAGAAAAAGATTCATTCAAAATAGACAAACATTTTCCCCATAACTGACTATCATCTACAAAGTTTGCCTCTTTTCTTTCAGCATCAGTAATTTCTGCGCCCGTTTCTTTTATTGACAGCTTCAACTTCTGTAAACTTATTACTTTTACTATATAGCCTTACAGACTTGGATTCTTGTGTTACATCACAAACATAACGCTGAGCATAAAACACCTGAGTAGTATCATAATAAAATGTTTGTGCATACATATCAACTAGCACAAATAACAAACTAACTAGGACTATTACTTTTTTTCTCATATCAACAATTTTTAGCTATTTCTCTTAAATTTTCAAAATCAAATTCCACACCACACTATTGTCATATGGATAATCTTTATAGGCATCAGTTTTTCTAAAAACATTTACAATATTATTTTCAATAAGACCATTCACATATTCCGGTGACATATCAGGTAGTAATCTCCTTTTATTGTTAATATATGTACTTAACATCTGTATCGCTATGCCTCGATTGTCTGCATGCTCAGCCGCAAACGACCATCCTGGAGCATCATCCTCACTCTTTAATAAATAACAGTATTGCGCAAAATGTGCCTCAATTTCATGATTCATTTTCGCATTACAGAATGAAGTGATGTTCTTCTCCTTTCGATACTGGTACGCATGAAACAATTTATGAAAAAGTTCGTTGCTCTCCAACTTTGAATTTATTCTAAGAAGATTGTTTTGTGGATAATATGCCGTATCTATCTAAAAATGTATATCAAAAGTAGTAAATAATAATATTAAAGACAAGATATATATAGTTTTTCTCGAAATCAATTAAGCAAATAAATTAACGTAACCATTGCATTCCTGCTTCTCTGGCAGTTGCCGTGGTGCTACACAATTTCTTTGTCGTAAAGCTGGAGAAGATTTCCTTTACGCTATGCAGTTCCGTGATCGGTGATTTCGTCATGATGGGGCAAGAGGAAGAGAAAGGAACCGTACGCTGTGACCTCACCGGAAATATTTATTCGGAAACAGTATTCGCCAGTATCCTGTCCATGTTTTATTTCCGCCGGTTGATGTCCGACGAGCGTTTTCCAGACACTCTCAACGGAGTAACCGTTACTCCCAAAATAGTACAGACGGAGAACTTCAACTTCCGAAGTGCCCCTACCGATATAAACACCCCTTCTATCAGGCTGTACCCTCTGTTGGAGTCCATGTCCGGACGCGTAGACTTGAAAATGCCCGGCATAACATTCACTTCCTATACGGATAAATATGTAATGCCCCGCTTCGAACAGTCTTTTAATGTTACCTATAAATAAAATGAATCAGAGATTACCGGAAGCCTATAAAACAGAATGGCTCCCGGCAGTCCTTGATTATTATTTCTAAATTCCACTTAAAACAATAGACGATTTTTTTTCTTTATTCAACAGAAAGCCATACCTTTGTCCCCGTAATCATAAGATAAGCCGCAATTGTCTCTGCGTTATTCACAAACAAATACGGTTAAATAAAATGACTTTATACAAAACCGTATGAGAATTTGTAAGACTTTCACGTTTCTAAGTATCTTTATTGTCTTATTCTATAATTGTTCGCTTCCCGCCGACGATGAAGATGAGAGAAATCCAGAAGAAGATAATACTACATCCGAACTGCCCTGGGAAGGAGAAACAGATAAATTCACAATCAACTCTAAAGAAGGACTGCGCCTGAACGATCCGCAAGAAAATGCAGGAACCGCTTATGTCACTATACCTTCCAACTCCGTAAAGAATACCCGTTGGGAGTTCGGAGTCCGCCTTACATTCAATCCTTCCGCCAACAATTATGCTCGATTTTACCTGACTTCTTCTTCAAATGTACTCTCCGGCAACGTAAACGGTTACTATATCCAAATAGGAGGAGCCAAAGACAACGTTGCCCTTTACCGGCAGAACGGAGAACAACCCAAGCTGTTGGCTTCGGGAAGGGAAGTGATGAAAGGAAACAACTCACCCAAGTTATACATAAAAGTGGAATGTGATAACAATGGTTACTGGACTTTCTGGACACGACTGGAATCAGAAAATGAATACACCAAAGAAAAGCAAGTAAAAGACAACAGCATCCTGACTTCTCTTTATTGTGGAATATACTGTATTTATACCAAGACACGTTGTAAAGGTTTCACATTCCACCATATACAATTGTCCAATGATGTGGAGACTACTACCAAACCTACTGAAACACCTGATGAGCCAGATAAACCTGATGTTCCCGAAGATCCGGTTCTGCCTGATTATCCGGAAGAAGTCAAGAATATATTATCATTCAACGAAATCATGTATGACAATGCAACAGACGGTGCGGAATACATAGAGTTTTATAATCCGGGTAACAACGATATTTCTATTCCGGCATTAAAACTTCTAAGATATATCGACACAGATAACGGCTCAACAGAAACCAAGACAACGGTAGTCTTGAAACACCCGGACAACAATCAAAACATCTGCATTTCTTCCCACGGATATATATGCCTGACCAAATCTGCCGCCGCACTTAGAAAAAAGCATAAAGTAAACGGAGAAACCATTATAGAGATTCCCAACTTCCCGAAGTTGACTAATGAAGACAGCCACCTGGTATAATGACTAACGAAGAAAATCCCCGAATGATCGACAAGTGCAGCTATCTTGAGTCAATGCATAGTTCCGGTAACAAAAGGAACCAAGGTATCTCTCTCGAAAAGAAATCACCGGACTTAGTATCTTCAAAGCAAGCTAACTGGCATTCTTCCAAAGACCCGACAGGAGGAACACCCGGAATAAAGAATACACAAGAATAATCAGGGTTTCTATGATAAATGTCTATATTCAATCCTCCAAACAGAGTCTAAATAAAGAGCGAAATGAGAAACCTCAATTTTTACAATCCAAAAATATTACCACAATTACAAACTAATCCCTATCTTTGCAGCAAAGCCAATAAATGTAAAGTATAAAACAACATCTAATCACATATATATCATGAAAAAGCAACACTTGATAATTATTCTTTTATTCAGTTTTCTATTAGCCGTTCCGGCTGTACAAGCACAAAAGAAGTTCTACCTGCAGAACTGGAAGTTGAACTCAAATATGGCGCGACCGTCTCGGTAAAAGACAGGACCCTGCTATGCAGAAGTTTCGCGAAAACCGTTTGGGTGCATTCATTCACTGGGGGTTATATGCCATTCCCGGCGGTGAATGGAACAATAAAACATACCACGGCGCTGCCGAATGGTTGAAAGCGTGGGCCAAAGTTCCGACTACGGACTGGCTGAAACTTATGAAACAATGGAATCCCCAACAGTTTGATGCCAAGAAATGGGCTAAAATGGCCAAAGAAATGGGAGTAAAATATGTAAAGATAACCACCAAACACCATGAAGGCTTTTGCCTGTGGCCCAGCAAATATACAGAGTATACGGTAGCTAATACCCCTTACAAGAAAGATATCTTGGGAGAATTGGTAAAGGCTTATAATGCAGTCGGTATCGACGTACATTTCTATTTCTCCGTGTTGGACTGGAGTCATCCGGACTGGCGAAGCAGTATCAAGACCCAGGAAGATAGCATCGCTTTCCAAAGATTCCTGACATTTACCGACAATCAGTTGAAAGAACTGGCAACCCGCTACCCTACTGTCAAGGATTTCTGGTTTGACGGAACATGGGACGCAAGTATCAAGCAAAACGGTTGGTGGACTGCACACGTGGAACGTATGCTGAAAGAAATGCTTCCCGGTGTAACTATCAACAGCCGATTGCGGGCCGATGATTACGGGAAACGCCATTTCGACAGCAACGGACATCTCATGGGGGACTATGAATCGGCTTACGAGCGCCGCCTGCCTGATCCCGTAAAAGACTTACACGTAACAAAATGGGATTGGGAAGCCTGTATGACTATTCCCGAAAACCAATGGGGATACCACAAAGACTGGTCACTGAGCTATGTGAAAAATCCGACTGAGGTATTGGCACGTATTGTACACGCCGTATCCATGGGTGGAAATATGGTAGTCAACTTCGGCCTCAGCCCGACGGAGACTTCCGCCCGGAAGAGAAAAAGATAGCCGATTTCATCGGTAAATGGATGAAGAAAAACAGCGAATGTATCTATGGTTGCGATTATGCCGGCTGGGAGAAACAAGATTGGGGATATTATACCCGCAAAAGCAATCAAGTCTATATGGTCGTATTCAACCCTCCCTATTCCGGACAGCTCACAGTTAAAACTCCCAAAGGGATAACTATCACCACCGCAAAGACATTGACGGGTGAACAAACACAGGTAACAGAAACCACTCGCAATGAATATAATGTCAGCCTGCCTAAAAATATGCCGCAGGAGCCGTTTGTTATTAAGTTTGGAAGTAAAAGATGCACAAAAAACGCAGGATAAGTACCGGGAAGCGCTTACATAAGTGCGAAACGAATCGAATCCTTTAAACAGTAGATATGAGTCCAATCGTTTTGTCCGTTACTATCGTGGCATACTTCGCAATCCTGTTCACAATCTCTTATATAGCAGGACACAAGGCCGATAATGAAGGTTTCTTCGTAGGAAACCATAAATCGGATGGTATATCGTCGCTTTTGCCATGATCGGCTCCACCATCTCCGGAGTTACTTTCGTTTCTGTTCCGGGCATGGTGCAAGCCAGCAGTTTTTCCTATCTACAAATGGTATTGGGATTCATCGTCGGGCAAATTATCATAGCGTTTGTGCTCGTCCCGCTTTTCTACCGCATGAATTTGGTATCCATTTACGAATATTTGGAGAACAGGTTCGGCTCCTCGTCTTATAAGACAGGCGCATGGTTTTTCTTTATCTCAAAGATGTTGGGGGCAGCCGTACGGCTATTCCTCGTTTGTCTGACACTGCAACTGCTCATTTTCGAGCCCTTTCACCTCCCTTTCCTGCTGAACGTCATTCTCACCGTATTTATTGTGTGGCTCTATACATTCCGGGGAGGTGTGAAATCACTGATATGGACAGATGTACTCAAAACATTCTGTCTCGTTGTTTCTGTTGTCCTGTGCATTTATTATATAGCTTCGAGCCTGCACCTGAATTTTAACAGCTTAGTCACTACCCTATCGGACAGTGATTTCTCCAAGACATTCTTTTTCGATGATGTGAATGACAAGCGATATTTCTTCAAACAATTTCTGGCGGGTGTATTTACCGTCATTGCCATGAACGGACTCGACCAGGACATGATGCAACGTAATCTTAGTTGCAAGAACTTCCGGGATTCTCAAAAGAACATGATTACAAGCGGCATCTCACAATTCTTCGTGATTCTGCTTTTCTTGATGTTAGGGGTATTACTCTATACATTCACAGCGCAACAAGGCATTAAGAATCCGGATAAGAGTGATGAGATATTCCCTATGATTGCCACGGGAAACTACTTTCCGGTATAGTCGGTATCCTATTCATCATCGGATTAATAGCTTCCGCCTACTCGGCTGCCGGCTCGGCATTAACCGCACTGACCACCTCTTTCACTGTCGATATTCTGAATGCACAGAAAAAAGGGGAGGCCGCTCTCAGCAAGATACGCAAGCACGTACATATCGGCATGGCAATCGTTATGGGAATCATTATTTTCGTTTTCAACCTGCTGAATAATACCAGCGTCATTGATGCGATTTATACATTAGCCAGTTACACGTATGGTCCTATTCTCGGATTGTTCGCCTTCGGTATCTTCACCAAGAAACAAATTTACGATAAATATATCCCGCCGATAGCTATCGCTTCCCCTGTCCTCTGCTATATCCTGCAAAGAAATTCGGAAGCATGTTCAACGGTTATCAAATCAGTTACGAACTGCTATTATTTAACGCTGCATTTACTTTCACCGGGCTTTGCTTCCTTATTCGAAAGAAATCAACCATAAACAATACGACAGCTCTTTAATACCAATTAGCAAAATGAAAAAAAGAATCAATTGCTTTATACCTTTCGGCACTTCGGAAGATACAATGCAAACAGTGAAAGAATTACAAGCGTCAGAGCTAGTAGATAAAATCTATTTATTAGGTTCTGCTCCCGGTAAGAAATGTCTCCCGGATTGTGAATGGCTCCCTATCGATGGGCTTTACTCCACAAGTACGATGAAAACAATCGCAGCTCATGCAAGTACAGACTACATTCTGTTGTACACCAAACAAACTCCATTAAAGTTGGGATTATATGCATTGGAACGCATGGTGCAAGTTATGGAGAACAACAAGAAAAATGGAATAGTATATGCCGACCGCTATCAACAGATTCATGAAGAACTAAAACAAGCACCCGTCATTGATTACCAATTGGGAAGTGTTCGAGATGATTTCGACTTCGGTTCCATACTTTTATTCAGCACTTCCGCATTCACTTACACAGCGGATAAACTGTACAAAAGATATCAATATGCAGGACTATATAATATGCGCTTGTTCATAGCTGTCAACTATTCCATTATACACATTAACGAATATTTATATACCGAAGTTGAAACTGATACCAGAAAAAGCGGAGAGAAACAATTCGACTATGTAGATCCCAAAAATCGGGAAGTACAGCTCGAAATGGAAGCTGCTTGCACAGAATATCTGAAATGCATTGATGCCTACTTAATGCCTTCTTCTTCACGGACAGTCAATCTTTGCAACGAGACCTTTGAATTTGAAGTATCCGTAATCATCCCTGTCCGCAATCGTATTCATACTATTCGTGATGCAGTCAGCTCTGCTTTAAACCAACAGACTACCTTTCCTTTCAACGTTATCGTTATCGACAATCATTCGACCGACGGAACTACCGAAGCGCTTCAGGAACTAAGCGCAGACAAAAGATTGATTCATTTCATTCCCCAAGAGAATGATTTAGGTATAGGCGGCTGCTGGAACAAGGGTGTACATCACGAGAAATGCGGAAAGTTCGCCATACAGTTAGATAGCGACGACTTATATAAAGACGAACATACAATCCAGAAAATCGTGGATACTTTTTATAAGGAAAGCTGCGCAATGGTGATAGGAACGTATCTAATGACCGACTTCCACTTGAACGAAATAGCCCCCGGCATCATTGACCATAAAGAATGGACATTGGAGAACGGAAAAAACAATGCTTTACGCATCAATGGTTTGGGCGCTCCACGTGCTTTCTATACCCCTATCATTCGTAACATCAAATTTCCAAACACCAGCTACGGTGAAGATTATGCCATAGGATTAAACATTTCACGCGATTATAAGATCGGACGTATCTATGATATAATATACCTTTGCCGACGTTGGAAGGTAATTCAGATGCCGCATTAAGTATTGAAAAAGTCAATCAGAACAACTTTTATAAAGACAGAATCCGCACTTGGGAAATACAAAGCAGAATTCAGATGCATACGATTGATGAAGATTTTCAGGAGCTTGTAGAAGAAATGATAGAAGATCAGAAAGAAAACTGGGAACTCGCGAAAAAGAATTATGAGGCACTGGAAGAAAATCTGGAAAAAGCAAAAGAACTGGAAGTCGAAGAAGATGATATTGAAATGGTGTTCCGAATTTTCCCCAACCCTCAACGCGCCCTCTCCACTATGGCAAAAACGGATACCCGCTCCATTCAGGAAAGACCATGTTTCTTATGCGAAAAGAATCGCCCTGCAGAACAAACCAGTTTGCCGTTCGGACATTATGAGATATGCCTCAACCCTTACCCCATTTTTCAGCGGCACTTGACAATCATCGACAAGGAACATACCTCACAAAGCATTAAAGGACGTTTCGAAGATATGCTTCACTTAGCCGAAAATATGATAGACTTCTATATACTCTATAACGGCCCGGAGTGCGGTGCTTCTGCTCCTGACCACATGCACTTCCAAGCAGCAGGAAAAGAGGAAAGTTTATCTACTCCCTTTTTCAAGGATTTTCTGAACGATATAATAGAACAAACAGACTTCGACGATGTCCCGGCTATCGTAAATAGCTATGCAAACAATACTTTTATAACCAGCATTGGTCTAGCATCAATTCTCAGGTCTGAATTAATAGAGAAATTCGAGAATATCTACAACATCCTCTCTACCTTTTACGGTAAAGAACCTTTAATCAATATAATAGCTTGGTATGCAATTGACAGTACAAAGCATGGCGAAGATGATGAAGTGGTAGCTTGGAATTGCGTCATTTTCCTACGTTCCAAACATCGTCCCGACTGTTACTATAACCAAGGGGGAAAAGGATTGTTAATAAGTCCTGCTGTTGCAGAAATGGGTGGTGTTTTCCCTATTATCAGAGAGGAGGATATGGATAAATTAAACACAAAAGAGATTATTGATATTTACAAGGAAATTAGTTTGTCACCGGAGCAGTTTGAAACCCTATGTGACGAATTATTCAGAAAAGACGAAGTGTAAAACTTTATGCAGGAGCCTGTCATTACAGTCGGTATTCTTTCCGGGAAAGAGATTGGATTCTCTTTCCCGAAAGAATTTATATCTTCTGACGGAATAGCAATCTGCGGAATACAACAGGCTGTCTATCGGAAAGGAAAAATCTGTTGGCAGGAGAAAGAATATGACGAACTCTCCTTCACTCCCCAACAAGATACTTCTTCTTTCTTTGAACTGCAAGACGTAACCATAGGCATCAACTTCCATTGGAACGTAAAGAAGTTCAAAGATTCAAAGGTGAACTGAAGATTATTGTTGAAGATGACAGACTGATGCTATCAATATAATTCCTATTGAAGATTATCTCACCAGCGTGATTTCATCAGAGATGAGTGCAACAGCTTCTTTGGAGCTATTAAAAGCACATGCCGTTATTTCCCGAAGCTGGCTGCTTAATAAGTTGAAAGTTGCAAATGGGAAATTGAAAGTTATTATGCACCCAGACAACACAGCCAACTTTGAACTTTCAACTCTCCCCTCTCAACTTATTAATGGTACGACCATGAAGCCCACAAAAACTTTGATGTATGTGCCGATGACCATTGCCAGCGTTATCAAGGCATTACACGCACCTCAACTCCACAGGCAATTGAAGCTGTTTTTGCTACACGGGGTGAAGTACTTATGTATGAAGGAGAGATTTGTGACGCTCGTTTCTCTAAATGTTGCGGCGGCGCTTTCGAAGAATTCCAGAACTGCTGGGAGAATGTAAAGCATCCCTATCTTATCGGTCAACGGGATAGTAAAACAGAAACGCGACTTCCCGACCTGACAAAAGAAGTGGAAGCCGATAAATGGATACGTACTTCTCCTGCGGCCTTTTGCAACACCCATAACAAACAAGTATTGAGTCAGGTATTGAATAATTATGACCAGGAAACAACAGACTTTTACCGTTGGAGAGTCTGCTACTCCCAACAAGAACTCTCGGAACTGATTCATAAACGTTCAGGAATCGAGTTCGGAAAAATCATTGATTTGATTCCGGTCGAACGGGGAACTTCAGGACGGCTGGTCCGATTGAAAATAGTAGGAACGTTACGCACTCTCATCATCGGCAAAGAGTTGGAGATCCGTCGTACCCTATCATCTTCCCACTTATATAGCTCCGCTTTCGTTGTGGACAAAGAATACAAAGAAGATGAAAAAGAAATCCCTTCCCGGTTTATCCTCACGGGATCCGGCTGGGGACATGGCGTGGGACTTTGCCAGATCGGTGCCGCCGTAATGGGGGAACAAGGCTATAAATACAAAGAAATACTATCCCACTACTACCCCGGTAGTGCGATTGAGCAACAATATAAATAGAACCCAATGAATACCATGACAACGCCAACCCTGAAAAGAGACCCTTGGAGCTGGATTCCAACCCTCTACTTTGCAGAAGGACTTCCCTATGTAGCAGTAATGACAATCGCTGTCATCATGTATAAACGTCTGGGGTTATCGAATACAGAAATAGCTCTTTACACCTCCTGGCTTTACCTGCCGTGGACTATCAAGCCCTTATGGAGCCCGTTCGTTGATCTGATTAAAACGAAACGAGCCTGGATTATTGCCATGCAAGGATTTATCTCAGCCGGATTTGCCGGTATTGCCTTTTTCATCCCGACAACACACTACGTACAATTCACCCTGGCTTTTTTCTGGCTGCTGGCATTCAGTTCCGCCACTCATGACATTGCAGCAGACGGTTTTTATATGCTCGGACTCAATAACAAGGAACAATCCTTCTTTGTAGGTCTTCGGAATACGTTCTACCGGTTTGCAGTATTTTCGGTCAAGGAGTTCTTGTGATGTTGGCGGGTTGGCTGGAAACATTACAAAATAATGTACCTCTGGCATGGAGCATTACTTTCTATCTTATGGCAGGACTATTTTTGGCACTCACTATCTATCATCGTTTCATGCTCCCTTATCCCGATTCCGACGTCAAACGGGAAGGCCTGACACCCAGCAAACTGCTAGAAGACTTCTTTAAAACCTTTGTCTCTTTTTTCCAGAAGAAACATATAGGTCTTATGTTCTTTTTCCTGCTCACCTACCGACTGGGCGAATCTCAATTAGCCAAAATCGCCTCACCTTTCCTTCTGGATAGTATCGAAAAAGGAGGATTGGCTCTATCTACAACAACAGTCGGAATGATTTATGGCACCATAGGCGTTGCAGCTCTCTTATTCGGTGGAATCATCAGCGGTTTGCTTGTTTCCCAAGACGGATTCAAAAAATGGATATTACCCATGGCATTAGCGATTAATCTCCCCGACCTGTTATATATCTGGCTGGCAGCAGCAACCCCAGATAACCTCATTCTAATATCTATTTGTGTCGCCATTGAGCAGCTAGGCTACGGTTTTGGTTTCACTGCCTATATGCTTTATCTGATTTATATTGCGGAAGGCGAGCACAAGACTGCTCATTATGCTATCGGAACCGGATTTATGGCATTGGGCATGATGATTCCGGGAATGCCCGCAGGCTGGATACAGGAACACATCGGATATACCAGTTTCTTTATCTGGGTCTGTATTTGCACCATACCCGGCATTATAGCTCATTGATGATTCGCAATCGGCTGGATGATTCTTTCGGTAAGAAACAATAAACTATTTACTTAATAACTTAACACATTAACAAGTAACAGTCATGAATGTAACAAGTAACAAACGTCTGTTGGCACTTGATGTAATGCGAGGCATTACTATCGCAGGAATGATTCTGGTGAATAATCCGGGTTCATGGGGATATGTATATTCCCCTCTTAAACATGCTCAATGGAACGGTCTCACCCCCACAGACCTGATTTTTCCTTTCTTTATGTTTATCATGGGAATCTCTACTTACATTTCACTCAGAAGTATAACTTCACGTTCAGTACCCCCGCTGCCCTGAAAATTATCAAAAGAACGATTGTCATTTTCCTTATCGGGATAGCCATCAACTGGTTTGCCTTGCTTTGCTACTATCACGACCCGCTTCCCTTTGCCCAAATCCGGGTTCTGGGAGTGATGCAACGGCTTGCCCTTTGCTACGGAGCATCCGCATTAATTGCCTTGCTTATTAAACACAAGTATATCCCTTATCTGATCGTCGCCTTATTAGTGGGTTACTTCATACTCCTCATCACCGGCAACGGCTTTGCTACAACGAAACGAACATTCTTTCCATTGTAGACCGTAGCATCCTGGGAGATGCACACATGTATCAGGACAATCACATCGACCCGGAAGGACTTCTAAGCACTATCCCTTCTATTGCACACGTACTGATAGGCTTTTGTGTCGGCAAACTACTAATGGAAGTGAAAGATATCCGCGAAAAATTGGAACGTCTCTTTCTTATCGGTACGATTCTCACTTTTGCAGGTTTCCTGCTTAGCTATGGATGTCCGTTGAACAAAAAGATATGGTCGCCGACTTTTGTTCTGGTCACTTGCGGATTAGGTTCCAGTTTTCTGGCTTTACTCGTCTGGATTATCGACATAAAAGGATACAAGAAATGGAGTCGTTTCTTCGAATCCTTCGGAGTAAATCCGCTCTTTATCTATGTACTGGCAGATGTTCTCGCTATCCTGCTAGGTGTCATTACCGTCACATATCAGGGAGAAAACACTTCCTTGCAGCAAGTCTTTTATGCCGGTGTCCTTCAGCCCGTTTTCGGTAATGAAAGCGGTTCCCTTGCTTATGCCATTCTATTTGTCCTTCTCAACTGGGCAATAGGCTATATATTATATAAAAAGAAAATATACATTAAGATATGATACTTATTGCAGATAGCGGTTCTACCAAAACCGATTGGTGCATTGTATTCAACGGCACCCTGATTAAACGAATTGGAACGAAAGGGATAAACCCTTTCTTCCAATCGGAAGAGGAAATCCAACAAGAGTTAACTGCCTCTCTCCTGCCACAGTTACCGGAAGGACGATAAACTCCGTTTATTTCTACGGTGCAGGATGTACGCCCGAAAAAGCTCCCGTCCTCCGACGGGCAATTGCCGACAGCTGCCCGTCATAGGAATATAAAAGCCAATTCGGATATGCTTGCCGCCGCCCGCGGACTATGTGGACACGAAGCAGGCATTGCCTGTATCCTCGGCACGGGTTCCAACTCCTGCTTTTACAATGGCGAAGAGATTATAAGTAACATTTCACCTCTTGGATTTATTCTGGGTGACGAAGGAAGCGGCGCAGTATTAGGTAAACTGCTGGTAGGCGATGTACTGAAAAACCAGCTTCCGTCAACCATAAAAGAGGCTTTTTTAAAGCAATTCGACCTGACAGTCCCCGAAATCATCGACCGGGTTTACCGTCAGCCTTTCCCGAACCGTTTTTTGGCAAGCCTCTCTCCTTTCCTGGCTCAACACCTGGACGAACCTGCTATCCGCACACTCGTGCTCAATAGCTTCATTGCTTTCCTTCGCAGAAATGTAATGCAATATGATTATAAGCAATATCCGGCACATTTCATCGGTTCTGTTGCACATTGTTATAAGGATATATTACAAGAGGCAGCACAGCAAACAGGGATTCAAGTCGGTAAAATCCTCCAAAGTCCAATGGAAGGATTAATCCAATATCATCAAAAATAATTTCTCTATCTACAATTAATTGGTAAACAGCAATTTGTATTATGCAGATAACCGAACAACCATCGCTTTACGATCACCTGGAAAAGAAATCCGTACGGGAAATACTGGAAGACATCAATCGTGAAGATCAAAAGGTAGCATCAGCCGTACAGAAAGCAATTCCGCAGATTGAGCACCTTGTCAACCTGATTGTCCCCCGCATGAGACAAGGCGGACGTATCTTCTATATGGGGGCAGGGACAAGCGGCCGTTTAGGAGTATTGGACGCTTCGGAGGTTCCCCCTACCTTCGGAATGTCTCCCAATTGGATTATCGGACTGATAGCAGGAGGTGATACGGCCTTGCGCAATCCCGTAGAGGGCGCCGAAGATGACACAAACCGTGTTGGGAAGAATTGACCGAACATCACATCAACAATAAGGATACCGTTATCGGCATTGCCGCTTCCGGCACTACTCCTTATGTAATAGGAGCTTTACACGAAGCACGCAAACAGGGGATCCTGACTGGTTGCATCACTAGTAATCCCGATTCTCCTATGGCAGCAGAAGCGGATGTTGCCATTGAAATGATCGTCGGACCGGAATATGTCACAGGCAGTTCCCGAATGAAATCCGGCACCGGGCAAAAAATGATTCTAAACATGATCAGCACTTCTGTGATGATCCAACTCGGACGGGTGAAAGGAAACAAAATGGTGAACATGCAATTGAGCAATCAAAAGTTAGTGGAAAGAGGAACACGGATGATTATGGAGGAGTTAGGATTAGACCACGATCATGCCCAAAAGTTATTATTGCTTCATGGTTCGGTAAAGAAAGTAATTGACGCAAACAGCCAATCATTTCACCGAAATACAAAGTCTAATTAACCTATACCGAATTTTAGGAGAGGGACAGGAATAAACTGTATCATGCTCTCTGTTTTGTAAATTGATGAAGAAAGAGAGTGTCCGAAAAGTGAAGTGCACCCCAAAAAGTTTTTTTTGTCTAACTTTTGGGGTGCACTTCATAATAGACGCAACACCTGTTTATCTTTATTATACTATATAAGATTATAATTCTACAATCTTATCTAACTTTACGTTATAGACCAATGCCGAATAAGGTTGTAAAGAACCGTCTTCGCTAGTACCGGAGCCATATCCACTCTGATAAGGAATATACAAAGTCCATAATTCACCTTCTGTCATATGCATCAATGTATATGACCAACCTGTAATTACCCCGTCCAAAGAAAATTTGGATGGTGAATCGTAGTTGCTAGGTTTAATCCCATTAAAGTTCTGCTGCACCACATCTCCGTTAAAATAAGTCATACGATAATATGCACTTACCGTAGAAGTATATAGTGGTTTTTTCTGACTGCTATTTTCATCCTTACTAATCTTCTTAACGTACAACATTTGATTATTAGTCGGATCTTTGTAAGCATGAAGTTTTTCCGGGTCGTTATCCGGCAAAGCCTTATTCTCGGCGCTGTTATATACATTTGCAATAGAATCAATGAATGCCTCACTACGTGCCTGCCAATTATCATAGCGCCCCGCCTCCTCTGTTTCACTACAAGCAGTAAACGTCAGAGCCAGCAATACTAAAGAAAATAAATAGATCTTTTTACTCATTCGTCAAAGGTTTATTGTAAAGTTTTCAATAGAGAAGTGATACTTACTCTGTCTGCAATGATATTATTCAGTTCAGAGATAGCCACACGTTCTTGCTGCATGGTATCGCGGTTACGCAATGTCACACAGTTATCTTCCAGTGTCTGATGATCGACTGTTACACAGTACGGGGTACCGATTGCATCCTGACGGCGGTAACGCTTGCCGATGCTATCTTTTTCGTCATATTGGCAATGGAAATGGAACTTCAGGTCATCGATGATTTCACGCGCTTTTTCAGGCAGACCGTCTTTCTTCACCAACGGCATAACCGCCAGTTTCACCGGAGCCAAAGCAGCAGGCAATTTCAAAACAACACGGCTTTCACCATTTTCCAGTTGTTCTTCGCAATAAGCGGCGCTCATAATGCTAAGGAACATACGGTCTACACCGATAGAAGTTTCAATTACATACGGAGTATATGATTCGTTCAGTTCAGGGTCGAAGTATTTAATGCTCTTTCCGGAGAACTTCTCATGTTGTGACAAGTCGAAGTTGGTACGGGAGTGGATACCTTCTACCTCTTTGAAGCCAAACGGCATCAGGAATTCGATGTCAGTTGCAGCATTTGCATAATGCGCCAATTTATCGTGATCATGATAACGATAGCTTGCATCGCCGAAGCCCAGCGCCTTATGCCATTTCAGACGGATTTCTTTCCATTTCTTGAACCAGTCAAGTTCCGTTCCCGGTTTTACGAAGAACTGCATTTCCATTTGTTCGAACTCACGCATACGGAAGATGAACTGACGGGCAACGATCTCGTTACGGAAAGCCTTACCGATCTGTGCAATACCGAAAGGAACTTTCATACGACCTGTTTTCTGCACATTCAGATAGTTTACGAAAATACCTTGTGCCGTTTCCGGACGAAGGTAAATCTTCATAGAACCGTCGGCAGTAGAACCCATTTCGGTAGAGAACATCAGATTGAATTGACGAACCTCTGTCCAGTTCTTAGTTCCTGAAATCGGGCATACGATTTCTTCATCAATAATAATCTGACGAAGTTCCTCCAGATTATTGTCGTTCAGTGCTTTTGCGAAACGGGTATGAAGAGCATCACGTTTTGCCTGATGTTCCAACACACGTCCGTTGGTAGAGCGGAATTGAGCCTCATCAAAGCTTTCTCCGAATCTTTTGGCAGCTTTCGCTACTTCCTTATTGATTTTATCGTCATATTTAGCCAACTGATCTTCAATCAGTACGTCGGCACGATAGCGTTTCTTGGAATCTTTGTTGTCAATCAATGGGTCATTGAATGCATCAACGTGTCCGGAAGCCTTCCAGATAGTAGGATGCATAAATATGGCAGAGTCGATCCCGACAATGTTTTCGTGCAACAGCACCATGCTGTCCCACCAGTATTTCTTGATATTATTCTTCAATTCAACGCCCATTTGACCGTAGTCATACACAGCGCCCAGTCCGTCGTAGATATCGCTTGAAGGAAATACGAAACCGTACTCTTTACAGTGCGATACTAGTTTCTTAAAAACGTCTTCTTGTGCCATTTTCTTTTCTATATCTATTAATTTGATTTTGCTTTTTTCGTAAAAAGTGCCACAAAGATAGGGATTTATCTCATAAATAAGACAGGTAGGGTATTAATTTATCTTATTCCTGAACTTCTTCGCCAAAACGGGAAACGAGAAAAGAAGATAAGCTCCTCTTTTTTGTTCAAAAATATAAAGTCGGAATATGTTATTATAGTTTATCACATTAATAGTTGAAATTAAAACATTTCAATGAATGCGTTTCAAATAAATCAAAAAGTGTTTACTCTTTATTCATAATCGATTAAACCTTTTCTAATAAATAAATGAATCGTTTATTATAAACGTCACCCTAGTTTATTATAAACTTTCGCACGCCCTTCCAAAGCGAATATATCAATATTATGCAACAATAAAGGCTGCGAATTTATAATAAATCCACAGCCTTTATTCCCCAAATCGTTTTTGTGAGTCTATTTCCATAGACACCAAACGTCTATGTCGTCAAATTATAGTACCATTCCAAGGTACAAGAAGATCCTCTATGATAGCAAAAAGCAATTCTTTTTTTCATTTATTCCGGTTTTAGCTAAAAGACAATAGTCGATTACAAATATACAATATAAATAAGACGTTGTCAAGTAAATCTGTTATTGGCAGAGTTAAATAATGAAAGAATGAATCTTTAAAAAGTTATGCATATCATTTATAAATGTCTTTATTCAAAGATATACCAATTAAATCCTTTTGCGGGTATTCTAATTTTCAACGAGATAGAATAGTCTCTGTCAACAGTATAGGTCCGGGCTTTGCCATCCTGTTCTTTTACCCGAACTTTATCATGCAAACCAGTATAGTATAATGGTACCGAATAGTGCGTTCGATGTCAGTTAAAAGAGGGTTATACACAGCCAGAAAGCCTTTCTGTTGAATGTCAGGATTAACATGCAGGATACCATCCCAGTCTCTGCCATCAGGGCGACGTAAATGAACAATATCAGAATCTAGAATACGACGATATTTCTTATAAAAAGCGACCCAATGACTTACCATTTGCGAGTATCCTCTGTATCATACAGTCGGGGACCTCGAAAACATGCCTGGACTCCCGCCCCGAATAGATTCTGCAAACGAATCTGGTAATGCTCCAAATGTTCGCAAAGAGCTCAATAGTCGCAGCTTCCCCGCCTCCATGATATTGTGTAAGAGGAACAAACATAAAGCCCATAGTCGGAGTTTTCTGCCAAGTTCCATCATATATGTTTTGGCGTTCAATAATTTCCTGATATGCACGGGGCAACGACCAGTTTGTTTCTACATATCCCATTGGGGTTTTGTTGGAGCCATTGAGAAAATACCAATCGGGAACATTCAAATATATGCCCTGTTCACGACACCAACGATAAAAGTCCCGTATCACCTCCCATTGCTTCCATTGGGAATCCAAATAGCCGCGATGATGTTTGTGTTGTGTCGAAGCACAAGGATCTCCGGGATAAGAACCGTCATTCTCAAATACCCCCATACCCGTCTGCGTAAAGAATGAGCGTAACTTGCCAAAGTAAGTATCTCCCCATGAAGAAGCAAGACAAGGAGATTTTCCAAAGCGGCTTCCCTCTTCCCGTGTTGTAGCAGGTTTTCCTGTCTTTCTACTGATAGCGGCATCTTCCGTCTTGGCGCCTCTGCTTGCCAATAGCGAATATCCGCCGAGTGCTATACCTTTAGAGTGAGCATAAGCATTCAGACGTTTCATCATTTCCATATATTCCGGAGAATTGTTTTCTATATTAAACCCGCTGCCAAAAGTCATTATTACCATTTCAAAACCAACAGCGGCACATTGGTCTATGGCGCCTTAACAGAAGCTTCATCCGAGCGGCGAACGTGCATAAAAATAGGATTCTCTTGAGTCCAGGGTGCCATCATTCTCCAAAAACGGCATTCCGCTAACCCGCGGCGTTCATTATCAGTGGCATCTCTCAGCATTTCAAAAGCTGTGCATGAACGGAAGTCATTCCCGGAGTTATTTCATAATCAGGACCAATAGGCGGGCATACTTCTAAACGCGCCGGTTTGTACTGTCCGTAATACCGTATTCCGGTAGCTTCATATTCCGGATGGTCGAACACCCAACGGACTGCCGGATTGTCTTTCATCGCTTCCATATCACCTCCCATAGCATAATCAGTCACTACAAAGAGCTGTGTAAAGCGATCTATATATTCACGAGGCGCGTCAGTCTGTGCAGGAGATTTCCGATAATTACGAGTGTAAGTACCCGGTTCCTGAGCCAACATACGTATTTCATGCGGTTCACCATAGTGCACTTTGGGAGCTGTTTCCGTTAAAGCCAGTATTTCAGATTTAAAAGAATTCAGAACAATCGAAGATTTTCCTTGATTTTCAACTTCTATCTGTTTTGACAGGATAGGAGCCCCATCATATAGCTCATAGATCACTTTTACCGACACATTCCGTATCATTTCCGGTGCACGTGGGGCAGCTTTATATGTAAAAACAATCCGCTTGCCGGGAGCCGGCCATGGATTTTTGTTCGACAGCCATTCTTGTTTGGGACGATAGGGAAAACGTTCGATCGTTTCTCCCACTGTATGGCTCACATACGTGAATGCAGTGTCGCAACTTATCATATCCTCAATAAAATCGCTATTCAGAAAATTTTGAACCGGTTGTTTATAAAGCCCTCCTACCGGATATTCCATACCATTAATGGTCAATACAGCTTCCGGACGGATAGCACGCAGCTCCGCATTGCCATTCATCAAATTGTCAAATGCAATCGTTGCGACATTAGGAGATAATATGAATGTACGTGAGAGTAGCCCGTTACTAAGGCACAATTCTTTATCGGTAGTTGTCACTTTGGCTTGATAGGATGATCCGTCAATCAACCAATCTTTTTGAAGATTCAATGCAAGAGAATATTGTACTTGTAATGCACACAATATCACCAGGATGTGTTTTTTAAGGTGTTTCATATAACTCAATATATTAATAGATAAATTCAAACATAAGCAAAAATACAGGAGGTGCATAATTTATATACACACAAATATTGTAAAAAAGTACGGTTTTCAATCTACATGAACAAAATAAGCACATTTTATGGAGGATTTGAACACATTTCTACTAAAAAAGTCTATCGGCAGAATTAAATACACACAAAGTCAACTCCGCCAACCGGTCAAATAAATCAAGAATATGACTCTTTATCCCATTAACCTGTATGTTCAGAAAGCAAATCCGGTGCCCGCTAAAAGATTAATGAAGCTGTCAGTATCATAAAAAACGTGAGTTCTTTTCGTCCTCATATGAATTTATTTCGTATTTTTGCGTGGACATCCCCTTTTTTGATGTTCAGGAAGATTATTTGTTGTAAAAGCAAAGTGAAGATTGATTTATGAGTGACGAAATTAACGAGATACCGGAAGAACATTCAGACTACAAACCGGCGGACGCACGGGACGAAAACGTAAAACACCAGTTAACAGGCATGTATCAGAATTGGTTTCTGGACTACGCCTCATACGTTATTCTGGAACGTGCCGTACCCCATATCAACGACGGTTTGAAACCTGTGCAACGCCGTATCCTGCATTCTATGAAACGTCTGGACGACGGGCGATATAACAAAGTGGCAAATATTGTGGGACACACGATGCAGTTCCACCCTCACGGTGACGCTTCTATCGGCGACGCTCTGGTGCAACTCGGACAGAAAGATTTGCTAATCGACTGTCAGGGTAACTGGGGTAATATCCTTACGGGAGATGGTGCTGCCGCCCCTCGTTATATCGAGGCACGCCTTTCCAAGTTTGCACTGGATGTTGTCTTCAATCCCAAGACTACCGAATGGAAATTGTCTTATGACGGACGAAACAAGGAGCCGGTCACTCTCCCTGTGAAATTCCCGTTATTGCTGGCGCAAGGAGTGAAGGTATCGCCGTCGGGCTTTCTTCCAAGATACTGCCGCACAACTTCAACGAACTTTGCGATGCCTCTATCAACTACCTCCGTGGAGAAGAGTTCCAACTATATCCCGATTTCCAGACGGGTGGTTCTATCGACGTAGCCAAATACAACGACGGCGAACGTGGCGGAGCCGTAAAAGTACGTGCGAAAATCAACAAGCTGGACAACAAAACGCTTGCTATCACGGAAATCCCTTACGGAAAAACCACTTCATCCGTAATCGACTCTATCCTGAAAGCTGTTGACAAGGGAAAAATCAAAATCCGCAAGGTGGATGACAATACGGCTGCCAACGTAGAAATACTGGTACACCTCGCCCCCGGCACTTCGTCGGACAAAACGATTGATGCACTATACGCTTTCACCGACTGCGAAGTGAGTATCTCTCCCAACTGCTGCGTGATTGACGACAGCAAACCTCATTTCCTCACCGTCAGCAAAGTCCTGAAAAAATCGGCAGACAACACGCTGGATTTGCTGAAGCAGGAACTGGAAATCAAGAAAGGGGAAATCCTGGAAGCACTGCATTTCGCTTCCCTCGAAAAGATATTTATCGAAGAACGTATCTATAAAGACAAAGAGTTCGAGCAGTCCAAAGATATGGACGCTGCCTGCGAACACATCGACGAACGGCTGACCCCGTTCTATCCGAGCTTTATCCGTGAGGTGACCAAGGAGGATATCCTCAAACTAATGGAAATCAAAATGGGACGTATCCTGAAGTTCAACTCGGACAAAGCGGACGAACTCATTGCCCGGATGAAAGAGGATATTGCCGAAATTGACGACCACCTGGCGCACATCGTCGACTATACCGTCAACTGGTATCAGATGTTGAAGAACAAATACGGCAAGAACTTCCCTCGTCGTACCGAACTGCGTAACTTCGACACGATCGAAGCCGCCAAGTGGTGGAAGCCAACGAAAAACTTTACATCAACCGCGAAGAAGGATTTATCGGAACAGCCTTGAAGAAGGACGAGTTCGTAGCCAACTGCTCGGATATAGACGACGTGATTGTCTTCTTCCGCGACGGGAAATATATCGTCACTCCGGTAGCCGACAAGAAATTTGTAGGCAAGAACATACTTATGTCAATGTCTTCAAGAAGAATGACAAACGTACAATCTATAATGTCACCTACCGCGACGGCAAGGAAGGCACAACCTATATCAAGCGTTTTGCAGTCACTTCCGTTGTCCGCGACCGCGAATATGACGTCACGCAAGGGACACCGGATTCACGTATCACTTATTTCAGTGCCAATCCGAACGGGGAAGCCGAAATCATCAAGGTGACTTTAAAACCGAATCCGCGTGTGCGGCGTATCATCTTCGAGCGTGACTTTAGTGAGATCAGTATCAAGGGACGACAAGCACAGGGAGTTATCCTGACCCGCCTGCCGGTACACAAGATAGCCTTGAAACAGAAAGGCGGTTCCACACTCGGCGGACGTAAGGTATGGTTTGACCGTGATATCCTCCGTCTCAATTATGACGGACGCGGCGAATATCTGGGCGAGTTCCAGAGCGACGACACCATACTCGTTGTGCTGAACAACGGTGACTTTTACACCAGCAACTTCGACCTGAGCAATCACTACGAAGACAACGTAAGTATTGTCGAGAAATTCGACTCCAACAAGGTATGGACTGCCGCGCTATATGATGCCGACCAGCAGAATTACCCGTACCTGAAACGTTTCTGCTTCGAAGGTTCCAACCGTAAGCAGAACTATCTGGGCGAAAACAAGAATAACCGCCTCATCCTGCTGACCGACGAGTTTTATCCCCGCCTGGAAGTGATATTCGGCGGACACGACAGTTTCCGAGAACCATTGGAAATCGATGCGGACGAGTTTATTGCTGTCAAGGGATTCAAAGCTAAAGGTAAACGTATCACCACTTACACAGTGGAGACGATTAACGAGCTCGAACCGACCCGCTTCCCCGAACCGGAACAGGAACCGCAGGAAGAGGCAAGTGAAGAACCCGAAAATCTGGACCCGGACAGTGACAAAAGCGAAGGGGATATTATTGATGAAATCACCGGGCAGATGAAATTATTCTGATGAAGAAAAAACTAATATACTTGGGGCTGACAGGATGCATCCTGTTCGCCCTTTGCACAAAATTACAGGCACAGATTGATTCCCTGCAGACTCATCGTTATGTAACACGTGCCACCATGTACGGCATCGGTTTTACCAATGTGTTCGACACCTACCTGTCACCACAGGAATATAAGGGAATCGACTTCCGCATTTCCCGCGAAACAATCCGTATGACAAAGTTGTTCGACGGCAATGTTTCCGTACAGAATTTCTTTCAGGCAGATATCGGCTATACGCATAACCGTGCCGACAACAACAATACATTCTCCGGATTAGTCAACTGGAATTACGGCCTGCATTACCAGTTCCGTCTGACGGAGAACTTTAAATTACTGGCCGGAGGACTGATAGACGCCAACGGCGGCTTTGTCTACAATCTCCGTAACACGAACAATCCGGCTTCCGCAAGGGCATACGTCAATCTGGACGCTTCAGGAATGGCTATCTGGCATCTCAAAATCAAACGCTATCCAATGGTGTTGCGCTATCAAGTGAACCTTCCTGTCATGGGAGTTTTGTTCTCACCGCACTACGGGCAGTCTTATTACGAGATTTTCTCATTGGGCAATGCCGGCGGAGTGATTAAATTCACTTCTTTGCACAACCAGCCTTCCCTCCGGCAAATGCTCTCGATTGACCTGCCGATAGGATATACCAAGATGCGTTTCAGCTATCTGGCTGATTTGCAACAATACAAAGTAAACAATATCAAAACACATACCTACTCTCATGTATTCATGGTAGGATTTGTGAAAGACCTATACCGAATCCGAAATAAAAAAGGAACAGCCCCTCTGCCTTCATCGGTAAGGGCCTACTAAGAGAACGAAAGATTTAATGTTGAAATTTCAAAGAGCGATAGATAAGAAGAATGAAAATAAGATTATACAATTACTTTTACTAATCTGCTGCCTGCCGGCGCTGACCGGTTGCATCAGGGAAGAAGAGTACGCCAATGATCCCGTAGGCAACTTCGAGCAACTATGGAAGATCATTGACGAACAGTATTGTTTTCTGGAGGCAAAAGGCATTGACTGGGATGCCGTACACGAAAAATACCGAAAACTGGTGGTACCGACCATGTCCAACGATGATTTGTTTGACCTTCTGAGTCAGATGTTATATACCCTGAAGACGGGCACGTCAATCTTTCTTCCGCCAAACGCACTTCTTTCTATGATGAGTGGTATCAGGGGTATGATTGGAACTACCGGGAAGACATTCTTTACCAGACCTATCTGGGCAGTGCCAGCAGCGGTTACTACACAGCAGCCGGACTGAAATATAAGATATTCGACAATAATATAGGATATATCCGTTATGAGAGTTTCAGTGCAGGGGTAGGAAACGGTAATCTGGATGAGGTTCTTCTCTACCTGTCACCTTGCAACGGATTAATCATTGATGTACGCGACAACGGAGGGGGAAACTTGACAAACTCCACCCGTATCGCCGCCCGGTTCACCAACCAAAAGACGCTGACCGGATACATTCAGCACAAGACCGGACCGGGACATAATGATTTCTCCCAAATGGAACCGATTTATCTGGAACCGTCCAACAGTATCCGGTGGCAGAAAAAGGTAGTGATATTAACCAACCGTCGTTGTTACAGCGCAACAAACGATTTTGTCAATGCGATGCGCAGCATAGAAGATACAGAAATTATCCAGTTGGGCGACCGGACCGGAGGTGGTTCCGGTCTTCCGTTCTCGTCCGAACTGCCGAACGGTTGGAGCATCCGCTTCTCCGCCAGCCCGCATTTCGATAAGAACAAACAGCCGTTGGAAGAAGGTATCGCACCGGATGTTGCTATCAATATGTCTAAGGAAGACCAACTTGAGAACAAAGATACACTGATAGAAAAGGCATTTGAGATACTAAGCGAATAACTTTATTGCCGAATAATTTGTCAAATCAGAAAATCTTCCTATCTTTGCACCGCTAAACAAAAAAGCTACCTGCGGATGTGGCGTAATTGGTAGCCGCGCCAGACTTAGGATCTGGTGCCGTGAGGCGTGTAGGTTCGAGTCCTATCATCCGCACCAAAATAAACTAGAAAGCCTTCAAGATACATTCTTGGAGGCTTTTTAATTGCTTACAATATGAAGAAACATCAACTTTGCTGTATTGGTCACATCACATTAGATAAAGTAGTTACCCCTCAAAGCACTGTTTATATGCCGGGAGGAACCGCTTTTTACTGTTCACACGCCATTCGTCATTTCAATGATATCGACTATACACTGGTCACGGCAGTTGGTGCAACAGAAATGAACGTTGTAAAACAGCTGCGTAAGGTCGGCATTGACGTCACTGCATTGCCCAGCCGGCATTCCGTATATTTCGAGAACATCTACGGGACCAATCCCGATGACCGTACCCAACGTGTACTGGCAAAAGCTGATCCTTTCACCGCTTCCCAACTCCGTGAGATAGACGCGGAGATTTACCACCTCGGCTCCCTGCTGGCCGACGACTTCTCACTGGAAGTAATCAAGGAGCTTTCCCTAAAAGGATTGATTGCAGTAGACTCACAAGGTTACCTGCGTGAAGTACGTGACACTCATGTATATCCGACAGACTGGACCGACAAGCGGGAAGCCTTACGATATATCCATTTCCTGAAAGTCAACGAACACGAAATGGAAGTGCTGACCGGCCTTTCCGATCCTCACGAAGCCGCCCGGCGGTTGCATGAATGGGGAGTAAAAGAAGTGTTAGTTACATTGGGAAGCATGGGCTCACTTATTTTCAACGGGACGGACTTTTTCCGTATCCCGGCTTATAAGCCTGCGCAAGTGGTGGACGCGACAGGCTGCGGCGATACATATACAATCGGCTATCTGTATCAACGGGTATCCGGAACCGGCATTGAGGAGGCGGGGCGTTTCGCCGCTGCGATGTCGACACTGAAAATCGAGAAATCCGGTCCTTTCAACGGCAACAAAGAAGATGTCGTCCACTGCATAGAGACAGCGGAAGAAATGTTTTAAGGTCACTATTGCTATTTCACATCGGTTCCTTTTGTGTTAAAATCGGACATTCCTGTATTTTCCAAAATCTTTTTTGCCTTTCGTTTGTTCACTTTGTTACTTTCGCCAAATAGCGGCAGAAAAAGACTTCAACCTAAATAGTAACAAATGGAAAAATTTAATGCAATGAGGACTAGACTTTTACAACATCTTCAGAAGAAAACCACTTGGTTTAAGAGCATAGTGGCGCTCACTTGCTTATTGCTTACCTCTGCATCTGCCTTTGCACAAACAAAGACGGTGACGGGTACGGTAACAGACGCTGCTAATGAACCACTAATAGGCGCATCGGTGCTCGTACAAGGAACTTCCACCGGAACCATTACAGACATGGACGGTAAGTATTCAATCTCTGTCACCCCGGACGACGTACTGGCATTTTCCTATGTGGGAATGACCTCGCAGAGCGTCAAGGTCGGTGCGCAGACCGTTATCAACGTCACCTTGAAAGAAGATTCGCAAGTGCTAGCCGAAACGGTAGTTATCGGATATGGTAGTGCTAAGAAAAGGGACTTGACAGGTTCTATCACCAACATCAAAGGAGAAGAACTTGCCAACAAACCTGCCATGAACCCGCTTTCTTCCTTACAGGGAAAAGTGGCCGGCGTGCAAATCGTAAACTCCGGACGTGCCGGCTCCGACCCGGAAATTCGTATTCGCGGTACAAACTCTATCAACGGATATAAACCTTTGTATATCGTTGACGGACTATTCAACGATAACATCAACTTCCTCAACCCGGAGGATATCGAATCCATGGAGATTCTGAAAGACCCGTCTTCACTGGCGATCTTCGGTGTCCGTGGTGCTAACGGTGTGATTATCATCACCACCAAAAAAGCCAAAGAAGGACAAACACTGGTAAATATAAACACCTCCTTCGGTTTCAAGAAAGTAGTAGATAAGGTGAAGCTGGTAAACGGATCGCAATTCCGTGAGTTATACAGCGAGCAGCTCGCCAATCAGGAAGACGTCCCGTTCGACTTCACCGGCTGGAATGCAAATACCGACTGGCAGGATGAAATCTTCCAGACAGCTTTTATCACCAACAATAATATAAGCATTACGGGAGCTTCGCCCAAACATAGTTTCTATCTGGGCGTAGGTTACTCGTATGAACAGGGCAACATCGAACATGAGAAATTCAGCAAAGTGACGATTAATGCAAGTAACGATTACAAGATTACGGATTATCTGAAAGTCGGCTTCCAGTTCAACGGGGCACGTATGCTTCCCGCCGACTCCAAACAAGTACTGAATGCCCTCCGTGCCACCCCGATCGCTCCGGTATATAATGATGAATACGGACTATACAGTGCGCTGCCGGAATTTCAGAAAGCACAGATCAACAATCCAATGGTAGACGTCAGTCTGAGAGCAAACACCACCAAAGCCGAGAACTACCGGGCGTCCGGTAATATCTACGGTGAAGTGGACTTCCTGAAACATTTCAACTTCAAAGCGATGTTCTCTATGGACTATGCTTCCAATAACGGACGGACATACCAGCTATCGTCAAAGTGTACGACCCACTGTCAGCGGGAATATAGCCACCTTGGGAACAGGCAAAACCGAGGTCAGCCAGTTCAAGGAAAATGAAACGAAAGTACAGAGTGACTATGTATTGACATATACGAACAGCTTCGACAATGGCAACCATAACCTGACTGCTACTGCAGGTTTCACGACTTATTACAATTCCCTGAGCCGCTTGGACGGAGCACGCAAACAAGGTGTAGGTCTGGTGATTCCCAACGATCCGGACAAATGGTTCGTGAGTATCGGTGATGCAGCCACTGCCACCAATGGAAGCACGCAGTGGGAACGCAGCACACTGTCCATGCTTGCACGTGTTATCTACAACTATAAAGGCAAATACCTGTTCAACGGTTCGTTCCGTCGCGACGGTTCTTCCGCTTTTTCTTATACGGGCAACGAATGGCAGAACTTCTTCTCTCTGGGAGGCGGCTGGCTGATGTCCGAAGAAGAATTCATGAAAGATATCAAATGGCTCGATATGTTGAAAATCAAGGCTTCTTACGGTACGCTGGGTAATCAGAACCTAGATAAAGCCTACCCTGCCGAGCCGTTACTGAGCAACGCTTATTCCGCCGTATTCGGCAAACCGTCTATCATCTATCCGGGCTATCAGCTTGCCTATCTGCCCAATCCGAATCTCCGTTGGGAAAAAGTGGAAGCTTGGGAAGCCGGATTTGAAACGAATCTTCTCCGCAACCGACTGCATTTTGAAGGTGTTTATTATATGAAGAATACGAAAGACCTGCTGGCCGAAGTTCCCGGTATTTCCGGAACAATTCCGGGGATAGGTAACTTGGGACAGATTCAGAATAAAGGAGTAGAAATGGCTGTGACCTGGCGCGACCAGATCGGCGAATGGGGATATTCTGTCAGTGCCAACCTGACCACCATCAAGAATGAAGTGAAGAGTCTGGTTCAGGAAGGATACTCTATCATCGCCGGAGACAAGCAGCAAAGTTATACAATGGCAGGCTATCCGATCGGTTACTTCTACGGTTATAAGGTAGAAGGCGTTTATCAGTCGCAAGCCGACATAGACGCATCGCCCAAGAACACGCTCGCCACCGTCACCCCCGGTGACTTGAAATTCGCAGATGTCGACGGAAACGGAGAAATTACTCCGGAAGACCGTACCATGATAGGTAATCCTACCCCGAAAGTAACTTACGGTTTCTCCCTCGGAGTGAACTACAAGAACTGGTCGTTGGGGATCGACATGATGGGACAAGGCGGTAACAAGATATTCCGCACGTGGGATAACTACAACTTCGCCCAGTTCAACTACCTCGAACAACGGCTGGACCGTTGGCACGGGGAAGGTACTTCCAATACCCAACCGTTGCTGAACTCCAAGCACTCTATCAACTACCTGAATTCGGATTATTACATCGAAAGCGGCAACTTCTTCCGTATCCGTAACGTACAACTTGCCTATGCATTCGACAAGAGCCTGCTTGCCAAAATCCGCCTGCAAGCCCTGAAAGTGTATGTCAACATACAAAACCTGAAAACATGGAAGCATAACACCGGATATACCCCGGAACTGGAGGAACCGCCACCGCATTCGGCGTAGACAACGGAAGCTATCCCGTACCGGCAGTCTATACGTTCGGTATTAACCTGACATTCTAATGGCAAGATAGTAGCGTAGGGGCGAAAGAGGAGAAACCATGCAGGCCCCTTGCGAAACTTCAGCAACTTTAATCTTTAAAACTATAATTGTATGAAACTAGATAAATATATATTTTCAACCTTTATTGCTGCGGCCGCACTCACTTTGGGCAGTTGCAGTGACTTTCTGGACCGCAGTCCGCAAGGACAGTTTACAGAAGACGATAATCCCAATGCGTTGGTCAACGGTAAAATCTACAATGTCTACACGATGATGCGTAGCTACGATATCACCGCAGGCACTACCGCCCTCGCTATCCACTGTCTCCGTTCCGAAGACGAAGAAAAGGGAAGTATTGCCAGTGACGGGTCGGATGTAGCGAGATGTATGACGACTTCAAATACACGGCCTCCAATGGTCTGCTAGGTGCTTATTGGGGAAAGAACTACGCCGTTATCTATCAGTGTAACGACATCCTCGACGCCATTGCCGAGAAAGAAACTGCCGGACAGACCGAAGCCGAAGACATCATCAACAAAGGTGAAGCCTCTTTCTTCCGTGCCTATTGCTACTTCAACCTGGTAAGGCATTCGGCGAAGTCCCTCTGGTGACTTACAAGATCAACGACGCTTCGGAAGCCAACATTCCGAAAACCACCGTCGATAAAATCTACGAGCAGATTGATGCCGACCTGAAAACCGCCGAGGAGTCACTGCCGGAAACATGGAGTACCGAGTACCTGGGACGACTGACATGGGGAGCCGCCCGTTCTTTGCACGCACGTACATATATGATGCGTAACGACTGGAACAATATGTACACTGCCTCCACCGACGTCATCAAGAAAGGGCTCTACAACCTGAGAACTCCGTATAATGAAATCTTCACCGATGATGCGAAAATAGCGGCGGTTCTATCTTCGAACTGCAATGTACCGCTACTGCCGCCCTTCCTCAAAGCGATATTATCGGCAGCCAATTCTGCGAAGTGCAAGGTGTGCGCGGAGCGGATCAATGGGACTTGGGCTGGGGCTGGCACATGGCAACCGAACTTATGGCGCAAGCTACGAACCGGGCGACCCGCGCAAGAACGCCACCCTGCTTACTTCCGCAGATCGGACAGCGAACCGATTACTCCGGAAAATACCAATGAGCCTTACGGCGAATCTCCCGTCTCTCCGGCAATAGGTGCTTACTTCAACAAGAAAGCCTATACCGACCCTGCCCTGCGTAAAGAATATACCAATAAAGGATATTGGGTGAACATCCGCCTGATCCGTTATGCAGATGTCTTGCTCATGGGAGCCGAATCCGCCAACGAGAAGGGTATCTCCGGTGAGGCAATCGACTACCTGGAACAAGTACGTGCACGTGCCAGAGGCACCAACACCAACATTCTTCCCAAAGTGACCACTACCGACCAGGGAGAACTGCGTGAAGCTATCCGCCACGAACGCCGTGTGGAACTGGGACTTGAGTTCGACCGTTTCTACGACCTCGTCCGCTGGGGCATTGCAAAAGAAGTATTGCAAGCTGCCGGCAAGAATTATCAGGACAAGAACGCTTTACTTCCATTGCCTCAGACTGAAATAGACAAGTCCAAAGGGGTACTGGTGCAAAATCCCGATTACCAATAAAACAAAATAGAATATAATAATATGATATACAAGAAACTAAGTTTATTAATCCTGTTCTTTGCGACAGGACTCCTGACCGCATCCGCTCAGAAGTCGCCACAAGACATGGATCGTTTCATCGACGCATTGATGAAAAAAATGACCACCGAAGAAAAGATCGGTCAGTTGAACCTTCCCGTCACGGGAGAGATTACTACCGGACAAGCCAAGAGCAGCGACATCGCCGGCAAAATCAAGAAAGGCGAAGTGGGAGGACTGTTCAACCTGAAAGGGGTGGAGAAAATACGTGAGGTACAGAAACAGGCTGTGGAAGAGTCACGCCTCGGCATTCCGTTGTTGTTCGGCATGGACGTGATCCATGGATACGAAACGATGTTCCCTATCCCTCTCGGACTCTCCTGTACATGGGATATGGCGGCTATCGAAGAATCCGCCCGCATTGCAGCCGTAGAAGCCAGCGCCGACGGTATCTCATGGACGTTCAGCCCAATGGTGGATATTTCGCGCGACCCGCGTTGGGGACGTGTATCCGAAGGTAACGGTGAAGACCCGTTTCTGGGAGCTATGATTGCCGAAGCATGGTGCGCGGCTATCAGGGCAAAGATATGAAACGCAATGACGAAATCATGGCTTGCGTAAAGCACTTCGCCCTGTACGGAGCAAGTGAAGCCGGACGTGACTACAATACGGTGGACATGAGCCGCCAACGGATGTTCAACGACTATATGCTGCCTTACGAAGCCGCCGTTGAAGCAGGCGTAGGCAGTGTCATGGCATCATTCAACGAGGTGGACGGCATTCCGGCCACTGCCAACAAATGGTTAATGACGGACATCCTGCGCGGTCAGTGGGGATTCAACGGATTTGTAGTCACCGACTATACCGGTATTTCCGAAATGATAGACCACGGTATCGGCGACCTCCAGACGGTAACGGCACGTGCCATCAACGCCGGAGTGGATATGGATATGGTCAGCGAAGGTTTTGTTGGTACTCTGAAAAAATCCATTCAGGAAGGCAAGGTTTCTATGGAAACATTGAACACCGCCTGCCGCCGCATCCTGGTAGCGAAATACAAACTGGGGTTGTTCGACAACCCGTATAAATATTGCGACCCGAAACGTCCGGCACGTGACATCTTTACGAAGGCACACCGCGACGCTGCCCGCAGAATTGCGGCAGAAAGTTTCGTCCTGCTCAAGAACGACAGCCCCGACGGAAATCCGAACGGCAATCCTCTGCTGCCTTTTAATCCTAAAGGCAACATCGCCGTGATAGGCCCGCTAGCCAACAGCCGTGCCAATATGCCCGGAACATGGAGCGTAGCCGCCGTGCTCGACCGTTGCCCATCACTGGTGGAAGCTTGAAAGAGATGACTGCCGGAAAAGCGAATATCATGTATGCCAAAGGCAGCAACCTGATTAGTGACGCCGCCTACGAAGAACGCGCCACCATGTTCGGCCGTTCACTGAACCGCGACAACCGGACCGACCAGCAATTGCTGGACGAAGCCTTGAATGTAGCCCGCCGCTCGGACATCATCATCGCAGCCTTGGGCGAATCGTCAGAAATGAGCGGGGAAAGCAGCAGCCGCACCAACTTGGACCTCCCCGACGTACAACAAAACCTGTTGAAAGAATTACTGAAAACCGGAAAGCCGGTAGTACTGGTGTTATTCACCGGTCGTCCGCTTACGCTAAACTGGGAACAGGAACACGTGCCCGCTATTCTGAATGTATGGTTCGGAGGCAGCGAAGCGGCCTACGCTATCGGCGACGCCCTCTTCGGTTATGTCAACCCGGGCGGCAAACTGACGATGACTTTCCCGAAGAACGTCGGACAGATCCCTCTTTATTATGCGCATAAGAACACCGGACGCGTTGGGACAGGGTAAATGGTTCGAGAAGTTCCGCAGCAACTATCTCGATGTGGATAACGAGCCACTCTATCCATTCGGTTACGGACTTTCTTATACCACTTTCTCTTACAGCGATATCGACTTGAGCCATTCCAGCATGGACATGAACGGCTCGCTGACCGCAGCAGTGACAGTCACCAACACGGGTACATGGCCCGGTTCGGAGGTAGTGCAGCTTTATATCCGCGACGTCGTCGGCAGCAGTACCCGTCCGGTGAAAGAGCTGAAAGGTTTTCAGAAGATATTTCTCGAACCGGGTGAAATGAAGATTGTCCGTTTCAAGATTGCTCCGGAAATGTTGCGATATTACAATTATGACCTGCAACTGGTAGCGGAGCCGGGAGATTTCGAAGTGATGATCGGCACCAACAGCCGGGATGTGAAAACAGCAAGATTCACTTTGAACTAAAGTAACCGTGAAAAGTCGGTAGTAACTCAATTCTCCTCCTTCGGGAAGGAGGAGTACCCGTAGGGGGAGGTGTAGGTGAATGCGTAAGTCTATTATTATCAGCATTGTGCATCCACCTACCACCCCGGCTTTCAGCCACCCCTCCTTCCCCGAAGGAGGGGAATGAAGATACAACCGCCTCTTGCCCCTTTTACAAACCAAACTTACCTTTTACAAACCAAACTTAATAGTATCAGTTATGAAAAATAAACATCATAGAAGAATCACAACAGGAAGCCTACTCCCTCTCATGCTACTGTTTCTATCCACCTTACCCTGACCTTCCAAAGTTGTAAGGGAAAAAGCAGCAGCAACCTCACCGCCGCCACCGACTCACTATCGGATGACGCCTTAATGGATACCGTTCAGCGAAGGACTTTCCTTTATTTCTGGGAAGGTGCAGAACCCAACAGCGGTCTTGCCCCCGAACGTTATCACGTAGACGGCGTATATCCGCAGAATGATGCCAACGTGGTCACCTCCGGCGGCAGCGGCTTCGGCATCATGGCTATCCTTGCCGGTATAGACCGCGGCTACGTCACCCGCGAAGAAGGATTGGCACGCATGGAACGTATCGTCTCCTTCCTCGAAAAGGCCGACCGTTTTCACGGAGCTTACCCACACTGGTGGTATGGTGATACCGGAAAAGTGAAGCCGTTCGGTCAGAAAGACAACGGCGGCGACCTCGTAGAAACCGCCTTCCTGATGCAGGGTCTTCTAGCCGTGCACCAATACTACGCAAACGGTAATGACAAAGAAAAGGCCATAGCCCAACGTATCGACCGCCTCTGGCGGGAGGTAGACTGGGACTGGTATCGCAAAGGCGGACAAAACGTTCTTTATTGGCATTGGAGTCCTACTTACGGCTGGGAAATGGATTTCCCCATACATGGCTACAACGAATGCATGATTATGTATATCCTTGCCGCCGCTTCACCGACGCACGGAGTACCTGCCGCTGTCTATCATGACGGTTGGGCACAGAACGGAGCGATTGTTTCCCCGCACAAGGTGAAGGTATAGAATTACATCTCCGCTACCAGGCACGGAAGCCGGACCGCTTTTCTGGGCACAATATTCTTTCCTCGGCCTCGACCCCGTCGGACTGAAAGACGAATACTGTCCCAGCTACTTCCACGAAATGCGTAACCTGACGCTAGTCAACCGCGCCTACTGTATCCGCAACCCCAAACACTATAAAGGTTTCGGGCCGGACTGCTGGGGGCTGACCGCCAGTTACTCCGTCGACGGATACGCCGCCCACTCGCCGAACGAGCAGGACGACAAAGGGTCATCTCCCCCACCGCCGCACTTTCGTCTATCGTCTACACCCCGGAATATTCTCTGCAAGTGATGCGCCATCTATATAATATGGGAGACAAAGTATTCGGTCCTTTCGGATTCTACGACGCTTTCAGCGAAACGGACAACTGGTATCCGCAACGCTATCTGGCTATCGACCAAGGACCTATCGCCGTCATGATCGAGAATTACCGGACAGGCCTGTTATGGAAACTCTTTATGAGCCACCCCGACGTACAAGCCGGATTGACGAAACTCGGTTTTAATACCAACAAACAGGATGTGAGACAACAATAAGGAATCACGGTCGGTGGAAGTGGTCTTACTGACCACCTCCGCCACCGGCGTTTCCTCCGCCTCCGCCGCCTTTCACATCATCATTGCTAATGCTTCGGGCAGCTTTCTTCACGCTGGCTTTCAGTTCTCCGATCCGGTAGCTGACACTGACTCCAAAGCTACGGCTCGGCCATTTGCTGCTGCTCTTTGACACGAAGTTGGCTCCTTCCGTATGGTTGTTGTAGCTCCTGTATTTTTCAAAGATGTTATTACAATATAAGTTCACAGACAAACGGTCCTCTTTCAGGAACGAGCGGTTCAGGCTAAGACCGTAATATTGATAACCGGCCCCCTTTCCTTGCAGACTGATATACGGCGTACTTCCACCGCCATTCAGGCTCAACCGCAACTTCAAAGGAAGCGTGTGCTGGATACCCCCGTAGAAAGAACCGTTCCATCCATAGTTGTGCAATCCCTGCGCCTCACTTTTCATATCTGTATAACTTCCGCGTCCGTTCACATAAATACGTGTTTTCGGAGAAGCATTCCAGTTCAGATAAAGGGAAAGACCGGTATTCCGGTTCTTGCCTATATTATCATAGGTGCTGTATAAAGCCCCTTGCGGTGCTATATGACCTCCGCCAAAGTCTTCCCCGTCCTCGGCAGTAATCAAACGGCTGATTCTCTCGATTCCATTATTATTAAAGGAGTGACGCAACGAGACATTCACGTTAAACTTAGCACTGAAACTGCTGTAAGCCACATCGAACGCATGACTTTTCTCACTCTTCAAATCCGGATTACCCTGACTGATAAACATCGGGTTCTGATCGTCAAAATAAGGGTTCAGGTTCCAGATACCCGGACGCCAGATACGCATATTATAACCGGCACGTATGTTCTGCGTTTTGCCGATCTTCATCCCCAAAGAGACGGAAGGCACCAAGTCACTGAAATTGGTATGGAAATTCTCTCCCGGACCGACAATATATTTCACCCGTTGTATGGTCTGTTCGTAGCGGAGGCCCGGTTTGAAAGTAAAGTCCTTATATCTCAACGTATATCCGGCATAGGCGGACAGGATATGGTTCAAATGACGGTAATCGCTGCTGCGGTCCTCGTTGTATGCATAATCATTGCTGCCTCCTGCTGCCTCGTAAAACTTATTATCACTGGAGTTCCGCCGGAAGATATACTTCACGCCGGTTTCAATCGTATGCAATTTGCCGATCGGTGTCGTATAATCCACCTGAAAGGTCTGTTCCATAGTATTCGTCTTACCGTCCGAATGGTAATTGTACAACTTCAGATTTTCTATCAGTTCATCTTTTCTTTCATCCGGAAGAATATCGAGATAAGTGCTATAAGAATCACTCGTCTGAGGTTGTGTGTTCACCTTATAAGAAAGCGTAATCATCCGTTGTTTGTTCTTCTTGGAAGTACGCTGATAATCAACGTTTCCATTTATGGAGAACCACGAACTTTTTCCATGATTGTCCGTCCGGTAGCTATAAGCAACATCCTCGTAATTTGCTCCGTACATCACGGTACTACCGTCGCTGTTACTCTTATTACTGCTGCCATACATCCCGAAAGCCACCGTCAGCAACCGTAACGTATCAATCTCGTAACTCGCCTCAAGATTCCCGTACTGGAAATTCCCCTTTGACTTGGAACTGCTGCCGGACTCAAGATATTTCTCCGTATCCGACTCAAAGTTCTCACGATAACTGTCCGAATAGCCACGCGGGCTGTTATTATAATTAAAGTTATAATTGGCGGAAAGAGTTAGTTTCCCCTGTTTCACCATTGCATAAGCACCGGTACCTGCCCCGTTATTGTTCGCGCTTCCACGGAAAGTAGCCGTATATCCTTCAAATCCGCTGCCCACTGTCACGATATTCAGGATACCGCCCACTCCTTCCGCATCATATTTAGCTCCCGGTGAAGTGATAACCTCAATATATTTAATCGAATTGGCAGGCATACTTTTCAACACTTCCTTCGGGTTATTGCTCATCATGTTATTGGGTTTTCCGTTCACGTGTACCTTGAAACTGCTGCTTCCGTTCACCTGTATATTATCTTCCCCGTCCACCGTCACCAAAGGAACTTTACGCAACATTTCCAATATACTGTTGGACTTGGAATCGGGGTCATCCTCAATATTATACTCTATCTTATCGACATCTACCTTTACCAGAGGCTTTTGTGCCACGACTTCCACCCCTTTCAGCTCATTGTTGCTTCCGCCGAGAGCATTGTTCCCAAATCGACCACTTTAGTTGACGATTTCAACGTAAATTCCTTCACCACAGGCGCTTTACCTATCGAAGAAATACTGATTACATAATCTCCTGCCGGCACATTCAGCTTCTCCTGAAATTTACCGTTCGCACCGGTCACCGCCATTTTCAGCGCTTTCTCCGGAGCATTTTTCTTTGTAATTCTGATTGTAGCATACGGTTCCCCTTCCTGCGTCAAAGAATCCAGAAGCACACCTTTGATTGTATAAGAAGGAGCCACGGATTGCGCCCACCCCGCCACAGATGTAGTGAACACGAATAGTAATAGTAGCAACAGTCTGTGTTTCATAACTAGAATGATTTAGTTCTTATTTTATTAGACGTGCAACATTTCGGAATGTTGCAAATTTGGGGGATAAAAGTAGGTGGTTTCCCAACAGTTACGAAACATTCGGAGTTAAGAAAGCAAAAAGAATAGATAAAAAATATTATACGCTCTATTTATTTCAGCCTCGTCCAATGCTTCACGCCTGACAACAACTGCTTCAAATTGTTCCATAATCTATCTACCAACTGATATGAAAAAGCTTTTCGTATTTCGTAAGCACCTTCGCACAGTCCTGCATCCGTTCGCCTTGTCTTTTCATGGCTATCTGTATCTCATTCATTCGAGCGATTTTTTCCCTCTGCAACAGCAGTTCCTTATCCTGAGCACCTATAATTTCGGCAAGTAGAAATATGGAAATAAATACAAGAAATTCCGTATATTCCAACTACTCTCTACAAAGGGAAAAATGCAAATTCTCTTTCAACCTATCACCACCCTTCTGAAACCCTTTACAGATCGTACTTACAGAACGGTGATAGGTTGTCAGTAACCTATCACCTTACCTATCACCTATCACCGCCCAATTTGATAAATGCCTCTTGTAAACAAGAGTACCACTCAGAGGTAACTTCCGTTTCATGCCTTGTTACAATTTGTTTCAAGGCGAAGAAACTTTAGTTTCAAGCTGCCGGAACTAAAGTTTCAAGCTATTGAAACCAGAGTTTCAAGGTGCAGAAACTAGAGTTTCTCACCGATGAAACCGATCGTTTCCCCGTATGGAACAGGCAGCAAAAAGGCATATAAAACTTAACCAAGTTTTAGTGATAAATAAATACGAAAGAGTTTGCCCGACCGGATTATAAAGCCTACCTTTATCAGCCTTTAATAAAAAAGGAATAAATAATAAACACACTTGATATGAAACTTACTTTGATGCGGGACAACGGCGGGACATTAACCATGCGAACGCTAGATATTACCCTACAAATAGAAGCGATGAAGCATGAAACGAAAGCCCGCCCGATCAGTAATCTACGGACAAGCATACGTCACGCATCACCGGACTGCAAACTAGAAGAAGCGCAAAAACTGACGAAAGTCATCCCTGCCGCCAACTTCCGCAAAACAACCAACGGGACGCAAATGACCGCATACAACGGCATCGTGCAAATAGAAGTAAACCACCTGGCAAACAGGACGGAAGTAAACCGCGTGAAACAGGAAGCGGCAGAACTTACCCAAACCCTCGCAGCCTTCATGGGTTCCAGCGGACACTCCGTAAAAATATGGCTGCGTTTCACACGCCCGGACAAATCACTACCCAAAAGCCGGGAAGAAGCGGAAATATTCCAAGCTCACGCTTACAGAAAAGCCGTCGGCTTGTGTCAACCGGCACTCTCCTATGCCATCGAACTTAAAAAACCGACATTGGATCAATTCTGCCGGCAAACCTACGATCCGGAACTTATTACAATCCCGACTCTACCGTCATTTATATGCGCCAACCATTAGAAATGCCGTCGGACACCACCTACAAAGAAACCGTGCAAGCGGAAAACTCCCCATTCAAACGGCTGATTCCGGGATACGACAGTTTCGACACCTTATCCGCCCTCTTCGAGGTCGCCCTGAATAAGGCTTATCGTTCATTAAGCGAACTTCATCCCAACGTACATCTCCATTCGGACGATGACCTCAAGCCTCTCTTAGTACAACTTGCGGAAAACTGCTTTCAGTCAGGCATACCGGAAGAGGAAACCGCCCGTTGGGCCATTGCACACTTCTACACCCAAAAGAAGGAATTCCTGATCCGCCAAACCGTACAAAATGTATACCTGAACGCCAAAGGTTTCGGAAAAAAATCCCCCTTATCAGCCGAACAGGAACTGGAACTCCGGACAGAAGAATTTATGCAACGCCGATACGAGTTTCGTTACAACACGATGACAACCATCACCGAATATCGCGAACGAAACACGTTCTGTTTTTGCTTCCGCCCGGTCACCAACCGCACGCGCAACAGCATCGCCATGAACGCACGACTCGAAGGACTCAACCTTTGGGACAGGGATGTTGCCCGTTATCTGGACTCCGACCGTATTCCGGTTTTCAACCCTATCGAAGATTTCCTTTTCGGCGTGGATATCCGTTGGGACGGTCGCGACCGCATCCGCGAGCTTGCTTCCCGTGTTCCTTGCAACAACATCCACTGGCCTGATCTGTTTTATCGCTGGTTCCTGAATATGGTGGCTCATTGGCGCCACACTGACCGCAACTACGCAAATTGCACGGTACCGTTGTTAGTCGGTCCGCAAGCTTACCGGAAATCCACTTTCTGCCGGAATCTGCTACCGACCGAATTGCAACCCTACTACACCGACCGCATTGACTTCAGCAACAAAAGGGATGCCGAACTATCTCTCAACCGTTTCGCACTCATCAACATGGACGAGTTCGACCAAAACAGGGAGAGTCAACAGGCTTTCCTGAAACATATCATTCAAAAACCGGTAGTCAACACCCGCCGTCCTCACGGTGTAGCGACACAGGAGTTGCGCCGCTATGCCTCATTCATCGGCACGAGCAATCACAAGGATTTACTGACCGACACTTCCGGCAGCCGACGTTATATCGTCATCGCCGTAACCGGTCCGATCGATTGTTCTCCTATCGACTATGAACAACTTTACGCGCAAGCCATACACGATATTTACAAAGGAGAACGTTATTGGTTCGATGCCGAAGATGAAAAGGTTATGACCGAAAGCAATCAGGAGTTTCAAGTGATCCCCATTGCAGAGCAATTATTCCACCAATATTTCCGAGCTGCCCGGGAAGATGAGGAAGAATACGAGTTACTTCTCGCCATCGAGATACTGGAACAGGTGCAACATGATAGTAGAATCCGCGTTTCCAATTGCAACATTATCCAGTTTGGAAGAATATTGCAGAGGAATCAAGTGCCTTCCATACACGCCAAGCGCGGCAATGTCTATAAAGTTGTCCGAATCAAGCCGAAAAGAGCATAAATATACAATTATCGGTACGGTGACAGGTGAAGGATACGGTGATAGGTTAACGACAACCTATCACCGTTCTGTAAGTACGATCTGTAAAGGGTTTCAGAAGGGTGGTGATAGGTTGAAAGAGGAATTGGAAAAATCAATAGGAATTGCGAACAGTGCCCAATAGTCACTATTCTTCAGCAATGACCCAGTCTCCGATAGTTCTTGTCGTACTGTCGAAGTTGACTCCTATCTTTACAACACTTCGATGATCCGGCTGATAAGGTATAGCATATCCTTTACTGTTTATTTGTTCCAACGCTTCTTCCGGTGTACCATCTACCTTGAACTCAAAGACATAAATAGCATCATGTAATTTTACAACTACGTCAGCCCGTCCGATAGCACTTTTTACTTCCACATCCACGTATTGGCCCATCAAGCGGAATAAAAGATAGAAGATAGTCTGATAATGTTTTTCCTGCTTATTCTCCAGATCATTGGGAATCGAAGCGAAGAAAGCCTTATTCTCTCCAGACATTCAACCAGTTTTCCGGCACGCAAGTCTTTGATAAAAGAAACCACATAAAACGTATTTTCACGTGCCGGCAAATGTACGTAGGCGGGCATAAGAGACTCGATAAATCCTTTCCGCACTTCTTTGTTGGGATAAGCCAAAGTATAAAGTTGGAATTCCGAATCGTAGCCCTTGATAGTAAGATAGCCACTTTGATAAAGCACAGGGAGAGGATCAGTGATAACACTTGTAGGAGCATCAAACTGTTCGGCAGTAGCCGTAGTCCCATCCAATTCGCGGATATCGAAATTACTCTGCTGCAATATGTTTATCAAGAAAGTAGGTGTTCCGGTAGAAAACCAGAAATTAGCATACTTTTTTTGAGCAAATGCGTTGAACAAGCTAAATGGATTGTAAATATCTTCACTATGTTCACTAAAATGATACCCGTCATACTGCTGTTTCAAGTGCAAACAGGCCTCCTCATAGGTTTCGCCATTAGCCTGTGCCATCATCTCAATATCTGCTTTCAGTTGCGTACGTAATTCCTGCTCGGTAATACCACAAATTGCGCTATAATCATCCCGCATGCTGATATTCTGCAAATTATTCAGTTCACTGAAAATACTCATTTGACTGAATTTGCTGATTCCCGTCAAGAAAAGGAAACGAAGATATTCTCCTTGTGCCTTTAAAGGACTAAAGAATTTCCGCATTTCTTCACGTAATTCATTTTGCAGTTCCGGCAAATGGTTACTGTCTAATAAAGGTGCATCATATTCGTCAATAAGCACTACTACCTGCAAACCGGTTTGCTGGTATGCTCTTTTTATTATCCCGGAAAAACGGGCTGCATAGCCTCCTCTTCCGGAGCGTTCCCATAAATTCGCTCCCACTCACAAAGTTGAAGATTCAAACGTTCGTTCAGATCAGCCATAGTGGTATATTTCGTCATGCTGAAATCTATGTGCAGCACCGGATAGACATTCCATTCTTTCTCCAAACGTTCCATTGCCAATCCTTGGAACAAGTCTTTTCTTCCCCGAAAATAAGCGTCCAGAGTGGAAACCAGCAAACTTTTCCCGAAGCGGCGGGGACGACTTAAAAAATAAACCTTATTGGTATTAGCCAACCGATATATCAACTCCGTCTTGTCAACGTATACGTTGTTATTATTACGCAAGTCTTCAAAATTCTGTATCTATCGGGTATATTCTAAAAGTATTATTCATAATGCCTATCCTCTCTAAAATGAAATATAGACAAATATAGGTATTAAAAGACAAACATCAAACAGTACTATACATTTTCTCAAATCTTATCGGCATTTACAACCATAAGACAGGAAGGACACCCGACTATTATCTCATAACAATACCCGAACCATTGCTATTATTTTACATAAGCACACATTTATATTCCTACGGAGTTGTAACAAGCAGTTATTCTTTTTAGTATTA
>ENA-OQCK01000079-OQCK01000079.1-human-gut-metagenome-genome-assembly--contig:-NODE-79-length-52964-cov-2.496092_pt1 | contig 52964 bp, 57 predicted proteins | sample MGYA00242498_ERZ504578 | MGnify/ENA primary metagenome ERZ504578 (study PRJEB26092, sample SAMD00036229) | human gut metagenome | host: Homo sapiens | study: EMG produced TPA metagenomics assembly of...
CGCTAAAGATACCATTTCATTGTCTTTATCACATTATCCGGAAATCATCATACAATTCAATTTCCGCTTTTAATATACCGTACAGGAACAGGTGTTTTTATTGATTACTCTGCCGGTTAATACAGCAAATCTGCTGCTGTCAATCAAATTCCATATCTTTTAAAAGGATTCCCTGTTCTTCCTGCGTTTCCACAATTGGTGCTTCTTCCACCTTTGGTTTTTCTATTTCCTCAGGTTCAGGCATTTCCTCCTGCTCATCCGTCTGCCTGCTCTTGTTGATATCATATTTTCTGTTGAAGTCCGGATATTCCTGTTGTTCTGCTTCTACCCGCTGTGGTGCTTTCACACCGTGCAGCAGCTCCTGCACCTCTTTTCGGACTTCCTCCAGCAGTTCCTTATCTACACCGGCATCCGCAGTGTAAACATCATTTGCTGTTACCTGTTCTTCATGAGGTTCCTTCTCTGCAATTTCATCATTTTCCATCATTACTTCGTCTGGATCGCTGAATGGATCTTCTGTTTCCTCCGGATTTTCTTCTACCACAGGACATTGTCCTTCTTGCAGTGTTTCCTGTATACTGGTTACTATCGGTTCCAGAATACCGATTGCCTGAATATGCAGTTGATTGGCATTTGGTATTTTCTTTTCGAATTTTGTCGCACCGGAGTTATACAGTCCCTCTATATCCTTTTGCGTATCCTTCGGATACCGTACAACCTGTGGAACGACATGATGCGGTGTATCGATTACCGGATGCTCATTTAGTTGGTACTGCTCTTTTTTTTCTTTGACAGCTTACGCAGGACTTGCCGTAGCGGTATCCTGATCCGATTCCTCTTCGTTTGTATTGATTGCAATCAGTATATCCTGTAGCTCAGCCTGTGTAAATGTAGCTCCCCCTCTCGCAGATCAATCGTTTGTTCTGGCTTTGATTTTCCAGAGGATGTATGCTGAACCAGAGACTCCTGCGTAATCTCTGATTTCTGTACATGCTTCCCCTGTGCATCCGGGTGCTCCTGGATTTCCTGCTGGATTTTCGTTGGGCCTGCCGGCTTCTGATGCTTCTGCTTGTACACAATCGGCAGCAGCTCCTCATCATCAGCCGCTTTCCTTTGTTCCACCGGTGCTGTTTTCAGTGCATGGCGCTTGCGTAAGCGCTGCTTTCCGGTCTGTTTCGGAATCTGCTGTTTTGAAGCCGTGCCTGCTTCTTGTAAAATACTGTCGGTAGCTGCCTGCTGTTTGGCTTTCGCAGTCTTATCTTCTGTTCCCTTTGCCTGTCTTGAAATATCTTCCTTTGGAGTCTTTAGCAGCGGCTTCTCTGCATCTGGCTTCACTTCCTGCCCGCGCGTATCCTCTTTCTTTTCATCCACGAAGCGTTGATCAGGATCCAAAGCATTCTTTTTCGCAGATACCTCTATACCCGCTTTTCCTTTTCGCTCCCGCAGCACACCCTTTATCAACAGCAGCATGGTGCTCAGTATACAAACGCCCAGCACCACGGCATACGTGATTTTTCCATAGCTGCTTTGCAGAAATTCATACACCCTGCCCATATACTTCATATGAAAGAGATAGGAGCCTACCAGATCCTCATGTCTGGTTTCATAGGTATCATAATAGCTGCTGTCAGGGGCCTGCGTAATGTAAAAGGTTTCCTGATTTCGAACTTCACTTTTCACAAACATATGCGTTAAGATAACCAATTCCCCAAACCGCTCTGCCCGAAAGCTGATCAGCGTGTTATTTTTTGGTTCCTCGTTATCTTTGAAGGTCTTTACAAAGATGAGAGAATCCTGTTCGATCGCTTTTTCCTTGTTTTTACCGGTAACCTGTATCATCCGGATATGCAGAAGATGCTCGCTCTGTTTTGGAACATAAATCAGAATCGTTACCAACAGTAAAAGTATTAGAAAAAAGCCTTCCAGAATCCATGACAGTTTTTGCTTCATATCGTATCCACTCCTGCTTGCACTGCTGTATTGTCTACCGTTATTCTATCATAGATTCCAGCTTATAAAAACGCCCAGAAAGTCCTTATTTATAAGGTTTTTACAATTTCTTTCCGCAAATCTCAGCGTAAACATAACTTTGTGTTTTATCTTAAGATTTACAAAAAAAAGCCTCCGACAAGCAGTCGCAAGGCAGCCTTAAGCAGCATTGTGCTCAGACTCAAAAATATCTTCATCCAGAAATACCATACGCGGTTCATGGCAGCTTTGCAATACATCCGGAATCCCCATTAAATCCACACCGCAGAAATGGGATGCAGCATGCAGTGCGGCGTTTCCTGTGAGGGGTACATACAGATAGGCTATACCGCAGCAGTAAGCGGATGCTATAAAGCCTCCCAGCTCTTTTAGTTGCTGATTCCCTATAATCAGCAGGCTGCTTTCCTTTTGACATCCGCTTTGATACAGGAATCGGACGATTGCCTCCAGATTATCAAAGGTCTTGATATGTGCTGTACCGGGAACAGTATAGCATGCAGCTTCAGGAAATTGCGCTGTGATGTCCTTTTTTATTTCCGCCGGTACATCGGATTCACAAAGAATCAAAAGCTTATCCGCTTTGATATAGGCGTTAAGTTGTTTTACGATTCCCCGGCAGTGATATACCTGCTGTTTTCTGTTTGCATCCTGCTTCACCTGTTCTTTCTCTTTTCATTGATCAGCTTTGGGAAATAACCGCTGATACGCACATGATCGAAGAAGATCACAAAGGCCTGTTCATCACAGCCCTGCACCTGTTTTTTAAATGACCGTATTGTCCTCTCGTAATTGCCACCATCATGACCTCCTTCCTGCGTCCGCTGTAGCCGCCTGTTCCATCCCAGACAGTAACACCACGCCCCACATCCCAGGATCAGCTGCTGCTTCAGTTCATGATTTCCGTGATAATCAAAGCAGCCGATTCTGCATTATCCTCGTGAATGCGATCCAGCACGAAGGACAGGATACAGCTGTGTACGATGGAATATAAGGCTACCTGACTGTCGTAAATGAGAAAACAGAGTAGATAAATCACCGTATTGACCAGCAGATAGATACTGCCGACACTTCCTTTTCCTGTTTTTGTCAGATACAGTCCGATGATGTCAATACCTCCGCCGCTCCCGCGCCCCTTGAAGAACAGCCGTGTACCATATGCACATAGAAAGGAGCCAAGCAGGACAGAGATAAAGACATCCTCAACCAGAGACGCTTTGGGCACCGGAATCAAAGACAAAAACAAAGATTCAAACAGTATGACGATTGCCGTATGCACGGCAAATGTTTTCGCCAGCACCCTGGCAGCGAGAATGATCATGAAGATATTCAGGATCAGATTTATAATCCCGGCGATATCAAAGGAAAGTCGATAGGGCAGGATATGGAGCAGCAGGTCCCTGAGCAGCTGGGCGATTCCTAAAAACCCGGCACTGTAGATATGCAGCGGAACCAGAAACACATTCATCGAGAAGGAAAACAGCAAAGCTCCGCTGATACAGTACAGCCAGTCCTGTGCTGTCTTCATACGATATAGCGCTGTACGCGATCACTCATTCCCACCGCGATTTCTCCTGCCGTCCCCTGTATGATTTGGCCAAGCAGATAGCTGCTGACTGCCCCGGTTCCATCATCACCACTCAAAAGCGCATATTCCCCGACCTGCACTGCTTCTATATCGGTCACATCCACCATAAACATATCCATGCATACCTTTCCAATCAAAGGTGCCGGCCTGCCATGTATGGAAACATAGCTCTGCGGGGACTGTGCGATACAGCGTCGGTAGCCATCCGCAAAGCCTGCCGCCAGCACTGCGATTCTGACAGGCTGTTTTGCGATAAATGCATGACCATAGCCCACCCCTTCTCCCGCTGCAATATCCCGCAGCAGGACGATTCTCGCTTTCCAGACAAGCACCTCCCGCAATGGTATCAAGCGCTGCTCCGAGGCTGAGGCAAGACCAAAGATATAGGCACCGACACGCACCATGTCCATATGCATATCTGGTGCATGTATCGCTGCCTTACTGTTGCATATATGACAGATGCCCGTATCGATTTTTCGTTCCTGCAACGCCCGGATGCAGCTTTGAAAGCGCTGAAACTGCAATTCGGTAAACGCCAGCTCCCTTTGATTGCTGCCGGCACCGTATACCAGATGGGTATACATCCCTGTTATTTCTATATTCGGCAGTGAAAACAGAGGAAGCAGCTGCTCCACGCAGTCTGCTATAGAACTACAGCAGTCGATTCCCATGCGGTGAAAGCCGGTATCCAGCTTCAAATGCACGGCAGCCTTCAGGTTCATGCCTGCACAGCACTCGGAAATATGGGAAAGAAACGTTGCGGAAAAGGCACTAAGTGTGATGTTGTTTTCCGCAGCCAGATGTATTTCCTCATCCGATACATAGCCAAAAACAAGAATCGGCTTTTCTCCTGATACGCTTCGCACACGCAACGCCTCCTGCATGGTGGCTGTCCCATACCAGTCGCATAAATCGTCCATCGCCTGTACACACGGCTCGATTCCATGACCGTACGCATTCCCTTTTACGACTGCCATAAACCTCGTTCCTGCTGTGAGATGCCGCTTCAGCTGCATCACGTTTTCCCGAATTCGCTCTGTATGGATTTCAGCATAGGTTCGGCAGCTGATGTTTTCTTCCATACCTATTCGGCTTTGCCGCACTCCGCAATGATGGCGGCTTCATATGCTTTTTGCAGCTGCTTCAAAATCGGTCCCGGCTTTCCATCCTAATCGTATGCCCGTCCACCTTTAAAACTGCACTGCATTCCGTATTCGTATCAGCGACAATGACCTCATCTGCGGCATACAGCTCATCCAGTGTAAAATTGCCTTCACGAAATGGTATCTGTTCCTTCTCACACAGTGCCTCCAGTATTTTCTTCGTCGTACTGGGCAGAATATCCTCATTTTCAACATGTGTCAGTATACAGCCGTTCTGAACAATCAGGATTGAGCCGGATTTTTCTTCCGTGACAATACCGTCCTTTACCAGAATCGCCTTCCCTGCCCCTTTTCTCTTTGCCTCAGAGCGCGCCATGCAGTTTGGAATCAGATTCAGTGTTTTTACATGACAGTATTTCCAGCGGATATCCTCCACACTGATCGCAGTTGTTCCCGCCTGGATTTTCTCCACATTGCGGGGAGCATGTACCGCAAAGCCGGACAGCACCGGCCTTTGATCCTCACGCCCGGGATACAGATGGTTTCGGATGCCGTCATCCCCTCTTGTCAGCTGCATATACACATAACCGCTGTGCAGATCATTCTCCTCAACCAGCTGCTGAAAGAAGCCTTCGAATTCCTCCCTTGTATACTGCAGATTGAAATCAATGACATCCGCCCCCTGAAACAGACGGTCGAGATGCCGCTTTAGACCAAACAGCTTCCCATTGTATACACGGACGACCTCATACAGACCGTCTCCGAAGACATAGCCGCGGTCCTGCAGAGAAATGTGGATATCCTGCTCTTTGACCATAGCTCCCTTCCATAAATATCGTTCCCCGATTCCTTTTTTTTCTATTCCATTCATCCTTATATCCTTCTTTCTATTCCTTGCATGCCGAATAGCTTATTTTCCCGCTCAGCATCCCGTATGTTTCTTTGAACACCTCATCCATGTGCTCCTTCAGCTCACAAAATTCATGAATTTACGGGAGGTCACAGCTTCCAGAAAAATCGGAAGGTTGATACCGTAAAAGCATTCCAGCTTTTTCTCTTTATACAGTCTGCCGATTGCCTTTGCTGTGACATTGCAGGGGGAGCCTCCCAGTAAATCTGTCAAAACGATCACACCGTCCCCTTCATCCGCCTGTTCGATTGCCTTGTATACCTTCTGTTCAAACTGTTCAATGCTGTCTCCGTGAAACAGTCCCAGATGTGCAACATTCCCGATATTTCCGACAATCAGCTTTCCGCTGCTGACAAAGGCTTCTGCCAGGGTCCATGTGTGGCGAGTACCAGTCCTATCATACGACGTGTCCTCCCCTAGGCTGCGTCTTTGATTTCGATTCGCTTATCATCCGGTACGACTCGAATATAGACGTCCATGCCCTTGCTCTGCATAGCCTTGATGCTATTCATTTCTTCCTCATTCACCGCAATGTTGCGATACAGCTTTCGTCTGTCTGCCCGGGCACCGATTCCTCCGATTCCCACTCCCTGTATCGGAACACCCGCATCATGCAGATCCGCGAAAACCATCGGTGTTTTCGCAAGCAGGAAGATTCGTTCATCCTCACTGCCTGCTTCCTTGAGATAGGAGATGGCACTGCTTACGGAAAGCACCTCCAGCTCCAGACTGCTCGGCATTGCGGATTTCATGATCATTTTCATAAAGGAATCCTTTGCGGCCTTATCATCCACAATAATCACCTTGCTTGCTTTGGTATGCAAGACCCAGGCCGTCATGACCTGCCCGTGTACCAGCCGGTCATCAACGCGTGCATATACAATATTTTTCATACAATTATTCCTCTTCCTTCTGCAGACAGGCGATAAATGCCTCTGCGCGGTGCTGCAATTCCTCAAAGCGGCCTTCCTGAATCACACGCTTATCCATCAAGCGTCCGCTGATACCATAGCCGGTGCAGCCGACAGCCGCAAATTCTGCGATATTTTCCTCGGTGATTCCCGCAGTCGCAATGAATTTCACATGGGAAATAGGTCCCATCAGATCCTTAATGTAAGAGGCTGTCATTCTGGCAGCCGGAAACAGCTTAACATAATCCGCCCCGTATTCATGTGCATCCAGTACCTCGCTGGGGCTCAGTGCTCCCGGAATGGACAGCATGCCCAGCTCCTTTGTTTTACGAATGACCGCTTCATTGACATTCGGTGAAATGATATAGGCAGCCTTTGCCTGATAGGCAAGCTCCACCTGTGCAGGATTGACAACCGTCCCTGCCCCGATCGCCATACGGCCTCGAAAATGCTCCTCCAGCATGGTGATTGCATCCAGTGTTTCCTTATAATCCCTGCTTTTCTGATCAAAGGTGACCTCCGCCAGACGGATGCCGCCCTTATACAGTGCTTCCATCGTCTTGAGGAGGTGTCACCATAGACACCCCTGCAAATCACGATAAGCTTATGCTCCTCCAGCATGGCTCGAATTGTATCCATATAACTCCTTCTTCGTTCATTTTAGAAGAATCCAATCAGCACACCGACAATAGCGATGGCAATCAGAATCAGTATGATCTTAGATGTTGAAAGCTTTTTCTGCAGCAGGAAGTAAGAGAGAAAGACAAAGCCAACCGGCAGTAAGCCCTTGAATATCGCATCGAAGATGGTTTCCTGCAGGACCATGTCCGAGCTTCCCAGATGCAGCACCGTGGAAGAAGTGACCGTTACCGTCGTGGCCTCAAGCCCTCCCAGGGTAATGGCTCCAACTGCCATAGCCAGCGTCATAAAGCGCTCCAGCTTTCCGCTCGCAAACAGACCGTTGACAGCTTCCTTTCCCTTTTTATAGGAGGTCTGGAACATCCAGTAGCAGGGCACCATGACATAGAGAACGGTAACGATCATATAGAAGATCGGACCGAAGAAGTTGCCGTCCATTCCCATACCAATCGCAATGGAGGCAACGATAGGGATTGCCGTTCCCTGGCGCAGAGCATCAAATACACCTGCCAGCGGTCCCATCAGTCCGGTTTTGATTGCACTGATGTCCTCGCCTTCAATCGGCAGCCCGTTCGCACGCTCCTCCTCAAGGGAGCATACCAGCCCATGATGATGGAGCCGCCTTAATACCCGGCTGTATTAAAGAATTCCATGTGCCGCTGACATGCATTCACAAATTCTTCCTTATCATCGCCATACAGCCGCTTCAGCACCGGTCCCAGACAGCCCAGCACACCGGGCGTCTGCAGACGCTCGTAGCTCAGCGTTGCTTCTCCAAGCAGATGCCAGAGAAGAAAGCATTTATTTAAATCGGTCTTTGTCAGCTTTTTCTCAGTCTGTACGTTGGTATCTGTTATCTGACGTTCCATACTCTACACCTCTTCCTTTGCTCGGTTGAATTTGAGATCAGCATACAGGGATGCAATAATGAAGGCTACAACTGCGATGACAATCATTGGCACATTGCCGTAGATAGAAAGCACGAAGCCCAGCATAAACAGCTGAATAATATTCGGACGGTTGGACAGCAGCCGCAGGATGATCGCAATACCCATCGCCGGCAGTATCTGTCCGATTACGGTAAGAATCTGCATCGGCGTTCCCTTTAAGGCGTCCAGCACCTGTGTAGCGACATCTGTTCCGAAATACAGGATTCCGAAGACCGGTACCGCAGAGATACAGAAGGTTGCAATCTGTGCAAGTACAAATTGTACAAAGTAAATCTTTTTCATATCCCCCTGTGCGGCGGCACTGTCCACCATGTGTACGAATACGGAGTTGATGGTGCTTCGCAGATTCCATACGATGGTCCCGACAAGACCAAAGGATACGGCAATCGTAACTGCGACCTCCGGAGTGGCTCCGGTTGCTATAGCCAGAGATGTTCCGACAACCCCTGCAATGCCGGGATCGCTTGGAATTGCACCTCCGACATTCAGAAACCCAAGAACTACGGTATTGATCGTCGCACCGATGATCAGACCATTTTGCGGATCCCCCAGAATCAGACCGACGATGGTGCCGGATACGAGCGGCTGGCGAATGGATACGTGTACGATTCCTGTAAGCAGGGTGGTGAGCACAGCGTCATATAATACAAAATTCCGATAAGCGCTGCCTGTAAAAAGTTAATTTCCATGTTTTTTCTCCTCTCATGTTGTTTGAAAACCTAGTAGCTACTGACTGTTTACACACATACTATAATCGCTCAAAAACCTCCCGTCAAATAACGCAAAAGCACAGTTTTTTTACATTCGTGTCACTTAAAAGATAGAAAAAGACGGTGATATTTTCCAATATATGCAAATTATTCCGATATCCGCGTATGTGTGCTTTCATTACCCGCACAAACTATATCCGTGCTATAATAAGTGTGCAAGCAGACGGCATGCGTGCATTCTGCAGCCCGGAAATTCAGCACCAAAAAGTGGTGGAAGTGTGAAAGAAAATCAAATTTGTAAAAAGACAAGTAGCTTGAAACGTCTTTCATGCAATGCCTGTGTCCGCGTGCAAAACGCGGGGAGTGGAGGAAACTATGAAAAAAGCACCTCGAATGAAGGATATTCAAAACCTGATTGCCAGCTATACGGCAAACGGCATTACAGCACACACCTATGATTTCAGCAGCTGTAATGCGCATGACATCGCATTGATTCTGAAAATTGATCGAACCAATGTATCCCGTGTTCTCAATCAGCTGCATCGTGAAAACCGGCTCATCAAGCTGCAGGGACGCCCTACCTGTATCTCGACGCCGGTGTCATTCACTCATTTTCTACAGAGCCGGTTCCGTATACACTGCCGGTGGGAAGAGATATTCAGGAATACCTGCATCAGGATAAGCCTGTGCGCGTGCGGGAGCACAGCAGCAGGCAAACGCTCACCTACACCGGTATTCATGCGAACGAATCTCTGCATTCCCTGTATCAGGAGCTGTTGGCGATTCTCATGTATCCCCAAGCCTTCAAAGCTTGGCGCTTTGTGCCCCCTATGGAGAAGGCAAGCATCATTTCTGAAATTTTTTTATAGAAAAGGCGAAGGAGCTGCAGCTGCTTGGCAGGCATACACAAATACTGGAGCATGTGCTAAGCGATGCGGCAGATGAGCAGAATCAGATTTATAACATGCATCCGGAGACCCCCGCCTTCCTCATTCTGGATGTACAATGCAGTGATATGCACATTGTACAGCAGGTGGCAAAAAAGCTGCAGAAGCAGCATGCCGCCTTACACAGCAGCTGGAAAGTATGTTACCTGTTTCATGATGCAAATGCGGATATCGCACAGCTGCAGCGGTTTATAGACTATCCGATGGTGTTTCCCAGCTATGAGATGCGTACGCTGAAGGAACGTCTGGAAATCATCTTCGCTGAAATACAGCGGCAGTCCGATATCCTGAATCAAACCATCTGTCTGCATAAAAATGTAATCACCTGTATGGCACTTGCAGACAAAGCATATACCACACACATTTCCCTGCAGGAGCTGCGCCGTTCCATCATACGGGCACATTACAGCTTTATTCAGCGCAAGGCCAATGTCATCGATATCACCTTCGAGCATCTGTCCGATGGTATGCTGAACAGCATTCGGGATGTATCCTCCCGCTTTGCACAGCTGCACAGTATCCTCGATCTGTTTGACGGTGATGTGCTTTATTTCATACCGCAGACCTCCTGCCGCTTCTTTACCGCACTGCATCATGCCGTCCTGAATGAACAGCATCTGATTGACAGCAACGATGATGAGCAGATCGTTTCCATCTGTAATTCCATGCTGAAAAAGACAGAGAAAATAGAGATCAATACGATTCGCTCCATCTTTGTGAAAGAGCTTTACGATCTGATGGACCGCTGCTGGCATCCACCCCGCTCAAGCAGAAGGAGACGATGATCTTCGTTTTATTTGAATATCTGCAAAATCTCATAACGGAATTAAAGAATAACACCTATACCCGCAGCTTTACACCGTCACACGGTCTTGGGACAAAGCGCACGGATGCTGTTACGGAGGATATCGCACAGATCATTCAATCCAAGATGGAGGTTGTGCTGCCGCAGGATGAGCGCATTCTGATCAGTACCTACCTGCAGCTGGCCATTCAAAAGCTGGAGGCCAAAACTCCGATACTGTTTGTATGCCACGGGGAGGATATCGCCGCAAATTATGAAAAATACATACGCTCAGCCAATCTTTATGAAAACTGTCATTCGCTCGATTATTCCGAAGCCTGGCGAAGAAAGGAATTTCACCTCTTCCTCGATCACGTATGCGACAGGATTCAGCAGATCGATAATCATGAGACCCTGCTGCTGTTTAGTGATATCGCTCCGTTAACAGAGATTGGCGAACAGATCAGCAGCCGTCTGCATATCGATGTACACAGCTATGCCCCTATCTCGCTTCCGCTCATTCTCAATACCATATCCGCAATGAAGCACGGGCATGCACAGGAATACAGCCAGCCGCAGACACCAAGCTTTCCTGCTTCCTCTCTCAGTGAGAATTCCCGAACACTGATTGACCGTATTTCCCGTCAGATACTCCAGCAGTCCCTGGTCTTTCTGGATGCGAACAAGGCTTCTTCCTCTTTGATGGTTGTCCTGTTAAATATTTTGAAAAAGCTGAAGCTCGGTTATAGTGATGAAATTACCATCCGTTTTATCATACACGGTGCATTCGTCATCGAGCGTGCCATCCGCAGCGATCCCCTGCCAAACAAAAAAACACGGGAGATTATCAATTCCCATGCCGATGTGTACAATACGATCAGTCTTGAGCTGAATGAATTGAACAATATTTTCAACATCAGTATATCCAAAGCTGAAATTGCCACGATTACACAGATCTTTCTGGAATATATGTAATCAATAAAATCAGGTGCACCCTTTCATTCCCCGCTTCCGGCTTATACTTCCTATTTCATATCACAAAAAAAACGGACCGCTGCGCTATACCGGCAGTTGTCCGTTTTCTTTATGTATGGATGGAAAAATCAGGCAAGCTCAGCCTCGAGCTTTTCAATCCCCTTTGCAATACGCTTCAGGGTTTCCTCTTTTCCAAGGATATGAGCGATTTCAATGGCACCGCCAGGTGTAAACTGCTTTCCGGTGATGGCAGTACGAACCGGCCATAAAATCTGCCCGTTCTTCATTTCCATCTGCTTCGGTAAAGACAGCAGCAGCTCATGCAGATTTTCTTCGCTCGACCAGTCATTCAGCTCTGACAGGGCACTTTGTGCCGCCTGCAATGCCTTATATGCAATTTCATAGGTCGTCTTCATTTTCTTATGAATATACATGGCATTATCATATTCCGGCAGCTCGTCAATGAAATCCAGACTTTCCGGAATAGAGGTCAGAATATCACATCTTGGCTGCAGAATGCGTGCAACCGCCATAATATCCACCGGTCTGTGAACGGATTCCTCGATATACGGCTTTGCCAGCTCACAGAATGTTTCCGTGCTCATCGCGCGCAGATACATACCGTTCATCCATGTCAGCTTGTCAATATCAAAAATAGCCGGTGATTTGGAAATACGCTTAATATCAAACACTTGATCAGCTCATCCAGTGTATAGATTTCCTGCTCTGTTTCCGGTGACCATCCAAGCAGAGCGATGTAATTCAGAATCGCTTCCGGAAGATACCCTTTCTTCACAAGGTCCTGAAAGCTGGCATCCCCGTTACGCTTACTCAGCTTGTGCTGTTCATCCTTCATAACCGGTGGAACATGCACATAGGTTGGAATATCCCAGCCGAAGGACTGATAGATCAGATTATATTTTGGAGTGGAGGACAGATACTCGTTTCCACGCACAACATGCGTGATACCCATCTGGTGATCATCCACGATATTGGCAAAATTATAGGTTGGATAGCCGTCGCTTTTCAGCAGCACGGATTCATCCAGAATACTGTTATCCACCTCAATGCGGCCATACACCTCATCATCAAAATACGTTTCTCCATCGTGACGAATCGTCTGACGCACAACATATTTTTCTCCCTTGGCAATACGTTCTCTGGCTTCTTCCACAGACACATGCTTGCATGGATCATCGTATTTGAAAGAGATTCCCAGACTTTCCGCCTCTTTTCTCTGCTTTTCTATTTCTTCCTCACCGCAGAAGCAGTAATGTGCGCCTCCCAGATCAACCAGCTGATCGGCATACTCCTTATACATCGGCAGTCGCTCAGACTGTACATACGGTCCGAAATCCCCTCCGATATCCGGTCCTTCATCATGATGCAAACCGACTTCCTTCATGGTATCGTATATGATTTCGACAGCGCCTTCCACGTAACGTTCCTGATCGGTATCCTCGATACGCAGAATAAAATCTCCGTCCTCATGCTTGGCAATCAGATATTCGAACAATGCTGTTCTCAGATTTCCGATGTGCATATACCCGGTAGGACTTGGTGCAAATCTTGTTCTTACTTTTTTCATACGGGCCTTCCTTTCCATTTATTGGTTTCTATATATAGCAGCAGCTTGGCATTTCCACACAGGGTGCTTCCCCGCAATAAAACAAAAAAGTCGCCGAAGCGACTCTCGTTTTTTATTGGCTGGGGTACTTGGATTCGAACCAAGGAAATGCCAGATTCAGAGTCTGGTGCCTTACCGCTTGGCTATACCCCAATCTCTCAGCGGCAACGACATTATTCTACTTGTTTTCCATGCTTTTGTCAATAGCTTATTTTAAAAAATTCAATTTTTTTCAGAAGACGGTCCCTATTCACCGATTTATAGTATAGAAAACAGCTTATATTAGGTAAAAAAACAAAACTATCGCATAGCAGTTGTCTCATACATAAAGAAGTCCCCTCTATGGTATCCTTAATTGATTTGTTATCTTTCGATAAATTGAAACAGGAGCTGCTCACCGAAAGGTTAAAAGCAGGAAAATGGCTAATCAAATACAGATATAGCACGAGATCGGTTTTCATGACTTGTATATATAGTAGAGCACTATCATCGCTAAATTGATAATACAATGCAAAAAGAATTACCTTTCCGCATGACATATCCTTATGCAAACAGCCGCTTGAAACGCATCCTCTGAAAAGCTATCCATAATATCTGTATAAGGAATCTAAAAAAGACGATTATCAACAAATAGAGTATGCAGACTTTCTCAAAAGAGAAACCGATAAAATGCAGGAAAGCCATACTCGCATACGGTGTATATCACCCTGCTGGGTCTCTTGCATTTTGTTATCCTATTATATTTTACATTCTCCCTTTTCACGCGATGCTTGACAGCACTTCAAAATCGTGGGATAATTTTGACGAAATCGATGAGAGTAACTCACCTGAGGCTTAACCAGAGATTTGTGCATAGTACTACGCAGTAAATGAAGGAAGCAAGGAAGATATTTGTTTTCTAGATTAGGAGCGATTATGTTCGGATTGAAAAAGAAAAGCAGAAAAGTGGAATTGGTTTCACCGGTTAACGGAAAAATGATACGCTTACGTGATGTACCGGACCAAGTTTTTGCATCTGAAATGATGGGCCCTGGAGTTGCTTTTATTTCCAACGACGGAAACATATGTTCCCCATGTGATGGTGAATTGATGACTGTATTTCCCACAAAGCATGCGATTGGAATAAAGGCAGAGAATGGAGCCGAAATACTAATTCACTTTGGAATAGATACTGTCCAATTAGAAGGAAGTTGTTTCCATCAAAAGATAGATGCAGGAAACAAAGTAAAAAAAGGTGATTTGATTATAGAAGCTGATATCGAAGCAATCCTCGAGCAAGGGTATAGCATCGATACACCTATGATTATCACAAATGCAAATGAATTCCATGTTACGATTCATCAGGCTGATGCCGTTACTGTAAACACGGCTGCAGTCATATCGATAGAAAAGAAGTAGAGCATATGGAAGTTATAAAAAAGCTGGGAAATAACGCGGCTATATGCAGGGATCATAGTGGCAGAGAACTGATTGCGATCGGATTGGGCATTGGATTTCCAAAATGTCCTTATATCTTAGATGATTTGAGTAAAATTGACCGCACGTTTTATAACGTTGATGCGGAATATCTAAGTCTGTTTGAAGATATTGATTCAAAAATCTTTCGTATTTCTGCCGATGTTATTGATTTGGCAGTTACCATGCTCAGTGTTCCCTTAAAACAAAACGCTGTATTTACATTGGCGGATCATTTAAACTTCGCTCTTGTTCGTCTGAAAAACGGAATGATATTTACAACACCGATAGCAAATGAATTAAGAGATTTGTATCCGGTAGAAGTAAAATCGCAAAATATACGTTAAATTTATTACATAAAAATTTAAATGTACAATTACCGGAATCCGAAATATATGCAATTGCCATGAATATTATCAATTCTGAGGAGACCTACACACGGAATAATCAAATCAGCCTTACAGCAGAATTCATTCAGGAAATCGTGAAGATTATCGAAGGACAGATGAAGGTTTCGATTGATACAAATTCATTTAATTATTCCAGATTTGCTTCTCATATGCAGTATTTATTCAGAAGAAAAAGCCAGTACAGTGAAATCAGCAGCACCAATAAAAAATTATTTGAAGTTTTGAAAAAGGAATATCCAGATACCTTTGCCTGTGTGCTGTTGATCAAAGAAATGATATTTCATAAATTTAGCTGGAGTATTGAGGATGAAGAATCCTTATATTTAATACTCCATGTAAATCGATTGTGTTCCCATGAGGTGTAACGAATGAGTCGGCATAACCTTTGCACAATATAAACATCATCTGATGCTTATCGTGTAAAGGTTTTTATTTTATAGAAAATCAGAGAGGATAAAACTATTATGAAAAAGATAAAGCTTTAAAAATTGCAGAAAGTGTATTAGAACAAGTCGGTGGAAAACAAAACATTGCGAAGGTGTTGCATTGTCAAACACGTCTTCGCTTCAATCTAAAGGATGAAGCATTGCAAATCATGAAAAATAGAAGCGGTACAAGGTGTTTTAGGTGTTGTAAGAGCCGGTGGACAGGTACAAATCGTAATAGGTCCAGAGGTAAAGGATGTATATAACGAACTGTGTGAGCTGGGTGATTTTGATAACACGGACAGAGAACCTGTTTCTGCCGCAAAAGAAAAAATCACACTGAAATCTATCGGAAATGGAATTTTAGATGCTATTTCCGGAAGCATGGGACCTGCGATTCCAGCCATCGTCGCCTCCGCATTCTTTAAAATGCTGACAGCTATTTTAGGTCCAGAGCTGTTAAATGTCATTGGTGAAGGAAACGATCTGTATACATTATTCACCTTCGTGGGAGACGCTGCATTTTATTTCTTTCCGGTAATTGTCGGCTATACAAGTGCAAAAAAATTCAATCTAAATCCGGTAATGGGGATATTGATGGGCGCAATTTTGATACATCCGACATTTGTCGGTCTGGTGGGTAAACCATTTACTGTATACGGTATTCCCTGCAATGTTCAAAGCTATGCAAGCTCCATTGTTCCGATAATTTTATCAAACTGGGTAATGTCCTATATCGCTAAATTCTTCGATCGTATCGTTCCGGGGGCAATCCGTTCTGTATTTGCACCAGCACTGACAATCGCTGCCATGCTGCCGATTGCATTATGTGTCTTCGGTCCGGCAGGAGCATTCATCGGGCAATATGTAGTAGATGCATTATTCTCGTTGGAAGGAATTGCAGGATTCATCGGGATCGGATTGATTGCGGCATTGTATCCTGTTCTGGTAATGACCGGTATGCATATGGTACTGATTACAACATTATTTCAAATTTTTGCTACCTATGGAAGTGATGGATTCGCCGCAGTAGCTGTTTCCGTCTCCAGCTTCTCTATTATGGGGGTAGGAATCGGTGCTTTCTTCCGATTGAAAAATAAAGAACAAAAGGCACTTGCCCTGTCTTATGGGATAACCGCCATCGTCGCAGGGACCTCGGAGCCGACGATTTACGGTATCTGCACAAAATACAAAAAGCCATTTATCGGACTTTTGGCAGGTGGTTTCTTAGGTGGAGCATATGCCGGTTTAACCGGTGTTGTCGATGCGACACTGGTACCATCCTCCAATGTATTTGCAGCATTATGCTTTTTAGGAGGCTCTCAGGCAAATGTAATCAACGGTATCATCGCATGTGCAATCGCTTTTATATCAACCGCTTTATTCGTTTACTTTTTCGGATTTAATAAAAACGAAAAGGATATCCAACGTTAATATCAATGCGATTAGAGAAGGAACTTCTTCCTATAGCTCAGATACACAAAGGAGTGTTCTATGATAAATACAAGGCTTACATTACCGAGTGGTGCGTATGCTGATACGTATATTATGGATTCGGAAATCAATTATCGTGAATACAGAAAGCGACCTGCAATCCTTGTGGCACCGGGTGGCGCGTATGCCGTTCATGCGACAAAGGAAAGTGAACCGGTGGCTATTCAATTCATGCAAATGGGGTATCAGGTATTTGTTTTAAAATATTCGGTAGGCTCAGATCGCTCGCGACCGGAAAAAGGCATTATAAAATCCGCAGTATATCCGCTGCAAGCTGTTGAAATGCTGGAAGCTTTACATATTGTAAAAGAGCATGCCGATGAATGGAACATAGATAAAAACCGAATTTTCTTAATGGGATTTTCTGCAGGCGGACATGTGTGTGCGTCTTGTGGTGTACGATGGAATGACCCCGCAATCGTAAAGCAATTAAGCTTTCGCCCGAAAAAAGATGAACTGAAGGCAGCCGGAATTGTTTTAGGCTATCCGTTCCTGGTTCCGAATAGTGATGAATTTTTCAAAAAGCATCCTTTAAAAGCTGTCGAAAAGGTACAGCATATTATGAATTATGTTCTTTATCAATCAGATTTCCATCACAGAAGGATGTCGAAAAAGTGAATTTGATAAATTATATTTCACAGGATACCGTACCGATGTTTCTCTGGCATTCCATTGATGATCCAGTCATTGATGCTGGAAATTCCACACGCTTTATTTCAAAGCTGTTGGAATATGGCATATCTGCGGAGTATCATTTATTTGGTCATGGCGAGCATGGAAAAGCATTGGAAAACAGTTTAACGCATAAAAGGGATGAGATGATCGATCATCATTTGAACAGTTGGATTTCTCTGGCAGATTATTGGATGAACAGGATAGGTGAAAAGTAAGATGAGAAAAGAAGACTATACGATTTTTGAATATCGAATGAGCAAAGAAATAAAATATGCTGATCTGATTTATAATGAAAAAATGAATGGTATATTCGAAAAAGTCTGTGTAAAAACAAAAACCGCAGGATATGTGGATATGTCGATTTATCGTCTTGAGTTGGGATGGGAAGCAGATTTTAAAGCCGGTATTTAACTTTCATGGTGGAGGCAATGTATTGGGATACTATGAGCAGGATGGAAAATATTGCCGTTTATTGGCGGATTTAACCGGCTGTGCTATCTTTAATGTAGACTATGTTGTTGCCCCGGAATTTAAATATCCAAAGCCTTTATTTTCCAGCTATGAAGCAATCGCTGAAATACGAAAACGCTGTGATGAAGTAAGGATTGATAAAGAGCATGTTGTCGTAATGGGACATAGTGCAGGCGGTTATATTTCCGCCTGCTTGACACTGATTGACCGAGACAGAAAAGAACTCGGTATCAAAGGAGCCATTTTAGATTATCCGCCATTGCGACAGGAAATCCGTGCAGAATTCAGAAAAGCGAAGGACCCTTCAAAGGCGATATCCGAAAATAGAATGCTGCAGTATATCAACTGGTATTATAATAGCTTTGATGAGCTGAATGATGAACTCGCCTCTCCCCTACTCGCTGATTTGCATGATTTGCCGAAAACCCTGATCCTGAGTGCGGAATACGATTCTTTAAAAAATGAAGAAAAGGCATATGCAGATAAAATGCAGAAGGCGGGAGGAGATGTAACCTATGTTGAATTTGCAATTGCCGCCATGGCTTCACCCATGAATGGTTTGATGAATTTATGCCAGAGGAATCCGAAAAAGCATGGAATATGATGGCAGCATTTATCAGAGGGATAATGTAGAAGCATGGCGCAGAAGAACTTAAACTATCATGTAATGCCTCGAAGGGGCTGGCTGAATGATCCGAACGGCTTGGTTTATTTTAAAGGAAATTATCACATTTTCTACCAGGCAGATGAAAACAGTATGGATGGAAGTGTCAATAAAGCATGGGGTCATTATGCAACGAAGGATTTTCAAACATATACACGTCATGCTACGGCTGTTTCTCCGGATTCCAAATACGATAAGAACGGCGCATATTCAGGAAGTGCAATCATCAGAGATGACATACTGTATGTATTTTATACCGGTAATGTAAAATATGAGGGCCCCTATGATTTTATTCATGAGGAAGAGAGCATAATGTAATGCGAGTGGAAAGCCGTGATGGAATAACCTTTGAACATAAAAAATGTTTACTGCGAAACAGTGACTTTCCAAAGGATTGTACAAGGCATGTCAGAGATCCCAAGCTGTTTATGAAGGATGGCCGCTATCATTTAATTTTAGGTGCAAGATTGAAAAATGACACCGGCTGTGTATTGGAGTATGTGAGTGATGATTTAGAATCATGGAAGTATGCTCATCGCTATGTACCGGCAAAAGATACAGGATTCATGATAGAATGTCCGGACTACCTGCAATTACAAGGAGAAGCATTCCTTTTATGCAGTCCGCAGGGTTTAAAAAAGCAGGGCTATGAATTTCATAATGTATATGATTGCGGATATTATAAAATCAGCAATCGGCAACTGATTGATTATCAGACACTTGATTATGGATTTGATTTTTACGCAGCGCAAACGTTTTACAACGCAGATCGTAATATACTGATTGCCTGGATTGGGATGCCGGATAATGCATATATCGATCGTTATGAAGCATGGAATCAGACCCTGACGATGCCCCGCTCCATTTTCTTTGATAAGCGAATCATCCAAAAGCCGATACAGGAAATCCTGGATTTGAGAACAGATAGGAAGCTGTATACGAATGATTTTGTAATCGGTAAATCCTGCAATATCGAATGGGATGCAGACTCCGATTTTTCGCTACAAATGAATGCGATACGCTGCGTGTATAGAAATCATAAATTCACACTGGATTTATCTGCATGCAGCTGCAATCGGCAGGAAAGATGCATTACGCCCATAGAAATCCGTCATGTTTCTGTATTCATTGATGAATCTGTATTGGAAATTTTCATCAATGAAGGTGAATACACAATGACCTCACGATTTTATGATGATGAGCACAGCTTACACGTAACAAGCGAGAATATAAAGCGATTTGTAACATACAACATGAGAGGATTCAATATACTATGAAAAAATTATTAGCAATCGGAGAAGCGTTGATTGATATGATTCCAAGCAATACAGGAAGAATTATGGATGTAGAAGGCTTTCAACCAAAAGTCGGAGGGGCTCCGTTGAATGTATGCGGAGCATATACCGCATTAGGTGGAGAAAGCGCTATGATTACCATGCTTGGCAAGGATGCCTTTGGTGAAAAAATCGTAAAGGAAATACAACGATTCCATATTCATACAGAGTATATAAAACAAACGAATGCCGCAAATACATCTTTGGCATTTGTAGCCCTGGACGAACATGCAAATCGAGAGTTTCATTTTATCGGAATATGGGTGCGGATATGCTTTTATCAGAGAAGGATATAGAGGAAAGCTGGTTTGAAGATTGCTATGGTTTGCATTTCTGTTCGGTTTCCCTTGGTGATTTCCCTATGAAAAAAGCTCATAATCGAGCATTGGAACTGGCAAAGAGGAAAAATCTACTTGTATCCTTTGATCCGAATGTCCGTCTTCCTTTATTCGACGATCACGAATATCTGAGAAGAACGATTCACGAATATATGCACTTTGCTGATATCTTAAAAATCAGTGATGAAGAGGTTTCCTTTATATTTGGAAGCGATCATATAGAAGAACATGTACAATATATATTTGATTCCGGTGTAAAATTACTGATTTACACTGCCGGAAAAGACGGTGCAGCTGCCTATACGAAATACAATACGGCATACGCGATGGTATTGAGGTAAAAGCAGTTGATACCACCGGTGCAGGAGATGGTTTTATCGGATGTTTACTGTATCATCTATCCAAAGATGATATTCATGCTTCTGATTTGGATGGATTAAGCGAACACCAATTAAAAAGCTACTTGGATATGTGTAATAAATTTTGCAGTATTTCTGTAACAAAGGAAGGTGCTATCGCAAGCTATCCATCCCGGTAGGATTCACGTTAGGCTATCATCAAAAGCATCCTGTAAGCAAAACCCGCCCACACAGCGTTGTGTGTTTCTGTGGTATCTGTTTTACAGGATGCTTTTTACAATATACGAAAAGCCGATTCCATTGATAACGTACAGTTCTTTTCCATTGGAATTAGAAGGCTTTCACTATGCATGCTCATTTGCTTGAACATACTTTGCGCTGGATATAGCGGTACAAAATATGAACGCATCCTCCCTCTTTTCGCGAGGATGTGCTTTCATTTACTGACAGCTTGCAGATCGCAGTTGAATGACATGTTGACTATATGCTTTTTGACATATTCTTGGCAAGGTAAGGTTCTCATATGGGGTTCGTATCTTTGTGCAATCCCCATTAACAAATAAAACCACATTTCCATACTTTCGTACAGTTGTGTTTTCTGGTACAATAGCAGAAGATACAGGAGGGATCTCATGAAGATACTTGATTCTGAAATTCAGCGTTTTTTCAATACCAAAAACTGGAAGATCGCATTGCGTTACCATGATCAGGATGTTGTGGATGAAATTGTGATTAAGGAAAGCATTCCTGGCTTTCTATATGAAATAAATGCTGTCGTTAACGTGTACGGATACGAGAATCACTGCACCGTTCTGCTGAATAGTGCGGGTGAAATTCTGGATTTCTCCTGTGAATGTCCGTATTGCGAGCAGCAGGAGCTTGCCTGTGGACATATCGGTGTTGTCCTGCTGATTGTGTACGATCTAAAGCCGGAGTCCTTCCCCTTCACCTACAGCCCGCTGAACCAGAGGGAGGATGCCTTTCGCCGCTATCTGGAGCAGCAGATGCTGGAGCGCTCGCGTTCCTTTATCGACCGCTACGCCCGAAAGGATCTGGCGAAATTTCAGGCGAACACTCTTCTTGAGAAGGTACAGCTGCACGCTCATGCCGTATATGACCATGAGCTTACACTGGATTTTAAGATTGGTATTCAACGAAAATATGTCATACGCAGCATCAGCGGATTTCTTGATGCCATAGACAGGCAGCTGGAAGTTGATTACGGGCGCCAGCTGAAATTCACTCATCACATGCAGGCCTTTGATGAAGCTGCTCAGGCACAGATCAATTTTTTAAAGCAGTATGTCAAGGAGCATGAAACACAGTATTCCTATGGCTACGGCTCCAGCCGCAAGCAGATTACAATTGATTCAAAATCGATGGATGATTTTTATGAGCTTTACAGCAATGATGCCACGGAGTGCATCGATCTGCAGTTTGCGGATGAAGACCGGCAGGAAATCGGACTGCGCATCGATATGCAGGAGGACTTTTTTGTCATCACCACGCTGCTGTCCCTCGATCAGCTTCTGCGTGGAGAAAACCGCTGGTATTATATGGAAGACGGTGTTCTGCAGCGCTTTTCCTCGGTGCTGAGCGAACAGCTGCATGATATGCTGGAGGAGCTGCGTGAGGATCGTCAGATTCTGATACATAAGGATGATATGATCCGCTTCTGTACCTATGTCATTCCGGCAATACGGGAATACGTGCATTTTGAAGGTATTTCTCTGGATACCTTTATGCCGTATCCAATGGAGATTGACTGCTATGTCGATTTGGAGGATAACGGTGATATCTCCATCCGCCTGCTCTATCATTACGAGGACAGCCCCTCCCAGAATGCGTTTGCACCGCATGCCGATTCCTCTTTGGAGCTGGATCATATCCGCCAGTATATCGAAACCTATGCAACACGTCTGGATCCGGATTCCCATATAGCCTATATTGATGAGCATGCCGTATATGCACAGGCATTTGTCAAACAGGGGCTGGAATACCTGAATCAGATGTGCACTGTATATATCAGTGATGCGCTGAAGCAGATGGAGGCACCGAAAAAGGTACATATGAATGTTGGTGTCCGTATGAAAAACCGTCTGCTGGAGCTGGATGTCACGAGTGTGGATATTCCAAGAGATGAATTATACAGTGTTTTGCGTTCTTATCGTAAAAAGAAAAAATATCACCGACTCAAAAACGGCGACCTCATTTATCTGCAATCCGAGGGTCTGCAGGAAACCGACGAGCTGCTGCAGCAGCTGCATCTGACACCGCAGGATTTAAAAAATCATACCCTGCAGGTGGATACGTTCCATGCCTTTCAGCTGGATGATTTCGCAGAGCACAGCGATCATGTCGAGGTCATGCGGGGAACTGCCTTCCATACGATGATGGAACAGCTGCGCAGTGTGGAAGCCGGAGCCTATCCATTGAACCCGCATTATGATGCCATCCTGCGCGATTACCAGAAAACAGGCTACCAGTGGCTGAAAACAATGAGCGCCTATGGATTCGGCGGTATCCTCGCTGATGATATGGGTCTGGGAAAAACACTTCAGGTCATTGCATGGCTGGAAAGCATGCATCAGGATCATGATCTTCCCTGCTCCATCGTCATCTGCCTGCCTCTTTGATTTACAACTGGAAGGATGAGATTCAGAAATTTGCCGTTGATCTGCGTGCTTTGCATACAGGGAACCAATACGCAGCGCCAGCAGAAAATCAGAGAGCTGCACGGATATGATGTCATCATCACCAGCTATGATTATCTGCGCAGAGATTATGAGCGCTATGACGGGCACACCTTTACCGCCATTCTGCTGGATGAAGCGCAGTATATCAAAAACCATACAACCAAAAATGCGATTGCAGTGAAGCAGCTGAAGGGCTCCTACCGGTTTGCATTAACCGGAACACCGATTGAAAATTCCCTTTCCGAGCTGTGGAGTATCTTTGATTTCCTAATGCCGGGTTATCTGTATAACTATCATCGCTTCCGTGAGCTGTTTGAACGTGAAATTATCAAAAACGGGAATGAGAAGGCACAGACACAGCTGAAGCGTATGGTGGAGCCGTTTATTCTGCGAAGGATCAAGAAGGATGTGCTGCAGGATCTTCCGGATAAGATGGAACAGGTATATTTTCAGGAATTCAATGCAGAGGAAAAGAAAATCTATTATGCCAATCTGGTATCCATCAATCAGGATTTACAAAAGAAAATGCAGATGGAGGAGGTTGATAAATTTCAGGTACTGGCCATGATGACCAGACTCCGGGAAATCTGCTGTGATGCGCGTTTGCTGTATGAAAATGTCACGCTGCCCTCTACCAAGCTTCGCGGCTGTATGGATCTGCTGCTAAACGCCCGAAACAGCGGCCGCCGTGTATTGCTGTTTTCCAGCTTCACCTCCATGCTGGAGCTGATTGAGGAACAGCTGCGTGTAGAAAATATACGGTATCTGAAGCTGACAGGGGAAACAAAAAAGGAGCTGCGGCATGCCTATGTGGAAAAATTTCAGAACGGGGAAGCTGACGTCTTCCTGATTTCATTAAAGGCAGGCGGCACCGGCTTGAATCTGACCAATGCAGAAATCGTCATTCATTATGACCCGTGGTGGAACCTTTCCGCCCAGAATCAGGCAACCGACCGCGCCTATCGCATCGGTCAGACGAAGGATGTACAGGTATATAAGCTGATTATGAAGGATACCATCGAGGAAAAGATCATGAAGCTGCAGGAGCGAAAGCATATCCTGAGCGACACCTTCATCAGCAGCAGTGAATCAAGCATTACCAGCATGAGCAAGGACGAAATCATGGATTTGTTTACGATGGAGCCTTTGTACAGGAAGCGGATTTTGATGAAGCCTATGCCGATTAACATCCCTCCTTCTTGCGGGTTCAGGAAAGCTTCCTTTATACAATAATACATATAGAAAATCAGACGGCTGTCAAAGCAGCCGTTTTTCTTTGCGGCATAAGCTCTGTTGAAGGCACGCCACCATAGATAATCTTATAGCGAATATAAAGCAAAGCGTATCTATCAGATGTTACAAACCGGTTATTCATGACCATGTCCCCTAATGCATCGTCAATACATACTGCAGGAACCATATCAGCCGTATTCATAGTATGCTCTGATTGGAACCACCGCTCCTTATAGCTCCTTCATCCCCCGGCAGGTAATTGCCGTATTCTTATCCGCTATTATGGAGTAACAAAAAGCTGTACAGATGAAGTATACAAGTGTATATCATCCATACAGCATTGACGGTATATAGAAAGCTTATGCGTGCTTCAGGAATGCCTTATAGCCCTTAGTCGCTTCCCAGATATCAATTTTGCTGGCAATCTCCCATGGTGCGTGCATATTGTGCAGTGCGATACCGCTGTCAATGACCTCCATGTTATACTGTGCCAGAATATAGCGATTGTTCCTCCGCCGCCCTGGTCAACCTTACCAAGCTCTGCAGTCTGGAAGGTTACATTTTCAGAATCCATGATGTTTCTCAGCTCTGCCATATATTCAGCATTGGCATCATTGCAGCCACCCTTACCGCGGGAGCCTGTATATTTATTGAATACCAGACCATGTCCCATGAATGCAGAGTTTTTCTCTTCGTTTACTGCAGCATAATTCGGATCAAACGCAGCAGAAACATCACTGCTCAGCATCTTGGAATTTTTCAGTGCACGACGCACATTCAGCTCGCTGTACTCACCAAGACGATCCATAACCTCTGCCACGGTGTTTTCAAAGAAGCGGGAATGCTGACTGGTAGCACCGATGCTTCCGACCTCTTCCTTATCAACCAGCAGTGTCACAGCCGTGCGTTTAACGGATTCTGTTTCCAGCTGTGCCATCATAGAGGTATAGGCGCAGATGCGATCATCATGTCCGTATCCGGCCACCATACTGCGATCCAGACCGTAATCTCTTGCCTTTCCGGCAGGTACGACCTCGATTTCCGCAGATACAAAATCATCCTCTTCAAAATCATATTTTTCCTTCAGCAGCTTCAGAATGTTTGCCTTGACAGCATCCTTTTCCTCACCATCCAGCGGCATGCTTCCGATGGTTACATTCAGGTCTTCACCCTCGATGACGTTGCTTGCCTTTTTGCTCATCTGATCCGCTGACAGGTGTACCAGCAGATCGCTGATTCCTACGATTGGATCGCTGTCATCCTCACCGATATTCAGCTCGATAACCGTTCCGTCCTTCTTCACGACTACACCATGCAGCGCCAGCGGCAGGGTTACCCACTGATACTTTTTGATACCGCCGTAATAATGCGTATCCAGCATTGCGAATTCCTTATCCTCATACAAAGGATTCTGTTTGATATCCAGACGCGGAGAGTCCACATGTGCTCCCAGAATATTGCATCCGGCAGCCATCGGCTCCTCACCGATCAGAAACAGTGCAATTCCCTTGCCCATATTGTTGGCATACACCTTATCACCGCTTTTCAGCGTTTCTTTGTTTTTGATGACATCCTCCAGATTGCGATATCCGTAGGTTTCCGCAATCCGGATACTTTCACTTACACATTCACGTTCAGTCTTGCAGTCGGAAATATATTTTTTATATCCTTCACAATATTCGAATACTTCCTTCAATCCTGCTTCATCATACTTTTTCCAAGCATTTTCTCTCATAGTCTACCTCCGTTGTTCACTGTCTTCTATTATAATTCGTATTCATGATAAAGACAACTCCAATACTGCCGATTTACCTTATCTTTCCAGAAGCTCGCGGGAAAGCTTCAGAATAGCCTCCTTGTTCAGGGAATTGTATATGCGTACCTCACCTGCGGCAGAGGAAGGCTTTCTGCAAACGCCTCGTTCCTGCAGCAGCTCCTGCACATGACGTGCAGTACCTGCATTGCCATCCACAAGTGCGATATGATCACCGATGAGATTTCGAAGCTGGCTGCGGTAGAACACAAAATGTGTACAGCCCAGGACAATGCTGTCCATGCGTTTCATATCGTAGGGCTTTAGGTATTCACGAAGTGCACTGTTTACCGCTGCTTCATCCTCCAGTCTGCCCGCCTCAACAAGCTCCACCAGCTTTGGACACGGCTGCCGGTAAATGGTATTATCTTCATCAAAGCGGGACATCAGCTGTTCAAACTTTTTTTCCTTCAGTGTAAACTGTGTTGCGAGTACAAGAACATGCTGCTGATGTCTGCCATCTACAGCGGCTTTAATGCCGGTTCCATTCCGACAATCGGAAGATCGGGATACAGGGTGCGAAGCTCCTTCACACAGGCACTGGTTGCCGTATTGCAGGCAATGACAACGGCCTTGACACCCTGGCTGATAAAAAACGCACAGATGCTGCGACAACGCTTCGTTATTTCCTCTTTTGTTTTTACACCATAGGGAGCAAAGCTGGAATCACCGTAATAGAGGTAATCCTCCTGCGGCATAAGAGAACGCAGTTCCTTCAACACGCTGATTCCTCCCAGACCTGAGTCAAAGACACCAATCGCCTTGTCTATGCTGGACATATGTATCAACCTCCAAAATCATATACAATAAACATTATACCCTTTTTTTGGAAAGCTTGCATCTGTTTTGAAGAAAATCAGACACGTTTGCAAAGGAGTAACGATAGTCAGGTTGAACACGCTTCTTTCGGCATAGAGCCAGTCGGCAAACAGTTCATTGTATCAGCGGTTGTATGGAAAGAAAAAAGCAGCTGTATGCGATACAGTTAGAAAGACAGCCGCAAGGTGCTCTTACAAATAGAAACATTCCCGCACACAGAAACAGAACATATGATAAAAGAAACCGGATAGTATTTTCAAAGCCATACCATCTTGGTTCCTTTATTCATAGAAATATTATGAAAGGAAAAACCAGACAGAGCGAGTGACATTCCTTTTTACAGGAGCTTCATCAATGGAAGACAGCACCTATTCAATCTGACAATTCCTATCCTTACGCATACGCTGTACAGTGATGGGAAGGCCTCCAGACGAAATGTATGACAGCAAGCTTTAATTCATGATTACTTTTCTTCATGAATAAGCAGTGCTGAATATCCTCCAGCATCAGGGCACTGCAAACACCAAGTCAATACGCTTTTATATTTTTCTTCATAATTGTTTAATCTGCAGTATATCCGCTTTCTATGATTATAGGTAGAGACATGAACTAGCTATCTTTTTCACGTGTTCGCATCTCTTTCAACGTGAACTACCGCCTTCTCCACCCTCTTATCCCAGATAAGCGGAATATAGCTTGTGTAAAGATATATGAATCGGTATAATGGACATATGAGGTGAGCATAAATGCTACAAATGACAAAACGACAGAAAAAACTGGTTGCATGTCTGCACAATCATCCCAGTGAATTCCGCAGAGCGGACGATTTAGCAAAGGATCTGCAGCTATCGCAGCGTACCATTCGCAATGAAATTCGGCAGATCAATGATCTGTTCGACGAACCGTTCATACTCTCCTGGAAGGGAAAAGGCTATCAATTAAATCCAAATAATCAGCTTCCAGACGACGTGATGGATGTAGAGTCTGATAGTGGCAGCCGAAAGTTTCATATTCTGAAGCAACTGCTTTCCTGCGATCAGGTGAATTACTATGAACTGGCAGATGCATACTACATCAGCGAATCAACGCTAGATAAAACCCTGCAGGAATTGAATCACATCATACATACACGATACGAAAACATTAGCATTCAGCGAATCAACAGTCAGGTACAGATAGACTGTGATGAGAAACAGAGAAGACTTGTATATTCCTGCTTCCTCGTTCACGAGATTCAGGAATATGATTTTGATATCCGCAATTACACAGGCTTCTTCAGCTCCTGCAATATTTTAGAATTAAAAAGCTACATCGTAAGCTTTAATCGAAAGCACCATCTGGGCATGCGGGATTTTGAGATTTTTTCATTTATTCTTCATATCGCTGTTATGATGGAACGCATTGCAAAGGGCTGGGACATCAATAACCCCAAAGAACAAGCAGAAGAAAAATCACAAAAGCTGGCTGAAGAATTTTACAAAGGCTTATATGAACAGCAGCATATCATCCTGTCCTCCTCGGAATTAAATTATCTAGCCTTGCTGTTTTCAGGGAAAATATCTCGGATTACATCAGAAAAAATTCAGGATTACGAACAGTTTATTGAGGATATTATAAGGGATATCAAGCAGATTTATGATATCGACCTGTCACAGAACGAATCCTTCCGTGACAGCCTGCTTGTTCACCTACTGGGTCTTGATGCACGTATAAAAACCAATTCCTTTTTAAGCAATCCTCTCATTCAGGATACAAAACAGCATTTTCCACTTTTATATGATATGAGTGTTTATGTAGCATCCCGTATACAGCAAAAATTTCATTGTGCGCTGATTGAGGATGAAATAGGTTATCTGACACTGCATCTCATGAATGCGGTAGAAAAAATCCAGCAGAAACTGACCAGAAAAATCATATTGATCACCTCTTTGGGCAGAGCACAAAATCAATATTTGATATCGAGGCTGACAAATGCTACCAGTCATTTTCTTATTGAGGTCATTCGATGTGTATCCATCTTTGAAACAGCTCAGATTGACGAGCTTACAGCAGATCTAATCGTTTCAACCATGCCTATGAAGCTGCATACAGATATCCCGATATACACCTGCAGTAATTTCTTGCATGATGCGGAAATCGAACAGATTCTCATGCTGCTATCAAAGGAAGAACATCCCTCCAAGCGGTTGCAGCAGCTTGGACAGTTTTTTGATGAACAGCTCTTTTTTACAGAAATGGATTTTACCAGTGATCGGGATGTAATCCGTTTTTTATGCGACCGACTCATGGAAGCAGGCTGCTGTGATGAAGAATTCTATGACAAGTCATAGAAAGAGAACGGATCGCCCCCACAGCATATGGGAACCTGTTCGCGATACCTCATCCCATTGAGAAATGTGCATTTCGCAATGCTATTGCCGTATGTACACTTAAGCACCCTATTGTATGGCAGAGTAAGAAGGTTCGTATCATTTTTCTATTCTCCTTATGTCCCGGGCATAATCGTGATTTCGAGGATATCTTTGAACAGCTGGTAAGTCTTCTCAATGATGTCAGCAACGTCAAGCTGCTGCTGCGTCAGACCACATTATCCGGCTTTCTGGATACCTTCAGCTCACTTTAGCTATCCGTTGTATAATAGTGAATCGTGTAACCTTCATCCAGATAACAGATCGAACTGCTGTGTAACTGTCTCATCAGCATGGCACCATAGCCTTGCATCCCGCTATCTCACAGCCTGCGTGATTTACAACAATCATTGGAATATGCTGATCAATTGCATACTGTGCAGCATCATAATTGTTGATGCCGTCGTCACTAACGATGACCGCATCCGGATAAAATTCCAGAAGCTCATAAAGATTCGTTGCGGCGCCACATCCGATGGCTATACGATGAATCTTTTTTGTGGATCGCCAAACATATAAACTCCCTGTTCGCCATCCTGCCACAAAGCTTTGGCAACATGTTGTGCCAGTGCCTCCGCAGTAATTTCAGGTATGGATGCCGCCTGATAGTAAGAGGATACAATGCGCTCTTCAAATTTGAATCCAAGCCTGAAAGCCCATTGATCTGCAACGCCGTATTCCTTAATACAGTCCCACACATCATGACAGCGGTATACGCTGATTCCATGCTCCTTCAGTATCCTTTTCTTTTCTTCTGCCGCTTTGAATGCAGCTGTATGCATCTGCGTAGAGCATTGATAAAACGGATTTTCATGCGTTATGATGAAATTGACCCTTTGTTTAACTGCTTCCAGTATCGCGCCTTTGCTCGCTACCCAGCATATTCCGATTCGTCCTACTTCCTGCTGATCATCTCCAAACAGAAGATGATCTCTTGTTTTCATATTGCGGCGCACCCAGGTGCCCTCCTGTTCCAGCAGTGCTGTAACTTCACATATCTTCATAGCAATAGCCTCCTCTTCATAAATTTCAGATATCGAAAAAACACATCAGAGATGTGCTTTTCACATAGTTTTATTCTTCTGTTTCTTCCATGGCTTCCAGGCGAACACATTGTTTTTCATGTGCCTTGAAGAACGGATAATACATGGCAATGTCAAGAATAATCAGAGCAATAATCAGGAATAGTGCACGAATATCCATCGTTGACAGAAATGCTCCCGGAAGGGATGGCATCTGCCAGGAAAGCATGGCAAATGTTCTTCCTATGATGTTATACTTCATCAAGGTAAAGGCTATGACTGCATTCACCGTTGATGTCATCAGAAACGGTATCAGATAAAACGGATTCAGCATAATCGGCACACCGAAGATAATCGGTTCACCAATACCGAAGAAGGATGGGAGTATGCCAATACGCCCCACTGTTTTCAGCTGCTTTGATTTTGAGCGGACAAGCAGAATCGCTAATGCTAATAGAGAACCGCAGCCTCCGATAATGACGAAATATACCAGAATGGTGTTGTAAATACATGTGGCAGAGCTTCTCCGGCAGCTTTCGCCGCTGCGTTGATTGACAAATTTCCATCACGGATCGTCCCAATACACCAGCTAAGGCAGCATCATGGATACCGAAAAACCAGAAGAAGTGTACCAGCAGGGTCATAATCACTGTAAACAGGAGACTGTCCGCTGCCTGGAAAGAAGGAGCCATCGCCCCGTATATAACCCCGGAAAGGTTGTGTTAAACGCATGGAATACAGCATACACTGCCACATAGCATGAAATGATGATAAAGCCCGGTACCAGTGATGCAAATGTTTCAGATAATGATGCCGGGACACTTGGCGGTAAGGTTATTCTTCCCCAATTATGGGAACGCATGAAATGATAAGCTTCTACTGTGAAAATCGCAATGATGATTGCCGGCAACAGACCGCGCCCATCCATATAGGAAATCTCCGCAATCTTTCCATCCCAGCCTAATTGCTGCGGTGTTAGTACGAGCATTAGAAACCCACATACAGAAAGCATGGTAGGCATCAATACATCGTGCTTGAAATGCTTCGTCAGAAAATAGGTAATACCAATACATACATAAACCGCCATTCCCCCAGTGTTAATGCGTTGATCCATGACAGCAGCGTAGCATTATCCTGTGCAAAGGATGCCCATGCCAGAAGAAAGCCGTTTGTTGTCTCCTCTGTAACCGGTGCTGCACCGATGACGGCAGCCACCCCACCCATCAGTGTAATCGGCATTAAGGAAATGAATGCATCACGTATTGCTTTTAAATGCCTTTGTGAACTTAACTTATTAGCCAGCGGCAGAATATGTTTTTCTATCTTCTCGTTAAATGTAGCGAAACTCATAACTGTTCTCCTCCTTCTATACATCAGTCTTTCAGTATTTTTTTGATTTCTTTATATACACCCTTGCCATCCATCATCCCGTAATGCTGTGGTGCAATGGCTTTAACCGGAACTGCTACCTGTGCTTCTATTGTCGGAATCTGATGACGTATCTGCGGACCCACCAGAATCAAATCCACTCCATCCATATAATTGATGAACTCTGCCTCCCCATAGGCATGAACCTCCATCGTACCTTCACTCGCCTCCTGAATACGTTTCGCCAGCATTCCTGTTGACATTCCCGCATTGCATACCAGCATAATCTTTTTCATAGTCTTTCCTCCCTGTCTCAGCTCTTTTGCTGCTCAATCATATTTTTAAACCAGTAATAGCTCTTCTTCGGTTTGCGCTGCAACCCGTTTTCAAAATCTACGGCAACCAGTCCATACCGTTTTTCACAACCATTTTTCCAGGAATACAAATCAAAGGAGCTCCATGCGAAATATCCTCGTACATCAACACCGGACTCCATCGCCTCATGCATTGCCTGCAAATGATCCTTCATAAAGGATATACGATAATCATCCTCCACTTGTTTCACTGTAACATCCTCATACATTCCGATTCCGTTTTCTGTAATATAGACAGGTAGATTGTATTTCTTCTTCACCTCAAGCAGACCATCCTTTAGTCCCTTTGGATAAATTTCAGTATCCCATTCCGTATAGGTACTGGCAGGATCATGCATAACCTGTTCAAACCAGCCTTTGACAATCACTTTGCTGCTTCCCTTTCCCTGCTTTCCGCTATTGTTCACAATAAAGGTGGTTTCTCCTTCTGTATACGGCTTGACCAGCGTACGCGAGTAATAATTCAATCCCAGGAAATCAACGGTGTAATCTTTGATAATCTGCAGTTGTGCGGGCTTTATCATTGAAAGATCATACGTTTTAGACAGCTCACTAAGCAAATCAACCGGAATTTCTCCTTTGGCGGCAGTATCCAGAATCCAGTTGTTGCAATAATTATCTGCATAACGCATGGCGATCCTTGTATTTACCGTGTCATCGACTCCGTTCACCGGTGTAAAGCTGTGCACAATACCAATCGTTCCGGGATATTTTCCCTGACGGAATGCACGAACACCAAGTGCACTGGCATACATAACATGATAAGCCGCATGAATCATCGCCTGTGGATCCTGTCTGCATGGCGGATAATTACCAATTAAATAACCGCTTGCTATAAACCATTTCGGCTCATTGAACGTAACCCAATGATTTACCTTCTCATGAAAATTGTCAAAGCATACTCTGGCATAGGTTTCAAAGGCCTCACAAACTTCTTCATTCTGCCAGCCTCCGCAATCCTCCCAATACTGTGGAAGATCCCAATGATACAGTGTTACAAACGGTTCAATTCCATATGTATGACAGGCATCCAGCAGCCGGTGATAAAAAGCAATTCCCTTTTCATTTATCTCACCTGCTTTATTTTTGATGATTCTAGGCCACGATAACGAAAACCGGTATGCATTCTGCCCGCCCTCTTTCATCATACGGATATCCTCTTCAAACCGATGATAGTGATCACTTGCAATATCTCCGTTTTCCAGCCCTTCTTCATGCAGGTAATGATCCCACATAGATTCTGCTTTATCATCCAGATTCCATGCCCCCTCACATTGGTAGGAGGCACTCGCACCACCCCATAAAAATTTATCGCTCATAGTTTTCCATCCTCTCATATAATTCAATCAGCTCTCCACTCATCTTCACAGCGATGGAGGAGGAAGCAATGTGATCTTTCTGCGTGAATCAGTAGAAGATTCATATCCAGCTCACCTTCTGATTAGCCATGATGCGCAGCGCTTCGCATGGAGCTTTTGTGCCTCCACCATTCTTCTTTCGCTATGCTCAGCTTTTTTTCACCTTCCTTAAATGCATTGCTTTTTACAAGCTGTAATGCTTCATAGGCAGTGCTGCGCGCATTCCCGCTGTGTAATATCAGCTGAAAAGAATATTGCTCGGTATCAATCATCATAATCTCACTCCTTCTTTAACTGCCTTTATCTTACACCTTTATTTCATTCATTAAAAATTTACATTTGCCGCTGTGCAGCGGTAAATTCACAACCTATTTTAATAGCTGATTACAGATTACACGAAAGACATAAAAATACAGTTGACTTCCTTTCCAGAAAAAGGTAAAATAATTACAATTAAGAATCATTCTTAATTTAGTTATAGAGGAGATAAGCATATGAGTAAACATTTATCCATGGATGTACGGGTTCCAATCGAGGAAGGAAACCCGGCCATTCGCAGAATCGAAAGTCTTTGTATCAAATGCGGACAGTGCCGGGACGTATGTCAGAAACAGATTTCCGTCGGTCATCATTACGACCTTTTAAAAACCGGTGACACTGCTATCTGTATTCATTGCGGACAATGCGCCAATGTCTGCCCTACCGGTGCCATCACAGAAATTCAGGACTGGATGCAGGTACAGTCTGTCATTCAGGACAGCAGTAAGATCGTAATCGCCATCACATCGCCAAGTGTCCGCGTTTCTCTGGGAGAGGAATTCGGTATGCAGCCGGGAAGCTATGTAGAAAAGCAGATGGTAGGCAGTCTTCGTGCACTTGGATTCGATTATGTGTTTGATACCACCTTTGCCGCAGATTTAACAATCATGGAGGAGGCAAGTGAGTTAATTGAGCGTATACAGACGAAACAGCCGCTGCCGCAGTTTACCAGCTGCTGCCCTGCCTGGGTGAAATTTGCGGAAACCTATTACCCGGAGCTGCTGCCCAACATATCCACCAGCAAGTCCCCGATTTCCATGTTTGCGCCAACCGTCAAAACATGGTTTGCGGAGAAGGAAAGTCTGGATGCAGATGATATCTATGTTGTAGCCATCACACCGTGTACAGCGAAAAAGTTTGAAATTATGAGAGAGGAATTGAGTGATGCCGCAAATTATCTGGACCGCCAGCCTGCACAGGACTGTGACCGTGTTGTCACAACAAGGGAGCTGGCACACTGGATGCGAGCGTGCAATCTGGATTTGGAAAGCGTAGAGGAAAGCGATTATGATTCTTTGATGCCAAGAGGAAGCGGTGCCGGTATTATCTTCGGTAACACCGGCGGTGTTATGGAGGCGGCAATTCGCAGCGCGTATTATTTTCTGACAAAAAAGCAGCCGCAGGAAGATCTTCTCCAGCTGCAGGCTGTGCGTGGTTTAGAGGGTGTTAAAACGGCTGAGCTGACGATTCAGGAGCTGCCTTTGAAGGTGGCGGTTGTTCATGGAACCGACCATGCCAGAAAATTTCTGCATCATATAAAAGAGAGCGGTGAGCATTTTGATTTTGTTGAGGTTATGACTTGTCCGGGCGGCTGTATTTCAGGCGGCGGACAGACAAAGCATATCGGCGAGGATATGGATACTGTTCGGAAGGCAAGAATTCAGTCCCTGTATGATAAGGACAGCACCATTACACTGCGCAACTCCCATGATAATCCGCATATACAACAGGTATATGAAGAGTTCTATGGAAAGCCGCTGAGTGACCTTGCTGAGGTTCTGCTGCATACAAATTATGAAGCAAGAAACGATTTACAGGAGGATCCATCCCGCTATGAAGCTATGTATCAAGCGGATGCACCTGTACAGGAGCCCGTCAAAGAGCAGGCTGCGGATGTACGCTATCGCTGTACCATCTGTGGTTATATCTATGAGGGCGATATCACGAAAAGAAAGTGATGATTACAAATGTCCGATCTGTACAGTTCCAAAGGATATGTTTGAAAAGTATAATGTTTATTTGAGCGCAATACCTGTGCATTAACACAGGTATTGCTTTTTTTCGGTAAGGCGCAGAGTATTTATACACAAAAATCAAGCAGCTGATGTTGAATAATTCCAATGTATCTTATTTCAGAAGCTTCGTAATGACAAAAATCATTACGCGGGCATTCCCTGTTTCTTATCGAATATCCCTTGTCTACGCATATATAAATTTCTCTTTTAGGCATGCAGAAGAAGTATGCTTAAAATCAAAAAGGACACTCAGGTCCTTTTTGCTCACTTCAGAAGCATTCATTCAGTCATTCAACCTTTTCATAACCTTCAGTAGTTCTTCCAGCTTCTCTTCCATTGTATCATCCGAAAACTGGCAGGTACCGACAACACGGTGACCGCTACCGCCATATTTCAGCATCAATGCCCCGACATCAATCGTACAGGTTCTGTTCAGTATACTGTAGCCAACAGCTGCAGAACAGCCCTTCCCACCCTTACCGTTCACAATCCACACAGAGATATTGGCATCCGGATACAGACTGTAAATCAGAAATCGATTTCCGGTATATATAGGATTTACACCGCGCAGATCTGAGATGATAATCCTGTTTTCGACGGTTGTATGTGCCTTCACCATGTCGATAAATTTATCGTTCTGGTCCCAATACAGTTCAATTCTCTCTCTGACATCTGCTTCTGCCATAATTTCATGGATATCCTTTGTCCTGCACCAGTCAATCATTTCTTCCATTAAAGCATAATTGCTGATTCTGAAATCATGAAACCGTCCCAAACCGGTGCGGGGATCCATGATAAAACCGAGCAGAATCCAGTCATTGGGATGCAGCACCTCCTCTATGCTTAGATTGGCGCTGTCCACCTTATCCACTGCTTCCAGTAAATCATCATATCCTGGAAACCGTTCTCTGCCGCCATAATAATCATATATGATATGCGCACAGCTTGGAGATGTTCGACTCTCTCCCTGTATTTTCCTTTGTATGCATTTCGCTCCTCTTCACTGGAATGGTGATCAAACCACAGACCACAGCCTTCCACAAACGGTACGTTCGCAAGACAGTCCTCCCTCGTAACCTCAACCAGACCATCCTGCAAGTCCTTTGGATGTACAAATTTCCAATGATCGATAACGCCTGCTTCCTTCAGAAACACGGCACACGCCAATCCATCGAAATCCGACCTTGTTAATAACCTCATGTAAGCCCCTCCTTTGATATATACCATCAGTTACCACTTAAGATAGGCACAAACAAGAGAAACCCCTTTCAACAAGGTCTTCTTTCCGGAAACAAATCTTTTTCAGGAGATATGCTATCCTGATAGCATCTACATCGATTTCTGAAAGCGGGAACGATAAAAAAGCAGCAGGAGCATATCCTATAATCCATGGATAAGCGGTTATTCTATCACCCACAGACTACCATGAGAATCTGCCTGTTAAGCTGTTTTCTTTTCCCCAGCATCAAAAGACAGCATCCGCACTGTGCTGTCTTTTTGTGACATGAAATAATAAAGTTCTTATCTATATGAAGTCTTTATCAATCTCTTTCGTATATTCAATTTTTCTTTACCGGAAATGCTCCAGCAGCATCTTCTCTGCCTCTGCACTCCACAATCCCCTGTTTTTCTTGCATACAGCATCCAGCTCCTTAAAGAACGGATCCTGTTCTCCCAGCTTAGCGAAATCATCGATCGCCGTCATTGGCATATTGATGTGTGTGTAAACAAGCTTTTTACCACCGGGAACATCCGGCAGATTCTTTGTTGTTTCCACTACGGAATCCAAGCCTCCGACATGAGTGATCATGACCGCAGATTTGATCAGCCCTGTGCCTCTTTTTCAATCGCTTCCTTCATATCATCAATCGTTCCACCGGTGGAACCGATAATTTTACTTCTGGAATAATGGCAGTCATACAGATTGATCATGGATGAGAATTTCATATCTGTCGGTCCGGCAAACAGATTCATACAGCCGTCATATGCCATGATACTGTTTCCCATTTCACAAACCGCACGGTTTGGGATATACACAAAGACATCATCATAGCCTTTTCCATCAGTCAGTGCCATGAGCTCCTTTACCTGATCCTGCATAGTGGCAGTATTTACATATATAAGCTCCACTCCATGTGCTGCCGCTTCTTCCTCGCTGATGACTTCTCTTGCACGATTGATACGCTCATCATTGATTTCTGTAACAACGATACGCTTTGGTTTATTCTCAAAGGTAAGTCCATAGCTGATTGCCCCCAGTCCCATCGGTCCGCAGCCGCCAAGGATAATGATATTACCGCCTTTTTTTGTTCCCATCACATGCTGATAGGTGCCTGGTACCGTATGGTAATTGGTATGGTAGCCACCGATTACACAGCTGACAGGCTCTGCCACACTGCTTGCGAAATAGCCGTCCCCTTCAAATGTCCAAAGACATCCTGCTTCAATGATATCATTCGGGAAGATACAGTACTGCGTATCGCCACCGCACCACGCATAGGAATATCCCGGACTTTCCATCTGTCCCGGAATAGCCGGCTGCTGTGCAAACTTCTGACCCGGCTGAAATTTATCCTGCCATTTCTTTCCTACCTGCACAATATCCCCCGCAAACTCATGTCCGATAATAATCGATGATCCGCCACATCATTGGGAACACGCTTATGATTGGCCCCCTGCTTTACTGTTTTCCATGTGGACATACAGATGCTGTCACTGACAACCTTTACCAGAATCTCATCATCCTTTATTTCCGGTAATTCAAATTCATCCAGACGGATATCATCAACGCCATACAGGCGTACTGCTTTTGTTTTCATATCAATTTTCCTCCAGTTTCTTGATTGTGACCTGCTTCATCAGCTTTTCGACAACTGCCTTTTCCGCAGGCTGTGTTCCCTTCGTCATAACAGCTCCCGCACTGCAGGCAACTGACAGAGCGATCAGCTGTTCCATTGGAGTATCCTGTTCCAGCGCATAGGCGATGGCAGCCACCATGGCATCCCCTGCACCGACACTGGAATGTGCCTGAATGTGCAAAGCCTCTGCCTGATAGATTCCCTCATGACTCAGAAAGATACTGCCTTGCTTTCCCATGGATACGACAACAAGACGGCATTCCTCATTCAGCAGTGTTTTCGCGAGTGAAATCATTTCCTCATTCGAACAGTCCTGTGAAACACCGAAGTAGGTCGCAAGCTCGTATTTATTCGGTTTGATCACATACGGCTTTGCCTGTATCCCCTGGGCAAACAGCTCCCCATCCGCATCCAGTATCACACGGGCTCCCTGCTGCTTTACAAGCTCAATCAGCTCACGATAAATATCCTTACGAACCTGTGCAGATACATTTCCACTCAAAACCACGAAATCATTCGGATGCAGGAGCGACAGGATTTTATCCTTCAGCTGCTTGATTTCCGTTTCCGTGATAACAGGTCCTGCTTCATTTAATTCGGTAAGCTCCATTTCATGATCCAGTACCTTCAGATTGGTACGTGTCATACCTTCCACCCATACAAAATCATTATCAATTGCAAGCCCGTTTAAAACCTTCCGGATATATTCACCGGCTGAGCCTGCCAGAAATCCTGTCGCAACACTTTTCCCTGCAAAGCTGTATGGTTTTGGATACATTGATGCCCTTTCCCCCCGCATCCTGCATAACATTGCGCAGTCGATTCAGTCCACCGGGAATCAGTTCATCCACCTCTGCTGTTTTATCAATTGCCGGATTAAAGGTTACCGTAAGAATCATGCCGCATCACCTGCCAGAATCTCATACACGGTTTCAACATCGCCAGCGACAACCTTTTCGACCATTTCCATTTCTCCAAGCTTCTCTGCAATATTGGCAAGGATCGCCATATGATCATCATTTTTAGCGGCAATGCCAATCACAATCCGTGCTCTGCCATCCGCCCACCTGATGCCATCCGGATAAATCATCACAGCAATCCCTGTCTTTTTAACACAGTCCTTTACCTCATATTCCCCATGGGGAATCGCAATGTCGTTTCCGATATAGGTTGTCAGTGAGTGATCGCGGTTCAGCATGCCCTGAATATAGCCTTCGTCGATATATCCCGCACCCTGTAACAGTTTTCCCATAGCCACGATGGCTTCATCACTGTTATCTGCACGGCAGTTAAGCAGAATGTTGCTCTTTTCCAGTATGTTGTTTTTCTTCTCTTCCTTTTTCTTTCTGAATATCATAATATCCTCCACTATGTTTTCGTATTCTTCATCGTTCATAAACCCCTGTACACTGTAGTAACGTACAGTAGGAAACTGCTTCTGTATCCGCTGTGCAAAGTTTTGATGGGATATCAGAATTTCTGCATCCGATGCCACTTCATCAATCGCACAGTTTTTCACACGGCAGCTGATACCATGTGCCTTCAGCTTTTTCTGCAGCTGACCTGCGGCCATTGCGCTGCTTCCCATGCCTGCATCACATAAAAAACAGATATGCAGGTCCTCCAGAGCCGCGCGTTCTTTATGTTTATGAAATAAGCCATCACAGTCTCCTTTCTACCATGCAACCGCTGTATCCATGTACTCCATGATCAGCTGACTCAGTGCCTCTTCTATTCGTTCGATATCCTGTGTACAGACGGCTTCCAGCAGCGTTTCAGATTCCACAAGACCTCTGGAGAACAGGGACAACAGCTCCTTCCGAACCCTGCCGGCCTGTGTATTCACAAGCATAACTACGGCAAATTTCAGATTCTTCGCCTCTGCGCTCCATGCATGCCTGGGATATTGCAGAAGAATTTCCATTGTATCCACTGCACTGGTTGCGGCATGCAGCAGGGCAAATTGCAATCCTGCATAATCACCGGCCCATGCTCTCACGCTTTTGTAGATCGGCACGTATCTGCTCAACTGCGGCTGCATTTTTTCCGATATATTCTGCACTTTCAATCAGGAGCTGGGACAGTGTGTCACTGTCGCTGATATGCAGCCGGATGTGGTCCAACAGAAGCAGACTTTCCTCACTGATGGTATGCAGCAGGCGCAGCTGTTCGCGAAATTCACTGACTGGCTGCACTGCTTTTTGAATCGGCTCACTCAGCTCCTGACGGCAGGTAAGTGCCGTTCGTATATTGTGAATATCCTGCTGATTCAGCAGCGGTGTTACGACAATCACTTCCCGGTCCGCAACATCCAGCGAGAAGGTGGAAACCAGCAGCTCTGCATCGTCATATGCATGGCGCTGGACATCCTCCATGGAAAATATCTGCAGTCTTACATCCGGATGAAAGCTTTTCTGAATACGCGCGGACAGCATGGCGCTGACACCGATTCCACTCGCACACACAACACCGATGGGAATCACACGGCGATGAATTACGGTATGCTGCATACGCTCCAGTGATGCCCCGATATGCATGGTGATAAAGCCTGTTTCATCCGCACTTATTGACACGCCGCAGTAATTTTCAAGAACACGGCATGCCTGCTTCGTCTGTTCGTATAATTCCCGGTATTCCGTTTGTATCTGCGAAAGCAGTGGATTATAGATGGGCAGATCATGCTGCAGACGGGTGATCGTCGGTGACAGATGTGTCAACAGCCCCTGAAAGAGTTCCTCATCCTCCATAAGAAGATAGCGTTTATCCTCATCATAGGTCTGCAGCATGGCATACAGAACATCGCGGAGCTGCCGTGCCGGTTCATCCTGCAGACTGTCGTATTCGACCCTGCTGATTTTAGCTCCCCGGATATGCAGTGCGATAAATGCAATTTCCACATCGGGTATATCGATATCAAATTCCAGCTCCAGAACATGTGCCATCTGCTGTGCCTGCTGATAGCTGGCATCCTCCTGCACCATGGCTACAACATCACCGCCATCCTTCAGCTCTTCGTTTTTCAGGATGCGTTCGATAGCAATCACCAGATGCATAATCAGACCGATATAGGATGCCTGTGCATAGCGGTCCAGATTCAGCTCATGCTGATTTGTTTGAAACACGTCCAGAATCCGCTTCAGAATATCCTGATTCAGCATATTCAGATACCTGCGTCCTGATGGAGAAATATCTCGGTAAGCAGTGTCTGGGAATCCAGAAAATTCACACTTTCATAGCTTTCCTTGCTCTGTAAATCCTCCTGCAGAAGCTGTGTCATCGCTTTTCGCAGCACAGCCTCCTCCCCCTGAACACCCACACCGACGCCCGGCTTGCGAATCAGAGACAGATCATGCTGCCGAAACCACGGCTCTATACCGTCCAGATCATTGGATATGGTAGCTTCACTCACCTGAAACAATGCGCCGTAATGCAAAAGCTTTTGAACCTCATCACTTCGCAGCAGCTCAAATATCAAAAGGTGCTGGCGTTCCTCCTTATTCAGATACTGAATCTGCTCGGTATTCAGCTCCTGACGAAGCGCCTCCTTATCCTCATACGAGCCTCCATATGAATCCCCATACCGGCCTTCGATACCAGACGGACATGATATTCCTTTAATTCATCATCGATATGCCGAAGCTCCCGAAAGATGGTTCTTGAGCTTGTTTTCAGCCGTTTGGCAAGCTCCTCCACCTTGACATACCCGTCTGTTTCTATGATTATTTGTAATATTTTCTTTAACCGTGACGAATAGATCATGCCCTTCGGATAGCTCATAGCAATCAATTCCTTTCTTATAACGGATATACTTGTCAGTGATATACCGGTGTTATATTATTTTGTAAGCTGTGCTACGATTTCATCGTACTCCTTCCCGCCCATGAAATTGGTGATTGGGAAGATCAAAGCGTTTGGACAACGGGTTTCAGCCCGCTCCACCAGGGATTTATGCGTAACAATAACCTGGGTATCCTTTGGAACATCATCCAGCGCGAAATGCTCAACCGTTACCTTCATTCCCGCCGCATTGAGCTTCTTTGTCAGGGTTGTTGCCCCCATGGCACTGCTTCCCATTCCGGCATCACATGCAAATACGATTTTGCTTACAGTACCCGCAGGCTTTGCACCCTTGGCTTCACTTTTCATGGAGCTGACGGCGGCACTTGCTTCTTCCAGGGCATTGTCGTCTGTGTTTTTATTACTGAATTTCAGGATGAAGGCTGCAATCACAAAGGATACGGCAGCTGCAACGATTACACTCAGAATCACACCGATATAGCTGTCCTTCGCACACATTCCCAAAATTGCGATGATGCTTCCCGGAGATGCGGCAGATACCAGACCGGAGTTGAAGATACTGTTGATAAAGACACCGGACATACCGCCTGCCATCACCGCCAGAACAGTCAGCGGATTCATCAGTACATAGGGGAAGTAAATTTCATGTATACCGCCAAGGAAATGAATGATGACTGCACTTGGCGCACTGCTTCTTGCAGCTCCCTTTCCAAAGAAGCTATAAGCAAGCAGCAGTCCAACCAGGACCCGGGTTAGCTTCAATCAGGAAGAAAATCGATTTTCCTGCTTCCGCAACCTGGTCCATTCCCAGTGGTGTGAAGACACCGTGATTGATTGCATTATTGAGGAATAAAATCTTCGCAGGCTCCACAAACAGAGACGTCAGCGCAGAAGACTGCGTTTCACCAGGAAGTCAACACAGATTACCAGAACATCCTTGATACCGACACAAAGCGGTTCGATTGCAAGGCATCCGAAGACAGCAAGCAGTGCACCAAGAATTCCTGCCGAGAAGTTATTGACCAGCATTTCAAAGCCTGCCGGTATTTTCCCCGCAAACAAACCATCCACCTTCTTCATGAGCCAGCCGCCCAATGGACCGGCAATCATGGCACCGATAAACATCGGATCCTCTGTTCCCGCCAGAATACCGATGGCAGCGGCAGCTCCTACCACACCGCCCCGCACATCATAAACCATTTTACCTCCGGTATAGGCAATCAGTGTCGGCAGCAGGAAGCGCTGCATTGGCGCAACCATCTGTGCCAGTGTTTCATTCGGCATCCAGCCGGTTGGAATAAACAAAGCAGTGATAAATCCCCAGGCGATGAATACTGCGATGTTCGGCATGACCATTCCACTCAGGAAGCGGCCAAACCTCTGTACGTTTTCTTTCATAAATAGTTCCCTTCTTTCTGTAAACCTTTCCTCTTTACACTTACAGTATAAAAGGGGGAGAGGGGAAAAACAACGAAATGAAATTCATGTTTGGCACACCCTTGTATGACAATTTTTAACATTTTAAAATAAGCCTGTATTTACCGTGTTTTCATGAATTTTATTATAGTATTATACTATGAAAACGCTATCCTGAATAGTATTGACAAGATAAACATGTTCCAACTTTATCACTTATTTACTACTGTCTGCAGTTCTTATATATACTTAAAACAACTAGATTTCTCCTAGATTGTTAAAAAAGACGCATTCCGCGTCTTTTCCAGATATGTAAGTTATCTTATATCATGCAATCGGTTCACTGTATACCCCAAGCTCTTCTCCGCTTTCCTGTACTATCTGCACATCCAGCTTCTTCATTTCATGATGAATAAAGAAGAAAATGATGACAGCACTCGTGATATCCGCAATCGGTCCGGCATACAGGATACCGTCCAGCCCGAAATGCAGCGGCAGAAGGAGAATCAGCGGTATCAGCAGTACGAGCTGTCGCAGAGAAGACAGTAGCTTGCCTTCATCGGCTGTCCGGTCGCCTGGAAATAGGAGGTGGAGGTTACCTGAAAGCCTGCGCAGAATACTCCCAGATCAAAGATACGCATCGCCTTGATTGCGAATTCTGTAAAATTGGCATCTGCACTACCAAACAGCATCAGAATGATATGCGGAATCAGCATAAACATCGCCCAGCCTACCGTTGTGACAGCTGTTGCGATATTGCTTGCGAGCCGATAGCATCGCTTGATACGCTTCGGCTGATTCGCTCCTCTGTTAAAGCCCAAAATCGGCTGTGCACCGATACCGATACCGATACAGATGGATACGATGATCATGGATATCTTCATGACGATGCCCATTGCGGAAAGTGCAACATCCCCAGTGACGCTTGTCTGATTTCCATAATATACCAGCGAATTATTCATGGCAATCTGCAGAATTGTCGAGGACAGCTGTGTGATACAGCTGGAGATTCCCAGAGAAAACGCCATTTTACAAATGGTTGGGTTCCAACCGCGCTTGATGTGTCAGACGCAGGCGCATATTTCCCTTTCGCGTAAAATAATACAGCAGGATTATTGTTGCGATAATCTGTGAGGTGATGGTCGCAATCGCAGCTCCCTGCACACCCCAGTGAAATACAAATATATAAATCGGGTCCAGAACACAGTTTAACAATGCCCCTGCGACCATGCTGTACATGGCAACATTCGGACTGCCATCACAACGCGCCATATTGCTGAGACCGATACCGAGCAGATTAAAAACCGTACCAAGCAGTATGATGCTCGCATAATCCTTCGCATACCCCATATTCTTCGGCGTTGCACCGAAAATTGTCAGAATCGGATCCAGAAAAACCAAACCGATCACGGTCAGTACAATCCCGATTCCCACCAGCAGAATAAATACATTTCCCAGTGTATTCTCCGCTTCCTCTTCCTTCTTTTCCCCCAGCTTGATTGCCGCATAGGCACTTCCGCCTGCCCCCAGCATGGTTCCTACCGCCAGTATAATCGTAACAATAGGAAATGCAACCGTTGTAGCCGCATTCCCCAGATAGCCTACTCCCTGTCCGATGAATATCTGATCCACGATATTATATACTGCATTCACCAGCATAGAAATCACAGACGGGATGGCAAATTTCATCAGCAGTCTGCCAATCGGCTGATATCCCAGCGGATTCTTTGTTCTTATTTCCTTCATGGTCTGTTCCATAATTCTGCACTCCCTTTCATCGTTTTATGTACGCTGCTGCATTTCCTGCAATTTCATCCAGCAGCCTTTCTGCCTGTTCCTTTTCATCCGCCTGCAGGGTACGGCAAAGGATTGCATTCCATTCCAGAAGCATACCTTGTATCACCGGTACCAGCTGCTCTCCCTGCCCTGTCAGGTACAGCTGCACGCTTCTTCGGTCACTGCTTCTTGTTTCCCGCCGCAGATAGCCGAGCTCCTCCAGCTTCTTTACGGCTCTGGCACAGGTTCCCTTATCGAAGCTTCCGGTTTCCGCCAGCTCAAACTGACTGATTCCCGGCTGTTCATAAATTCGCATCAGAAAAACTGCTGGCCGCAGCCAATTTGATACGGCGCCAGCGTTTCATCGAAAAAGGCCTGTGAGCTGCGATATACGATGGAAGCATTTTTACTGATATGTGCCATTGTCCTACCTCTCATAAAAAACAACTACCTTAGTATAGCAGACAATAGTTGCATGCGCAACTATTTATATAAAATATTACCAATCCGATAAGCAGGGCTTTTCCACAAGCTGACACATGCCGAAAAAGAAAAAACCGCATGGCTTCATGCGGCTGATGCTGTCTGCTGTTCTCTTGCGATGACCTTGCGAATAAGCTTCAGAATATATCGCCCCGTCGCTACATCCTCATGATATGGTGAAAGATTGGGACGTATGATGTCCCTGGAAACATACCCGTATACCCTGGTATCATCCTTCAGCTTCACTTCAATGCAAACCCGAAGCTCCTGATTTTCACTTGCCAGGATCCCATTGATTGTAAACAGATTGGCAAGCTGAGATACCGAGCTTTTCTTGTAATACTGATTTTTCAATGAACAGCTGCTGATTTCCCGGTAGGGTATGACCTTCTCCTCATCCATCAGAAAACGTAACTGCTTATGCTCCTTATCAAATTGAATAACATCGCGAACAGTTTTACTGGGAGTAAATTTCGGATTCATCGCCTTCTCCTTTCCGGGTTTCCCCTTCTTACACCCTCATTATATTACTATTCTTATTTTTCTTCAATATCTTATTCAACATTTTGAAATTCTATTCAGCGCTTAGGTATCGCCTTAACCTGTTCATGTATAAGCAAAAAAAGAACAGACAAGCGCATAGACACTGAAGCACGATAAAATCACAGCCTGTCGGGTATGTCCGTGGCTGTGACTTCTTATCATAGATACTGTTTCATCCTCCCCTGCCGATCATTCACCGACAAACGGTAAAGGCCACTCTCCTATCCTCAGCTTTCGCTGTCCACACGGTCGAGTTCCTTATGTAAAAGCTGCAAAATATACGGATGACTTCCTCATTTAAGGTCAGAAAGGAACGCCATGTAGCGGCATTTCTGATACTGCTCACGCTCCAATTACAAAGGTGTAGCCCATCCTGCACCTTGGATTGCAGTCATTTGGATCCAGCAGCCGTTTACATACTGAGGCCTTACGGATTTCCGTTTTCATTCTTCTTGGAAATGCATTTAAAAGCTCCTGAAACTCAGCGATATGATCTGCGAAAACTCGAAGCTTTATACCTGATTTACGTTGAACAAAGGTAGCCAGTGTTCTTTTCGTATCCTTACGTATATAGGAAACAACAAAACCGCTTTTGGCTGTCTTCATCTCAAGCCTGCATCCCCGCTTCATCAATTCTGAATGAATTTCCGAAACATGGCTCTGATAGCGGGGATCCACACGATCCACAAATAGATCAAATTCTCCACACATATATACTTCCTCCATTCGCCGCGTGCGGGCATGTTATCATGGATGCCATTTTAAATCGTCTTACCAATTTTGAAATACGCACCTCTGTTTCTCCATCCCACACAGCTTCATGCCTGCATACATCGTATCAGAAGCATGCTTTTCTGTCCTCTCTTTTTACGTTCATGAACTGCGAGCTGCTGATAACCATACCGATATCCGGATGCTGCCGATAGGGCAAAGCATCACCATAAGCAAAACATCAGGGAAGCAGAAAGTGATAGGAAACCGTTCTCCCTTTGCAGGTAACTGCACCGACAGCACACTGTATATTATGAAGTACTCTCTGCACGCTCCAAGGCAGAATGAATCATCCGTTTTCGCAATATTCCAAAAGCTGAAAGGCAACGTGTACGATCCGGATTCTTTCTTACGTTAGCGGGTTTACGAAAAGGAGAATTCAATTCCGATTGATACATACAATCGTATGGAATCCTCCATGTTTTGATTATACCCGCATTTGAGCATGAATCACTGCCTTTCGGTTACCGGCCTGTTTATGCTTTCTATGCTACGCCTTTGCACGGCACTTCTTCAGTAAACTTACAATTTCCCGAGCTGTACGCATGTCCTCATGATACTGCAGGGTACCTTTATCCACGATGTCCTCAGATACATGTACAAAAACAGACTGTCCCATCCGCACCTTCATACGAATACCTACGCGCACAAACTGCCTCCCTTCCGCATAGGTGGGAAACACCAGATTATGCGCAAGGGCTTTTTCAGATTATGATGATACTCGCAGGATATACCGATCGTCTCCAAGTCCTTGTAATAGTATACCTGATCTCCCTCATCTAGCAGGAATCTCAGCTTTTTGTTGGTTTTATCAAACTCAACCACATCTTTCATCCGCTTACTGACAATAAATTCAGACATATGACCACATCCCTATCATCTTCATTATATAGTATTCAAGAGGCCTGTCAATGCTTTTCCTGTTACTTCTTGTTATCCTGTAATGTTTATGCTGTTCCTGTTACTTCTGTGTATTTTATATCTTGCGTATGATAGCTTCCCCTGTATATCGGTAAAGCTATTGTATGTTACAGTAAGTTTTCTAAACCGCTTTCTTTCATTACCTTTCGGCGTTTGTTCCTGCTTTTCCTTCGCCGCTTATTCATGATTTTTTACACTGACATAATTTCACGAATATGCGTACAAGATATCAACCTGCCGGAAAGCCGCAGCAGCTCCTGCGTAAAACTGCTAGTCCTCTTCCATGATGTCAACGATTTCACCGCGCAGAAGCTTGTTCATATTGCGAATAGCACACATTTTCCCGCACATGGTGCAGGTATCCTCACGCTCCGGTGCAGACTGGGCACGGTATGCTCTGGCCTTATCCGGATCCATTGCTAAAGCGAACATACGTTCCCAATCCAGATTACCGCGTGCTACAGCCATTTGATGGTCCCAATCCATAGCTCCCTTTACTCCCTTGGCGATATCCGCCGCGTGTGCAGCAATTTTACTTGCAATGATTCCTTCCTTAACATCATCGACATCAGGAAGAGACAAGTGCTCTGCCGGTGTCACATAGCATAAAAAGCTGGCTCCGTAGCTGCCGCCATTGCACCGCCGATCGCCGCAGTGATATGATCATAGCCCGGTGCGACATCGGTAACAATTGGACCGAGCACATAAAACGGTGCCCCCTTGCAGATTGTTTTCTGCAGCTCCATATTCGCCTGAATCTGATGAAGCGGCATATGTCCCGGTCCCTCGATAATGACCTGCACATCCTGTGCCCATGCACGCTGCGTCAGTTCTCCCAGCGTAACAAGCTCCTCCATCTGTGCAATATCCCCGGCATCCTCCAAGCAGCCTGGACGGCAGGCATCTCCGAGCGAAAGCGTGACATCGTGCTCTCTGCATATCCTTAAAACTTCATCAAAATACTCATAAAACGGATTTTCATTCCCGGTGATTTCCATCCAGGCAAACATGATGGAGCCACCGCGGGATACGATGTTCGTAATTCGCTTCTGTTGTTTGAAGCGCTGTGCAGTCTGCCTGTTGATTCCACAGTGAATCGTCATGAAATCAACACCGTCCTCTGCATGCATACGAAAGACATTCAGCCATTCCTGTGCAGTGATATCCTTCAATGCCTTATGGTAATATACCAGGGCATCATATATCGGCACGGTACCAAGAATTGCCGGGCATTCCGCAACCAGCTTTCTACGGAATGTCTGCGTATCGCCAAAGGAGCTTAAATCCATAATGGCCTCAGCTCCCATTTGCACGGCATGCCGTACCTTTTCCATCTCCATGTCCAAATCAAGACAATCTCTGCTCGTCCCCAGATTCACATTGATTTTGTCTTCAGCATGCTTCCGATTCCATAGGATTTCCGGCATGTATGATGTCTGTTTGCCGGGATCACCACCTGTCCGGCAGCGACCAACCGGCAAACCTCTGCCTCCTCCATCTGTTCATAGGCAGCGACAGCCTTCATTTCCTCAGTGATGATATGCTGTCTGGCAGCATCCATTTGTGTAGTGTACATTGTGTTATCCTCCTATATGTAAAAAAAGCTGTACGCCCGCTACGGTGTCAGCTTCTATGATTTTTTCCGGATGATAACAGCATAAGCTTCCGTCCTGCTGTGCTTCCCTATAAAATCCCTACGCCGGCATTACCCGTATCAGGTTCCTTGGGTCCCGGATGATCTCCGATCTCAGCCATACGTAGGCACCCCATTTTTTGTACGAAAATATTACACCACAAAATGACGGGGCTGTCAATGCTAATTCTGCAATGGCTTTGCTTTGTGTATGCGATCATTTTCCAGAAAACAACAGATCGACGCAGCGGGAGGCATTCCCCGTTTGCATTGCCATACCATGAACAGCCTGTATAATCCGTGTTAGCCCAGTGCTTCCATAAATTGTTCGGTTTCCAGCACCTGCAGCTCCCCCTGTGCAACATACAAAACAGAATCAAACACCTCCTGTATAAACAGCCGGTCATGGGATACAGCCAGAATACAGCCTGGAAAGTCCTTCAGAATACGGCGTATGACAGGACTTGTCAGCGGAGACAGATTCCGTGTCGGCTCATCCAGCAGAAGGACATTGCAGCCCTGCTTAATGAACCGCAGCAGATACAGCTTCGCCTTTTGCCCTTCACTCAGCTGATATACGGAATGCTCCATCTCCTCTCTGGTGAACTTCATCCGTCCGAGCAATTCCCGCGCTCTTGTTATATCGTCCCTGTCACAGGCTTCCAGCAAAAATGTCACCGGTGTGTCCTTTGCTGAAAATGCTTCAGCATAATTCTGCGGCATATAGCCGAGACGAATATCCGTATGAGATTTCAATACTTTATGAATTTCCTTCATCAACAGACTTTTTCCACATCCGTTTTCACCGGCTATCACCGTCTTCTGTCTACCATAAAGTGTTATGTGAATATCCTGCAGAAGCGTACTTACGTCTGTTTTCAATTCCTCCAAATGAAACTCAAGGATACGTCGGCTTTTCGGAAAGCCTTCACACTGGAAGAAAACATCGATCGCCTCCTCCACGCTGTCCACATGCGCATAGCCCTCCTTCTCCAGCCTGCGATCCTGTGCCTTCAGATTTCTCATTTTTGTCTTAGGGCAGCCGCATAAAACGGACTGCGCACCGTATCGTTCTGCGCATCATGCACCGCATTCATAAAGTCATTCAGCTTCTCTTTTTTCCTGCGGTATTCCCGCCTCTGTGCGGATGCTCCTGTGCTTCCTTTTTTAGCCGGCTGCACCTCTGCTTCACATATTCCTCATAATTCCCGTGAAAAATTGTATGACGGCATTGGGTTTTCTTATTCAGCTGCTCCAGATGCAGGATTACAGTTGCACACCTGCTCAGCAAAATTTCATCATGCGATATGAACAATACAGGAATGTGCAGATTTTTCAAAAAATCCTCCAGCCACTGTAAAGTTTGAATATCAAGATCATTGGTTGGCTCATCCAGCAGAAGCAGCTTTGGCTTACGCAGCATCAGCTTCAACAGCTGCAGCTTCACCTTCTCTCCACCGCTTAATGTTCCTATCCTCTGTTCTCCATACAAAAGTTCATTTTTTAAACCCAGCTGTGCGCACAGTGTTTCACAGCCCTGCAGATCATTGTATCGTTCCGGCTGGATTTCATCTTCACTTTTTTCCTTCAATAAATAATCAAAAAGAAAAGCATCCTCCCATTGACTGGAAAGCTGCTGTTCAAAATATCCGATTTCTTTATAATCTGTGTCAATTTCACCACTCACAGCTGCATAGTCTTCAATTAGATTTCGGTTATAAACCGCCTTTAGCAGTGTGGATTTCCATTCCCTTCCTCGCCGATAATTCCTACCTTATCGTCATTTCCCAGGGAATAATTTAAATCGTTAATCAGTGTGTGATGTTTACTATCACGGATAGTAAGGTGCTTTAGAATAAGCATGAGCATCGCCTCCTTTTAAGCAGGCTGTAAGCAGATAATTGACACATACGAAAAAAGTTTATTTTAAACAGTTCGTTTGCTGGGTCTCTTATCTATTTGCTCATCTTCTCACTCTCCATTCCTCTCTATTCTACTATCGTATGAATTTACTGTCAAGCCCAAAAGTGATTTTCTCAGGACTAGGAAAAAGTGTTTTGATTCTGTAACCCATATGATAGAAATGCCTTAGACTCGGAAAAAAACATATAGATCATATGGTATGAACGCATTAAGGGATAAGGCTTATGACACGGAAAGAAAAAGAGATTTCTTCAGCTGATTTCCCGGCTGTTCAAAATCCCGTTATTCTTCTTCAAAAAGATATCTGGTTTCAGGTATGCTATATTATTAAGCTATGCGCTTTTTTTCCCATTCTGCTTTTGTGACATACAGGATATGCTCTGTAAGTGTCTGCTGAATCAGTGTCCATTCCCTTACCTCACTGCGTAAATAATGGAAGCCGCATTTCTCCTGTACACGTTTGGATTTTTCATTACCGTCGAAATATCCGCACCATAATGTTTTTAACTGACAGTCCTCAAATCCAAAGCGCATAAGCTCCTTCACCGCTTCCGGTATCAGCCCCTGACCCCAGTACGGTTCTCCGATCCAATAGCCGATTTCTCCTTCATCATCCGCAATCGCCAGATTACTCTGCTTACCAATCATCAGTCCGATGCTTCCCACAGGCTCCATGGTTTCCTTCAGCACAACGGCAAAGGTATTCGGCGCAGACAGCACTGTCCGTATGATTTCCCGGCTGTTTTCCACACTATCATGCACCGGCCATCCCGCTTTGGGCCCGATGTTTGGATTTTTCGCATACCGATAGCAGCTTTCCGCATCCTCAACCTGCCATGGTCGAAGGATAAGTCGTTTTGTTTCCAGCATAATCTCCCTCTTTTCTGTTATTCTCTATATTATAGAAATCGTGCCGATTTCCTATAATGGGTTAGAGCTGCG
>ENA-OQCK01000080-OQCK01000080.1-human-gut-metagenome-genome-assembly--contig:-NODE-80-length-52832-cov-3.996926_pt1 | contig 52832 bp, 50 predicted proteins | sample MGYA00242498_ERZ504578 | MGnify/ENA primary metagenome ERZ504578 (study PRJEB26092, sample SAMD00036229) | human gut metagenome | host: Homo sapiens | study: EMG produced TPA metagenomics assembly of...
TTTATTCATAACAGTCTGATTCAGACTGCAAAAGTAATTTCAAATCGTTGCGCACCAAATACCATTACAACAAACTGAATTTCAACAATTTCAAAGAACGACTATGATTTTTTAGTGGACACTAATGAAGTTTCTCATAAAAAGACGTCTCATAAAATTAACAACATTTACTATCTTTTGTTCGAGAAGCTATAAAACGAATGTAAGGTTCAGAGAATAATTCCACCGCCCAACAAGTATCCGTCCTTATCATAGAAAGCCGCTGCCTGCCGGGTGCAATGGATTCCAGCGGCTCTATCAGACGGACACGTAACAGACCTTCCACCGTAAGAGTCACCCTGCACCGGTTTGCCTGCTTACGGTAGCGTATCTTCACAATAACCTCGTTTGCACCCAGCACACGACTATTCTCCACCAGGTTCCAGTCTCCCAGCCACATTTCCTGCCTGTAGAGGGAAGAGAGCGGAGCTAAAACGACTTCATTGCTTTCCACTCTTGTCTCTTTCACAAAAACAGCCTTGTTCAGATGGATACCCAAGCCCCTACGTTGCCCTACGGTATAAAACGGATAGCCCTCATGCCATCCCAAGAAATCCCCCTTTTCATCGACGAATCTACCTTTACCGGGTAATAGTGTTTCAGGAACCTCACGCTTCAAAAAGGAACGGTAATCCAAAGGGCAAAAGCACACACCTATACTGTCTTTCTTCGCAGCCACCTGCCCGAAACCACGCTCCGCCGCATACGAGCGCGCCTCATTTTTCGTAATATCTCCCATCGGAAGCAACATACGCTGCAGGATGTCCTGCTTCAATCCCCACAGAAAGAAGTCTGGTCTTTGTCCTTATCTGCAGCAGGAGCTATATAATACTTTCCTCCGGACAAGACTTTACGCACATAATGTCCGGTAGAAATCCAATAAATCCCCTTTTCATCGGCTATTTTAGCAACAGTGCCCACTTCAGCTCATTATTGCAGACCGTGCAAGGAACGGGAGTGCGTCCCCTTAGATACTCTTCCACAAAATAGCGGATAATACGCGAACGGAAAAGCTCGCGTGCATCATAGGTAATGTGTTTCATCCCCAGCTTCAGGGCCAGAGCCCGTGCATCTTCCAAATACCCGGTCTCATCTCCTGCCTCATAGAAACGGAAAGTCACGCCAGTCACCTCATAACCGGCTTCCTGCAACCTCATGGCGGCCACGGAACTATCCGTGCCGCCACTCATGCCAAGCAATACACGTTTATCTGACTTCATGGATACAAAAGTAATAAACGAAGGTGAAATCCGTTGCATTTACTCTTATAAAACAGAATATCATTATAGATTTTCACAGATTTATTATACCTTTGTACTCCTAAAAGAACTAATAATCAACTGTTATGGAACATCAACTGACCATTTACAACACTTTAAATAGAAAAAAAGAGCTGTTCGTACCGCTGCATGCACCGCATGTAGCATGTATGTCTGCGGACCGACCGTGTACGGTGACCCGCACTTGGGACATGCACGCCCTGCCATCACTTTCGACCTGCTGTTCCGCTACCTGACGCACATCGGCTACAAGGTGCGCTATGTCCGCAACATTACCGACGTGGGCCATCTGGAGCACGATGCCGACGAAGGTGAAGACAAGATTGCGAAAAAAGCCCGTCTGGAACAACTGGAGCCAATGGAAGTGGCACAGTACTACATCAACCGCTATCATAAGGCGATGGATGCATTGAATGTGCTGTCTCCCAGTATCGAGCCACATGCCAGCGGCCACATCATCGAACAGATAGAACTTGTAAAGGAGATATTGAAGAACGGATATGCCTATGAAAGTGAAGGTTCCGTTTATTTCGATGTAGAAAAATACAACAAGGACCATCACTACGGCAAGCTCTCCGGACGCAACCTGGATGATGTTCTCAACACCACCCGCGAACTGGACGGACAGAGCGAGAAGCACAATCCCGCAGACTTTGCCCTCTGGAAATGTGCGCAACCGGAACACATCATGCGTTGGCCTTCCCCGTGGAGCGACGGCTTCCCCGGCTGGCACGCCGAATGTACAGCCATGGGAAAGAAATACTTGGGCGAGCACTTCGACATTCATGGTGGCGGTATGGACCTTATCTTCCCGCATCACGAATGCGAGATTGCACAATCCGTAGCTTCCCAAGGAGAAGATATGGTACATTATTGGATGCACAACAACATGCTGACCGTGAACGGACAGAAAATGGGTAAGTCTTACGGTAACTTCATCACATTGGAAGAGCTCTTCAAAGGCACACACCCCATGCTGGAGCAAGCCTACAGCCCAATGACCATCCGCTTCTTCACCCTGCAAGCCCACTACCGCAGTACGGTAGACTTCAGCAACGAAGCTCTGCAAGCCGCCGAAAAGGGATTGGCAAGACTGATGGATGCTGTACATGGACTGGACAAGATTACCCCTGCTGCAACCTCCACCATAGACGTGAAATCCCTGCGTGCCAAGTGTTACGAAGCCATGAATGATGACTTGAACTCACCGATTGTCATCGCCCACCTCTTCGACGGCGCCAAGATGGTAAACAATATCCTGGCTGGAAACGATTCCATCACAGCCGAAGACCTGAAAGAATTGAAGGAAACCTTCCACCTCTTCTGCTTCGACATCTTAGGATTACAAGAAGACAACGCCTCCAACGAAGAGCGTGAAGCTGCCTTCGGCAAAGTAGTGGACATGCTATTGGAAGAGCGTTCAAAGGCAAAAGCCAACAAAGATTGGGCTACATCCGACAAAATCCGCAATGAACTCACCGCGCTCGGTTTCGAGATTAAGGACGGTAAGGACGGAAGCGAATGGAAGCTGAATAAATAACGAAGGTATCATAACTCACCACAGAATCATACAGATTGGGGTAAGTTTAGGCAGAAGAACAAAAGAACATATTTTTCTCTTGTTCTTCTGTTCTTTTAACTGAAAAATAAAATCTGTATAATCCTATGGTGATTGTGTATTTTGATACATCCCTGTTAGAATACGAATCCGAACCCGGCATACCACCCTACTTTCTTCGTCTGGTTGGACCAATTCAATTGTATCTCCACTGGTCCCAGAAAACTCTTGTACATATAGCCGATGCCTACCCCTGCCATATCAACCGATTCGGAAGAGTCAAGAATCTGATGAAACCTCCCGGAGTTTCGCCCATAACTGCCCATCACTGATATATACTGGTTTTTCAAGATACGCTGTCTGAGGTTCAGCCCTGCAACCAGCAATGCGGCTTGTGACAGTTCCGCACGGTTGATGCCCGTAAACGGTATCTGCTGTGGCATATAGCGCCCCGGTATGGTTCCCCCCACCATATTAATGATGGCAAAAGGATAATTACCGCTTCCGGACAATACGCGTCCATAAAACGAAGGAGTGACAGTGAACTTACTCGAGGGAGAGAAACATCCCTGCCAACGGGCATCGAAAACAGAAATAGGATTGTTGTCCTTATACTGGAAGAAGTTATCCGTATAGAGATGATAGGATACCGCCCACGACATACCTTTTGTAGGGGCGCTCCTCTCATTCAAGTTGTTGAACACAAGTCCGGCAAAGTAACTGAATAAGGACGAATTTTCAAACAGTGCCGAAGCTAACGGGTCGAGCGACAGCAAATCATGATAGTGGTAGTAATCAAAGTCAATGCCCAGACTGACCTGGATATTGTTCCAGTCCTTCGCCGCCCCCATACGGACCAGCTGATGTGTAAAAGTCAAATCCAGCGCCCGTTTGCCTTCATTATAAATATTCATATCTTTATAGTCGACTGATAGGCAAGTCCTGCCTGCCATCCACCGTCCCATTGATAACCATATCCAAGTCGTGCCAGTGTACGCTTGCCCAGACGGGCGGTGAGGCTGACCAGCGACTCCCGCTGCCGGCCGAAATAGAAGTCCGTATTTGCCTGCAACGCCGCCAGTTCTTCCGTATCAAAACGAAAACCGACATTCAACTTGTTCTCCCGTACAGCAGGGACGGCTATTTGGGAATCAACGGGAATCTCCCTATCAACAGCCGCGCCAGGCAAGCGGAAAGGTCCCGGACGGCGAGGCTGATAATCTTCTGCAAGTCCCAGCTTCCGTTTCAGGGCAAGCAGTCCGTCCCAACTGTCCATGGCAGCACGCTCTCCCCGCACCATCAAAGTGTCGATGGCCTCTTTGGTGAAACTTGCAGCCGAATAGCCGGTGACATCCACCTTTATCAATACGTCGGTATTACGCAGATTCTCACGGTATTTCTTCTCTCCTTGCAGATTGATGATTTGCCCGAAGATGTCTTTCACCGATTTCAGCTCGGAAGCCTTAAGCAGCGGACTCTGCACATCCACCCCGATAATGTAGTCGGCCCCCATGGCAAGCGCCACATCTACCGGATAGTTATTCACCATTCCACCGTCCACCAACACCATTCCATCCAGGTCTACCGGAGCAAACACACCGGGAATGGACATGCTGGAACGCATGGCAGTAGCCAGTATTCCCTCATGGAACACTACTTCGCTGCCATTCACCAGATTTTCCGACACGCAGGCAAACGGAATAGGCAGACGGCTAAAATCCACAGAATCCTGGTAACCTTCTGTCAATGTGGAGAACAAACGTGCCAGGTTCTTCCCTTTTATGATACCCGCATCCGAAACAGCGGCAGATTTCAAAGAAAACGGAATGGAGAGTACATAGCGCTCCGACTTCAACCGGTCATCCAGCAACACATCCTTAGGATTGGGGGCATCCGAGAGCAAGAATTTCCAGTTCTGGGCATTCACCATACTGTCCAATTGCTGTGGGGTATATCCGATAGAATACAAACCGCCCACAATGGCCCCCATACTAGTGCCCACCACATAATCTATAGGGATACCCGCTTCTTCAATTACTTTCAGAGCACCGATATGCGCCGTCCCTTTGGCGCCACCCCCACTGAGTACGACAGCCACTTTCGGACGCCCGGACGCCCAAAGGACCATCGGCAAAAACAACAAACAAGCCCATAGTCTATACTTCATCTCCATCATTTACTTAATACGTATTGGTAATTTATTCCACTCTGAATCAAACAACCCGCTCCGACAAATAGTTCACTATCAGTCGAAGCGGGTCGCAAAAAACGTTCAAGCAATTTATGGAGGATTATCTATAACCCATTTCCAATCAATAAGGTATCATATCCTTCAAGATACCTTCCTTATACCAAGGATCATCAATCTCTTTCAACACTTTGCCCATCTCTGCGCAAAGGTCTTTTACGACTTCTTGGTTTTCTTCCAAAGAAAGGTTATTCATCTGATACGGGTCCTTTTCATCGTCAAACAACAAACTTTTGACCAGCTTATGGTTTTCGCGGTCAATGTAGAGCGCCAGCGTGTAGCGCGCCGATTTAAAGCCGCGCGACGAAGGGAAGTAGGAACGGACCATGCCTTCCGCATCCTTCTCACCGTCCAGGTTCTGGATGTAGAGAGCGCCGGTGGGACGTACAATATCCGCCTTTTCATCGAAGAAAAGCGGTGCATAGTTGCGCCCCTGCACCTCGGCCGGAATGGAGTCGGCAAGACCGGCAAGCCCCAACAAGGTAGGCATGATGTCCGGCGAGGAAAGCATCAAGTCGTCCACGCGAGGCTTAATCTTATCGGGAAAACGCACCAAGAAAGGAACGTTCATGGACTCGGAGTACGGGGAATTCTTCGGGTCTTCCGTATGCTGGCTACACATGGTCTCTCCATGGTCGGAGGCAAACACGACAATGGTATTCTTGTCCAGCCCGAGTTCCTTCAAGGCATCAAGTATCTGACCGAAAGCACGGTCGACACCCGTCACAGAAGCAAAGTAGTAGCGTGCACTCTCTGCCTTGAGCATCTTGGAGTCGGCATTCGGACGGACGAGCAAGCTGTCCAGAGGCTGGTTTTTATAGAGATTGAAATCTTCCTCCATACAGTCGTCCAAAGAACGGTACGGACTATGGGGAGGATTCATGCCTACCATAATGAAGAAAGGTTTCTTCGGGTCGCGTACATTCCCCTCGTTCTTCAGATAAGACACCACCTTGCCCGATTCGTGTAACGGTGACCACTCGCGCGGGTCGTGGCGACGGCCTTCCGTATCCCAGTAATGCGGATTCTTGTGTTCGTCAAAGGTACCGTAAGAATACCAGTAATTGAACCCATGACGACGTTCTTTCGGCGTATAGGCATCCCATGCAGGTACACGGTCTTCCACATACTGTCCGGGACGTTCGGGGTCGTTGGGGGTAGGAAAGTCGGCATGCAGTTTGCCAAAGTAGGCACAGTCATATCCGGCATTGCAGAAAACATCACTCACACACACAGCATCCTCACGCAGGGAGCTGATGGGACGGCTCGAATTGCAATTCAATGGAATACCACTCTTATTAGGATACATTCCCGTCAACAGAGAACCACGGTGGGGACTGCTCAACGGGCAGTTGCTCATGGCAGATGTCAATACCACCGACTCCCGGGCAAAATCATTCAAGCGTGGGGTATGCACCGGGTCATTCCGAAAGTTCACTTTCTCGCGAAAACCTTCCTGGCCCCAGAACTCCATCGCCTGATTACGGTATTGGTCGGGAAAAACGTAAATGACATTCGGCTGGACGGATTGTTCCGCCTGCGGGGCTTTACAGCCCTGCAAGGCGAACAAACCTAAACCACCTAACAAAATATTTAATTGAGTTTCATTTTTCCAAGTCTCTTTTACGCATCAATCCTTCCAGGAAGTAATAGTCGGCATAATTCAGCGGTACATCAATCTCCGCACCGTGAGGAATACTGCCCACAGAGTGCATCAGGATGAAGTTGCCGTTGGTACCCACCTTGGCACGGTAGGAAGGAGAAGCGAGGCTTTCCATAATCCGGTCGGCGGTTTCCTTGTATCCCTTATCCGGCAGATAAGTACTCAGCTCGTAAAGGGCGGACGCCGTGCAGGCAGCTGCCGAAGCATCGCGAGGTTCATTCGGGATATTGGGAGCATCGAAATCCCAGTAGGGAACCAAGTCTTCCGGAAGATTCTTGTTGTTGAAGATAAGTTGTAGACCTTTTCAGCCTGTTCCAGGTATTTGGCATCGTGTGTATAGCGATAGCACATGGTATAGCCGTACAAGGCCCACGCTTGTCCACGTGCCCAAGCAGACTCGTCGGCATAGCCTTGTGCAGTCTGTCTCTTACGGACTTCACCGGTTTCGGGGTCATAATCCACCACATGATAGCAGCTGTTGTCCTCACGGAAATGGTTAGCCATAGTCGTATCGGCGTGCTTCCGGGCTATGTTATAGAAAGTGGAGTCGCCGGACAGCTTGGAAGCTCGAACAGCAGTTCGAGGTTCATCATATTATCAATGATAACGGGACATTTCCAGCCACGTTCAGCCTGCCACCCCTTGTCTGCATCCCATGACTGAAGTACGCCTGCTGCAGGGCGGAAACGGGTAGACAATGATTTGGCTGTCTGTATGATGACCGGCTTGTACTCCTCCTTACCCGCAAAACGGTATCCGTTCAGGTAGCTGCTGCCAATCATAAAGCCCACATCATGGTGCCAGGTAAGGTATTGTACCGAATCCAAATCCTCGGTATACTTCTCTGCCAGCGGCAGCCACTTCTGGTCACCGGTCAACTCGTACATATGCCAGATATTACCGGGGAAGAAGCCGGAACACCAATCGTCGATAGGTACATAGACAATGTTCCCATCCTTATCAATGGTACGGGGATTAAGGATTTTACCGGATTTTTCGATAATGTCTGTCTGAATTGTCTCCTGAGCCACAGCATTATCAATGTTTTCTTGGATAAAGTTGCTTTCAGCCTGCTTTTGCCCTGCGCAACCTGCCAATACAAGGAGGGAGATTCCCAATGTAGTGAGGACTGTTTTCATAATAAGGGATTTATTTATTAAGAGTTTATGATTTTTCCTGCTGCAAAAGTAGAGCAAGTGTACAGATTTGACCCGCCTAAATAATTCAATTAATGGCTAAAATCGTTACTTTTGCGTCCGGAAGCACATATTTTCCACCCATTAATCATTAATCACTAAACATTAATCATTACTCCCCATGACCGCACAAGAGTTTTTTAAGAACGACCGCTTCGCCACGAATGCAGGTGTAGAACTGATAGAAATAAAGGAAGGATACAGCAAGGCACGCCTGGTTATCACGGCAGAGCATCTCAATGCGGGAGGCCGTACGCAAGGGGGTGCCATCTTCACCCTTGCCGACCTGGCACTGGCAGCAGCAGCCAACTCCCACGGAACATTGGCCTTCTCTCTTTCGTCCAATATCACCTTCCTGCGCAGCAGCGGACCGGGCGATGTACTGTATGCCGAAGCACGCGAACGCTACATCGGCCGCACCACCGGATATTACCAGATCGACGTCACCAACCAGGAGGGAAAACTGATTGCCACTTTCGAATCCAGTGTATTTAGAAAAGGGGATAACATCACTTTTTCCTTACCACAGACGTCATCGGATAGCGGTTGCCCCGGACACTCTTGAAGAATGCCTTGGCCGAACCGAAATTCAAATACATGTCCAAGCGAATGGGAAGGTGGTTCTTATCATCGGATACGAAGAAGGTGATGACCTCCTTCTCCTTACCTTTCTTGTACTCTACGAAAGAGAATACCAAGCAGCGGTAAACGGTGTCGTTATTCGCCTTGACCTCCTCCTTGCCGCGGTAAATCAACGTCTGCTCTTCCACCCTGCGTCCTGTGGCCATGGGAAAGAGTATCTTCTGCCCTACCTTGTAGTCTTTAGGGTCATAAGAGCGCGCCTGCGCCAAAATGCTCAACATATCGAAGATACAGCGACTATCACTGTATTCCATCTCCTGAGCCTCACGCACGGGATTGTGCCAGGTGCGTCTCTGCTTTACATTCGCCAGTCCGTCCGAGTAGGAGAACCAAGCCTCGTCCACCGTATGGCGGCTTCCCTCCTCCGCCGCTTTACGGAAGTAGAGCGGCTCCAACCTATCGCTGACATAACAAGTCAACGTATCACGCATCTTGAAGAAAAAATCGGTCTTTTTACTGCCTACACAAAGCAAGTTAAAGCGAAATGCAGGCTCGGAATGGTAAGTCGTGGCATTGGTAGTGAGGCTTGCCAGACCCACCTTCTTCCAAATGAACTTCCAATTGAAATATAAATCGTACATGACATGCTCGCCCGACTGGAAAGCTTCATTCTTTGCAGTACATTGGGCTGAACAGACTGGGAGGTTCCCAAACAGACCGCTCCCACCATTAATAGAATGAACAATTGCTTCCGCCTAATAGCTATGGCTCTACCACTGTTGCGGCTGCTATTGCCACTGCGGTTATTTTTGTTCCTGTTTTGCTTTTTCTTGTCTTCATCTGGTTTTTGTTTTTTTAGTTCGTCCGGCTTCTGCTATCCAGGGACTTGGCCTTAATATCCCATTCCTGGTCAAATCAAGTTCGCTTTAAGCTCCAGAACCATCGGATAATAGTAAACCATTTCAGGCTGGCGCTTCTCGGCATAGTTTCCCGTATCCCAGACGCCATTCCCATTCGTATCATTTATCAGCCGCGCTCCATATTTGCCCGGATTGAGGAAATAGAAATCGGCTTTCCCATCCACCACCGGCACCGTGCGCAGCACTTTGTCCTGACCGTCCAGTAGTTCCACAAAAGCCAGAGAGTCCGCTCCATGCACATTAAAGAATATCTGCCCGTACTCTTCCAGCTTCTTGGCCTTGAAGTCCTTCTTTATCTTGTCGGAGAACAACCCGTACAATCCGCGTATGGCAGCAGAATCCACTTCAAATGTATAGCTTTCGCCGGGTGCCCATTCGGCAAACAGATTATAACGCTTCAAGTCCAAAGAGTCGCGCATAAAGTCGAACGGGATATCCTGCCACAACGAGTCCACTTTCAGTTTCAGATGGAAAGCGGTGGTATCTATGCTTGCCACCGGCTCCGTAAACGACAGAGTAAGATAATCATATACATCGATTGCAGAAGGGGCATACACATCTACAGCCAGGAATTCCGTCGGCTCGGGCTCTTCCACCTCACCTCCCTTCAACTTCTTCTTTTTCTTCTCACGCTCTTTCTGTTCCTTTTCCTTCGCTTCCTGCTTCTGCTTCTGCTGCTTGTCGTATGTCAACTTCGCCAGCACATTCAAAGTATCGGTACGGGGTACCAATCGTTTCAGGCTATCCGTATACAAATAGGTGATACTCATTTTCAGGGAATCCTGCTTATAGAGCAGAGAATCCTTTATCCAATAATGAATCGTATCGTTCCGGCCGTAGGCTGTTCTATAACAAACGCATCTTCCTCATTAAAGTTCAATCCTTTCAATAAAGGCAACGTGTCTGCCGGAGCAGTGAAATAGAGCGAAAACTTCTCCGGAGTCAACCGTTCGGCCTTCAAAAAACGTTGCGAGAAGGAAAGCTCCTTGAAAGCACGCAGCAGAACATCATCCGGAAGGTAGTGGGTATATTGACGTTCTACAATCGTATCTACTGTCAGCGAGTCTATCCAGGTCGTATCCTGCGCATGCGCTCTTCCATGGAAGGAATGATGATAGAGTCATTAAAAGCTATCACTTCCGTCGGCTGGGAATAGGCAAAATTCTGGTCGCATCCTGCAAGGCATAAATGCGATACTTGCCGGGAGCCACTCCACGGATAGAGAAGCGTCCGCGACTGTCCGTACGCCCCACCCGCTCAAAAGGAAGTTTGGTAAAAGCGGAGTCGGCCAGATTGGCATGCAGACCGACCAGCATTCCTTTCACCGGTTCAAGATTGGCCGCATTCAGTACTGTACCGGCCACAGCCATAGAGTCGAGACGGTCGCCCGTAGAGAAAGAATAGAAGAAATTCTCCAAGGGATTCCCCTCATTATTATCCTGGATGGCATCACCAAAATCGAATGTATAAGTAGTATTGGGTTTCAATGTATCCTGCAGAGTGATGACCACCTTCTTCCCATTAGACTTAATTTCGGGCTGCTGCACCTGCGGAGGGGATATTACAATCTTCTCATTCGGCTTGTCAAGCTTGATAAATTCATCGAACTCAATGGAAAGTTTATTTTTATTGTGATGGAGTGCGCCGGGCGTGGGAGTACCGGAAATAAAACGCGGAGGAGTCTCATCATAAGGTCCTCCTTCAATACGGCCCACACTGGCACAAGAATACAGTGCGGCAGCTATGGCAACACCCCCCAACAACCTGCGGAAAAGCGGCTTCATTTTAGTATGGCGTTTACGTTCTAACATGCTGCAAAAATAAAGGTTATCTGCCAATTAGCGGTATGCTTTACAGTATTTTAATCAAAAAATGTCCTTTCGTTCTCATCTATGTATGAAACATAGTTAAAAAAGGAAGTGTTTCACACCTTATATACTAAGAAAAGAATATTTTTGCAGACGAAAACTGAATAGGAGTATTCAGTTTTCTTTTTCCTACCTTATTTCTAAATCATGAATTACACACAAAAACGCCTTTCAAGAATCGAAAAAAAGAAGAATATAAAATTATACAGAGAACAAAAAAGAGTATGAAGAGTAGATTAGTATTATTGGCATGTTGCCTGGCACTGCTCAGCAGTTGCGGACAAGGCGACAAAGGAACGGGTAAAGCTCCCGAATTTGCAGTGATTGAGGCAAAGACCACCACTGCCAACTTGACAAACAGCTACCCTGCTACTATCAAGGGTAAACAAGATGTAGAAATCCGCCCGATGGTGAGTGGTTCATCACAAAATTGCACGTGGATGAAGGCGCAACAGTGCGCAAAGGACAAGTGTTGTTCAGCATCGACCCCGTACAGTATCAGGCAGCCGTAAATTCGGCCAAAGCTGCTGTTGAAACAGCCAAAGCTGCCGTAAACACACAAGAACTGACTGTAAACAACAAACGTGAACTGAACAAGAAAAACATCATCAGTGACTACGATTTGCAAATGGCCGAAAACCAGCTGGCACAGACAAAGGCACAACTGGCACAAGCCAATGCCCAATTGGTCAATGCCAAGAACAATTTGTCATACACCAGTGTAACCAGCCCCAGTGACGGTGTAGTAGGTAGCATTCCCTACCGCGTAGGTAGCTTGGTTAGTCCTTCCGTAGCCAGCCCGCTGACTACCGTTGCCGACATCTCCGAAATGTACGCCTACTTCTCCATGACCGAACGCCAACTCTTGTCACAGATTCGTGAAGGCGGTAGCACCAAGGAAATTCTGGAAAAGATGCCGGATGTACAGTTGCAGCTCATCGACGGGACCATGTATGCCGACAGTGGCCGCGTGGAGACAATCAGCGGAGTCATTGACCAGACTACCGGTTCGGTAACCATGCGTGCCCTCTTCCCCAACAAGCACAACGTGCTGCGTAGTGGAAGCACCGGCAATGTGGTATTCCCCAACCGCTGCATGATGTCATCATGATTCCACAGTCTGCCACTACCGAAATCCAGGACAAGCAGTTCGTATTCGTACTGCAACCGGACAACACGCTGAAAAATACCGAAGTTAAAGTGTTCAGCTTAGACGACGGCAAGTATTATTACGTGACGGAAGGTTTGAAAGCAGGCGAAAAAATCGTTATCGAAGGGGTACAGAACCTGAAGGACGGACAGTCCATCACGCCCATCACGCCTGCTGAAAAGGAAGCCGAATACCAGAAGGCCCTAAAAGACCAGAAAGAAGGCAATATTCAGACTGCGTTTCAATGAAAGAATGAAAAATAAAAAAATTCTTCAATTTTTAATTCCTTAATTGTTCATGAAATGAAATTAGATAGATTTATTAACCGTCCGGTACTATCAACGGTAATTTCCATCCTGATAGTAATCTTAGGAGTTATTGGTCTGGCTACCTTGCCTATCACCCAATACCCGGACATTGCACCTCCCACCGTATCGGTAAGTGCGACTTACCAAGGTGCCAATGCCCAAACGGTGCTTAACTCCGTTATCGCTCCGCTGGAGGACCAGATTAACGGTGTGGAAAATATGATGTATATGAGTTCGAGCGCCACCAACAGCGGTTCGGGCGACATCTCCATCTACTTCAAGCAAGGTACCGACCCCGATATGGCAGCGGTGAACGTACAGAACCGCGTTTCCATGGCGCAAGGCTTGCTGCCTGCCGAAGTTACCAAAATCGGTGTAACCACCCGTAAGCGCCAGACTTCCATGTTGATGGTATTCTCCATCTATGATGAAAAAGACCAGTACAACATCGAGTTCCTGGAAAACTACGCCAACATCAACCTTATCCCTGAGGTGAAACGTGTCAACGGTGTGGGCGATGCCATGGTATTGGGACAAGACTACTCCATGCGTATCTGGCTGAAACCTGATGTAATGGCCCAATACAAACTTATCCCCAACGATGTGGTTGCCGCCTTGAGCGAACAGAACATCGAAGCGCTCCCGGCCAGTTGGGTGAGCGCGGTAACCAAACCTACCAGTATACTCTGCGTTACAAAGGACGTCTGCAACAAACTACGGAGTTTGAGAACATTGTCATCAAGGCTTTGGAGAACGGTGAAATACTCCGTTTGAAGGACGTAGCAAGTGTAGAACTGGGTCGTCTGTCATACGGATTCAACAATATGGTAAACGGACATAAAGCCGTGAGTTGTATCATTTTCCAGATGGCAGGCAGTAATGCCACGCAGACCATCTCGGATATCGAGGCCCTACTGGACGACTATTCCAGCAAACTGCCCGCCGGCTTGAAGATAAACATTGCACAGAGTGCCAACGACTTCCTCTTCGCTTCCATACATGAGGTAATCAAGACATTGATCGAGGCCTTTATCCTGGTGTTCATCGTAGTGTATATCTTCCTGCAGGATATGCGCTCCACGTTGATTCCCGCCATCGCCATTCCCGTGGCGTTGATTGCCACCTTCTTTGTATTGAAACTGATTGGCTTCAGTATCAACTTGCTGACCCTTTCGGCCATGGTGCTTGCCATTGCGATTGTGTCGATGATGCCATCGTCGTCGTCGAGGGCGTCCATGCCAAGCTGGACCAGGGCTACAAATCGGCCCGTACAGCTTCCATCGACGCCATGAGTGAACTGGGTGGTGCCATCGTCTCCATTACGTTGGTGATGATGTCCGTATTCGTTCCCGTGAGCTTCATGGGAGGTACGGCAGGTACTTTCTACCGTCAGTTCGGTTTGACCATGGCGATTGCCATCGGTTTCTCGGCTCTGAACGCCCTGACCTTGAGTCCTGCGCTGTGTGCCATCTTCTTGAAACCTCATAATGGAGGACACGAAAGTCTGAAAGAGCGTGTAGCGTTGCCGCCAAGGAAGCGCGCAAAATTATGATTGCACGTTATGCCGACTCTATAGGCCGGTTGATGCGTCCCGGCATTACACTGCTCTTCGTGACGGTAGCTATCCTGGGCATGATTTTCGGTCTGTTCAGCTTCAGCGAACACCCCATTCTGTGTAGCTTGATGATTATCATCAGTGTGCTGGCGTTGGCAGGTATGACTACCGACAAGTTCAAACAATCCTTCAATGACTCATACAACGGTATCCTGGGCAAGTATAAGAAACAAGTGCTGTTCTTCATCCAGAAACGCTGGATATCGGCAGGACTGGTTATCGGCTCTATTGTACTGTTGGGCGTATTCATGCAGATAACCCCGACCGGTATGGTGCCCAACGAAGACACCGGTACCATCATGGGCGCTGTGACACTGCCTCCGGGCACTTCACAAGAACGCGCACAAGAGATTTTGAACCGTGTGGACAGCTTGGTTGCTGCAGACCCTGCCGTACAGTCACGTACCGTTATCTCAGGTTATAGCTTCTTGGGCGGTCAAGGCCCCTCCTACGGTTCACTCATCATCAAGCTGAAGAACTGGGAAGAACGTTCCACGATGCAGAACTCCACGATTGTGTACGCCACTTTGTACATGCGCGCCCAAAAGATTATCAAGGAAGCGCAGGTATTGTTCTTCGCGCCGCCTATGATTCCGGGTTACTCGGCTTCAAGCGACATCGAGTTGAACATGCAGGACAAGACGGGTGGTGATTTGGACCACTTCTTCGACGTGGTGAACAACTATACTGCTGCCCTGGAAGCGCGTCCGGAAATCAACTCCGCCAAGACCTCCTTCAACCCCCACTTCCCGCAATACCAGCTGGACATTGATGCTGCCGCTTGTAAGAAAGCAGGCATCAGCCCCAATGATATCTTGACTACCTTGCAGGGATATTACGGTGGTTTGTATGCTTCCAACTTCAACAGCTTCGGTAAGATGTACCGCGTAATGGTACAAGCCGAACCTGATGCTACCAAGAATATGGAAACACTGCAAAGCATCAAGGTGCGCAACGGCAACGAGATGGCACCTATCACGCAGTTCATCTCCATCAAGAAAGTATATGGTCCTGACGTCATCAGCCGTTTCAACCTCTACACCTCCATGAAGGTGATGGTGGCTCCCGCATCAGGCTACACTTCCGGTCAGGCTCTGCAAGCCATTGCCGAAGTGGCGCAGGAAAACCTGCCTGCCGGTTTCGGTTATGAGTTGGGAGGTATGGCGCGTGAAGAGGCCGAAACGAGTGGCAGCACTACGGGACTCATCTTCATATTGTGCTTCGTATTCGTTTATCTGTTGCTGAGTGCCCAGTACGAAAGCTACATCCTGCCTTTATCCGTATTGCTGTCCGTGCCGTTCGGTCTGCTGGGTAGCTTCCTCTTTGTAGGCGGTATAGGCGCATTGGGCAGCATCCCGGCACTGAAAATGATTCTGGGTACGATGTCCAATGACATCTATATGCAGATTGCCCTCATCATGTTGATGGGTCTGTTGGCCAAGAATGCCATCTTGATTGTAGAGTTTGCCCTCGAACGCCGCAGAATGGGTATGAGTATCACCTGGGCAGCCGTATTGGGTGCCGCAGCCCGTCTGCGTCCTATCTTGATGACGTCGTTGGCAATGATTGTCGGTCTGCTCCCGCTGATGTTTGCTTCCGGTGCGGGTGCCAACGGTAACCGTACGCTGGGTACGTCTGCCATCGGCGGTATGTTAATCGGTATGATTCTGCAAATCTTCATAGTGCCCGCACTGTTCGTGGCATTCCAGTACTTGCAGGAGAAATTCAAGCCGATGGAATGGGAAGATGTGGACAACTCGGATGCAGAACCGGAGATTGAACAATATACAAAATAGTGATTAACGATTAGCGATTATGAAGAAAATAATATGCCTGATGTGCGCAACTGCTTTATTGAGCAGTTGCCACATCTACAAATCATACGACAGACCCGAAGACATAACAACTGCCGGACTGTATCGCGACACGGCGTCCGTGAACGATACATTAGCCGCAGATACGGCCAACTTCGGTAATCTGCCTTGGAGAGAAGTGTTCACAGACCCGCAGCTGCAGACACTTATCGAGCAAGCACTCACCAACAACGGTGACCTGCGCAGTGCCGCCTTGAACGTGAAACAAGCACAAGCCGCACTGATGTCTGCCCGTCTTGCCTATGCTCCGATGCTTGCCTTGTCTCCGCAAGGAACCGTCAGCAGCTGGGACAAGGGAAAGGCTACACAAATCTACTCCCTGCCCGTCACCGCAAGCTGGCAAGTCGACCTCTTCGGTCAACTGCTGAACCCGAAGCGACAAGCAAAGGTTAGCTTGAAGCAGACGCAATTCTACGAACAAGCCGTTCAGACGCAAGTCATCGCCGGCGTAGCAACATGTACTACACCCTGCTGATGCTGGACCGCCAACTGCAAATCACCGAAGGCACCGTCGAGATTCTGAAAAAGAACCTGGAGACCGTGCAAGCCATGAAAGATGCAGGCATCTACGGAACCACTTCTGCTGCCGTAGAGCAGAGCCGCACTGTCTACGCTCAAGTCATGGCATCACTGCCGACATACGCCAGAGCATACGCGAAACCGAAAACGCCCTCTGCCTGATGTTGCACCAACCGGCACAGAGCATCGCACGCGGTGTGCTGGAAGAGCAACAGCTGCCTACGGAATTTTCAGTAGGTATCCCCTTGCAGTTGCTATCCAACCGTCCGGACGTGAAAGCTGCCGAGATGTCACTGGCTGCCAGCTACTATAATACCAACAGCGCCCGTGCCGCTTTCTACCCGCAGATTACATTGAGCGGTTCGGGAGGCTGGACCAATAACTCCGGTGCAGGTATCGTCAACCCGGGTAAACTGCTGGCTTCCGCCATCGGTTCGCTGACGCAACCCTTGTTCTATCGCGGTGCCAACATTGCCCGTCTGAAACAAGCCAAGCACAAGAGGAGCAGGCTAAGATTCAGTTCCAAACCGCCCTGCTGAATGCCGGAAATGAAGTGAGCAACGCCCTGCACCTGTATCAAATGGAGAAGGACAAAGCCGTTTCACGCACTATTCAAGTAAATTCTGCCCGCCAAGCTGCCTCAGATACAAAAGAATTGTTTAACTTAGGCACGTCGACTATCTGGAAGTCTTGTCTGCCGAGCAGTCTTACCTCAGCGCACAGCTTGCAGAAGTATCCGACACCTTCAGCAGCATGCAGCAGTCATCAGTCTGTATCAAGCGCTTGGAGGAGGAAGAGAATAAAATGAGCGATAAGTGATTAGTGATTAGCGATTAATGAAATAGTAAATCCTAATCACTAACCATTTATCACTAATCATTAATCATTAATCGCTAATTACTATGATAAGTCCGTTAGCTTATGTAGATTCTGCCGCAAAAATCGGCAAGAATGTAACCATCCAGCCTTTGCATTTATCGAAGGGAACGTGGAAATCGGTGATGACTGTATTATTATGTCGGGGGCAAAAATTCTGCACGGTACCCGCATGGGAAAAGGGAACAAGGTGCATCACAATGCCGTTCTGGGTGCCGAACCGCAAGACTTCCATTATACGGGAGAGAACAGCATGCTGATTATCGGTGATAATAACGACATCCGCGAGAACGTGGTTGTCAGCCGTGCTACCCATGCAGGAAGCGCCACCCGCATCGGCAATGAAAACTACCTGATGGATGGTGTACACCTCTGCCACGACGTGCAGATAGGCAACCATTGTGTACTGGGTATCAAGACTACCGTAGCCGGAGAATGTCAGATAGACGACTGCACCATTCTGAGCAGCAACGTCATTCTGCACCAATACTGCCACATTGGAAGTTGGGTACTGATTCAGGCAGGCTGCCGCATATCAAAGGATGTGCCGCCCTATATCATCATGAACGGTAATCCGGCAGAATACCACGGTATCAACGCTGCTGTGCTTCAACACAAACACCAGGTGACCGAACGTGTATTGCGCCATATCGTAAATGCCTACCGTCTGGTATACCAGGGAAACTTCAGCGTGCAGGATGCCTTGCAGAAGATTGAAGACCAAGTACCGATGAGTGACGAGATACACAATATCATCAACTTCATCAAGAATTCCAAAGGAATCGTGAAGTAAACACCCTTCTTCGGGCACGAATCACGCAGACAATACGGATGAATAAATTCTTTTCTGTAAGTCTGCGTAGTTCGTGCCCTTTTCTATATTCCTCTACAATAGTTCCTGCATTATCTTTTACTATTTTTTGATGCACATTCATTCCAGGCTGTATGCTAAGTAAAACAAACTGTTTCCTTTAACTAAACATTTTGTTTCCTTATAGAGAACACTTTGTTTCCCTTAACAAAACAGTTCGTTCCATTATATGAAAACAAAGTGTTTTTCTATACTGAAACAAAGTGTTCTCTAATGCTGGAACAAACTGTTCAGTGTTGTGAACTAACGGATTAAGTATATAAAGGGTATTTATTATACTGTTTCTGTAGACAATGGTCTGTCTTGTCCTATAAAAGACGGGGAAAGAAGCAGGAAGCAACCGGGTACGCTCGGAAGGGTGAGGGTAAAATTTGCCCTCACCCTTTTTATTTGCTCTCACTCACCCTTGAAAGGGCGATGAATAGGGAGTTTCAGAAAAGCGGTGATAGTGGTGAGGGCAGGTTGAGTAATTTTTTGTTCTACTACTACTCGAAATGCAGGGTACCGAAGAACTCCGGGCAATGGAAGTTCGGCTTCTCCAGACCTATCGGATTCCAGGAAAGGAAATGGGGAGTCTGGAGCTTGTCACCGCATTTATAAAAATTGGCACGGAGCGTCTTTCCATCCAACGAAGTGATGTCATGCAGGAAGAAAGCGGAATAAGGGATGACCAGGGCCACTTCCCAGGCACACTCACCTACTCTTTCGTCGAAAGCCTCACGTCCCAAAGAAGCCCAACGCTGTACTTTATCGAGCACCTCTTGCGGGGCATGCTGGCGGTTTCCACGTCCGGCACCTGCCCCAATAAGCAGAGTCCCGGCACAATTACACTCCATATTGTAGTACACTCCGTCATCGGCAGGCACAGAGAAGAACTCTACACACGCATCTTCCAAACCGGACCGTTATCGTGGCCTGCAACTGCGCGTACACTCGCTTCCCTTACCTTGAAATGCAGCAGAATGGCATCTTCCGTATGCGCTATGCGGAATTCCACATCGGGAGTATAAGGAAAAGCAGCCCAATTCACTGTGTTTACGGGCTGAAACGCCACCTTCTCTTCATCCAGAAGAGCCGGAACCGACTCTACCGGTATATTGGCCGCACTTACTTTCTTTACATTCAATTCTTTCATTTTACTATTTTGGGGATTAATTGCAGATAGCGGCAACATGCAAAGAGCTGCCGCTATCGTCATTAAAAACTTTTTTCAGATACATGAGTCAATGAATTTTTTTCATCTCCGGTGTATGCTCCTCCACGCTCTGCAACAGTTTGAACTGAGCCTTGGTACGCACAAGATTGTGCTCCGGATACAGGATTTTATAATAAGTATCACCGTTGATATAATCTGCCAGGAAGCGTACGCACTGCATGTATGGGAACAAGGCAGCCGCATAAGGCAGATTCTCAATCTCTATCGGCAACAAGAAGGATTTGCCCGATTCCAGATAACCCTTGGTAAATGCCTGGAATATTTCCATATTGAAGTTCACATTATCCAGATTCTTGTCGTCTTCCAACCCCGTGTTGGCACCTGAGCGAAGGAAATCGCCATAATCGGAGAAGATGAAGCTGGGCATCACCGTATCCAGGTCAATGACACAAAGCACCGTACCGTCTTCGTCGAACATCATGTTGTTTACTTTCGTATCACAGTGGCATACCCGTTTGGGCAGTTTGCCTTCACGGTACAGACGTTCTGCCTTACACATTTCATCAGCGCGTTTTTCTATCTCATCCAGAAAATACCGCACCTCCTGCACACGTCCCGCAGCATCGGCAGCCACAGCGTCACGGAGTTGCTTCAGGCGGAACTCCATGTTGTGGAAATCGGGAATTGTCTCGCCCAATGTATCTGGAATGTCGGCAAGCATAGCCTGGAAATTACCGAAGGCAGTTCCCGCATAATAGGAATATTCGGGGTTCACCGTCTCGTAAGTCTTGGCACGGGGAATAAAGTCATGATACGCCAGTAGTTCTCACCGTCATACCAATAGGTTTTCCCTTCGGCCGTGGGGATGAAATGAAGCACTTTACGCTCGACATCGGCCTCTCCTTTCTCTTCCAGCTTCTTACGGATATGCCCGGTCACAGCCTCGATATTAGACTGTAACATCTCTACATTCTGGAAAATGGCATGATTGATACGTTGCAGAACATAGTCCGGCGCATCGGCCTCAACGGTGGTCACTTTGTACGTATCGTTAATCAGGCCTGAGCCTAAAGGCTTGATTTCACGAACCGTACCCTGCATTTGAAAATGAGATACAATAGATAAAAGGTCTTTCATGATAATAAATGAATTAATTTGTTTACAAAGATACGCCGATTGCCATCTATCAAAAGACAAGTATCGTTCGGCGCGCTTCCAAAATTATACATTTATCCAAACATAGCCGCAAAAACTGCCTAATAAATAAGAAGTCTTGTACAAAATATACCTATATTTGTAACTGAAACCTTAAAAACTACCCGAAAAGTGCGAACGTTTATCATCCGGCTGCTTCTTGTTTCAGTAAGCATGATTGCTGCAACCCTGCAGGCGCAGAACATCACCTTCAACCATCTGACAACCGACGACGGTCTGTCACAATTCTCCGTGAACAGCCTTTACATCGATGAAAACGGTGTCTTATGGATTGGAACCCGAGAAGGCTTGAACCGTTATGACGGAGAAGACATACAAACTTACAAGCTGCAGAAGAACGACCCTTACAGCCTTTTCTGCAACACCGTGCTGCGCATGGCCGGCAACCGTAACGGAAAAATCTACCTGCTCTGTACGGAAGGAGTAGCCGAGTTCAATCTTGCCACCCAAAGATTCACCACCCTGCTGCAAGGAAATGTACACAGCATATATTACAAAGAGGCCCTTTTCATCGGAAAACAGAATGAAATCTACCGCTATAACGAGCAGACCGGGAACTTTGACCTCTATTACCAGCTTCCCGGAAAAAGTCTGGAAATCTGCTGTATGCATCTGGACAAAGGACAAATGTGGATTGGAACGACCACCGACGGAGCATACCGCCTGCAACTGGACAAGAACGAGCTGACCCACCCCATCCTGAAAGGCAACATCACCAGCATATACCAAGACAGCGAAGGCGAGTTATGGATGGCAGCTGGGAAGAAGGGCTGCACCATGTAAAGACCGACGGAACCATCGAAATCTTTGAATACGACGCAAAGAACCCTTACAGCATCTCTTCCAACTTCGTGCGAGCCTGCTGTGAAGACAATCTGGGAAACATCTGGATTGGGACATTCAACGGATTGAACCGGTATGACAAAAGTACGGGACTCTTCCAGAACCACACTGCCAGTGATGCCCAGAGCGACGGACTGACACACTCTTCCATCTGGTGCATCGTAAAGGACAACCAAGGAACGCTGTGGCTGGGGACCTACTTTGGCGGCGTCAACTACTTCAACCCCGAGTACGAGATATACAGCCGCTATATGTATTCGCCCATCGAAAAGAAGGGGCTGAGCAATCCGGTTGTAGGCCGCACCATCGAAGACAAGGACGGCAATCTGTGGATTGGCACCGAAGGGGGCGGACTGAACTATTACAACCGCCGTACCCGTGAGTTCAAATGGTTCCGCCCGGAAATCGGTCCCAACAGTATTTCCCATAACAACATCAAGGCTCTCTATTATGATGCCTCCAAAGACATCATCTGGATAGGAACCCATCTGGGCGGACTGAACAGACTGGACATACGCTCGGGGCGATTCACACACTACCGCATGGAAGCAGGTAATCCGGAGACCTTGCCTTCGACATCATCCGCGATATCGCGCCTTACCAAGACCACCTGGTGATAGCCACCCAAAACGGAATCTGCCTCTTCGACCCTGCCAACGGGAAATGCCAACAACTGTTCCAGGACAGCAAAGAAGGCAAAAAAATCAAGATGGTGGCAGATGTCACTTTCGACAGCAACGGTACGCTCTGGATTGCAGCCACGGGCGAAGGTGTGTTCAGCTACCGTTTCGATACCGGCAAACTGACCAACTACCGCCATGATACTGCGACCCACACAGCATCAGCAACAACAATGTAAACAACATTACCCAAGACAGCAAAGGCAATCTGTGGTTCGCCACTTCGGGCAGCGGACTGGACTTATACCGCCCTGCCAGCAACGACTTCGAGAACTTTGACCAAGCGAAGAACGGCCTTTCCAGCGACTGCATCTACGAGACGCAGGAATCCCCCACCAGCGGCAAACTGCTGCTCATCACCAACGAAGGCTTCTCCATCTTCGACTACCGGCAAAAGGCATTCCTGAACTACAGTGCCGAAAACGGTTTCCCAATGACTGCCGTCAATGAGAATGCCCTTTGCGTGACCCGTGACGGAGAAATATTCCTGGGAGGCACGCAGGGAATGATTTCTTTCCACGAAATGGAGTTGAACTTCACACCAAAACCCTACAAAATCATCCTCTCCCGCCTCATTGTGAACGGAACGGAAATACAAGTGGAGATGAGACCGGTATCCTGCAGCAAGCCTTGTACTGCACCCCCGAGATTACGCTCAACGCTGACCAGTCCATGTTCAGCATAGAGTTCGCCACTTCAAACTATGTAGCCGCCAACAAAGACGACATCATCTATAAGCTGGAAGGCTTCTCCAACGACTGGAACAGTGCCCGTGGACTGCACAACATCACCTATACCAACCTGAACGCCGGAACCTATAACTTGATTATAAAGCCCAACGGAAAAGACGAGAGCCTTTGTCCGCAAGTCCACCTTACCATACACGTGTTGCCTCCCTACTACAAGACTCCCCTTGCCTATCTTATCTACCTGATAGTGACGGGAATCCTGCTCTGGTATCTGGTGCGTACCTACAAGTCCAGAATCAAGTTGCGTGAATCACTGAAGTACGAACAGAAGCACATTCGTGACGTAGAGGCCCTGAACCAGTCAAAGCTACGTTTCTTCACCAACATTTCCCATGAATTCCGCACCCCGCTGACACTCATCGTGGCCCAAGTGGAAACGCTGATGCAACTCCAGAACTTCACGCCTGCCATATATAACAAGGTACTGGGCATCTACAAGAACAGCATACAGCTACGGGAACTCATCACCGAGCTGCTCGACTTCCGCAAGCAGGAACAAGGGCACATGAAGATAAAGGTAAGTCCACACAACATCGTGAACTTCCTATACGAAAACTATCTGCTTTTCCTGGAATATGCCAGCGCCAAACAAATCAGCCTCTACTTCGAGAAGGAAACAGACAGCCTCGAAGTATGGTATGACCAAAAACAGATGCAGAAAGTGATAAACAACCTGCTGTCCAACGCCGTCAAGCATACCAAGGCGGAAGACAGCATCACCCTCAGCATCAAGACCGAAGGCAGCAATGCCGTCATCCGCGTGACCGATACCGGCAGCGGCATAGATGCCCGGGAAGTGGACAAGATATTCGACCGCTTCTACCAGATAGACCAAATGGACTCTACAGATGCAAGCAAGACGGTACGGGTATCGGCCTGGCATTGACGAAGGGTATCGTGGAGCTCCATCACGGCACCATCCGTGTGGAAAGCGAACTGGGCAAAGGTAGCAGCTTCATCGTAAACCTGCAATTGGGGAACGCACAGTTTGACGAAGAGCAAATAAATAAGAATGCAGACAGTGTGCAACAAATAGAAATTCCCAAACCGGAAAACGATGCCCTGCTCAAGGCGGAGCTGGAAGAGAGTGCTCCCATCAAACGACTCCCGGATGCAAAAATCCTGATAGTGGAAGACAACGACTCCATCCGCGACATGCTGGCAGGTATCTTCAAGCCCTTCTACGAAGTGCTGACTGCGGCCGACGGAGCGGAAGGACTTGCACTGGTGCGCAGCGAAATGCCCAATATCGTAGTCAGCGACGTGGTGATGCCCAACATGTCGGGAACGGAACTGTGCAAACAGATAAAGAGCGACTTCAACACCTGCCATATTCCCGTGGTACTGCTCACGGCACGTACTGCCATCGAACAGAATATCGAGGGACTGCGCATCGGTGCGGATGACTATATCACCAAGCCGTTCAACACCAATCTATTGATTTCGCGCTGCAACAACCTCGTGAACTCGCGCATCCTTCTGCAGGAAAAGTTCAGCAAGCAGCCGCAAGCCTTTGTACAGATGCTTGCCACCAACCCCATAGACAAGGAGATTCTGGACCGTGCCATGGCAGTCATCGAGCAACATCTGGACGATACGGAATTCAACGTCAACGTCTTTGCCCGTGAAATGGCAATGGCACGCACCAATCTGTTCACCAAGCTGAAGGCTATCACCGGGCAAACTCCGAACGACTTTATCCTGACTATCCGCCTGAAGAAGGGTGCCCTGATGCTGCGCAACAATCCGGAGCTGAATATCACTGAAATTGCGGACCGGATCGGTTTCAGTTCTTCACGCTATTTCTCCAAATGCTTCAAGGACATTTACCATGTCAGCCCACTGGCCTACCGCAAAGGAGAGAATGGAGGAGAGGAAAGTACGGAAGACAGTGAAGAGACATCTTAATATTGTACATCAAGCCATCGCATGATACGGTTTGTACTTTTTCTCCCTTCCCTTGTACTTCCTTATACACCCGATTCCATAAAACCTCTTACCTTTGACCTCAGAAATTACAATCTAAAGTCAAAGAAACTATGAAGCATTTTTCCCCCTTGTGTCTCTGATTCCGGTGCAGCCTGATAGCGGGATGCGGAAGCCAACCTAAAGACAAGACTTCGGAGCACTCGCCGCAGAAGCCCAATGTAGTATATCTGATTGCTGATGACCTGGGTATCGGCGACCTGAGCTGTTACGGTGCCACCAAAGTAAGCACTCCCAACATTGACCGCCTTGCCGGACAAGGCATGCAGTTTACCAACGCTTATGCCACTTCTTCCACCAGCACTCCTTCCCGTTTCGGCCTGCTGACGGGCATGTATCCCTGGCGACAGAAGAATACCGGCATCGCTCCGGGCAATTCCGAACTCATCATCGATACCGCCTGCGTCACTATGGCCGATATGTTCAAGGAAGAAGGCTACGCCACTGCAGCAGTGGGCAAGTGGCACCTCGGCCTGGGCCCTAAAGGCGGTACAGACTTCAACCACTCCATCAAACCGAACACCCAAGACATCGGCTTTGACTATGAATACATCATCCCCGCTACCGTCGACCGCGTTCCCTGCGTCTTTGTAGAGAACGGACATGTAGTAGGCCTCGACCCCAACGACCCTATCACTGTGAGCTACGACCACAAGGTCGGTGACTGGCCCACCGGTCTCGAAAACCCCGAACTCGTCAAGATGAAACCCAGCCAGGGGCACAATAACACCATCATCAACGGCATCCCCCGCATCGGCTGGATGACCGGCGGCAAATCCGCCCTTTGGACAGACGAAGACATTGCCGACGTGATTACAGACAAAGCCAAGAACTTCATCACAGCCCATAAAGACGAACCTTTCTTCCTTTATATGGGTACGCAAGATGTACATGTTCCCCGCGTGCCACATCCGCGTTTCGCCGGCAAGAGTGGTTTGGGCGTACGTGGCGACGTCATCCTCCAGCTGGACTGGACCGTGGGTGAAATCATGCACACTTTGGACAGCCTCGCATTGCCGACAACACCATTTTTGTATTCTGCAGTGACAACGGTCCCGTCATAGACGACGGCTATCAGGACCAGGCACGCGAACTGCTGAACGGCCATACTCCCATGAAGCACTACCGCGGTGGGAAGTACAGCGCTTTCGATGCCGGTACCCGCATTCCCTTCATTGTACGCTGGCCCAATGGCATCAACCCGGCAAACAACAAGCCCCCTTCTCCATGATTGATGTATACGCTTCACTCGCCGCCCTGCTGGACCATCCGCTGGAAGCAGGCATCGCTCCCGACAGCCGCGACCAGCTCAACAACTTCCTGGGAACCGACACTGCCGGATGTGACTATATTGTACAACAGAATCTGGACAATACACTCTCCATTATCCAGGGAGACTGGAAATACATAGAGCCCAGCGACAAGCCGGCACTGGAGTATTGGACGAAAATAGAAATGGGCAACGCCCCGCAGCCTCAACTGTACAATCTTTCCATTGATCCGTCCGAAAAAGACAATGTGGCAGAAGCCCATCCGGACAAGGTAAAAACGCTCTCTGCCCTACTGGAAGAGGTGAAGGAAGCAAAGAACCAAAGTGAAAGGGAATAAAAGTACAAGAGTGGTATAGTTCGCAAGTTTTGTACGAATTCGTACTTTTTGCGAACTATTAACTAATGCATTTGTATATTCCATCCCCTACATTTGCGATGTGATTCAACTCTGAAGTGAGTACAAAACAAAGAAACAACCTTTATTAATAACTAATTAAATTAATATTTATGAAACAGAAATCCAGCTTCTTTAAAGCATTAGGTATTATGTTGCTTTCTGTCCTATTTGCCACGCAGGCCAATGCACAGAATCTCACAGTAACAGGTACAGTGACTGACAACTTAGGTCCGGTGATTGGTGCTTCTATCCAGGTGGAAGGAACAAGTAACGGATGTATCACAGACATTGACGGAAACTACACCCTTCCCAATGTTCCGGCAAACGCAACTCTCGTATTCTCCTATATCGGATATCAGACACAAAAGATTGCCGTAGGCGGAAAGACCAAAATCGACGTAAAACTGGCAGAAGACAGCCAATTGCTGCAGGAAGTTGTCGTAGTGGGTTACGGCGTTCAACGTAAGAGTGACCTGACCGGTGCAGTTGCTTCTGTAAAAGCAGCAGATGCATTGAAGAATACCCCGACCGGTAATGTATCCGATGCATTGCAGGGACGTATGGCCGGTGTATCAGTTCTCTCTGGTTCCGGTAATCCTACTGAAGACAATACCATCCGTGTACGTGGTATCAACTCTATCACAGCAGAAACCGGTCCTTTGGTTGTTATCGACGGTTTCATCGGTGGTTCCCTTCAGTCGTTGAATCCTTCCGATATTCAATCTATCGAAGTATTGAAAGACGCATCTGCAACAGCTGTTTACGGTTCTCGCGGTGCAAACGGTGTAATCTTGGTTACTACCAAAAACCCATCCCAAGACAAATTGACCGTATCTTTTAATGCATTTGCCAACATCAAGACTGTAGCCAAGTATGCTGATAATCTTTCTACCTATGAATATGCCAACCTGGTTAATGACTATGGTAAGGAATATTTTGGATACGGCGACAATCACTATTATAGTGCAGAGCAATTAGCAGCCTTCAAGTCTGGCAAAGCAGGTTATGATTACTCAAGAGAAATCTTCCGCAGCCCTGCCGTTACACAGAACTATGAAATGTCTATTGCAGGTGGTGGCGAAAAGACTACTTTCCTGGCATCTCTCCGCTATCAAAACGATGAAGGTATCATCAAGGAGTCAAGTAGCCAAATCTACAGCTGGCGTTTGAAAGTAGATACCAAAATCAAGAAGTGGCTGAAAGCTGGTATGAACATCTATGGTCACTACAGAGAAACAAGTACTCCACGTGTCAATGAATATGATGGTTTAATCCAACAAGCAATGTACTTTCCCAGTACTATTGAACCGCAAGATGAAGATGGAAACTACAATAATTCATTTTTTGAGGGTAGTTCAACTTACAATCCAATGGGGCATATTTGGGAAGCAGACAATGCCAACAAGACAATAAATAATCGTATACAAGGTTATGTCCAGTTTGACATCATGGACGGTTTGAGCTTCCGCTCACAACTGGGAGTTCTGCTTGACAATAGACTAAACACTTCCGTACAAAATGACAAAAGTTACTATGCTTTCAAGAATAGCAATTTATCGCAAGGTCAAGCACGTAGTTACTGGAACACTTCCTGGTTAAACACCAACACATTAAGTTATGTAAAAGAATTTAATGCTAATCATCGTGTCAACGCAACTGCTGTTTTCGAACAGTCTTATGATAATAATTTCAATCATACCGGTACTGCTTATGGTTTGGATTATATTGATAGGATCGGTATAAACAACTTGGCATGGTCAAATGCAGAGCTTGCTACCAATAGCTCCGACCGTGTTATCAATACATTAATGTCAGGTATGTTACGTGTAAACTACGTATTTATGAACCGTTACATGGTTACTGCATCTATTCGCGCAGATGGTTCTTCACGTCTTGTTGATAAATGGAGCTATTTCCCATCTGCAGCTTTGGCTTGGGACTTGAAACAAGAAAGTTTTTTGAAAGACAACAGCTTTATCGACCAATTGAAACTTCGCCTCGGTTATGGTTCTGTAGGTAACCAAGCTGTAGAAGCTTACCGCCCCTATTCCAAACGTACTCCAATAAGAAATAGTGATGGCTCCACCTCTTATAAAGTAGACCGCCCTGCTGCTCCTTACCTAAAATGGGAACGTAACGACCAGTTCAATGCAGGTGTTGATTTTGGTATACTCAACGGTCGCATACGCTTGACTGCCGATTGGTATAGCAAATTATCCAAAGATATTTTGTTGGATCTGGCACAACCAACACACATGGGATTTCCCTCATTGTTGATGAACTCTGGCGAAATCAAGAATACTGGTATAGAGTTCACAATCAGTGCAGACCCATTTACCGGTAAAGGCTTCAGCTGGCATACCGACGTTACTTTATCGCATAATAAAGGAACTTTCAACAGCATACCTACAGCTAACCATCGCCAACAGCAAGCCGGAAGTTTCCAAAATCAATTATTCCAGATGATTGAAGGTGAAAAATTAGGTACATTCTGGGGATATACTTTCGGAGGTATCTGGCAGGAAGATGAAGTGAACGCTCCATTCGTAGACGCCAACGGTCAAACAAATGGCAAAACAAACGGTGAAGTCTATAAAGTCGTAGCTGGTAACTCTAAATATGTAGATACCAATAAAGACGGAGTACTGAATGATGCAGACCAAGGTATCATCGGCTGTGGTCAACCGACATTTAACTGGGGTTGGAACAATAGCTTCAATTACAAGAATTTTGATTTCTCATTCTTTATGGTAGGTTTCCATGGCTTTGATATATACAATGCAACTCATCAAATGGGATTCAATACAGTTTCCGGTCAGAACATGGCTGCAGTAACTCCAATGCGTGACTTCTTGAACCGTTGGACGCCAACCAATACAAATACAGATGTACCGGGTTTCGTACAAGGAGGCACAGAAAACAAAGTATTCAGCAGTCGTTTTGTAGAAAATGGAAGCTTTATCAAGATGAAAAGTATCACCTTGGGTTACACTTTGCCCGAATTAGCCTGCAAATCACTTGGTATCAGCAATCTCCGACTTTATGTTTCCATCCAGAATCCGTTCCATATCACCAACTATTCCGGTCTGGATCCTGAAGCAACAATGGGAAGCCCACTGATACAAGGTGTTGATTGGGGCTCATATCCTAACAGCCGTAATTATCTGATTGGTTTAAATTTTGCATTCTAATGATTTACCTTTTAAACAAGAATAATATGAAAAAATTAGCATATATAGCAACAATAGCCTGCAGTATGTTCCTGACAACTTCTTGTGTAGACCTGACCCAAGAGCCACAGTCTTTCATTACTGATGAAGATTACATTGCCAGCATGGACCTAACAGGTCTTCAACAAGCTGCAACAGGACTTTATAACGATTTATGGAATGGGAACTATGGTTTTAACTGCCGTTTACAACGCATAAATGTATGTGCAGATGATATTACTTATCGTGCGGCAAAAGCAAATAATGAATTGGCCAATTACTATAGACTATCTCCCAATATCACAGCCAACACTGCAGATTTCGATACTACTTGGTCACTATTTTTTGCCGTTATCAACCACTCCAATACACTTATTAATAAGACGGTATTACCGGAAAATGCAGACCAAGCCAAGAAGTTTGAAGAAGTATTAGGAGAAGCTTACTTCCTCCGTGGACTTTCTTATTTTTATTTGGTACGCATGTATGGTGATGTACCCCTAATTCTAGCAGAAACAGACGCTTCAACGTACATGCCGAGAACTGCTGTTGCAGAAATCTATGATCAAGCGATTATTCCTAGCTTGAAAAAAGCAGTAGAAATATTACCGGCAAAAAGTCGCAGCGGCTTCAGCTCTACTCCTTCCAAATGGGCAGCCGAAGCTTGTCTGGCAGACGCTTACATGACAATGGCCGGTTGGCCTTTGAAAAGAGGACAAGAGTATTACTCACTGGCAGCGGCTGCAGCTAAAGACATCATAGACAACTCTGGTTTGTACCTGACCGAAGAATATGCAGAATTGTGGAAAGAAGCCAATAAAGCACAACCCAATGAAGTAATGTTTGCCATCCACCATAATGCGAAGATGAAGACGGCAAGTAACTATGGAAAGTCTTACTACCCCAGCGATTTTGCCCCCAATGCCGGTTGGTCTGACTACTATGCAAACGAAAGCTTCTTTCTAAATTATCCGGATGATGCACGTAAAGAGTGGAATTATATGACAGAATGGGAAACTAAAAACGGTCATGTCACTTATAAAGAAAGTGCCGATAAGCTTCCCGCCATTTCCAAGTATTATGACTATGACAACGGCGCACCCGGTAAGAGTGCCCAAGCTAATGGTATCACTTGTATCTACCGTTACGCCGATGTCCTGCTGATGTACGCAGAAGCTTCCACCCGTGCCACAAACAGTGTAAACGCACAAGCTTTGGATGCCATTCAGAAAGTACAGAAACGTGCCGGTTATGCACAAGACCAGCTGACCACAACTACTGATCCTACAGCTTTCACAACAGCTGTATTCAACGAACGCGGTTGGGAATCTTTGCAGAAATGAAACGTTGGTTCGAACTTGTTCGTCTGGAAAAGGTAAGTGAAGTTAGAGCCGAGACTTGGAATGGTTCGCTTTTCCAAAGCAACAACCATTATTACTTCCCCATACCTTATCAGCAAATCCGTCTGACACAGTGGACTAATAATGCAGGCTACTAATACTGATAAAAACGTAATAACACAAAACTTCTAACCTTATTTATCAAGAAATCAAATAGACCTTAATCAATTTGATATGTACGAAAGGGAGGGGCCGTGAGGTTCCTCCCTTTTATTTATCAATACAATGTAATACTACCCAAACAACATCCAACTAAATCAGGGAAAAGACATCCAGCTGGAAACTAAAAGCTTCATGCTGAAAACTAACAATATAAGACTATCCCTAATAGATAAAACAACGATATCACTCTATTTCCAATACTCTCATTAGAGCGTGATAGATAGGTATGAAAAAACACCTATCACACCCTAATAAATTTATAATCACATATATACTCCTTTGCGTGATAGCGTGACAGATGTTTTTATTTTTTTGTGTAGAAACAAAAATACCAGTAAATGCTATTTCTTTTCCGTACTTTCAAAGTGGCGTTGCTGCTGTTCCACCTGCTTCATTTCATTGATACGTTCCTGCTCTTCCCTGGCAAGGCGCTCTATTTCATTGAAGTCAATCTCTCCGACTTCAGTTTTTCCAAAGATTTCCGTCTTTTGCGGAACCGGAAGCTCTCTATACAAGGCTACACGTTCCGCAGGCAAAGTAGCTATTTCAATCACTGCCTGGGGATGGAACTGTATACCTGGATGCAAAAGACGTGCTTTTATTTTGATAGTACCTGCTTTCGTTGTTGTACGGATCAGTGCAGGTGCAGTCCCCCAACGACTGACACGGGGATTGGCTTCTACCTCTCTTCCACCGACCAACTCTCCTTCTCCTTCCACCTCAAAAATAACGGTTTCTTGAGAAAGGCGCTTTACATAGCCATCCTTATCGGTAATGGAAGCAATCACCGTGACCATATCCGAACCATTGGCACGCAGGGGCAGTCCAGAATCAACAGTCAGTACAAGCTGTTCATTACGTTTGGAAGGCATATTCTTGGTCCTAGCAACAATCTTGCCATCCAGGAATCCCTCAGCCACAATACTACATTGTTCCGGTTTCCCGGCCCGATGAAGTGCCCGGACATCCACAAAGCTATAAGCACCCTTAAAAACAACGGAGGATGACGAATCCCCTTCTCCTCCAGCAACGGCACTTGCACAAGGGTGTCTTTTTCGTTCACAATGACACGTACACTATCACAGTTGGTATAAACCACTATATCCTCGGGGGAAAAAGGAGTCATGGCATTAGCTATATACACCATCGGCCCACTATCAGCCTGCTCCAAGTGCAGGTGCGGATCACGCTGGCTCATCATCATGTAATAGGAATACTTTGGCTGACGGAACATATCCATCAGTCTCCCCAGAAAGGTCAGGATGATAACCACGCTGGTGGTCAAACGAATGCCACAAGGCACCTCCTATATGCCCCCGAGGAGATTTGTAGAACTGATCAACCGTAAGAGAGCCGCCATAATCCTTGCGGGCATAGTGCTGGGCCTGGCGAATCTGTGGCTCTTCACCCCATTCACGTGCCACACGGCTGTAAGAATTGTGGGAATTCCAGTCATCCACACAGTCACCATACTCCCGGGTAAAGCAGGATTTGCCTGCATTCCGGTAAAACGCCTCGTTCTTGGGGGCTGTATAAACTACATCATATCCCATTGCTCCTTTGCTCTTGTCATCAATGGCAGCATAGCAACCCGGAGCCGGATACTCTTCATGAGTAGCCCGATAGGCATTCTGTGCAAAAGACTCCGGAAAAGCCGTCTCATTAAGTACCGGTTCCCACAGAAGGACAGACGGATGATTACGGTCTCGACGGACCATATTACGGATGTCGGAAAGGATACGTTCTTCAAACACCGGTTCCGGATTCCAGTACTGCCAGCCGGGAGTGGCTACAATAATGAACATACCCAGTTCATCGCAGGCATCCATAAATGCAGGGTCTTGGGGATAGTGTGCCGAGCGTATAATCCGGAAACCAGCATCACGCATTTTCTTCACGTCCAGCCAATGCAGGTTGTTGGGTACGGCATTCCCGATATAAGCATAGTCCTGATGGCGGTTTACCCCCATCAGCTTGTCTCCGAACGGCTTACCGTTGATATAGAGACCGTCGGCACCGCGAAACTCAATGCTTCGGATACCGATACGGGAAACAACAGCGTCGCACAGCTTGCCGTTAAGATAGACAGAGGTGCGGAGCCGATACAGATTCGGAGTATCGGGATGCCACAAAGACGGATTTCTGACAGTGAGCTGCTGCATGACGTGTCCATCACTTCCGGCAGACAAGCTGAGACTTTTCCTTGTACTGGCCACCTGCTTGCCAACAGCATCCAGCAGGGTTGACTCCACTACCACCCGGCAACCACTCTCTCTATCATTGACGATATGAGTCTTGACATTCACCCGAGCCTTTTGGTCCGACACATCCTCATAGCTGACAAACACGCCTCCCCCAGCCACCTGGCCAGCCTCATTGGCATCGCTTACATGCACGTCACCGGTACAGATAAGATAACAATCACGGTAGATGCCACCAAATACACAAAAATCCATCGTATACTGTTTGCGCCCCGGCGGGAAAGAAGGGTCATCACTGTTATCAGCACATACGGCAACGGTTACCTCATCACCTGGACGCACACCAACAGCAGTCAAATCTATACTCACCGGGAGAAAACCACCGAAGTGCTCCTTTACCTTGTAACCATTGATATAAAAGCTGCTTTTACCCATAACCGCCTCAAAATAGAGGGACAACCGCTTACCTTGATACCGAGTATCGACAGTGAAACGCTTGGAATACCAGGCCGGCCCCTGATAATTGCGAGAACCGCTCGCCTCGGAAGGAACCAGCTGTACGGTATGCGGTAGGTTTACCAGCTCCCACTTGCTGTCATCCAGTTGCAAAGGATCAGCTTTTAAAGGAATATCCCCCCGATGAAAACGCCATCCGGATTAAAGTCCAATACCTCGCGGCCGGAATTGGGCACCGGATAAAAACTGGCAGCAGAAAAGTGTTCTTGTGCTTGCAGTACACCGATGCAAGCCCAGAAAATAATTAATAAAAGAATCTTTTCATAATCTATATCATTGATTTGTCATTCTATCCACACGTATTACCGCCGGTTTTCCACAAAGCATCCCCTGCGGCATAGGTACTTTGATTTCCCTTCCATTGAGAACAATCCGAATCCCTTTCAGAGCCGCATTCATGCAAGCATCGGTGACAGAAACCACAATCTCCCCTGCTTCTTCCCTTATCAGCACCGCACATGGGGCAGAAGCGGAAAGAGACAAACCTTCTGCCTGCAAACCTTTATTGCCGGGATACAAGACAGCTTCCACCACCTTTCCATCCATAGAGCAGACCGCCTGCACCAGGGTATCGTTCTGCAATACCCGGAACGGCAGTTCATCCGATGGTATCTGCCGGCCTGCATAAACCACATAGCCATAGGTATCATCAACCGGACGCTGTCCATGATTTGCCCACAGACGGAGGATTCTGACTTCTGAGGGCAAGCCTTGTTTCTTTTCATTCACCTTGTTCCGCTTCACCCAATCTGTGGGACGAGTCTCGCAAGTAACAAATGCTTCACGGGTATACTCAGGAAGTATCCGATAGGCAAACTTACCTTTCTGCACCAGCCAGAGGGGAGTACCATCTGCCGACAAAAGCGAGTGAGTGCCGGAAGCGACAAGCTCCATTTTTCCCTTTTCATCGAGAAAACTTCATCCGTCCAAGCCGTCTGGTCGATAGTGGTGCGAATCTCCCCATCCAGTTCAAGACGCTTATTGGTTACGCCCGCACCCAAAGCTACCATGTAATCTCCCAGAATGAAATAAGACTTATATGCCTTGAAGCCATAAAGAACCTCGTTCAAACCCTCACTGTTCCCCTTGTCGTTCACACCCTCTTTCGCAGAAGCGTTCATCTTTTCGAAGATATATCCTGCAACGGCATTACTCCCGCCATCCGTAGCACCGGCAGCAAAATTACTCCTGCTGCAATAACCACGCCAATTCTCTACGGGAACCAGTTTGTCCATGCCTTCGCGTGCAGTCACACCTGGGGAAGCGGTGACATCCCAACCGCCCATAATCCGGAAATACTCATCGCCGCTGCGCTGGAACAACGTCATTCCATCCGTCGGATAGAAATTGTAGGCATCAGCAAAGCTGGCTGCACTCTCCAGTCCGTCACAGCGGACAGAGGCCATATTAATCGTGATATGATAGTCGGGAGTCTTCTTTATCAAGTCGTCGTTGTTGAAGAACCAACGGGTACCGGAATAGACGCCCGGAGCATACGTCTCCATCGTGATGCGATTCTTCTTCACCTCTTGCTGCAATTGCAACAGTTCCCGCTGCTCTTCGGGGGTGAAAGAGTCCATCCAGTTGCCGATAAGGTTATCCAGCATTCCGGCATAAGGGATGGAAAGCTCTGTGGGATTATATACATACGAGCCACGGTCCAGGCAAGGAAGGCGATATCCCTTATAATAATACCAGGCACCACCACGCAGGAAATTAAGAAGTGCCTGCACATTATCCCGGCCCAGATTCTTGGCCCAGGGAGAGCCTTTCAGCATATTCAGCATTTTAAGTGCATTGGAAGTCCCGTCAATGGGATAGCCCCAAATCAGGCATTGCTTTCCATGTCCCCAACCTGCCCCGTCGGCAGTGAATCCCTCAGTCCAGAAAGCATCGGAATACGTAGTTTGGGAGGTCATACTGATACCGCGCTGGCAAACTTCCGCCAGCAAGTCTATCATAGGAATGGAACGGTACATGGCGGCCACGGGCAATAGGGAACGATAGGCCAATGCATTGCCGCCCACCCACCACACATGGTTGCGGAAACGGGAAATGGAAACTACATTCTCATCGGTTTCGTCGTGGCGGAGAGGTTGGGTCCAAGCTTGTAAGGCAATGGTTTTCAACATATCGCACGCCTCTTGCAGCAATGTGCCGCCTTTCCCACCTTCAGCATCGTCCATCTGTTTCAGATAGCAGAAATAAGTATTGACCGCTGCCGTAGGTATGGCAAAGCAAGATGCATGGAAACGGGGACCGTCATTGGGGCGTCCTGCCTCGATACCGCCGTAATGCAAGATTGCCTTCAGCACTTTACCGGACAAGGCCTGCTCTTCTGTCAGTTCACCTTTACGATAGGCATCCGCTACTTTCCAGATACGGTTGAAGGCATCCGCCACGAACAAGCCTATTTCGGCCTGCGGGTTGGAGTAAGGCTTCTGAAAGGCATTCTCTTTGCGGAATTGCTCTTCCTGCTCCCTTAAACCAGAAAAGATACCGTCGGCAGTGAGTTGTGCCAGACACTCCTGCGCACTCAACCGGGTGTCCAGGGAATGATAACGGTAAGGATGCTGCGCAAAGGAAGCGCGGAAAGCTTGATGGACTTCTCCTTCTCTGCATCCCCCCGCTGCCGGGCTTCGTTGTAGTAACGGTGATAATTATTGAAAGCAAACTGCGTTTCCTTCTCCTGCGGAAAAGCGGTTGCGGCCAAGCAAAGGCCGAGAATGGTCAGAATAAGGTTTCTCTGCATATTAGAATCGTATTGGTTATTGTATAATGTCCGATTATATTTTCAGCAAATATAATGAAAGGCAGAGGGAAGAAATGACGGCAATCATACAAAACAGATGCAGTTTTCGTACGGAACTGGCTGAGTGCGGCAACAGGCATAAAAAGATTGGCTATCTTTGTTTCATCATAATAACCTTATTAACAACACTCCCCATGAAAAGACATCATCTGCTTTTTCTCTTTGCCGCTTTCATAGCTATAACGTCTTCTGCCCAGAAGCTGGACAATCTGGTAGAACTGAAACAGAAGTCGGAAAACCCACTGTTTCATCACTTGGACAAAGCTCCACGTACACCAGCTTTCGAGTGCGAAGGCTATTGGGCCTGGGGAAGTTCGGTAGTGAAAGGAGATGACGGCAAGTACCATATGTTCGTTTCCCGCTTTCCCAAAAGCTTGCCGTTCCATCCGGGATGGATGGTAGCCTCGGAGATTGTACATGCCGTATCCGAGATACCGCAGGGACCTTATCGGTTCAGCGAAGTGGCCCTCCCTGCCCGTGGTGCGCAATACTGGGACGGACGCTCCACACACAATCCACGCATTTTGAGGCAGAACGGGAAATACTACCTTATCTATATGGGTTCCACCCACCCCTTTGCCGACCCTACTTACGAACAACTCACCCTGAAAAGCCCCTGGTGTACCGTTGCCCGCGCCAACAAACGCGTGGGACTGGCCGTTGCCGACTCGCCCTACGGTCCGTGGAAACGCTTGGACGAGCCCATCTTGAAGACCAAGCCCAATACTTTCTACAGTTTTCTGACCTCAAATCCCTCGCCTATCATTCAAGAAGACGGTTCGGTGATGATGATATTCAAGGGGCGACATTACACGAACGGTTACCTGCACTCGGCCATGAGCCTCGGAATGGCTTATGCTCCTACCATAGAAGGCCCTTATCGAGTGCTGAACAATGACTGTCCCATCTTTGAAGTAGACGGTCAGGGCGAAGCGGAAGACCCTTTCCTCTGGAAAGATGCAAACGGTTATCATGCCATCTTCAAAGACCATGTAGCCAAGTTTACTGGCGAACGGGGCGGAGGCGTCATGGCACATTCCAAAGACGGCATCCAATGGACGGTGGACAAAGACCCGAAAGCTACTCGCTCACTGTGGAGTGGGAAGACGGCAGCGTGGAGAAGCAAGGACAACTGGAACGCCCCTTCATCCTCTTCGAGGACGGAAAGCCTGCTACATCTTCTTTGCCACGATGGACGGGCCCGGAGGATTCGAAAATGCATCCCGTTCTTGGAATATGGTGATTCCCATCAAAGATCGGAAGTAAAAATGTGTATCTTTGCAGCCATGAACGAGAACATATTACCCATCCACTTCGCCCCGCTGCAAGGCTACACCGATGCCGTCTACCGGCGGGCGCATGCACGCATATTCGGCGGCATAGAGACCTATTACTCTCCTTTCGTACGCATGGAGCACGGAGAAATCCGGCGGAAAGATGCCCGTGACATTGAGCCGGACAACAACCCGGACCTGCACCTCATCCCCCAGCTCATTGCTCCGGATGCGGACAAGCTGGAGCACATAATGTCCCTTTTCATCGAAAAAGGATACCAGGAAGCGGACATCAATCTGGGTTGTCCTTTTCCGATGCTGGCCCGGCGCCACAATGGCTGCGGCATGCTGCCCTATCCCGAAGAAGTGAAGGCGCTGCTCTCCGAAGCCATCGACCGACATCCCGACATCCGTTTCTCCGTGAAGCTGCGTCTGGGCTGGGAGCAGGCAGAGGAGTGTCTTGCCCTGCTACCGCTGTTCAACGAACTCCCCCTCGCACACATCATCCTGCACCCGCGTCTGGGCAAGCAGCAATACAAAGGAGAGGTAGACCTGGAGGGATTTGAAGCTTTCTACAAAGAGTGCACCCACCCTCTGTTCTACAACGGAGACCTGCATACCGCGAATGATATCCGTTCTATCACCACACGGTTCCCCCGATTGGCAGGTATCGTCATCGGCCGCGGGCTACTCGCCAATCCTGCCCTGGCGCTGGAATACAAGCAAGGAACCCCGATTTCTTCCGATGAAATGGCGAAAAAAGTGGGACAACTACACACCGAGGTCTTCAACGCCTATCAAGAGCTACTGCAAGGCGGTGAGGCACAGCTATTAATGAAAATGAAAAGTTTCTGGGAGTACCTATTGCCGGACGGAGACCGCAAAGCGAGAAAGACCATTCATAAGACCAGCAAACTGGCAAACTATCAGTCAGCAGTAAGCAATCTGCTCGGAACATATTAAACAACCGTTTCCAGTATCTTTCTCTATAGGAGAGAAAGGCTAAGACTCCTATACCGAATACCCACAACACCCGGATGTATTCACCCAAAACATGGGGATGTATTACCCCAAAACATCCCCATGTTTTATAGCACAACACCCGGATGTTATGGGGTAAAACATCCGGGTGTTGTGGGTATTCAGTATCAATGTCTAACCTATACTCTCCCTACCTCTTTAGCTCTACCTCTAAGCTTGCAGCATCCCGGCAAGTAAAGCGCAGCACAGTCTGATTCTTGTCTGCCGACAACACCTTGCAATAGGGCGTCTCGGCAACCTTCACTGTCCCTTCAAAGTAACGGTTACGGGAATCTCCTGACTCTCATTGTCAGTCCACGGGCGTGAATAGATACTGCGCTCAATACGTTTTCCGTCTTTATCGAAAGCCTCGTCACTCGGACCACGATACAAGGCCAAGTCGGCTGGGAAACAGTCAGCAGAAGCTTGTCCTTATATTCGCGTATCATGACAAGGCACGATGTATCGGCTTTCTGCAACAATCCACCGTCGGGCAGAGCCTGCGGAGTCTCAAACAAGACGTAAGAAGTAAGACCGTCTGCCGGAGAACGCACAATGTGGGCGTTGCGGTCTTGCCGGAGAATCTTGTAAGTGGGTTTCTTGGCGAATGCCTTCAAAGCGGCGGCATCCGTGTGGGGCAGCACTGCATATTCGTAGGAAGCACCTTTCGGGCTTTGCCATGTTGCAATGTCAAGGACACCCAGTCGCCGGAAGTAGCTTGGTGCTACGCTCGCCTACGGTCACTTGCGGGAAGTTCTTCTCATATCGGGCAGTAGGACGGGAAGCTTTGGAAATGTAATAACCTACGCCGTTGGGGTCTATATAAGTCTGTCCATCACTCTGATAGGACTCCCAGTACCGGCGGGTTTCGGGAGTGGTGGCGGCAAGCTGGAACACGGTGGTTTCCGTTGGATATTCGGTATTTAGGTTTTCGATGTCCGTACCGAGCATACAATGGTGCCGTCGAAGAAATGGAACGACTTGCGGGCACGGTGAGAACCGTTATACTTATCATGTTCATGCAGCACCATACCGAAGTTACCGTTCAGATGTGCTTGGGACAAACCGCCGGCAAAAGCTTCGTCGGAATAGAGCATCTCCTCCATGCCGGAGAAGGTATCGACATTCAATACCCGGGCACGCAGCTGGTCGAAAGGCAAATGAATGCTCGTGACACCCGGAATACGATTCCAGTCGAAACCGGCCTCCTGCCAGCCACTGGTGGCAAAAGTAACCATTTCATCGGGTTTTCCGGTAAGAATCTGCATGCTGCCATGTGCCAGATAACGGCCATAGAAGTTGGCGGGGAGATAGTGCTCGGCAGCCCAGAGGTAACGGGAATGTCCGCGTACTACGGCAGCCCAGTTGCTGCGACGCTGTACGGATACACAACCGTAACCCAAAGCCAGATTGCCTTGCGGGTCGGGTTCCGGACGAAGCCTTGGGCTTCGAGCAACTTCTTCATCTCCAATTCGTGGCAGGTAGAAGCCTTCGGCAGATAGTCGGGCGCATTCTTGTCCGGAGCTTCTGTATAGGCAACCAGGCGCAGATAGGCAGCAGCCATTTCGGGGTCATACTTCTGCTTGCCATCCGGCGTACCGGCAATGGCCATCGTGGCATATTGGATAGGTATCAGGCTTCCTCCCCCGTTGGGATGGCGTCCGGACATGGAGAGAGACCATTGCTTCAGATTGCAATAGAAACGCATGGTGAGAAGCACTTTCTTCACCGTCTCGTGTGCCTGCTCGGACAGACGGAACTCGGTACCACTCAGCAAGTAAATCATATTAGTGGCACCGTCCAGACCGCCCACTGCATAGGCAGGATAATTGTTGCAATGATGGAAGCAAGCACCGTCCGGCTTGAAAGAACCGGCCAATCCCGGCGCAGGAAGGCAGCCTTTGTCCAGCCAACGGGAGAAGGAACGCAGGTATTGCAGTTTCTCCGGGGTATCCTCCATAATCAGAATGCTGGCTATGCGGCCTTGCAACTTGGTGTTGAACGTATCTATATCAATACCGTTGACGGCAGGTTCGGGATATACCTCATTGGTGATGGCATACCAGTTGAGCGTACGTACCGCCTCTTCCAGCTTACCTGCCTCACGCAACACGTCCTTCATCAAGAAATAAGCCACAAACAGACCGCGCATACTATATCCGTAATGGTGGATATTCCCCCAGCAACTGCCATAGGCAATACCCTGGTCGGTGGCATTGTCGTACATGGCGATGAATTTCTGCTCCAACTCGTGTTTCAGCGCCGCATCCTCCGCATTGTTGTAGGCGATAGCGACGCGTTTCATCAGGTTGAAATAGTCGCTTATCTCTATCCCCAGTCTGGAGAACATATCTTTGTCCCAATCGGGTACCATACGTTCGTATGCCTCGGAGTGACGTACGAAATAGATAGGACGTCCTGCCACCTTGCCGTTCTTGTAGGTAATCCGATAAAAATCATACTTCTCACGGATGGACTGCATCTCCTTGTCCGAAAGTGCGGAAGGCGTGTAGAGCATGTTGCGGAAACGCTTCTCCATAATCCGTATATCCTGCTTCTGCGCCTCGGTCACGTCTGTCAGAGGGATGTCCGGTTTCCACAAGGAGTGTTCGTAGATAACCAGCCAGTGGTTGGTGGTTCCCTTATTTACAAACGGTACCTGCAAGTCGGCAGTCTGCTGGCGGGCATCCACCTTGCTGGCAGTAATCAGATGGTCGAAAAAGAGTTTCCCTTTCACATCAGGGGCTACAATGCGGATTTCGTCCATCCCTTCTTCCGGGGTGCCTTGCATATCGCGTTCATAACATACCCATGCTCCGCGCCAACCGGTGAAGTTGATGCCAAAAGGAAAAGAGGTGCATACCTTGCCGTCCTTCAGGAACTCGAACCGAATCTGCTTGTCCTGGGCCTGCTCATTGTACACCCATACGATGAAAGCCGAAAGATAGGTGTCTTTCCCCGTCGGGTCTTTCTTCTCAAACTTCAAGTCTTTTTTGATAGACAGTGCGGCACCCGGCTCGAAAGTCCAGCTCAAACTGTGGTCACCATCCCTATAATGTTCGTCGCTAATGCCCAACTGCGAACCAGCTGCCGTAGTGACAAACGCCGGAACCTGCTTCTCCTCAAAAGAAAGCAAGCGCTCATTCTTCACGATTTGTGCATGTACACTGCCCGGCAGCAACATGCAAACGAGCGCTACCGCTCCTATTTTCCATTTACTGAATTGCATCATGTCTGTTTATTTAAGGTTATCGATATTTGCGACTTGGAAATCTGCAAAACGTACGTGGTTCTGCCACAACCGTAAGGCGAAATAGCCGTCTCCTTTGCCATCGGCAACCGGTAAGCTGAAAAGCTCTTCACCATCCATGGCATAAGTGGTGGCTCCATTCTCCACACGGATTTTAACTTCATACCAATGGTTGGGCTTCAAAAGGTGGGCGGCATCGGTATACTCTTTCAAGATGGGTTTAATCTTTGCATCGTCCACTCCATAATACTCTCCATGGTATTCACGGAAACGCGTAGTTCCATTATCATTACCGCCGTAGCCACATAGTAAAGGTCCAGCGTATTGTAATTCTTGAACTCGCCGTTGCGCCATGCACTGCGGGCAAAGAAGTCATCCGGATGCCGGGGGTCATCGGCCCCCCAAAAACAATTCAAGTCACTGAGACGGTCGTAGCTACCATTCTCAACCACCACTTGTACCCGGTAGGTAATCTCATAGTTTCCCGTCAACCGTTCCTTATACCAAAGGGACAGCCCGTCCGGAGATACAATATCCATCGTATCGCCGATACATGTAATTTCCACTTTTCCGGAAGAATCCTCCACGACCCAGGCGGTAAGCCGGCAGGAAGCGCCCATCTCCATACCGGGGAGGACACATAAGAGAAGTTGCATCAAAAGAAGTTGTAACCGCATATTTCAATGTATTAGTACGGTACAAAGAAACCCCTCTTTTTGGAAAAAGAGGGGCATAATCGTACAGAAGAAGGATAAAATAATGATTGAGGCGGATTTCTGCCCCCACTTCATCAAGGATGAAGTTCTTCGAAAGCCTTGTTATCCTCTTGTACCGCCTGAATAGTTTCTTCCAGTTCATTGATAGGGAGATCGAAGTTGTACCAGTCGTTATAGCAGTCGGTGACATACCACTTGCCATCCGTCAGTTCAAAGACCACACGAAGGGAAGGTTCTGATTCATCATAGCCTGCTTCGAACTCTTTATGGGCAGGCTCATTGACAGTGAAGTGAGAAATATAGGTACCTCCCTCCTCTTCGGTAGTACGTCCTTCCTTCAGCGTTTCTTCGTCTAGCAATGCCCACTTCTCGCGGGTGAAGGGAAAAGTCTGTTCCGTCTCACCGTCATCCTTCAAGAGGGCGATGGGAGACTTCAAAGGAAACTTGATTCGGGAATACTGGAATGAAGCACTGGACGTGAATTTCTGGAGAAATGTCTTGAAATCCTCCTCTTCGGCAGCCAGACCATTGAGAGTCGTCAGCATGAGTGCCGCAAACAGACAAAAAACAAAGCGGATAGCCTTCATATACTCGGATTATTTTTCAATGCGCAAAGATAATATAAAAGTAATAAAATGCTAAGGCTATGGGGCGATAATTATTATCATCTATGTTTCAGATACTCGTAACCAAACCGGCAACGCAAGCAGTCTTTCTTGTCACAATATTCCTTTTGAAGTTGAAGCAGAGCCTGCGAATCGGCAGCGGTAGATACCGGCAAACCGGCACCATCCCAAAGTCGGGTTACGTGATTGTTTTCGGCCTTCAAGGATTCAAGGAAACGGGTGGCACGGTCACACAAAACGTCATCGGCCTTGTGCAGGCCATAAGCATAAAGAAACGGGATGACCGTATTGATGGCAATCAGATTCAAGGCACCGTCCCCTACCCGCTTTTCCCTCCGGGGTGAAACCTTTCTGAAATTGAAGTGCTCCTCCCAATACGCGGAAGTCTTGGCAGCCAGTATCTTCTTCACCGCCTCCAGCGTTTCAGCCTCCATAACACGCGAGAAGAGCGACTGCTCCTTGTGATACAGACAGGCAAGCTGGGCGAGGCGTACATGTGGAAAGTTATCGGGACGAAGACGCAGAAACCGCCACTGCTCAACAGACATGGGAGCTGGCAGCTCGAACTTGTGTTGCAGGTAGCGGAACTCTTTCTGAAGTATCAAATAATAATCATCTGCCTCTGCCGAGACCTCCTCCAGCAGGCCTGCCTGCCCCAGGAAGAAAGCCTCCACTTGAAACAGACTGTCCCGATGCTTGTCTACGGCGCGGAATGGAAGGCGGTTTGCCCATGCCTCGAAAGCATCCCCATTCAGCCCGAAGCCGAAGTTACGAGCAAGAGTAATGAAGAAAACATCTTCCCAATGATGATTGCAGCGTTCGAGCCGCTGGGATATGACGCATGCTTTCTGCTCAAAACGCTCTACCTGCAAAGCGGACAGCCAGGAATGGACGGTCAGCTTTGGGAGGGAGGCAAGGATGGAATAGCAGGGAGGATAAATCTCTGTCTGCCGAAGCTCTTCATAGCGCAAGCGGACAGTGTCGGGGCAAGTGAGCACCATCTGGGGAACCAGCTCACCGTTCGTGCGGTACACATCACAATTCGATTCGCCCACCACGTGCAGGATGACGGTATCATACGCCTTGTCACGGTCGTGCCTATGGAGCAGCCAGTCTGATGCCTGCGTATGCACTTCGACGTTGCCCACCCAGAGCGTACCGTCTATTTTCAGTTTGGCATTAAAAAAATCGGGGCCTGCATTCATGTTCGGCAAACCGGGATCTATCACTTCTACCGGCCGCGGAGGTTGTCTGGAGCAATGACAAAGGAAATATTTTGTGCTTCCAAACATAATGCAGTAGTTGTTCCATGTTAACAAGACGTTAATGTTGAGCACAAATGTAAGAAAAAGATTATCTTTGCGACCTATAGTTTGTTGATAAACTAAATAAAAACAGATAGAAACAATGAAAATCGCATTAATCGGCTACGGAAAAATGGGCAAGGAAATCGAGAAAATAGCCCTTGGCCGCGGACACGAAATTGTAAGCATCATCGATGTCGACAATCAGGAAGACTTTGAATCGGCAGCTTCAAGAGCGCCGACGTTGCCATAGAGTTCACCAACCCCATGGTTGCATACAATAACTATATGAAGGCATTCCGCGCCGGGGTCAAACTGGTATCCGGCAGTACGGGATGGATGGCAGAACATGGAGACGAAGTAAAGAGACTTTGTACCGAAGGCGGCAAGACACTGTTCTGGTCTTCCAACTTCAGCTTGGGAGTAAGCATCTTCTCTGCCGTCAACAAGTACCTCGCAAAGATAATGAACCAATTCCCTGCCTATGATGTGACAATGAGCGAAACGCACCACATCCACAAGATGGACGCTCCGAGCGGAACGGCCATCACGCTTGCCGAAGGTATTCTGGAGAATCTCGACCGTAAGGACAAATGGTAGAAGGGACTTTCCAAGCTCCCGACGGAACCGTTTCGGGCTCTACGGAATGTGCAGCCAATGAGCTATCCATAAGTTCTATCCGCGAAGGAGAAGTACCGGGCATCCACAGCATCCGCTACGACTCCGAAGCCGACAGTATCACTATCACCCACGATGCCAAGAATCGCAGGGGATTTGCCTTGGGAGCTGTCCTTGCTGCCGAATATACGCCAAGCACGAAGGTGCTTTGGGAATGAGTGACTTGTTTCCATTTTTAAAAGACTAAAACATCATGAGAAAAGCAACACGCACCCAATGGATTAAATTCAGTATAGTCACCCTGCTCTACCTTGCCTTTCTGGTTTGGGTAAAAAGCTGGCTGGGACTGATTGTACTACCCTTCATTTTTGACATCTACATCAGTAAGAAGATACCCTGGGGATTCTGGAAGAAATCGGAGAATCCTGCCGTACGCAGCATCATGAGTTGGGTGGATGCCATCGTATTTGCGCTGGTAGCCGTCTACTTCGTAAATATCTATGTGTTCCAGAATTATCAGATACCGTCTTCCTCATTGGAGAAATCCTTGTTGGTAGGCGATTTCCTTTACGTCAGCAAGATGAGTTATGGTCCGCGCGTACCGAATACGCCGCTTTCCATGCCGCTGGCACAACATACACTACCGGTATTCAACACCAAATCGTACATCGAATGGCCCCAATGGGAATACAAGCGTGTACCAGGCTTCGGCAAAGTGAAACTGAATGACATTGTGGTGTTCAACTTCCCGGCAGGCGACACGGTAGCCACCAATTTCCAGCAGACAGACTTCTATACCCTTGCTTACGAAGAAGGAAAACGCGTGTATCCCAACAAGGTGAATATGGACAGCCTGACACGCAAGCAGCAACGTACTGTCTACGACCTGTACTACAATGCCGGACGTAATCTTATCCGTTCCAATCCGAGAATGTACGGTGACATTGTCATACGCCCCGTTGACCGTCGTGAAAACTATGTAAAACGTTGCGTAGGCCTGCCCGGCGATACGTTGCAAATCAAGAAAGGACAGGTATACATCGACGGTAAAGCCATCGAGAACCCTACAGAAATGCAGTTCAACTACTTTGTACAGACTACAGGTCCTTATATCACCGATGATATGTTCCGTGAACTGGGCATCAGCAAAGAAGACCAGACACTGATGACCGACGGTCTGGGCTGGGAAGAGAATCTGATTGAAATGGGATTGGACCGCCGGGATGCCCAAGGCAGGCTGGCACCGGTCTATCATCTTCCGCTCACCAAAAAGATGTACGAGACCCTTTCGGGCAACAAGAAACTCATCAGTAATATTATCATTGAACCGGGAGAATTCTCGGGACAGATGTATCCGCTGAACCTTTACACTAAATGGGACCGCAACAACTACGGCCCGATATGGATTCCTGCCAAAGGCGCCACCATCAAGCTGACCGAGGACAACCTGCCTATCTACGAACGCTGCATCGTTGCCTATGAAGGCAACAAACTGGAAGTCAAGGAAGACGGCATCTACATCAATGGTGAAAAGACCGACTCTTATACCTTCAATATGGACTACTACTGGATGATGGGCGACAACCGCGACAAGTCCGCCGACTCCCGATACTGGGGTTTTGTGCCGGAAGACCATGTCGTAGGAAAGCCTATCGTAGTATGGTTGTCACTGGACAAAGACCGGGGCTGGTTTGACGGTAAGATACGCTGGAACCGGATATTCAAGTGGGTGGACGGCATTAAATGAAAAAAGGGTGTAAGATAGCAATCACAATAGTTGGAGTGGCACTCGTCGTGGTGCTGCTTCGGGGTTGTGTGGCAACTTCCTATCTTATCCCCTCTTCCGGCATGGAAAATTCACTGTACCAAAGTGAGCGTATTCTTGTAAACAAGTGGAGCTACGGTCTGCGGCTTCCTTTCATGAAGTTATGGGGGTATCATCGCTGGGCGGACAGTCCGGTGCAGAAAGAGGATATTCTTGTATTCAACAATCCTGCCAATCTTTCAGAACCCGTGATTGACCGACGGGAAGTCTTCATCAGCCGTTGCATCGGTATTCCCGGAGATACCTTGCTGATAGATTCGCTTTTTTCAGTGATTCCTTCCGAAAAGAATGCGCCCGACCAGAAGTTTCTTTATTCTTACCCCAGACAACGGGAACGACAGTTGGATTCATTGCTTTCCATACTTTCCATCGCTCCCAACAAACTATTGGGGCAGGACTCAACAAAGAATATACGCAGTTTCAGCCGTTATGAACACTACTTGCTGGAACAAGCCATGAACGGGAACTGCTGGATAGAACCTATTGTCAAGGAAGATTCTATGGAGATACTGAAACCTCTGATAATCCCCAGCAAAGGCAAAGCCGTGCGCGTATATCCGTGGAACAAGACTTTGTTGCGAAATACCCTGGTACTTCACGAAAAGAAACAAGCCGAAATCAAAAACGACACCCTTTATGTGGAAGGCAAACCCGTGCAACACTGCCATTTTACCAAAGACTACTACTGGGTAGGTGCCAACAATGCCATCAATCTTTCGGACTCCCGTCTTTTCGGTTTCGTCCCCAAAGACCACATCATAGGCAAGGCATCTATCATCTGGTTCTCCAAAGAAAAGGGAACAGGACCTTTCAGCGGTTACCGATGGGGCAGGATATGGAAAAGAGTGGAATGACAAACAAATGAAAGAATAAAAATGAAAATACAAACAATGCACAGTAGCTTCAATCGTAAATCGCAAATCATCTAATCGTAAATATACTGATGAAAACAGTTTTTCTTTCTTCCGCCTATTTGGCTCCCATAGAATATTATACCAAATTGCTGGCATACGATAAAGTATTCATCGAACAGCATGACCACTATATGAAGCAGACTTACCGGAACCGTTGTACCATTGCCGTACCGGACGGTGAACTGGCCCTTTCCATCCCCACCGTCAAACCGAATACCTAAAATGCCCGATGCGCGATATACGCATTTCAGACCACGGGAACTGGAGGCATCTGCACTGGAATGCCATAGAATCTGCCTACAACCACACTCCTTTCTTTGAATATTATAAAGACGACTTCCGCCCTTTCTATGAAAAGAAGTATGAGTTTTTAGTCGATTTCAACGAAGAACTTTGCCATCTTATCTGTTCTCTGATAGACATACAGCCCGATATGGCACGCACCACCGAATACCGGACTGAATTCACTCCGAATGAAGCGGATTTCCGCGAACGCATTCATCCGAAAAAGGATTTTTCTCTGGAAGATACAGAATTCTCACCACAACCTTATTATCAAGTGTTTCAAGAGAGACTCGGGTTTCTGCCCAACTTGAGCATCATAGACCTGCTGTTCAATATGGGACCGGAGAGCTTATTGGTATTACAGAAGTCCATCACTCTAAAATAAGACATGAAACCGAAAGCAACAATACAATGGACGCTTGCCTTCCTGCTCCTGGCATCTTGTATGCAAGCACAATCCATTTGGAACACAGCACACCTCGCAAATGTAAAACACTCTATTCACGAGCCTTTCTATGCCACAACTTACGAGATATTGAAAGCGGAAGCGGACAGGTTATTGGACGCCCAGCCCCTTTCTGTCATGATGAAAGAAAAAACACCTGCCAGCGGTGACAAGCATGACTATATGAGCCAAGCCCGATACTATTGGCCCGACCCGACAAAGCCAAACGGCCTGCCTTACATCAACCGCGACGGCGTATCCAATCCTGAACTGAACAAACTAGACCGTAATCGGTTGGGAACAACAGCCGGCCGCATCACTACCCTGGCTCTGGTCTGGTACTTCAGCGGAGAAGAGCAGTATGCCCGGAAAGCCACAGAACTTATCCGCGTATGGTTTCTGAACAAAGACACCCGAATGAACCCCAACCTGGAATATGCACAAATGATGCCGGGACACAATAACGACAAAGGTCGCTGCTATGGGCTGATAGACACCTACTCCTTCATAGAAATGCTGGATGCTGTGGCACTGCTAGAACAGTCAAAAGCATTTACTACCCAGGACAGCAAACAACTGAAGAAATGGTTTTCCAAACTGACCGACTGGATGCTCGCCAGTCCGCAAGGTAAGGAAGAAGCAGCCAGTGCCAACAACCACAGCGTAGCCTACGATGCCCAAATCATAGCTTTCGCCCTCTATACCGGTAACAAGAAACTGGCGCAGGAAATCATCAATGACTTCCCCCAAAAACGTATCTTCCCCCAGATAGCTCCTGACGGACGACAACCGCACGAACTGCAACGTACCCTTGCCTTCCACTACTCACAGTACAACCTGACCCACTTTATTGACATCATGCTGATGGCAAAAAATCTTGGAATCAAGCTGGATGACATCACCTCTACCGATGGACGTAACTTCTACAAAGCCATGGATTTCCTGGCTTCCTACGTCGGAAAGGGCCTCAGTGAATGGCCCTACCAGCAGATAAGCGGCTGGGAAAGCTCGATACAGAATTTCTGCAAAGACCTCTACCGTACTGCCGTCTACCTGAATCCTGCACGCAAAGACTACCTGAATCTTTATTATGCCCACCGTATCCTAAAACCGCATGACAACTTCAATCTACTGTATATACAAGCCACGGCATTGGACAACCCGATAAGGAAATAGCACTTTCTTCCGGACAACAAATGCATCTTTTTTGTATGATTGTTAGTCAGTGCAACAGATTATTCCGTATTTTTGCAACGCTAATCAAATAAAACACAACGTAATTTTTAAATGAACGAATCATGAAAAACTTATTTAACATTAAAGACAAAGTAGTGGTCATAACCGGCGGAACAGGAGTATTGGGGAAAGCCATCGCCTTTCATCTGGCAGAAGAAGGTGCAAAGGTCGTCATTTTGGGACGCAAGGCAGAAATAGGGGACGCCATTGCCGGAGAAATCAAGGCAAACGGTGGAGAAGCCATGTTCCTGACAACCGACGTGATGAACCGTGAACTGCTGGAACAGAACTTGGCTGACATCCTGAAAGCCTATGGCCGCATAGATGCCCTGCTGAATGCAGCCGGCGGAAATATGCCGGGTGCCACCATCGCGCCCACGGGCACTTTCTTCGATTTGAAGATAGAAGAGTTCCAACGGGTGCTTGAATTAAACCTGACCGGTACCGTACTGCCTACACAAGTCTTCCTCAAACCGATGGTGGAACAGAAGACAGGCGCTATTGTCAACTTCTCCAGCATGGCTGCTTTCCGCCCCATGACGCGTGTAGCCGGATATGCTGCCGCAAAAGCCGGTATCTCCAATTTCACAGCCTTCATGGCTACGGAAGTTGCCAAGAAGTTTGGTGAAGGTATTCGTGTAAATGCCATCGCACCCGGATTTTTCCTCACAGAGCAGAACCGTGCCCTGCTGACGAACCCGGATGGAAGCTACACGGAACGTGGGCAAGATGTGATTCGCCAAACTCCCTTCGGACGTATGGGCCGTGCAGAAGAGCTTTGCGGAACCATCCAATACCTCATCAGCGATGCTTCCAGCTTTGTCACCGGTACGGTGGCTGTAGTGGACGGAGGGTTCAACGCATTCGCCATGTAAATAGTAAATTGCAAATCATCAAACAATAAATAACATGATTCTTTGTGAACAAACCTGGCGCTGGTACGGTCCCAACGACCGGTAAGCCTTTGGGACATCAAACAAGCCGGGGCTACCGGCATTGTAAACGCCTTGCATCATATTCCAAACGGGGAAATATGGACAGTAGAGGAAATCAAGAAACGGAAAGAAATGATTGAAGCCGTCGGTCTGCGCTGGTCTGTAGTAGAAAGTGTACCCGTACACGAACATATCAAGACCCAAACCGGAGACTTCCAGAAGTATATCGACAACTATAAAGAGAGCTTGCGTAACCTGGGCAAATGCGGCATTCACATTGTCACCTACAACTTTATGCCCGTACTGGACTGGACACGTACCGACCTCGCCTACGAACTACCCGACGGCAGTCGTGCCCTCCGCTTTGAACGTGCCGCTTTCATCGCCTTCGACCTCTTCCTGCTACGTCGTCCCGGTGCAGAAGGCGAATACACCGATGAAGAAAAGGCCAAAGCCCGTGCCCGCTTCGAACAGATGACAGAGGCAGACAAACAACTGCTTGTACGCAACATGATTGCCGGACTTCCCGGCTCAGAAGAAAGCTTCACCCTGGAACAGTTCCAACAGGAACTGGACCGCTACAAGGGCATCACTCCGGAACGCTGCGTGCCAACCTGATCTATTTCCTGCAAGAAATCACTCCGGTAGCCGACGAAGCAGGTGTCATGCTCGTTATCCATCCGGACGACCCACCGTGCTCCATCCTCGGCCTGCCACGCATCATGAGCTGTGCTGCCGATTTCCAGGCACTGATTGACGCTGTTCCCAACAAGAGCAACGGTCTTTGCCTCTGCACCGGTTCGCTCGGTGTAAGCAGCGCCAACGATTGTGCAGTCATCATGCAGCAATTTGCCGACCGCATCAACTTTGTCCATCTGCGCAGTACACAACGCGACGCCGAAGGCAATTTCTACGAAGCCAACCACCTGGAAGGAGACGTGGACATGTATCACGTGATGAAAGCCTTCCTTGAACTGCAACAACGCCGTGGTGTCTCTATCCCGATGCGACCCGACCACGGACACCAGATGGTAGACGACTTGAAGAAGAAAACCAATCCCGGCTATTCCTGTATCGGCCGTCTGCGCGGACTGGCAGAGCTTCGTGGACTGGAAATGGGTATAGCCAAATCGCTGTACGAATAAGGCACAAGATATAGCAAGCATAAGGAAAGAACAGGAAGCCCTCCGTCAACTTGAAGTTTCGGACGGAAGGGCTTC
>ENA-OQCK01000081-OQCK01000081.1-human-gut-metagenome-genome-assembly--contig:-NODE-81-length-52516-cov-3.677719_pt1 | contig 52516 bp, 60 predicted proteins | sample MGYA00242498_ERZ504578 | MGnify/ENA primary metagenome ERZ504578 (study PRJEB26092, sample SAMD00036229) | human gut metagenome | host: Homo sapiens | study: EMG produced TPA metagenomics assembly of...
ATCATTTTCAGTCATTGAGTGAGATTCCAGTATCATCTCCCGAATCAGATGGCCATGAGCAAAGACATGAAAAAACGGGGATTCAAGTTCTTCGGCTCTACCATTTGCTATGCATCTGCAAGCTTCGGGGTTTATCAACGACCATCTGACGGATTGCATTTGCCGAAATCAGAAACAATAAAACAAAGAAATATACAGAAGCAAGCAAAACATCAACACAAAGCGGTCACCCTCCCCCATCGGAAAGGCGACCGCTTCAGTGTTATAAAATCTGTTTCTCAGTATGTAATACACTGAGAAGAAATGTTATTCTATTCCGATACTATGGCATACGGGAAAAAGGATGAACGTAAACTCATAATCAGCGTATGGCACCAGGTATTCCGGACGGGCTATACGTCCCCAACTGTCTTCGCAACCCAGACCGGCTTGCACCTTGTCGATACAGAGATTAGTCAAATCAGCTTCATCCACCTCTTGCGAGTGTCCTTGCTCTTTGCTCCAGCCTTCATCTAAAGACTCGATGGTATAGTGCAAGGCAGATGCGGAGAAGGGAGCGGCTGCCACAATCTTGATGCCATTACCAGACTGATCCAACATCTTCCACCAACGAATATCGGTCTTTGTTCCATTTTCCTGCGGACGGATGTAGGGATAGAACTGCTCGGCCACACTTTGGCGATAAATGCCTAAGTCGGCGCAATGATTACGGTCAATATAGTTTTCAACCGGACCGCGTCCATAGTATTCAACGGTTTCAAAGCTGCGCGGCATAGGCATCTGCAGACCGAAACGGAACATGTTCGATACTTTGGCATTCTTGTCGGCAGTCAGCTTCTGGGTCACCTTGACGGCACCGGCATTGTTGATGACATAAACAAGGTTCAGCTTAGCTGAAACACCCGGCATGTCGTAAGCAGATTCTACAATCACCAGATTGTTCTCCGTGCGCTGTTTGAAAGAGGTCAGTTTGATTTCCGGATTCTTCCAAGCGATATATTTGCGTTGCAGATTGGCACCGTAGTCGTTGTCAACAGGCGCACGCCAGAAGTTTGGTTTTAAAGCCTCGCCGTCTTTAATCATATCCCGGCCATTCACTTCGTACTTGGTCAGATAACCGTTGTGCTTGTTGATTTCTACACGGAAAGCATCACCGGAGACGATGAGGTAGTTCCAATCGTTATCCTGTACTTGGGGAGCCGTCATCTCGATATTGCTCTGTTCGCAGTTCTTCAATTCCATGGAAGGAGCTTGGTAAGGATTGAGCGTCAACTGGTCTTTTGCCACTACATGTCCGGCGGAAAGCAATCCTTCACGGTTCTTCAGCTTATAGGAAACATTCAGCAACCACTCGGTGCATTGGCAAGTCTTGCCCAAGTCCAACTTGATTTTGGCTGTCTGTTGGGGAGCTACATTCAGATTATCCACACGACCGGTCCGTATCACCTTACCGCCTTTCAGTACCTCCCACTCCATATAATAGGCAGAAAGATCACGGAAGAAGTATTCATTGAACACATTGATTTCGCCGTTCTTCAAGTCGGCCGGAGTAGTCCAGATGTCCTGATAGATACGGCCTACCTCATACATGTGGGGATTGGGCACACGGTCGGGGCTGATAAGACCGTTATCGCAGAAGTTACCGTCGCTGGCATCAAAACGGTTAAAGTCACCGCCGTAGGCATAAATCATCTTACCGTTTTTCCTGTCCAACGTACAGACTGATCAACAAAATCCCAAATAAAGCCACCTTGGAATTTGGAATATTTACGCACCAAATCCCAATATTCTTTAAAACCTCCTTGCGAGTTTCCCATCGCATGAGCATATTCGCACTGAATCAGGGGCTTTGTCATAGAATCATCCTCACTGTATTTCTTACATCCGTCATAGCCATAATACATCGGGCAATAGATGTCTGTCTTGCCTGTTTTACCGGCTTGTTCATATTGTACGGCACGGCTCGGGTCTTCAGCCTTTATCCAATCGTAGGCAGCTTCGAAATTAGCGCCATAGCCGGCTTCGTTGCCCAAAGACCAGAAAATGACGCTGGATGATTGAAGCTACGCTGCACATTGCGCTGGTTACGCTCCATATGTGCTTTCCTATAGTCCTCACGTTTGGCAAGTGTCTCTTCCCCATAACCCATTCCGTGGGATTCGATATTGGCTTCGGCCACTACGTAAATACCATATTGGTCGCAGAGGTCGTACCAGAGATTATTGTCGGGATAGTGGCAGGTGCGCACGGCATTCAGGTTGAACTGCTTCATCACCTGAATATCCTGAATCATGCGTTCGCGAGAAATGACGTAACCACCGTCCGGATCCATCTCGTGGCGGTTGGCTCCCTTGAAGAGAACGGGCTGGCCGTTGACAAGTATCTGACTTCCTTTCAGCTCTATCTTTCGGAAGCCCACCTTTACGGGAATCACTTCACTGCTGCCTTGCAAAGTGGCACGCAGGGTATACAAGTAAGGCGTTTCCGCCGTCCACTTATGAGGATTCTCCACATTTATCAAGGCAGTAGCGCTACCTTTGGCGACAGCTGTAGCACCTGTTTTCCGGCAGCGTCCAGCAGTTCAAGACTGACATTGCCGCCACCCTTCACATCAAGCTGTACTTTCAGGGAACCGTTCTTATAAGCAGTATCCAAATCGGGAGTGACACGGATGTCCTGAATGCGCTTCTTGTCACGGGCATACAAGTAGCAATCGCGCCCTACACCGCTATAACGGAAGAAGTCCTGGTCTTCCAGATACGTCCCGTCACACCAGCGGAATACCTGAAAGGCTATCAGATTCTTTTGTCCCGGCTTCAAGTAGGGTGTCAGGTTGAATTCAGCCTCCAGTTTGCTGTCCTCACTATAACCTACGTACTTGCCGTTTACCCACAAATACATATTGGAAGTCACGGAACCGAAATGAGCAATGATGTCCTTACTCTTCCAGTCGGCAGGTATTACAATCTCACGACGGTAGGAACCTACATTGTTATTCTCCGTTGGCACCTGCGGTGGATTGTTCTTGAACTGATTGCGCCAGGCATATCCGGTATTCACGTAGATAGGGTCGCCGAAACCGTTCAGTTCCCACATACCGGGAACGGCCATATCGCTCCATCCCTTGTCGTTGAACCCCACTTTCCAGAAATCCGTGGGACGGGCATCGGCATTCTTCACCCAGAAGAATTTCCAGATACCGTTCAGAGTCATGTAATTGGAAGAATGTTCTTTTGCTCCACGAGCCGCAGCATCTGCCGACTCATAGGCAAAATAGTTGGTGTGCATCGGAGCACGGTTCACGGCATTTACTTCAGGGTTTTGCCATTCAGTGAAGGACTGTGCGCTTGCGGCAATGGCAAAAGTCGCAAGCAGTCCGGTAATGAAATGTTTCTTCATGGTAAATAGTTTATAAAAATTAGCAACGGCATACAAGCAGAACCGGTATGCCGTCACAAAGATACGCCTATCCTATAATTAAAAGGAAGAATAATCGTTCAAAAAAGGCTGAATTTAATTCTTTAAATAAGTGTTCATAACTAGTTCACATAATTAAATAGGTGACTAAATGGGAATTTATTTTGATTGAGTACTTATCCGCAAACGATAGACTCCGAACGAACGGGGCTGAAGCTCCAGGCTCAGAGAACGGGAAGCCACCTCCACCGGACGAATACGTGGAACAATAGCCTCCTGCTCCAGTGTATTCTTGGCTTTCCAGTCATCACTTTGCAAATAGGTGCAGGAACCCGAGACAAGCTGCCGCTTCTTCAATCCGCTGAACTCTATCTGTACCTTCTCCGATCTGCTGCCCGCATTGACAAGCTTCAGAATTACTTCTCCCGTAGGAGCATCCAGCACTGCCGATGCATAAAGCTGTCCTGCCCCGTCACGGGTTTTCCGTCCATTTGCAGGTTCAGCACATCTGTTCCGGCATTCATACCGTACATCTGCTGTACGTAATAGTTGGGAGTCCGCATCATACGGAGATTGTCGAACCAAATCAAATCGGGATTCCACTGCCAGGCATCCACATGGGCAAACAACGGAGCATAGGTAGCCAGGCGCACCACATCGGCATTACGTTCCAGTCCCGTCATAAAAGCTGCTTCGGACAGTGCCGCCAAGAAATTATTGGCTTTCCCGGTGGGGTGGTCATGCGATGCATATTCACCGGCAAAGACTTCGGTCCTTTACGGTCATAGTCATCATAGCGGGCAGCATTGGCAAAGAACCAGTCGGGAGCCATATAATAATGCTCGTCCACCAAATCCACCCCGATGCGTTTCATTTCGGGCCATAGGTAATCGAACTTGTCCCCATCTGCACTCGGACCGGAAGAACCTACAATCTGCATATCGGGATATTCCGCACGGATGGCTTTCGTGAACACTTCCAGACGCTCGGGATAGACTTCCCCCCACTGTTCATTGCCGATGGCAATCATTTTCAGACCGAACGGTTCGGGATGTCCCATATCGGCACGCACCTTTCCCCACTTGGAGGTTGCAGCACCGTTGGCAAACTCGATGAGGTCGAGGGCATCCTGCACGTACGGGCCGAGTTCTCCAAGGGGAACCACTTCGTTGCTTTCGTATTGGCAGGACAGCCCGCAGCTCAGTACCGGCAGAGGCTCTGCACCGAGGTCTTCACTCAGCAGGAAATATTCGTAAAAGCCAAGTCCGTAACTCTGGAAATAATCCGGGAAAGCTTTATGCTTGAATGTATAGTTCCAGCGATTTTCGTTCAAAGGACGGTTCTCTACCGGACCCACGGAATTCTTCCATTGATAACGGGTGGCAAGGCTGTTGCCTTCGATGATACAACCGCCGGGAAAACGGAATACTCCGGGATTGAGGTCATAGAGGGCTTGTACCAAGTCGGCACGCAATCCATTCTCACGCTTCTTCCAAGTGTTCACCGGGAAGAGAGAGATGTGGTCCATATCTACCGTACCCTCCGTCTGCAACACAACACGCAGACGCGAGCGAACATCGGTAAAAGGAGCTTTCAGCACAGCCGTCAGCTTCTGCCATTCACTGCCTTTCACTTCCAGTTCCTTCTTCAGGAGATTCTCTCCGTTGGAATTCACCAGTTCGACGGAAAGCTTCATTGGTTTGGTATCCGGCGTACGGACATAGGCGGAGAAACGGTAATCTTCTCCTTTTTTCAGGCCGATGCCACGATAACCTTCATTATCCAGTCCGGCACGCAAAAGACAGCCGTCATTGGTAATGCGCACATAATGCGGATTGCGGTCGAAGCAGGGCCGCTCGTCCTGTACCGTCACCTCGCCGAAAGGTATCCACCCCACCAGCGGCTGCGGGAACTCAAAAGAGCGGTTCTTTACCAGTTCGGCATACAAACCACCGTCCGCACCGAAATTAATGTCTTCGAAGAAGATTCCATACATGGCAGGATTTATCCGAGCCGTCGGTTTTGATACATCAACAGTCATCACATGCTGTTGCGCCTGCATGCCAAGAACAACGAACAATGTCAATAGAAATAAAAGTCTTTTCATGGTTTTAATCTGTTTATAACGATAGCATAAGCTAAATTATGACGACATACTTACCTATTCTACATCAATCCTATTTACCGGCAACCATACATCCATCTTGCCCTCACCCGGTGTGCCCATGCATAATAAGGTATCAGGGTCAGCGTCACATCTCTGGTTGCCAACTTTCCGGCAGCATCAAAACCAAGAGCCTGCACTTCTGTGGTAATTTCGTTGATGCCATACAGCAGTTCGGGCTTCTCCGTCACCTGGAATTTCGGATGACGGTTCAGGATGATATTCTGTATATTAAAATCATTATCGGCCCACTCGGCACAATAAACGATAGGACCACGCTCAACGGCCACCCGTCCACGGTCGGCAACCACTTTTTCATTGGCTTTCACCACACGGGGTTGCATGTCGAAATGCACCTCTACCACATCCCCTTTCTTCCACTTCCGGTCTATCCGGAGATAGCCTTTACGAAGTTCACCGGTCACCTCCTCGCCATTCACCAATACACGATAGCCCAACTTCAGGTCGTCGGCATACGAATAAAGGTCACTCGGAAGTACACTGCCGCGCACCCAACCCGGAATACGGATATTCATCGTAAACGGCAGGTTGCCCTGAGCCACCTTCACACGAATGTCTCCGTTCCAGGGGTATCCGGTTTCCTGCTCCAGCACCACTTTCTTTTCATTCAACTTCAGCTCGGCACGGTTGGACAAGAAAAGGTTGACGTACACCTGATTGTCTTTCACGGCATACACATATCCCGGCAAAGAAGGAATGAACCGGCTGATGTTGCTGGGACAGCAGGCACAACCAAACCACGGCTGACGTGTAATCGTATGGTCGGCATTAAAGTGATACTTACCATCGCAAGACAACGGATTGGGATAGAAGAACTTGCTCCGTCCAATGAAACGCCGGAGATTAATCCGTTGTAAAGCGTACGTTCCAGCACGTCGAAATACTTGGAATCGCCATGCAGCAGAAAGAGGCGGTAATTCATGTAAACATTGCCGATGGCGGCACAGGTCTCATTGTAGGCAGTCAGATTCGGCAATTCATAGTTATCACCGAAAGCTTCGCCCGCATGACGCGCACCGATACCGCCGGTAATATATATCTTCTTGCCGACGATATTCTCCCATATCTTGTCGATAGCCTTGATGTAGGAGCTGTCACCCGTAATGGCAGCCACATCAGCCATACCGGAATACATGTAACCGGCACGTACGGCATGTCCCACTGCCTCTTCCTGCTCCAGTACAGGCTTGTGCGACTGCAAATAGATGTCCTTGCGTGCCGTAGTGCCGCGCGCGTCGAGGAAGAACTTGGCCTGGTCGAGATATTTCTTATCTCCTGTCACGGTATAGAGGCGTACCAATGCCATTTCGGCAATCTGATGTCCGGGAATCACACGCTTCTGTCCGGGGCCTTCACCGATATTCTTGCATACGCAGTCGGCATAACGGATAGCTATATCCAGGAAGTTCCGCTTGCCTGTAGCTTGATAATAAGCCACAGCCCCTTCCACCATGTGACCCAGATTATAGAACTCGTGGCTCAAATTCTCCACCTCCGACCAGCGTTCCGGCCCCGACCAATCGTGCGGATGCTTGGGGTTCATGGTACGTGCGGTGTAAAGATACCCGTCCGGTTCTTGGGCGGCGGCCACTATGACCAATACGCTGTCGATATATTCTTCCAGTTTCTTGTCCGGGTAAGTCTGCAAGGAGTAACTTGCACCTTCAATCGTCTTATAGACATCCGTATCGTCAAAGGAGAAGCTCCCACCTTATACTCATCACTGGATGAGTAGCTTTCACAAAGTTTTCATAACGTCCCGTTTCCTCACACTTACTGAAAGCCAACGGGATGGTTACCTCGCGGCTTGCCTTCAAGCGTTGTCCCCAGAAACTGTCCGTCACCTTCACTGAAGTGAAAGGAACCGGGTCGATGGGATAACCGGAATGCAAAGTCTGTTGCTTTTGTGCCGACACACTGCCGGTCATGGCTGCAACAAGTGCCAAAGTCAATAATCGTATCATATCTTTTAAGTTTTTAAGTTCCCACGCACGGAATTACACGGATTTATCCTTATTTCCCCTTATTCTCATGGATACGTATCACCGTAAACGAATAGGCAGGCAAGGTATAAGGAAACTCCGTACCGCCGATGTCGAAGGCGGAAGTCACGGAACGTGCCTGCTTGTCTTTCGGGTCACCCGTCAGGAGCGTCTTCACTGCCGAGGGATTCTGCAAGTCGATGCCCTTCAGCTTCACTGTAGAGGAAACCTCCACCGGAAGCAGGTTCACCAGCTTTACGATATGGTCACCCGTGGCTCATCCTTTACCACCGAAACACCGACGCGCTTACGGACAGCCTCTTGCCCATTATTCAGTGTGACGTGCGAGGTGATGTACTGCGTACCCGCATTCTGTCCGTACATCTGCTGTGTGTAGTAGCCCACGGTAGGCTTCACTTCCGTGTTATTGAAATAAATCAAGTCGGGATTCCACTGCGTATGGCCTTCCTTCGCCAGCAACGGGGCGTACGAGGTCATCTCCACCACATCGGCATTACGTTCCACCGAAGTCAGATAGAGAGCTTCTGCCAACGCTGTCTCTATGTTGTTGGGACGTCCGGGCAGGTGGGCGGCATATTCGCCCAGATAGACCTTGGACTTGGTACGGTCATAACGGTCGTAGTAGTCCTGGTTGTGAATCATCCAGCCCGGATCCACGTAATAGTGTTCGTCCACCATGGGCACGCCCAGTTCCGTGGCAAGGCGCCAGCCTCCGCATAGTCCGTGCCTTCGTAGAAGGGACCTACAGTGCCGACAACCGTAATTTCGGGATGCTTCTCCCTGACAGCCTTGTATATCATGGCAAAGCGCTCCTCAAACACTTCGGTAATCATATCCTCGTTGCCGATGCCGATATACTTCAGATTGAAAGGCTTGGGATGGCCTGCCTCAGCACGCTTCCTGCCCCACACGGTGCGGCGTGCATCGCCGTTGGCATACTCTATCAGGTCGAGCACATCCTGGATATAGGCAGGCATCTCTTCCATCGGGATGCCACCCTGCTGGCCGTAGCGCATCAGTTCCTTGTTGGCCCCCTGCGGACAGTTGTCGGCATAGTGCGAGTGTGTGCCCGAATTCTGGCACGGCACGCCCGCTGCCAATACCGGCAGAGGTTCGGCACCTATATCTTCGCAGAAGCGGAAGTACTCGAAGTAGCCCAGTCCGCGTGTCTGATGATACCCCCACAGATTGCGCAACGGCTTACGGGCTTCAAGCGGTCCGATAGAGCCTTTCCAATCATAGATATTGTCGATGCCGTCGCCATGAGCCACGCAGCCGCCGGGGAAGCGGACGAAGCGTGGATGCAGGTCGCAAGCGTCTGCGCCAGGTCGGCACGCAAGCCGTTCTTATGGCCCTTGAATGTATTTTGCGGAAAAAGGGAAATCATATCGAGATGCAGTGTCCCCACCGTCTGCGGCTGAAGCGAGAGCACGGCGGCACGCACATCGGCGTTTGCCGTCAGCACCGTCTGCTGTTTCTTCCACTCTTTGGAGGACACATTGACGGAAGAGCGGGCAATCTCACGGCCCGTCTGGTCGAGCAGGCAAACAACCACCTTGCCTCCCTTGCTGCCCGGTGCCACGCGGGCGAAGAGAGAGAAATCGTACTTCTCCCCTTTCTTCAAGCTGATGCCGTCGAAACCGTCGTTCTGCAATGTCACTCCGGGACGCGCCTCCAATACGGCATAATGAGGGTTATTGGGATGAATGGGGTCGGCAGCGGCAATGGTAACGGCAGCCGAAGTATTCCCCTCTTTCACCGCCCAGGCATATGTGCCGTCCCAACCTTGGTGTGAACCGTCCTTAGACGAATACTCGAAGTCGCGGTTCTGTACCAGCTCGGCATACAGTCTCCATCCGCAGCATAGTTGATGTCTTCGAAGAAAATACCTATCAGATGCTTGCTGATGGTTTTTGCACATTCCGTCTCCACTTCGATAGTCGCCTCCACCGGTTTCAGTCCGGCAAAACGTACGGGGTCTTGCTCGGTACGTTCGGCATGGAGTGCCTGGCGGTACTTCTTATGCTCTGCAAAGGAGATGACACGCTGCACCGTGGCATACGGTACACGCTGCATCCAACCCTGCTGTACGGTACCGTTCAGCAGAACCTCCTTCCGCACGTTAGGATAGACCTCCGCCGGCCGGTATTCGGCAAGGCGAGAACGGTCAAAGTATTTCTGCGCTTTCCATTGCAGCAAGTCGGGAGACTCGACGTATGCAAGGGAGTTTCCGCTTTCCGTCAGTTCCCAGATACAGTGCCAACGGTCGTCGGCACGGGTCTGCATCAAGTGCGGTTTCAGCATCCGCTTCATTTGCCCCCAGGGGCCGAAGTCCGAGTTGACAAAGGAGCTGCCCTCTGCACGCTGAACCATCGGTTGCCATCGGGACTCCAGCTAGTTTCAGACCGCCACTGCCGTCGGCATGGGAGTAGGAAAAGAGGTAGACTGAATCGGGTTCATTCGCCACTCCATTCGTCACAGCCTGCAAAGGAACGGTCAGTGTCAAGAACAGACACAAGGACAATAATTTCAAGAATCTATTCATGGTATTAAGTCGGTATTAATCATTCACATTTAGTTCGATAGTCACAATCAGCCGTATTCTGAATGCCATTCAGTCGTATAGTGAATAGGGTTCAGTCGTATAGTGAATGCCATTCAGTATACGACTGAATCAGGACAATTATAAACCTTTGATAATCAAAGATTTGCAAAAGGAGTAATCCGTTATGACATATCATTACAAAACAAGGGTTGCTCCATGCCTTCTTTATTCCACGATTACCGCCCCTCCCTGCGGCTGAACCGTGAGTTGCAGAGAGCCGTCAGTCTTTATCTTCTGCAGCTTTAATTGAGGCTGCATCTTCTTGTCATCACTATACAGAGACACCTCTTGTCCTGCCAGCATAGGAAGGTCAAGTTTCAGTTTCAACGGTTCCACCGTTGCATTGGCAGCGGCTATGTACACGTGTTTCCATGACGACGGGCAAGAACAATATATCTCCCGGATAGCCGTCAATGAAACGGGTCTCGTCCCAAGTAGTGGGCACTTGTTTCATAAAGTCGAGGCAGATTTGCGGAGCATCCGTCAAGTTATTAGGTGCCAAGGCGAAGTTCTGGATAGGATTTTGGAACAGCACTGCCGTTGCCAGCTGAAAGATGTCCGTGGTGCGGCGAATAGTTCCGCCATCGTTGCTGCGGTTCAAACGCTTGTTCAGGAACACACCGCCAAACTCCATGCATCCCACAGCATTGCGGATGAAAGGGTGCAGCGTGGCATTGAACGCCTCGTTATCACAGAAATGCTGGCTAAATACCAGATTCTCGGAAGCCAGCACCGCCTCGCTGCCTACGTAATTGGGATACATCCGTTCCCAGCCGCGAGGCAAGGTACAGCCGTGGAAGATAACCATCAGACCGTGGTCGTCGGCATCGCTCAGAATCTCCTCGTACAAACGCAGGGTCTCTTGCTTGTCACCGCCGAAGAAGTCTACTTTGATACCCTTCACACCCTGGCTTTGCAACCAGCGCATCTCTTGCTTGCGGGCAATGGAGTTATCCATCCGGTTGACGGGACTCTGCTCTATATCGTTCCAGTAACCACTGGAGCTATACCACAAGAATACCTCCACACCCTTGCTACGGGCATACTTGATAAACTGTTCCATGCGTCGCGACCGATGTTGTTGTCCCACCAGTGTCAATCAATACATATTCGTATCCCATGGCGGCTGCCAAGTCAACATAGCGCACCTGTCGTCGTAGTTGATGCTGCCGTCCTGCCAGAGAATCCAGCTCCATGTGCCACGGCCCGGCTTGTAATCATGGGTGGTGGTATAGCGTGGTTCCACTACATCCCAGGGGACGGTGGTTTCCACAATCGGCTTCAAGGTTTCCCCCACCGTCACAGTACGCCACGGCGTGGAGCCCGGCAGGGAAAAGGCAGGTGCCACCGTTCCATTGCCGTTGTTCTCTTCCGGCATGGGGAAAGCAATGCGATACACGCCGTTATCCCAATCACTCAAACGCGAGCCACAATAACGGCTGTCCACTCCGGTTTCACTGAGCAGTACCCAGCCGTCATCCCCCACCTTGAACAAGCAGGGAAATGTATATCCATGTCCATAACCCGAACGTTCGTTCATCGGGGCATCTGCCTTATATTCTTCTTCGTAACTGGGTTTGGTACGCTTCCACCCTATCATGGCGTCGCTCTGCGGACAAAGGAAAGTGGTGTCTGCGACGGAAGCGGAAGCCGGTCCGTTCGCTGTTCACCGTGACGCTTCCTTTTCCCTGCTCCCTCGGCAGGGTGTAACGGAAAGCCACGTCATTGTTGCTGACGCGGAAAGTTATCTGCACATTCTTCCCCTCACCGTTGACGAATGAACAAAGCAATTCGTTTGCCCGGTAATGGATGTGCGAAGCTTTGATTCGGGATTGTTCATAAACCGTATCGAAAGCTGTGACTTTATGTTCCTTCAACTGCAATCCTCTATAGAAATCACCCACATTTGTCTCCATCCCCAAGGGAGAAGATTCCAGCATTTGCTTTCCATTGTAGGTGACGGCGTAAGACACTTCGCCGTTGGCTGACGGGCAGGATACCGTAAGCTGCAATTTTCCATCCGGACCATTGACAGATACACTCTGTGCTGCCAGCGGACCTGAGAGGGCAAACAACCAAACCAGTAATTTCAATCTATTCTTCATGGTATTAAATTATTATGTTATATCATTAAATTAAAAGGTAGGCACCACCGGCCTGATGGTTCCGTCTTCATTGAACTCCATCCGGTCTATGCAGACTTCACGATGAACGCCGGGGCCATCTTTCAAGTACCATTTATTAATACGGTGGTAAACGATTCTCCACTCATCTGTACCGGGAATCTGCAATACAGCGTTGTGTGCCGGACCGTAAATTTCCTTTTCCGGATTCTGAATCAGCACAACGGGTTGCTTGGCAACTTCGATAGGACCGAGCGGCGACTTGGATGTACCGTATGCCACATGGTAATTGGGCGAACCGGTATCGTCTACCGACCACATGAAATAGTAGAGCCCGTTGCGATAAAAGACATAGCTGCTTCGCGGAAAGCATAGTCCTGCAAGGTGCCTCCCGCCGGTGTCATCACCGTAACGGTATTTTCCTTGATGGACACCATATCGTCGTTCAGCTCGGCACCTGCCATGTAGCCGTTGCCCCAGTAAAGATAGGATTTGCCCGAAACAGGGTCTGTAAACACATCCACATCAATCTGTTGCCCGCCACCGACGGGTGAAGCAGTAACGACAGGGCGTCCCAAATCGGTGAAAGGGCCGGCCGGAGAATCGCTCGTAGCCACTCCAATCTGCTTGCCGCCGCCATTCTTGGGGTTTCCACTGTAATAGAAGAAGTATTTATACTTACCGTCCACTTTTTTCTCTTCAATGCAAGGCGCCCAAGCATTGCCATCTGCCCAGGGCACTTGCTCCGACTTCAAGTCCAGCATGACGCCTTCATCCTGCCAGGTCTTCAAATCCGTGGAGGAGAATACGGTGAAATACCAGCCTCCCCAACCCGGCTGTCCGTCCGTAGTAGAATAGATGTAATACTTTTGGGTCTGATGGGAATAAAGGATTTCCGGGTCGGCATGGAAACCCGGCAATACGGGATTGTTGGGCAATGCGCCCAGTTCTGTCGGCTTGCCCCATTCATCGGTAATGCGCAACAGCTCATGGCGGGTAATGGGGATAATGGTCCCATGACGGGGATGGAAGTTCATCTTCACCTCGCTGTCTATCACCTTAAAATTCTTCAAGTCAGTGGTTTCCGTAACTGATAGCTTCCTTTCATATAGACGTCGTACATCAGGATATACTTATCCTGCCCTATCAGTTTGAAAGTGCCCGCACCCTCTACGGCTTCCTTAGTCTGTTGCTTGTAATCGGGTTCTTCCGTCCATGCCCCGGAGGTCAAGGAACGGGTGGTGGCCACCTTTATGCCGTTTCCATGCCCTTCCGTCTTATAGAAAAGGTGGAAAACACCATCCTTATAGACAATGTCTCCATCGATGCACGATTTCCCGTTCTCCGGCAGAAACAATGGCTTGGGCTCTCCCTCCAAATCCGTAAACTCCGCATTGGCATAAGCATAATATATGACATCGCTCCATCGCCATGCAGCATAGACCAATACACCATGTACTTTCCCACCTCCGGGTCGTAGATAGTCTGCGGAGCCCATACACGCTTCAAATCCTCCTGACCTGAATAGCGCTTCTGTATATTGATAACGGAGTGAGACCAGTTGACCAAGTCGGTAGATTTCAGCAAAACCATGGCACGGTTGGAACTCCATCCATTGGCTGAAACCATATCTGTCACTACCATATAGAAAGTCTTGCCATCCTCGCAACGAAGGATATGCGGGTCGCGGACTCCCCCGGTGGAGCTGATGACTTTCGAGTCGATTACCGGTTCATTATCATTCAATGCCCAGTAGGTATAACCGTCCATGCTTACAGCATAGCGCACAGCTTCTTCATCGCCACTATTCCCAGTGAAATAAGTGAACAAATAAGCTACATAATCTTTTTCGGGAAAGGATTTTTGCCAGGAATATCCCGGAAGTGCAAACAACGACAATAACATTGCCGCCAAAAGCATCCGGAAAGTGTTTTTCATCCGTACAATCATAATCTTTTTATATTAAACCTTTTAACGGGTGTAAAATTAACACTATATACATTATAATACAAAGAAGTGTATATGTTGTGTAACATATACACTTATTTAATATCTCCAATCAGTCGGCATTCAAAAAACGCACCATCTCACAAGCTGCCAGCAGAAATGCCCCTACCCCAAGTTGGCAGTAGAGTTGGCATCAACCACTTGTCCGGGAATGGCTTTCTCGCCAATCGGCTGTACATACCCTATGCGGCCATCGGGCTGCAAGGCTACAGTAGTCAGATAATTCCACGCCTTCATCACTACGGTTGATAAGTAGCCTTGTCCAGCAAGCCGTTGTTCATCCCCCATAACAGACCATAGGTAAAGAAAGCCGTACCGCTGGTTTCAGGACCGGGAGCATGCTCAGGGTCGAGCATACTGCGTGTCCAGTAGCCTTCCGGCTGCTGGCAGGCAGCCACGGATTTGGCCATCGTCTGGAAGCGGTCTATGTACTCCTGGCGGTATTGGTCTGTTTCGGGCAGGTCTTTCAGTACCTTTGCCAAGCAGCCAGCACCCAACCGTCGCCACGCGCCCAGAAGTCTTTCTTACCATTCACACTTTTATGTTTTGGATAAATATATTTGCCGTCGCGATAGTATAGCCTTCCTCCGCATCGTACATGATGCTGTTGGCATAGGTCCAGTATTCATGCAGTTTCTCCAGATATAACGGATTGCCGGTCAGCTTGTACATCTTTGTCATAACGGGCATTACCATGTAAAGTCCGTCTGCCCACCACCAATAATCGTTCTTGTCCGTACTCATCTGGTATTCCATCACTTCGCGCGCACGGGCTATCTTCCCGGAATCCGGCTTCACGGTATACAAATCCGCATAAGTCTGGAAACAAATCTGATAATCACCGAAAAGCACATAATCATCACTCTCCCCATAGCTGTACTTCCACTCTTCCTTGTTGTCACTCTTCGCGCCTTTCCATTCATTATGTTCTGCCCACGCCTCGGAATAGGCATAACATTCCGGATTACCGGTCAGGAAGAACACCTCCATATTTCCCGTATGATAGGCGGCATTGTCCCAGAAAGAGCGCCCATGTTGCGGATGGGTCTCCTGCCAATAGTTATTCACCCGATTGATAATCTCAATCACTTCTTCCGGTTTCGGCTGCTGAGCGGTGCATGAGGACACTCCCCAGCAAAAAGCCAAACCCAATAAAAATAAGCATGTCGTTTTCATATACTAATACTGTTCTTTTATCTTATCACTTCCAATACATACACCGGTTGCGGTGCAAACTCCACAACCCGCTCTCCATCCCCTTGCTTGGCATGCTGCACAAACAGATGCAGCCGCTTCCTGCTCTTCCACAATTCCGTGTCATGAGACGGTTCCCAGGCATCGACAGCGAAGTCGGTCAAATCGCTGATGCTCCACTTACTGTTTGCTACATCCGTAGCGTGCGCCAAGGAGACTTTGCTCCCCCGTTCTTCATCCCTGAATACATAAAATATCTCCCCACCATCTACTACGATGCGCGGACGGGCCATCGGAATCATCTTCGTGCCTCCGCCTTTCAAGGAAAACGGAGTGGTACGCCCGGATACCTGGCGGCTGTGCACATCTGCCCGTCATGCCAGACAATCCGGTATTGCGGGACGTCGCTGTCCGGGTCACGCCAATAGGAAGCAATGTAGGGATGACCGCCTGCATCGGCACTCATGCTGGTCTGGTTTATCAGTTCCGAATTCTGAGGAATGCGGCAGGCATACTCTGCATTACCCAGACGGATGGGCAAATCATATTTCTTGCCATTTGCCTTATACCATGTTACGCCATTGTCAAAGGAACGGGCGTAGCATAGGTCGTGGTTGGTTTCCACATGCCAATCTCGCGCCAGACCCACGACAGATGGATGGTTCCAAGCTCATCTACATATAGCTGCCAGTAAGCATTGCGCTTGTTCTCGCCATCAATCAGCACATCCTGCACACGGCTCCATTTCTTCTCTTTCAAGGAATAGCGGTTCATCACCAGGTTGCCTCGGCCGGAAGAACCGGAACGGTATGCAAACAGCAGGTCGCCTCCGGACAGCAGATAAAACTCCGGATAGGTTACATTGCCTTCATCCACGCCCGTCATGGGCTCCTTCTCACCCAATTCCAGCGAATGGGGTGCAATGCTGCGACAGTAGTTCAAGGGCTGTCCGTGATGGTCGAAGGCTACATGAATATACCGTCACCGTCCAGCATCATGCTGATGACGTTATGGGCATCCTTCACATTCCCTTTATACTGTGTACGGTGCAGTGTCCACTGTCCGGCATGGAGGTTCCGTTTTCCAAGAGTCAGGAACCTTCCGCATCATAGTAACTGATGTATTGCTCGTCACCTTGCGTCACCAGCGAATTATTACGGAATACGGCGGTGTTGACGGAAGTCTGGCTGTATCCTTTCCCCACTTCCACCAGATGCGTTTCGGGAAGGACACCGGCAGCACCCTGCGCACAGAGTGCCACCGGAAATCCACCAATCCCCCAAACAATTAATATAAATACTATAAAAAATGAATCAGTCTTACTCATAATAGGCATGGTCTTTGGGGAATTCTTCACCACCCCACGCCTTTTTCGAGGTCCATGCCTGCGGAGCATCTGTCCAGAACGGATGGTCGGCGGGCAAACCCAGGGGCAAGAATGCCAGGGAAGCCATGTAAAGGCTGCCGTTGTTAGTATACCAGTCGGAGATATGAGGCTGGGAACCATTGAATCCCAATGTCAGAAAACCTTTCTCGTTGAAGTTCCGGTTGTCACCGAACATACGGTTGATGACAGCTGTCATGGCAGCACGTACCTGTCCGTTCGACAATTCCTTGGGCAACCATCCACGCCATGCCAACAAAGCCAATGGCTGGAGGGTACCGGTGCGGTAGGTAATGGAACGCCCGAATACGGGGAAGGCCCCCTCGGGAGAGATGAAACGTTCCAGAATCATGCCGAAACGCTGCATGCGCTTCTGGGCACGCTGGAAATTGCAATCCGGCGCATTCCATATCTTATTTTTTCCACTGTTCGTAAAGACTTCCAGACACTCCACATACATGGGATGGAGTACGAAGCTGTTGTAATAGTCAAAGGCAAATCCCGGTCCGTCACTATAAAAGCCGTCGCCTACATACCACTCTTCCACCTTGCGCAGAGCGGAGACAATACGGTAAGCATCACTCTTGGCACCTGCCTTGCGCAGAAAGCATTCTACCGTAGACGAGAACAGCAGCCAGTTGGTATAAGGAGGGTCCACACGGCGCAACTGGGTGAACTCTTCAATGTAACGCCGTTTAGTCAAACTATCCAGAGGCACCCACAAAGCATCGTATCCTCGCAGGAAGCTTTCAGCAACATAAGCGGCATCGACCAGCGGCTGTCCCTCTTTCCGCCAAAGCAGGTAATCCTGGCTTTTAGGGTCTACCGCCTGCGCATAACTTTTCAATGCCCATTCGCGGAGCTGCCTGCGCTGCTTGCCTTCGGCAGTGTCATCGTCCGGCAAAGAGAGCCAGGCGCCAACCCCGCCATCAGACGGCCGAAACATTCCATATAGGTCACCCGTTTGTCGCGTCCATCCCAAGTGGGACTAAGCTCCACCTGCATATTTTTCTGGAGCTTCCCTTCACTCATATTGCTCAGTACCGGAGCAGCCATTTGATACAACACCCCGGCCCAAAGTTCGCGGTCTGTCACTTCCTTCTCTTTTTTCTTCTTGGCAGCCATTTCCTGAGCGGGCAGCAATAAAACTGCCACCAGCAGCAGCCATAAGTAGTTACTTTTTTCTCATGATATTATTTAAGTTTGTTTTTCAATACTGCAAAATTACCCCATTCCCGGTAATTTCGGGGGCACTATTGTTTCAAAAAGGGGTAAATATCGGTCATTAGTACCCCAAAAGCTCAGAAATCACAAGAAAAAGCCTAAGATTAAGCCGTGCTACGACGGAAGTGAATAAAGTATTTGCCGCTATATTTGTTTCTTCATGAACTGCACCAGTACGAGGGCAATGCAATAAGCTATAATCTGTTCAAACCAAAAGTCAAGTCCTTCAAACATATTACTCATTATTTTAATAGACACCCATTCCTTTTTCTGATAACAAAGGAAAGGAGTTTATTCGGAATAATGAATTTCCATACGACTCAAAAAATGTTCTATTTTTCCGGATTACAGACAAAACTGAGAATCTCCACCAAGACACTGACTACTTCCATATTACATTAAATGTCCCGAAAACCGATATATTCTCCCGCCAAAAGACTATTTTTGCAACAAATATCCATAAGCATACCATGGCAGGCATCTATATTCATATACCTTTTTGCAAGACGCGCTGTATCTATTGCGATTTCTATTCCACCACTCGCAGCGAATTGAAGCAGCAGTACATCCGTGCCTTGTGCACTGAACTGAAAACCCGCAAGGGTTATCTGAAGGAAGAACCGATAGAGACCATCTACTTTGGTGGAGGAACTCCCTCACAGCTCGCTCACGAAGATTTCGAGCAGATATTCCGGACTATCAAAGAGGTGTATGGAACAGAACATGCCGAAGAAATTACCCTCGAGGCCAATCCCGACGACCTGACGGAAGAATATGTGTCCATGCTGCGCACCCTCCCCTTCAACCGCATAAGCATGGGGATACAAACATTCGACGCCCCCACCCTGAAACTGTTGAACCGCCGGCACAATGCCGCGCAAGCCATCGCAGCCATACACCGCCTCCGCCAAGCCGGCTTCCGGAATATCAGCATCGACCTCATCTATGGGCTACCGGATGAAACAGACCAACGGTGGGAACGCGACCTGCAACAAGCCGTCGGCCTTGATGTGGAGCATATCTCCGCTTATCATCTGACTTACGAAAAAGGCACCCGCATCTACGAAATGCTGCAGAGCCATCGTATCAGCGAAGTAGATGAAGAGAGTAGCGTGCGCTTCTTCTCGGCACTCATGGACACCCTGGGAGCCGCGGGGTATGAGCATTACGAAATATCCAACTTCTGCAAGCCCGGCATGTACTCACGCCACAACACTGCTTACTGGAAAGGCATTCCGTATTTGGGCTGCGGCCCTTCCGCCCACTCCTTCAATGCGGAGACAAGGGAATGGAACACAGCTTCTCTGGAAGGATACATAAAGTCCATTGAAGAGGGGCACCGTTCCTCCGAAACAGAAATTCTGGATAAAGTGACCCGTTACAATGAATACATCATGACTTCCCTGCGTACCATGTGGGGAATCTCCCTGACATATACGGAAGAAGCCTTCGGCACAGAGTTGTGCCAATATTGCACGAAAATGGCAGCCCCCTACCTCCAAAGCCACAAACTGGAGATGCAGGCAGACCGCCTGCGCCTGACCCGGGAAGGTATCTTTGTTTCGGACGGCATAATAAGCGACCTGATGTTCATTGATTAACAGCAAAACCGGGAGACTGCATGACCGAACAAGAAGTCAGACGCTACTTGCGCCAAATGAAGGAAGAAGACTCGGAACGGGCTTTTCACAGTTTCTACAATCTGTGCTACGACCGCTTGTTCCGTATTGCCTGCTATTTCGTGAAGCACGAAGAATGGGCGCAAGAAATTGTGCTCGACGTCTTCATGAAGCTTTGGGAACAACGCGCCCTGTTGCCGGAAGTGAACAACATAGAGGATTACTGCTTTATCCTTACCAAAAATGCCTCCCTCAATTACCTGGAAAAAGAGAACCGGCACCCTACACTCTCGTCCGAACAGCTTCCCGAAGTTTCCGGCCAGGCCGATTCCCCCGAAGACACTCTTATCAGCGAAGAACTGTTTGCCCGATATGTCAAGGCGCTCGACCGCCTGCCGGAGCGTTGCCGTGAAGTATTCATCCGCCTGCGCGAAGAGAAACAAAGCTATGCACAAGTGGCGGAGGAGCTGAACATCAGCACAAAGACAGTAGACGCGCAACTGCAAAAAGCACTCACAAGACTCAAGGAAGCATTGCTGACGGAGTGAACTCTGCTTCATCTTCCTTGCAAGAAGCCGCGTATGCATGTATGAGATGTACATCTCGAGCTGCATGAGATACACATCTCGCACAACATGAGATGCACATCTCGAGCACACCTTCCCTATTGATTGAAACAGAGAAACAAGGAAGTCATACGTAGGTAGGACAGACTTTCACGGACAAAGAGCTTTAGATTAACATTATTTCAGGATATAGGCATAGGGAATTCCTGAAAAGGAGCTGTCTTTACATGCAGAAAAGGAGTCATAGGCTCTTAATAAATTGCCAAAAATGAAAGTGAATAACGAGAATTTCGACAAGGTACTGAACAAACTGGTTGCTTCTACCCGTTCCCCACGAGGACGCTTTACGGCAGAGAACAGCTGGAGGCTGCTGGAAAGCCGTTTGCTAAAGCGCCGCAGCATGAAGCGGTTCTGGATGCGTACAGCCAGTGCCGCAGCCGTAGTCCTGCTCTGTGTAACGAGCTGGGCAGCCTATCAGTCTTATACGTAGCACCACAACGGGAAGCCATTCCCACAGAAGCCATACATACTACCGAGGAAACCCAAGTAATCCATAGCGTACTGACATTCGATCAGCAACCCTTGCAGGAAATCGTCCGTCAACTTTCCGAAACGTTCCGTACCGATATACGTATCGAAGGAGACAGCCTGAAGAACTATCATATGACAGCTACCTTCCGCGAAGGGGAGAGTCTTACAGAAATCCTCGACCTACTGAAGGACGCCGGCAACTTTACCTATAAAAAAGAAAACAACACTATTATCCTTACTACTAAACTTAACTGACAATGACCAGCTCTACTATCTGTTCGCACCACCGCATCAGAACCGTACTTCTGATGTGTGTGGTTCTTTTAAGCGCCTCACTCCATGCACAGGCACAAAACAAGGAAACACGTATAAACCTGAATATCCGTAACGCAACTTTAGAGAGTTTCGTGAAGCAACTGGAAAATGCAACCGGATTCTCCTTCATCTATGGGGAAGAAGTAAAGCTCACGCACCGCATCACACTGGAGATGAAACAAAAGAACATCAGTGAGATATTGCAACGTGCCTTTGAAAACGAACCCATCACGTTCGAAATATCCGGAAAGCACATTCTACTCCATAAGCGGCCCGTGCCGCAGAAACCCGTTAGCCGTAAGTTCACCATCAGCGGATACGTGACCGACGGAGCGTCTTCCGAGACGCTGATTGGTGCCAATATCCTTGAGAGTCGTCGTTCCACAGGTACTGCCACCAATCCTTTCGGTTTCTATTCCCTCACCCTGCCGGAAGGGGAAACGGAACTGGTTTTCTCCTACCTGGGCTACGAAAGCGGCATAGCCGGTTCGAACTGACGAAAGACACCTTACTCAACGTCAGGCTGGACAGCAATAACCAGCTGGCAGAGGTCGTGGTGCTCTCGGACAAGCGGGAGGCCGGCATAGAAAGCACAGCCATGGGAGCGCATGAGATACCGATGACACAAATCAGGCATACCCCGTCCATATTGGGAGAAGCCGACCTGCTGAAGACCATTCAGCTGATGCCGGGTGTGCAAGCCGGTATGGAAGGTTTTGCAGGCATGTATGTGCGAGGGGGAGGTCCCGACCAAAACCTGGTTATGCTGGACGGAATTCCAGTTTACAACGCAGACCACCTGCTGGGAGTATTCTCCATCTTTACGCCCGAAGCGGTAAAGAACACCACACTCTTCAAAAGTTCTTTTCCTGCCCGCTACGGCGGGCGTCTTTCGTCTATAGTAGATGTACGGACCAACGACGGAGACATGCATAAATACCACGGCGCATTCAGCATAGGCCTGTTGACGGACAAACTGCATATCGAAGGCCCTATCTGGAAAGAACGGACCTCCTTCAGTTTCAGCGCACGAGCCATCCCCACCCTATTCTTCAAAAATCTCATTGTAGACAAAGACGACACCTATTCCGACAAATACAACTACTATTTTTACGACGTCAATGCAAAGGTCAATCATAAGTTCAGCGACCGTAGCCGCATCTTCCTCAGTTTCTACAAGGGGAAAGACCACTATCATTATGACAGTGACTACCACGGTGACAATTACGACAACAGCATTAAGAATTATTCCAAGGACAACAGCCATCTGAATTGGGGAAACACCATCGCCTACGGCCGCTGGAACTATGTATTCAACAGCAAGCTGTTTTGCAACACCACCGTCTCATACAACAAATATGAGATGGGGCTGGACGGAAACATAGAAGATACCTATACTGTCGCCAATAAAGTACAAGACAGATACTATTACTCCTCCAAGTTCAACTCCGGTATCCGTGACTGGAGTGCGCGTATGGACTTTGACTACACCCCCATGCCGCAGCACCACATCAAGTTCGGTGCAGAGTACATCCACCATACGTTCCGTCCGGGAATAGCTACCTCGAAAATACAAGATATAGATAATGGCGCCTCCAGGAAGATACGGTTTACAATACCAGCAACAGCCATGCCATGCGCGGACAAGAAATCTCCCTTTACGCCGAAGACAATTTCAATGTAAACGCCAGGCTCAGTCTGAATGCAGGTGTACGCACATCGCTGTTCCACACACAAGGGAAAAGCTACTATTCGCTGCAGCCCCGCCTTTCCGCCCGCTATGACCTCGGACAAGGATATTCTGCCAAAGCATCCTATACGTGCATGGCACAGTATGTGCATCTGCTGTCCTCTACTCCGCTGTCTATGCCTACCGACCTCTGGGTACCCATTACCAAAGACATCAGTCCGATGTATGCCAACCAGTTCTCCATAGGAGGCTACTATTCCGGACTGCCGGGTTGGGAGTTCTCCGTCGAGGGATATTATAAACAGATGAAACACATACTTGAATATCAAGACGGTGTATCCTTCTTCGGCACCTCTACCAACTGGGAAGAAAAAGTGGAAATGGGCGAAGGCCGCTCCTTCGGTCTGGAACTGATGGTACAGAAAACATTGGGCAAGACTACCGGCTGGCTGGCATATACCCTATCCAAGACCGATCACCGTTTTAAGAACGGTACCATCAACCAAGGCCGATGGTTCCCCTACAAATATGACCGCCGCCACAGCATCAGCCTCAATCTCAGCCATAAGTTCAGTGACCGCATTGATGCAGGAGCTTCCTGGATATTCAATACCGGTGGATGTATCACTATCCCCGAAAAGGCAACAATCATCATCCGGCCCGATGGCTCTATTGAGGAAACCGGTTACATCTCCCGGCGTAACAATTACCGCCTTCCCGCCAGCCATCGTTTGAATCTCGGCGTCAACTTCAACAAGAAGACCAAACATGGTATGCGTACCTGGAATATCAGTATCTACAATGCATACAATGCCATGAATCCGAACATCGTTTACAGCAAATACAAAAATGGATACAACGTATACTACGATGATTCTACGAAAGTATTTATCATGGAAATACCGGGCAGAAGAAAGCTCAAACTGTCATCAAGAAAATAACAATACTGCCTTGTATTCCTTCTGTTACCTATACTTATAGATTTTAAAAACAAATCCGGCATATGAAAACAAAAATGAAATTACACCTTATTATATACATAACTATTGTAGGCTTCCTAACAGCCTGCGAAAACGAGATTCCTTACAATCCCGGACAACAAGATCCGCAAATCATCATGAACGCCTTGCTCGAAACCGGACAAGCTGAGAATGATGTCTATCTCCATTTAGGCGAGGGCTATAGTATTGAACATTTGAACGAAGCAACTCTTTTCCTCTACATCAATGGCAAAATAGCAGAAACTCCGAAAGCGGTTTCCCCGGAAGAAATTTATGGGCATCTGGAAGGAGAACTTGATAAGGACATTTATGAATCATTACTGAAAAGTATACGTTTCAAGAAATATCGTCTGACCAGCACACTGCATCCCGGCGACAACATACGTCTGGAAGCCACTGCCGAAAACGGGAAATACCATGCCAGTGCCGAGGTCACCGTGCCACAACCGATAGAGAGCCTGCACGTGGACACTTGCTTGGCCTACCTGCGCGAGTACAGCGGACAAACCCTTTACCGCCAATACAAAATTACATTGCAAGACCGCCCCAACGAGAAGAACTACTACCGGCTGGACATTTGGAATGACCGTAGTTACTATTGCAAATGGAAAGAATACCTGGAAGATGAAAACGGCAGCCTCATCAAAGTGGAAGACGAGGACGGCTCTTGGCATTGGGCCTCCATACCCAGAGACACTACCATCCTTGCTCCCCGACAGAACGAAATCATCAACCGGGAAGATGTTATACTGACTGACGGCCACCCTGGCAACTATGATGATGAAGAAAATGAATTGTTTCCCACCATAAATAACAAATACAACATATTCAATGATAACACTTTCCGTAACTCTTATGCCACATTGAAAGTATACACCCCTCTCTACCAAGATTATTATCCGATAGAGGGACACTACTACGACCATATATCCCGCAAACAAACCATCACCGTACGGTTGCTTAGCATCACTGAAGCCGAATACCGCTATCTAAAAGCCTTAAACTGCCTGGATGATGGGGATTACGACGATGCTTTAATGGAACCTATCAGTCTGCCTTGCAACGTCATAGGCGGATTAGGCTTTGTGGGAGTCTGCTCTGAAAGCAGAGTAATCATAGAATTACCCGAAACTATTTGGCAATAACATTTTGACTAATAAAAATCCTTTTATCCATTACTACAAATATAAATTCAGTTAGTCCACATTACATTCGTATTACAAAAAGCATCTAAACAAAGCATTTTCACACTATAAAATTGATTTAAGTCAAGAAATGAAGGTATAAACTACACTTTTTCCCTTATTCATTTTTGTGTTATAAAACATATACCTACATTTGCATAGGTAAAAGAAAAAGCTAAGCGCTTAGAGAGTTTTCAATAGGTATTAGATTGAAATTAGTTTTTAGGAATAACAATTAAAAAGTAGGTATTATGAAACGTTTAGGATTAACATTAGTGGCAGCAGTCTGCCTGACTGCTACAACATTTGCAGCAGGAAACCAACCTACAACTGCAAAATGGGAAGGTAACATCAACATAACAAAGTTGAGCAAGTATTTGAATCTGGATTCCAACCAGCATGAAGAAGTGGCAAACATCTGCGAATATTTTACAGAACAGATGGAACGCGCTACAAATTCCAAGAAGAATCAGGAGAAGTTACTCCGTAATGCAGTTTATGGTAATCTGAAGTTGATGAAAAAGACTCTGAATGAAAAGCAGTATGCTGATTATGCCAGAGTATTGAACGTCACACTGCAGAACAAAGGTATCGAAGTGAAATAAACTTCGCTTCTGATAAATACGAAAATAGTATTTGATAAATAAAAAGGCATTGGACTTTAGAGGTTCAATGCCTTTTCTTTACGTCAACGCCACCAAAACCTGCGGCGTCAACTCCCTAACCAAATAATTCTTATCACTTTACAAGCAGAATCTGTCTTGCAGCTCTTTCTTATACTTTCTGGAAACCAGCAGTTCCGTCACTTTGTCAAATGGTGGATAAAGCATGCATTTGCTATCCTTTATAATCATCAGATAATCAATATTGATAATATACGATTGATGTATCTGCACGAAACTGGATGAATATTGAGTAATCTGCTCAGCAGTCATTCCGCGACGCAACACCAACGGCGGCTGGTTGTTTAGTATCACCTCCCATTGTTTACGCTCGGAACAATAGCGAAAAAAGCCGATTTCAGCCGGACGCAACGCACGCATATCATTAGTTGGCGTAAATACGATAAATGTCTGTCCGGTATGCAACGGTGCACCAATGGGATATGACATTCTCTGCCCAGCCTCTGCCTGCTCTACAAAACGCGCAAGAATATCCCGCAACTCCTGCTCTTCAAAAGGTTTCAGCAGATAGTCGAACGCAGCCTCCCGGATAGCCTGAATCATGTACTTATCATAAGCCGTATAGAAAACAATCCGCATATTCCACGAAACACTGTCACGTATTTCCTGCAGTAATTCCATTCCAGTCATGTCCGGCAGTTCCACATCCAAGAACAACAAATCCGGCTGTACCTTGGCAATGAGTTTTTTCCCTTGTTTACCATTACGGGCAGTTCCTTTCAAAAAGAAGCGTGCATCCTTTCCCAATTCAAAACTCAGATTCTCAAGAGCCACCTCATCGTCGTCAACTATTGCAACCTTATATTTATCCATGTTCCTTTTATGTTTTTCTTCTCGCGAATATATACATAATCCTACTCCCATACAAAGCAATAGAAGGTCATTTACGGACTATTTGTCTGTAAATATGCCTATCCTTGCAAAAAATAAGATTAAACGGTTCTTTTAAATTCTGTAATCGTAGTTGTCAGGCAGCCAGAAAGTCACCTCACAGCCCATCTCACCACTCTGTAGAGAGACATTGTGCACCAAAACATCAATGGCCTCCTTGTTCTTATTGTTGAGAATCCGAATGGTCTGCATAATGACTTTCATTCCCGTCCCCGTGCCCCGGTTCCGACTGTCCGGACGATAACCGCCACCATTATCCGTTATCTTTATACAGATACCATTTCCCCGGCGGCAGACCGAAACCCAAAGATTACGTTCACCTTCCTTCTCGCGCAACGCATGCTTCACTGCATTTTCAACCGGAATTTGAATCATCATAGACGGAATCCTTATTTGCTCCGGCTGCACATCCTTTTCTATCTTCAGTTCCGAATGAAAATCCGGACCTAAAGAACGGCGTTCCAGATTAATATATGTTTTCACAAAATCCAGCTCCTCTGCCAAGGTTACACACAGTTGTTCCGCCAATTCCAGATTGCGACGCATCAGTTTTACCAGCGACGAAAGCTCTTGCTTTTCTTCCACATTCCGCTCCGCCATCTCCCGGTTCAGCATATTGAAGATGAAATGAGGGACAAGCGGTTACGGATATTCTCCAGACGAAGTGTAGAGACTGTGCGATGATTCCGTGCAAGCAACAAAGCACGTTTCTTTTTGCTGTACAGATAAAGGAAAACCGCCGTCAATATAGATACAACAGCTACAGCAAACACGACAAACTGTGTCTGCCTCAGCACCAGCACCTTGTTTTTCTGCTCCTGAAGCAAAACCCGATGTGCTATCAAGGTAGAATCCTGCTGATAACGCAAAGTCAAGTCTGCCGTACGCATCCGGACACGCTCATTCCTGATAGAATCATCAAGCTGGTTGTTCCTCTGCAGATAGTGATAAGCCCTCTTGTAGTTGCCGGTTTCCTCGTAAAACTGCTGAAGGTATTTATTACGGATATGTACCATATCAGGGTCGATGCCCGGAGGGACTACACTCTCGGACAATAAACGACGTGCCTCTTGAAAGTCTTTCTGAAGCAGAGCCAATTCTATTTTCTGCGTATCGATATAATATAGTGCAGTACTCACCCCCATTTCCTCAAAAAAAAGTTGGCATTCATTTATATATTTAACAGCCAAATCAACCATATTCAGTTGAAGATAACAGTCTCCTAAATTCAACCTCCCCAGATTAAGTTCAAAACTCATATCAGCATATCCTTCGACTAAATCAATAACCTTTTGGAAATATTTTATCGCTGTCTGGTAATCCTCCCTATAATAGTAAGAAGTCCCTCTATTATTCAAATAAATATATTTTTCATAAGGTAGCATACTGTCATAGCTTTCTCCTGCCAGATTATAATAGTAATCACACTGTTCAAAATCACGCATGGTAACATATACTTGTGCCAAACCATAATAAATGGGAGGTTTCTTGGTAGAAGCTATATGCAAAGAGTCGCACATCAACAAAGCTCTCCTATACCAAGCTGCCCCTATATCCAATTTTCCTAAACGGTTATTCGCATCTGCAAGATTCATCAAAATATCCGGCACCACTTCAATCCTAGTCCCTCTCATCCGTAATTCATAAGCCTTCCGGAAACAAATTTCGGCAGAATCCATATTCCCAACACGTGCAAAGATATTTCCCTTCATATTGAAACATTCAGACTCCAAATCTGCCATTTGAGAAGAACTATGCTGCCTTTCTATAAAGTCATGTATCTGCTGGATTACGATTTGTGCCGAATCAAGCTGTGAAGTAATCAAATATGTTTTCAGTGTCATTGCCAGATAATTATACTTGACCAAGCTATCCTTTGCCTCTTCCATCTTTTGAAAAGCCTTCAACCTTACCTTTCGGGGCACAATGGCCACAGAATCTCCATTTATATGGGAAAAATCCTCAAAAGCTCTCATTTCTGTGTATACGTCCTCTTTATCTCCGGGCGCACAAGCTCCTAGAAGCACAAACCCTAATATCCAATAAATATAAAATCGAATTCGCTTATCCATCCTCTCTCCCATGTTTCTCGTAATTAGATTATTTATTCAATACATCTGCAAACTTAAAATATTTTTGCGAAATACCGTCAAGCATAAGGCGTATTTCTCAACCACAAAAGAGCATACGCTACCGCTTTATTAAAACGAAACAAAAAATCACATCATAGTACAATATTTAGCTACATAAGCCATTAAAACAACATTTTAGTACATTTCAAACTTTTTCTCATTTTCTTATTTACATTTTTATTAATTACTTTGTGGATAAAGAATTGCGAATATACTCAATCAAACAAAATAATACAATCACACAAAGAAAGGCTGTTTCCAAAAGAAAACAGTTCTTTTATATAATTTATAAGTTCTATGTTAGACAGTGGACAAATCATAGCAGATAGATACGAGCTACTCAAACAACTAGGAAGAGGAGGATTTTCTGAAGTTTGGCTGGCACAAGACAAACTTACGGATGTTAAGGTCGCCATAAAAATATATGCTCCGGGGATGGGGCTTGACGATGCGGGGATATCCCTTTTCACACAAGAGTTCTCCCTCGTATTTGATATGAATCATACCAATTACTGCATCCTACTTATTATGACTGCTGGGAACGGATGCCATACCTGATTTTGCCTTTTTGCAAAAACGGTTCGGCCTTCCAATACCTTACTGACAACAACCGGATAACAGAAACGGAAAGCTGGCATTTGCTCCATGATGTTGCAGAGGGACTGGCTTATCTTCATGCAAAAACTCCCCCGGTTATCCATCAGGATATAAAACCCGATAATATTCTGATTAATGATGAGAATAGGTATATGATTACGGATTTCGGAATCAGCGCACGGATTAGAAGTACATTACGCAGGAACCAAGGCCAAGAATCCAGTGGAGGAACTTTGGCTATATGGGACCAGAACGTTTTGGTCCATCTCCCGCCCCTATTATGGCTAGTGACATTTGGTCATTGGGAGCAACAATGTATGAGCTTCTAACCGGTATGCCGCCCTATGGCGATCATGGAGGCGTATTGCAAAAAAACGGTGCAGACATTCCACTTATCAACGAAGACTTTTCTCAAGAATTAAAAGATATCATTTACAAGTGCCTTGCCTTAAATCCATGGGACAGACCCACAGCCAGACAAATTGCAGACTACACTTCCCAACATATCAATGGAAGTCCCGTCCCCTTTAGTCTGTCAAACAACAGCCATGATACTTTGCAAGAGGAAGAGGACAAAACCCATGAGGATTCCATTAGCGCACACTCTTCTGACATAAATAAGATGTCACCCTATCAAGACAAAGGGAAACGCAAAAAAGTTATAGTCGTAGCAGCAATCACAGCTATATTCGCAACAATTGTCATCATCTTTTCGCTAATAAGCGGCAAAGAACCAGTAGTGGAATCCATACCGGAACCGACTCCAACGATTGATTACGACCAAATGTGTCTGTCAATCATTCAAGAAGGCGAAAACTCTAAAATACAAGGAGATGTTTTCCGATTTGACATTGACACTTTAAAGCAAAACAATGATTCCGTATTTGAGGATTTTTACATAAATGCCATTGGCAAATACCGCCAAATAAATTACTACAAAGATTCCATCTCCGCGAAAATATACTTAAATGCAACAGAACTGAAACAGCAAGTAGAGGCCATACTGGATTCTGCCTATCATGTTTTTAAAGAAAAGGCAAATATCATGAAAGACCTTGACCAAGCCGTAGCAGCCCAGGCTTTTGAAGACCGTGCAAAAAAATAGAACCATATATAAACATAGACAACAATGAAAATGAATAAACTTATCAGACTGATTGTTTTAGCGTTCGCTCTCTCTATGCCAATAAGTATATGGGGGCAATGCGCTCCATCTATCAAAAGGGAGAGACATACATGAAAAGAGGAAGATACAGAGACGCTATTAAAAGTTTTAAAGCAGCCATGAAATGCGACAGCAATCTGGAGCAAGCATGCAAAAATAAAATCAAAGAGTGTGAGGAAAAATAAATCCCGCTCCCAAGCCAGCGCCTCCTGCCGAAATCACCAGACTTACCATAGACAGAAAAAGCCTGGAATTTGGGTGTGAGACAAAGACTGCAGAAGTATAAAAATAGAAAGTCTTCCAGAACAATGGACTGCAATATCAGATGCAGACTGGTGTCAAGTGACTCCCGGTGAGAAGAAACTCTCCATAAGCTGCCAGACCAATTGGCTGACTACCGAACGTAAAGCCACCATTACAATCAGTAATGAAAAGATGAAAGCTACGGTCAGTGTTACCCAAGGTGGCCAAGAAGAATTCATTAATATCGCATTAGATAAATTGGAATTCGGCTCCAAAGGAGAAATTAAGGAACTGCAAGTAGACTCCAATGCCGAATGGGAAGTTGCAGATATTCCTGAATGGTGTGAAGCTATAGCAAAAGACCGTGGCAAACTCATTCTAAAAGTGGGAAAAACCAAGAAGGCCAGAGAAGGAACTCTCATAGTTAAAAGCAAAGGAGGAAAAATATCTTCAATTATTCTCTCCCAGAAAAAGGGAGGTCTATTCTAAATTCATGGTAAACCGACAATGGTGAGAAACTCTGATTTATACAAAGTAATTCCATTATTAAAGTAAAATCTTATGAGATGTATGAATTGCGGTTGGGACAACCATTCCAACACAACAGTATGCCTGAAATGCGGGCAACCTTTGCGAATGCCGGAGAATTATGCCAACAGTCAGGACATTTTTATTTCAAAAGAAGGTCATGGAGAAGCTATACCCAAACCGACAGTATTGAATGTCAGCTCTAATGAAGAAAAATGCAGAAAAACTGTGGTGTTTTCCACAACAAATGAAGAAGAGAATCATTCTACTGTTGTACAGCCAATTATAGAATGTCCCAATTGCAATTACCCGGTAGTAGGAGATTTCACAAGTTGCCCCTGCTGCGGAACTCCATTGAAAAGAGCAAACATATCAACAAACAATGAATACAAAACAATAAGAGTAGAAGAGGAAGCACCTTCCGTTTCTGAAGAGAAAATGCTCTGTCATGAATGTGGAAGTAAGATAGCAATAACCTGCTCTTTTTGCCCGAACTGCGGTGTCCGCGTACATCGGCCAACCATACGCCGACAAATAAAGAACATCACAGAGACAGAACCGGAAACCAAACCTCACTGTTCATTAACAATTATACCGGAAGAAGAAGAGAACATTCTTCCGAAAAGATTTGAATATGAAGGGAACTCCATCATCTTGAACCGGGAAAATACAGAAATGTCTAATCGTACAATCACCTCAAAGGAACAAGCTGAAATAGTTTTCGATGATGGTCATTGGTATCTGCTTGACCGAAGTATGCTCCAAACGACCTATATCCAGGTAAACAGAAAAATAGAAATCATACCGGATGATATCATTGTACTAGGCGACCGAAGATTCAAGTTTGAATGTGACTAAATATAACTCTTGTGAATAACCGGACTGTCGACAGATGTGATTATAATGTAGGGGAATATATCAATAACCGTTATAGGGTTTCCCAAACATTAGGCGAAGGTTCATTCGGTAAAGTATATCGGGTTACGGACAGCGCAAGCAAAGATTATGCGCTTAAACTACTGAGATTATGGGAAGTTCCTCCTGAAATACGTAAACCATTAATGGAACGTTTCGAGATGGAATTCAAAACTGGGCAAATTGATTGTGACTATTTAGTGCGTTCATTGGACTACGGTACAGTTGGAGGCAACCCTTATATTGTAATGGAATACTGTTCCGGAGGAGATTTAACACCTTATTTAGGTTCTGGAAGCAGTAAGATTCCTCTAATTTGCCAACAAATTCTAATAGGTTTACATGCTTTGCATACCAGAGGCAAGGTTCACCGTGACCTAAAGCCGGAGAATGTCCTTTTCAAGAGTAACGGAATTGCTGCGTTGACAGATTTCGGTATAGCAGGGGATAGAAACAAACGTATGACTGAACGCAATATTTTTGGTAAACCCAACCAAATCTTCGGACTTATGCATATATGCCGCCAGAACAAGTGAACCGCATGCGAGGTGAGGCCACTGTCCTACCCACTACGGACATTTTTTCTTTTGGAGTATTAGCCTTTCAATTATTAACTGGCAGTTTGCCCTTTGGCGAATTGAGCAGTCATAATGAATTGGCACTATACCAGAAACGTGGGAAAAATGGAGATTGGAACCGGCAGAAATTGACACAGTTGAAACATAGAGAGCAGTGGCAGCAACTCTTTGCAGGATGTCTTAATCCAGATTTCAAAAAACGTTTCCAGTCTGTGCAAGAGGTATTGGAACACCTGCCAGCAATAAGCCAAGTCCCTATGGAAAGAGGATATTGTCCACCACAAACAGTCAATGGTTTCTGTATACGTATTATGCAAGGTGAAGAGTACGGAAAAATATATCAATTAAGTGAACTTATAAAATATGGCAATAGAATCCTTACTATCGGGAGAGAACGCGACAATCTGCTACATATAACAGAACAGCAAAGTGCCTATATATCACGCCATCATTGCACAATAGAAACAAATCCCGCCACTGATAAATGGATTATTCGGGACGGGCAATGGCAGAAGGAGTTAAAGTTGTGGCAGGAGTCCAGTAATGGGACTTATGTCAATTCCACCAAGTCACCAAACAAGGGCATATACTGAAAATTGGAGATATCATCTCCATTGGGGATGTAAAAATGAGATTTGAAAACTATTAATTATATATCAAGTAGTATGGATACACAAAATTACAAACGTACCTTAGCCGGCTCAGTAGGGGCTGGTATGGGGGCATTAATGGGTGCTTCCGGTAGAACTTACTTTATTTTGGAGCACAAGACCTCTTCAAAGTATCATCAAGCGGGAGAATCCCAAAAAATCATTGTCGACCAAGTAGAATTAGGTAGAGACGCTTCCTGCCAAGTACGCTTTGATGAAAGTTTCGAAACAGTTAGCCGCAAACATGCTGCAATTGTACGCGACGGTGAAAACTGGAAACTTATCCACCTTTCACACTCCAATCCGACATTGGTCAACGGACATCCTATAAATGGGTCCTACTATTTACAAACAGGAGATGAAATACAATTATCCGTTGGCGGACCACGCTTGGGATTCATTGTTCCACAAGGTCGCCAAGCATTAACTTCCAGCATTGGATTGACTGAGAGAATGAGCCTTTTCCGCAAACAAGCCTTACGCCCCTACAAGACCGCATTAACAATCATGGGAATTGTTTTCGTACTGGCGGTGGCAGGATTGGCTGCCTGGAACTACAGTTTAGGTGTAAAAAATGATTTGTTGGCACAGAAGACAGAAGAACAAGAACTTCAACTGAAAGGATACCAAAACCAATTGGATTCACTGGGGACCGAAAGAGCATCTCTAGAAGCACAGCAACGGGAGTTAGAGACCAAATTACGAAACAGTGACGGTAATGCAGAGGCCTTAAAAACACAGTTGGACAACGTTAATAGTCAATTAAAGAATGTCAATGCAAGTTTCTATAAGGTCAAATCAGACTTGGACAATCTCTCAAACAGCATAAGCACTAAAAGCATTGAGAATTCAAGCAATGCCATTAACGCAAATATACAAGAAGGCACCAGACTCTCCAAAGACCAATATTATGAAGACCCTGATATAGCAGATGAACAAGACAGTAATGCTTCAGGAGATTTGAAAGATTATTATGATTATATCTATACAATTAAAGTCGACCGTATTGAAATCGAATATAATGGAACAAAGTTTGATCCGGGCATACAAGTTTCAGATATAATCTGCGGAACTGGCTTCATGCTATCAAACGGAATGTTTGTAACAGACAGGCAGAATGTCGAGCCATGGATATACTCCAACACAGAGTGGAAAGACCCATGGCGTAAACTATTGGCTGTATACAAAGGAGCAGGATGTAATATCATTATCCATTACCGTGCATACAGTACCAAAGGAACTGGAAAGCCTCTGACATTTACCAGTAGCGATTTTGCCAAAGACGGACGAAATGATGTACAAGTGACCGAAATAGAAGTAGATAAATCCATCAGGGTACAACTAAGGGAACATGGGATAAAATTGACCTATACACGTAGGAAATATATCAGTGTCAGCATTGTTACCCCTGCTGCCAACAGTTGGGCATACATTAGAGGAAAAGGCGTTTATGGTGAGGGATTGCCTTACGACATTACCGCCGCAGACAACATGAGTGGAGGTACAGAAGTTCAAATGGTGGGCTATGCAGGTTATGCTGATATTCATAATCTTACTCCGGCTCATTTCAATGACCATACCAATATAGCCGACACAAAATATGAGACTACCATATTACAGAATCGTGTGGCAGAGCCCGGTTATTATGGTTCTCCAGCATTCCTTCTAGAAAATGGTTCTTACAAAGTAGTGGGTTTCATGGTAGGAAGCATAGAGGGTAAGGATCGTTTAGTACCTATCAGAAATTTAATACATTAAAATTAAACATGTCCGAGATAAGCATTAAATTAGCGGCAGGTACCAATGTTGGTTTAGTCAGGAAAAACAACGAAGACAATTTTGTTGTCAATCGTGATTTATGCCAATCAGAGTGGATTATCCCCCAATCGATAGAACCCATTTCTTTAGGACGGTATGGCAGCATATTGGTAGTGGCCGACGGAATGGGCGGCACCAATGCCGGAGAAGTTGCTTCTGCCATAGCCATTGAGACGGTGCAAAATGCATTCACCCCCGAGAATTTAGGAGATATCGTTACGCAGGAAGGCATTGTTACCTCAGAAGAAGCCGTTGAAGAATTTCTGAGCAGAACTGTCAAAACCGCTGATTTAAATATTGTCAATGCAAGTAAAGAAGATAGTAGTACCAGGGAATGGGTACTACTATTGTCATTGCTTGGATATTGAACGATAAAGCCTATATCTCTTGGTGTGGCGACAGTCGTTGTTATGTATTCAATGGCAATTCTGGTTTTTGCCGTTTATCTAAAGACCATTCCTATGTACAAGATTTAGTAGATCAGGGAAAACTAGATCCTGAAAATGCGTTTGACCATCCTTACAGTAATATCATTACCCGCTGTTTGGGAGACCCGACCAATCGTTCCAATCCCGATTTCCGTTCCTATAATTTAAAGGATGGCGATACTCTCCTACTGTGTAGTGATGGGTTATGTGGTTTATGCCACGACGAAGAGATAATGCAAATTATAGAAGAGAACCAGGATGATTTAATGACATGCAAGGATAGGTTGATAGAAGCTGCTCTTGAAGCAGGTGGATATGACAATATTACGATTGTGTTATGCCACATCATGCTACAGGATACCGAGCCCAAAGTAAAGTTGAATAATACAGTGTTCAGCAAACCCAACCACCACAAAATCCGGAAAATTCTTCTGTTACTCCTGGTACTGGCTTTAGCGGCAGGCTTCTATTTATATAGAAATCCACAGCAATATGCAAAATGGAAAACGATACTATATCAGGCAGATACGGTTCTAGTTACAGAGACAGACACTACTAACACTACCCTAACAGATTGATTACTATTGTGAAACTATGCAACTGAAAAATGGTGATATATTTGCTGAACACTATCAGCTGAAGAAACTATTAGGAGTCGGAAGCTTTGGTGAAGTCTGGCTTGCCCGAAATATATTAGCAGATGTAGACGTTGCCATAAAGTTGTACGGACTGTTGGATGACAACGGCATAAAAGATTTCCGGGAAGAATTCAAACTTGCCTACAAATTACACCATCCCAATCTACTGCACCTTAATCATTTTGATGTTTTTGGACAGTGCCCTTTTTTGGTAATGCCTTACTGTCCCAAAGGGTCCTCAGCGAGCTTGAAAGGCAAAATCTCTGAAAAGCAAATCTGGCGCTTCATACGCGATGTATCATGCGGATTGATGTTTCTTCATAATCAGAATCCTCCTATCATTCATCAAGATATAAAACCCGATAATATTTTGATAGGGGATGATGACAAATTCATCATCTCAGATTTTGGCATCAGCCGTAAACTGGAGCATACTTTTCGTAAAAGTATCAACAAAGTAGAAAGTTCCGGAACACTTGCCTATATGGGACCAGAACGTTTTGCAGAGAAACCACTGATTGTGGCTACCAGCGATATATGGTCTTTAGGGATGAGTGTTTATGAATTATCCACTGGTCTTGTATTATGGGAAGGTATGGGAGGTTGTGTCCAACTGAATGGTGCACATATTCCAGCATTAGATGAGAAATATTCTTCCCAATTGTCCCAGTTTGTTCACGCATGCCTTGCCCTCAACACTTGGGACCGCCCCACAGCCCAACAAGCCTATGAGCTTGCTTGCTCCATACTAAAACAAACAAAGACAGACTCTCCTTCAGTACAGCTGAAGCCTATTGCTCCACTTTTTCCTAAAACAACATCACCACGCCTTAAAGAAAAGTTCTGTCCTTCGAACATGCATAAACGCATAGCAGGATGGACCGGCCTTGGTATAGTATTGATTCTATTGCTTGTCAAAGGAGGTTCCATATACTTTAGACACCTTGAAGAAGAGCGCAAGTACGCTGCATGCCGTACAGAAGAAGACTACAGAGATTTTCTAAAAGAATACCCCTCCTCATCTCATGCAAACTTTATAAAACAATTTTTGGGAAACAAGGTAAATCCAATCTCCCCAATAAATAGAGAAGAAAACATCGTTATGGACTCGGTAAAAACGGATACTGCAAAACTTGAACAGTTCCAAGAGGAACCTAAAAAACAGATTGTCCACCCACATCCACAACCTTCTTCACAGCCAGTTCTTCCCATTACTGATATAAGAGAAGTCAGAAGAGAAAATGAAGAACGCCTCTTCTATAGTTGCCAGTCGGTAGCAGATTACGAAGAATATTTGCGAAAATATCCCAAAGGCAGGTTTGTACACAAAGCCAAAAGAGCAATCCAGCAAATAGAATCAGAAATGATGCAGTCCAATCCTTCCACTCAAGAAATACACATAAGAAAAAATACAAGAGTCAATGTCAGACTATAAATAATGAATAGGGCATTCCAACGTTTGAACTACCCTATTCACTATTCAAATACTTGATTTTATTTAATCGTCACCATCGTCGCCCCAAATCCATACTCCTGGAACGAAGCATCCTGATGGCGGCAGTCAGGATATTTACGTTTCAGCTCGTCCAGCAAGGCTTTACGCAGCACTCCATCTCCCTTGCCGTGAATAAAGACGATGCGTTGTTCGCGCCTTTTTTTGTATTGTTCCATCACTTCACGAAACTTATCCAGCTGGTAATTCAATATTTCGCTGTTGCTCATACCGCAGGTGTCATCCAGCAACTCGCCGATATGCAGGTCAATCTCGACAATCCCATTCTTGCCGCCACGCTTGATGACCGTCTGCGGTTTGGACGGAGTATCTGCCGTTTTTTTCTGTATCAAAGCCTCCTTCAGTTCCTCTGCCGAAACATACACCTGCTTGACAGGCTGGTCATTCCGGACAATATCATACACCAAGGCCGGTGTTTCAAAGAAAACCGTCTGCTGGAATGTATGCAGTTTATAGAATTTTACCATATCTATGCGGACTTCCACACTGACAGCCGGTTTCATTGTGAACGCACGGTTATCTTTGAATGCCACCAGCTGTACCATCACACGTTCACGGTCGTTCAACTCGGACTTTTCGAACTCCTCCAGCAGAAGTTTCGTATTCGGCTCTATCAAACCATGCGAACGGGCTGTCCAGGACTTTCCTTCGGCACTCGAATAGGTATAATACATATAATAATTACTATCGTTCACCAAATATGTCTCGAAAGGTGTAGTGCTGACAGCCTTGATATCCTCCGGAACAAAAGCCAGAAAAACATTCAGGATATCTCCGCCTTTCATCTCGGGCTGACGATAAACAGATATCTGCGGTTTCTCCAAACGGACCGATTGAGGCTCCGAAACCTGAGACTCCATAGCAGACGGCCTTGCCGCAGTAGCGGCCGTGCGCAATTGTTGCTCTTCTTCCGCTTCTTCTTGCAGCCGCTTTGGCTGCCGGAGTGGGGATATTATAATCATCGGTCTCTATCACCACACATTCGTTTATGGGCATCGGTATGTCAAAACCGTCGGCATCTTCCACCAACACGATGTTTTTCCCTTGAAATCCTGTCACAACACCGCCCCCAACTTCGCTGAGGAAACGAACTTTATCTCCTATCTTCATAGTAACTTATCTTTTAGTTTGTCTTTTCCTACTTTCTTCCTGCAAAGTTAGGAATTATTTCCCTTATTCTTCAAATCTTCCCAAATATCCGTACCTTTGCAGCCGATATAATAAAGAGAAAGCCATCATGAAAGAAGACCCCAGACATATCAGAATCAGCGAATTCAACTACCCGTTGCCGGACGAACGCATTGCAAAGTTCCCATTGTCCGTACGTGACCAGTCCAAACTGTTATTGTATCGCCACGGAGAAGTTTCAGAAGACAGATTCACTTCACTGCCGGAGTATCTGCCATCGGGAAGCCTGATGATATTCAACAATACCAAAGTCATCCAAGCACGCCTGCATTTCCGGAAAGAAACGGGAGCACTGATTGAAGTATTCTGCCTGGAACCCATACAGCCGAACGACTACGCCTCAACTTCCAGCAAACCGAGCATGCCGCCTGGCTCTGCATGGTCGGCAACCTGAAAAAATGGAAGGAAGGCATGCTGAGACGTGAGATGACCGTGAAAGGCAAGTCACTCACCCTGACCGCCGAACGGGGTGAATGCCACGGAACCAGCCATTGGATAAACTTCCGCTGGAATAATCCGGAAGTGACTTTTGCCGACATTCTCGAGGTCTTCGGTGAATTGCCCATCCCCCCTACTTGAACCGGGAGACCCAGGAAAGTGACAAGGAGACTTACCAGACTGTCTACTCCAAAATCAAAGGTTCGGTGGCTGCCCCTACAGCGGGACTGCATTTCACCCCACGCGTATTGGACGCATTGCGCAATAAAGGAGTAGAATTGGAAGAGCTGACACTCCATGTGGGAGCCGGAACCTTCAAACCGGTGAAAAGTGAAGAAATAGAAGGGCACGAAATGCATACGGAATACATCTCTGTCTCGCGCAACACATTGGAAAAACTCATAGTACACGGCGGCAAGGCAGTGGCCGTAGGAACAACTTCAGTGCGCACATTGGAAAGCCTTTATCACATCGGAGTCACTTTACTGAATAATCCAGAAGCCACAGAGGAAGACTTGCACGTCCACCAATGGCAACCTTATGAAATGTCTGCCAAGCCACCGCCACCTCTGCAGTAGAAGCCCTGCAAGCCATTGCTGCCTACCTGGACAGACATAGCATGGAGGCTCTGCATACCAGCACTCAAATCATTATCGCTCCGGGATATGAATACAAAATCGTGAAGGCTATGGTGACTAATTTCCACCAACCGCAAAGTACCTTGCTGCTGCTCGTATCAGCTTTCGTACACGGTGATTGGCCGAAGATTTACAACTATGCACTGGCACATGATTTCCGCTTCCTGAGCTATGGAGATTCATCATTATTAATACCCTAAGCACAATGAACCACGATAACAATCAAGAGATGTTCCCCCTTGTCGACGAACAAGGCAACATCACAGGTGCCGCCACCCGTGGCGAATGCCATAACGGTAGCAAACTGCTTCATCCGGTAATCCATCTTCATGTATTCAATTCCAAAGGTGAGTTGTATCTACAGAAACGTCCCGAATGGAAAGACATACAACCGGGGAAGTGGGACACCTCCGTAGGCGGACACGTCGATTTAGGTGAAAGTGTAGAGATGGCGCTAAAACGCGAAGTACGCGAAGAGCTCGGCATTACCGACTTTATTCCCGAAACCGTCATGCATTACGTCTTCGAGTCTGCCCGCGAAAAGGAACTGGTCTTCGTACACAAAACTGTCTACGACGGTGAAATACATCCCAGTGACGAGCTGGACGGAGGACGTTTTTGGAGCCCCGATGAAATCAAGGCAAATATCGGCAAAGGTGTATTCACCCCGAATTTTGAAGGAGAGATAGGAAAGGTCATCAACTTGTAGTGGAAGCTGCTTTCTATCAGTTCGCAAAATATTCCTTCATCTTTCTCCTGACCCGTGGAGCAAGTAACAGCAGTGACGTCATCGTAGGCAATGCCATCAAGGCAAAAGCCAAATCCATGATGGCAACCACTGCTCCCAACGGAATCATGGCAGCCACAACAATCATCACCAAATAGAAGTAGTTATAATACTTGGCATTCTCCGCACCAAACAAGAAGTTGGTGCACTTCAGTCCATAATACGAATAAGAGAACATGGTAGAAAAGGCAAAGAAAAAGACCATCACCATCAACAGATAATGCCCATAGCCGGGAAGGAGCTGCTCAAAAGAATTCAAAGCAATATAAAGGCCTTTTATGCCTCCTTCCGACGCATAGTTTCCAGCTATAAGAATAGGGAAGGCCGTCAATGTACAAACAAGCCCCGAGTCGATGGCCGGTCCAATCATGCTACCAGCCCTCACGAATGGGATTGTCATTACGGGAGGCGCCATGCATCATAGAGGCCGTACCTACACCTGCTTCATTGACGTAGGCAGCACGGCGGGCACCAGTCAGTGCAGTTCCCAAAATTCCACCGATACCGGCTTCCAGGCTGAAGGCAGACTGGAAAATGGAAGCCAACACTCCCGGCAACTTATCAAAATTCAAACAAAGAATAACGAAGACAAGCAGCATATAGCAAGTAACCATCACCGGCACTATTTTAGCCGAGATAACCGAAATGCGCCGGATGCCACCGATAATGACCGCCCCTACCACCAGGCTAATGACAATACCCATCACAAAACGCAGACCGAGTGTATTCTCTATTCCTGCCGGAGTAGTAAATACCGTAGTGACAGACTCGACCAACTGATTGGCTTGCATTACACACAACGTACCTATCAACCCACCACCGCAAAGAAATAAGCAAACGGTTTCCAGCGTTCGCCCAACCCATGAAGAATGATATACATCGTCCCCCCTTGCGGTTCTCCGGCAGAATCGTGTCCTTTGTACATAATGGCAAGAGCCCCTTCAAAGAATTTGGTGGACATACCCACAACGGCACTTACCCACATCCAGAAAATGGCTCCGGGACCTCCTACTGTAATAGCGATAGCCACCCCCGCAATATTCCCCATACCCACTGTTGACGCTATGGCGCTCATCAAGGCCTGGAAAGACTGATTTGTCCTTCGCCCGCCACTTCCGATTTATAGCGCAAGGCCTTTATCGAATATCCGATGCGGCAGAGGGACACAGCTCCGGAATAAAAGAACAAGAAAAGTCCTCCCCCTATCAGAAGGATAAATAAGGGATACCCGCAGACAAAGTCACTGACAGTGGTTATTGCTGAGCCTATAGAATCTAAAATACCATTCATAGTAGTAGTTTGATGGAGGAGTTCATGGGAAGGTTTAAAAAAAGTCCCACTTCTCTTTCACGGGAAAGTGGGACATTCATTATAACATTTCGTTCGGCCTTATTTAGCCAGGTCTTCAATCACCTTCATAATCTGCTGGCCGATTTCCTCGGCAGCCTCCGGTGTGGCAGCCTCACTATAGACACGGATAATCGGTTCCGTATTGCTCTTACGCAGATGAACCCATTTGTCGGGGAAGTCAATCTTCACACCGTCTATATCATTGATTTCTTCATTCTTATACAGCTCCTTCACCTTGGCAAGAATAGCATCTACATCTGTTTCAGGAGTCAAGTCTACACGATTCTTTGCATGAAGTATGCAGGATAGGATGCACGGAGTTCGCTCACCTTCTTACCTTCGTGTGCCAGATGGCTCAAGAACAAGGCAATACCTACCAAGGCATCACGTCCATAGTGGCTGGCCGGATAAATTACCCCACCGTTTCCTTCGCCACCGATAACGGCACCTACTTCCTTCATTTTGGTAGTTACATTCACTTCACCTACGGCAGAAGCGTAATATTCTTGCCCATACTTGCGAGTTACATCGCGCAAGGCACGGGTCGAACTCAAATTGGATACCGTATTGCCCGGAGTATGTTTCAATACGTAGTCGGCAACAGTAACCAGTGTATATTCTTCACCGTACATCTTGCCGTCTTCGCAAATCATTGCCAGGCGGTCTACATCAGGGTCTACAACAAATGCAACATCTGCCTTCCCCCCTTTCATCAGGTTCATGATGTCACCCAAGTTCTTTTCCAAAGGCTCGGGATTATGCTGGAAGTTACCGGTCGGTTCGCAATAGAGCTTCTCTACGTGCTGAACGCCAAGTTGTTCAAGTAGTTGCGGCAGAATAATACCACCTACAGAGTTTACACAATCGATGCTACACGGAAGTTTGCCTTTCGGATAGCTGCCACATCTACGAGGTCAAGTGCCAATACGCTGTCGATGTGTTTCTGGTTGTAGCTTAAATCCTGACGGTACGAGCCAAGTTGGTCCACTTCGGCATAGTCGAATTCTTCGGCGGCGGCAATGCGGAGTACTTCCTGGCCTTCGGCAGCGTTCAGAAATTCACCCTTTTCATTCAGCAGTTTCAACGCATTCCACTGCTTGGGATTATGTGAGGCAGTCAGAATAATACCTCCACTGGCACCTTCCATGGTTACAGCCAGCTCGGTAGTCGGAGTAGAAGCCAAATCAATATCCACTACATCCCAGCCCATACCCATCAAGGTACCGACTACTACGTTCTTGACCATCTCGCCAGAGATGCGGGCATCACGCCCTACCACGATTTTGTTACTTTTTACAGTACACGTCTTACGAATCAGGGTAGCATAAGCTGAAGTGAACTTCACAATGTCGAGCGGATTCAATCCCTCGCCAGCACTACCGCCAATTGTTCCGCGGATTCCAGAAATAGATTTGATTAGAGTCATAGGTTAATGATTTAAAATTTATCGGTTAGTTCCAAATTTGAGTTTATGTAAATCGTAATAATAAGGATGAACGTCCCGCATAGCATCCGACTGTCCCATCTTGGAAGGAACAATCAGCTTCACATGTGCTCCGTTACGAATATAATTCAACGCAACCAGCCAGCCAGCAGGTACAGACGAACCATGATATATAAGCATATAGCCTTGAGTGAAAAGTCCGGCAATAGACGAAGAAGTAACAGAATATCTAAACTCATCCACAACAGTCGGACTATTCATATTGGTTATATACGATTTCACCCCTCCAACAGCTATCAACCCTTGTTCTTCAAAGCGCACCAAAATCAAATCATTCGGTTTAACTGTATCTGCAGGATTCGTCGAACCTTTATCCACAATCTGCATATACACCCCGCTTGCCAGCTGCACATACTCATTCCTGCTTACATCCGTTGTCGAATCTTGCGCATAGAATTCACTTTGAGAAATAACGACAATGCTACTATCTTTGATAAATGCTTTGATGGCATCTTTTTCTTCCTCAAGCATTTCGGCATAAGTTTTAGAATTATCGCATGCCTGGAAGGCTAAACAAACTGCAAGTAAGGCAAAAAAGAATAAAGTAAGTTTCTTCATTTCTGTTATTTAGTAATTTCGTACAAAAGTATCTGATTTCCTTGAAAGTTGAAAGCTGCGGATAGAAAGTTCGTAACTTTTAACCTTTACAACTGAACTTTTTTTATCCTTTGGCATTCAGCAGCGGTTTGTATTTCTCCAAAGCCTGCTCAAAGACCTTGCGGGCCTCATCCATCGTTCCATAAAATTCACCGCCGGAAGCATTCAAATGACCGCCGCCGCCAAAGAACTCGGCAGCCAGCTGATTGCAGGGGAATGTACCGACCGAACGTAAAGAAATCTTTATCATCGGCTTCTCCGTATCTTCACGCAGGAAGCAAGAGAAAATCACCCCTTTGATGCTTAAAGGAATGTTCACAAACCCCTCACTATCTCCACGCACATAGTCGAACTGGCTTTGTTCGGCTTTAGTCAGAGAAATTAAGGCTGCATGATAGTCCGGATAGACCTTCATTTGTGACAAGACATATCCCATTAGGCGCAAACGGCTTTCTGAATAAGTATTGAACACCTTGCGGTAAATCTCGTCCTTGTCAATACCTTTCGACAACAGTTCGCTGATGATGAAATAGATTTCCCGGTTATTGGAATTATAGGTGAACCCGCCGGTATCCGTCATCATACCCGTATAGATGCACTCCGCTCCTTCCCTTGAAATGTCACTGAAATAGCCCATACGGCAAATCAGGCGGAAAACCAGTTCCGAAGTGGAAGATATCTCCGGATGGGAAATGATAATCTTGCAGAAATCCTCCGGATGGAGATGATGGTCTATCAGTATTTTTCTTGCCGGGGATGCAAGAACAGCGTCACCCATGGCATCTATACGATGGATAGCATTAAAGTCCAGACAACAAATGACATCCGCCTCGGCAATCAGCTTGTCAGCGAACTCCTTGTAGCGGTCGTACAGAAGGACGTCCTTGCTCCCGGGCATCCATTTCAAGAAGTCGGGAAAGGCGTTCGGCACAATAACATTCGCCGTCTTTCCCTGCGAGCTGAAGAAGTGCCACAAGCCCAGAGAAGAGCCGATGGCGTCCCCGTCGGGACCCACATGCGAAACGATTACTATCTTGTCTGCACGGTCAAACCATTTGGTGAAATGGTCTATCTTGGATTGTTCTATTACTTTGGTCAACATATTTTTATTTACTATTTGACGATTGACTATTTACTATTTGGCGTTTATAACAAATTGAAGGGGCAAAAGTACGAAAAGTTTGTGATTTATAACAATATGCGGTAAGAACCTTTTTGAGAAAGAAGAAGATAGGGAATACCTAAGCGAACGCAATCATTGGCAATCTTATTCTGATAATAGTCTGAAAGAGAAGCGTCAAGCACCACCATGCCCATGGAAAAGAGCGAAGTAAGTTCCTCTATCCCACCTTGATACCCCTTGGAGACATACAGATAATCAACTGAAAGGGGATGGGAAGAGCTCTTGTTTCTCCAACGGTTGTCGGAAAGAAGACAGATGCGCTTACCGGCGTAAGAGACAATCTGGTTGCGCATGGATAAGCCGGAAGTGGTATAATCTCCGGCAACCAGTCGGGGAGTCTCCAGACGCAGGCGGTTCCAATGCGGAGAAAGGGCACGGCACAAACACGGCATATCCGGCAAGCTATCGGCACATGCCAACCAAGAATGACGGTTGTCTGCCATACAATGGACAACGGGACAGCCTCTCACGCTATAAAAAGCAATCCCCTGCCGGGAAGCATTGGACATGATGGAAAGGGAATGCCAGGAAACCACTGCCAACAATGCCAGCAACGCAAAGCAGACTCTACGTACCGTAAGGCGTAGAAAGCCATAATATGCCATCCCCAAGAACAGATAGACGAGCAGAACACCCCATATATCCAACCAAATATCATCGACAGCAGCGCCGGGAAGACGCTCTATCCAGCGGAGCACTTCATTCTGGACATGTACCAATGCCTCTACTACCCTTGCAAACAGATGTTGTACAAAAGGCAGCGGCGTAAGCATCAACAGAAAGACAGCAGAATACAGAACGAGCGACACCATGGGAATTACCCAAAGATTAGTCAACAGAAAATGAGTGGAAAAACGGGAGAAATAGAAAATGACCAAAGGGGCCGTACCCAGCTGAGCCGCCACAGACACTGTCATAAGTCCCCACAAATATCGCAGGAAACGATTGTCAACCTTCCAAAGGGCATATAACTTAGGCTGTACAAGTACAATAGCTGCAACCGCCGAGAATGACAACTGAAAACCGACATCAAACAACCAGACCGGCTTGCACAGCAGCATCAGGAAAGCAGTTGCCGCCAGCGTATTCAGAGTCAGCGGCTTTTCCGGCTGCAAACCGGCAAACGCCAACAAAGAGAACATGATGACCGACCGCACCACCGAGGAAGACAATCCCGTGAAAAAAGCAAAACTCACCAAGAAAAGGACCAGAAGCAAAAGCAACAAAGGTTTCAACCGCCGCCATCGCCTCCACAAAGGACGAAGCACAAACAAGAGCAAAGCATACAGAAACCCTATATGCAATCCCGAAAGTGCCAGTACATGGCTGGCTCCCGAGACGGAGTAGGTCTCCACAATATCATCACTCAGTTCCTCTTTATCCCCCACTGTCAACGCAGCAAGTACCGCCAATTCATCAGTTTCAAAACCCAAACTCCGGTATAAGCCAATCACTTTCTCCCTATAATCCAGTGCCACCTGGCTGACAGTGCGGGAGGCATCATGCCCCGTCTTCCGCCAATGTCCGTCAGCCACGTAGCCGTGCCGCTATAACCTTTCCGCCTCAGGTAGCGAGCATAGTCAAACTCGTCGGGATTACCATTGTTCGCCGGAGGAGCAAGCCGGGTAGATACCAGCAACTCATCACCACGGCACAAAGTGACCGTAGCAGAATCTTTCGGGAAATAAGCCAGAAAAAGATGATTCCGGGGACAACCCGTAACTGTATCCTGCTCCACCTCTCCCAGCAGGGCAACCCTGCACAATATGCTGCGCTCCCTCTCTTCTGGATGCTCACGGATACAAACCCTATAAACAGCAGGTTTGCCCGAAAAGGGAAATACCGTCTTTCCCTGCTGCCAACTCATCAAGCAGAACCCCGTACCACCCCAAGAAAAGGTATACCGCCGCTCCATACACCCATCCGGTATGCTTGTATCTACCTATAATAAAAAGAAAAAGCAGAAAACCTGCCACATACTCCCATGCAGAAAGCACATGTGGAAACGCATCTCCACACAAAATACCAACTACCAACGGCATCAACAGTCGAAGGAAAGGATGCCGTTGCCAGCTGTCGATTATCAATCCAGAAGACGGATTACAGATTCCTTAATGCACGGATGGCCTCTTTCGGGTCGGGAGCCGAGAAAACGGCATTGCCTGCCACCAGTACATCTGCTCCAGCCTCTACCAGACGCGAACCGGTTTCCAAGTTTACGCCACCGTCCACTTCTATCAAGGCCTGCGAACCGGTAACCGTAATCAATTCACGCAATTCGCGCACTTTATCAAGAGAATGCTCTATGAACTTTTGTCCGCCGAAGCCGGGATTTACGCTCATTATCAGCACCATGTATACATCATTAATAATATCCTTCAACAAGGACACGGGAGTTGCCGGATTAATCGTTACTGCCGGCTGCATCCCTGCTTCGCGAATTTGCTGCACCACGCGGTGCAGATGCGGACAAGCCTCGTAATGCACATTCATGACATGTGCTCCCAGAGCCTTCACCTCCGGAATAAACTTCTCCGGCTGTACAATCATCAGATGCACATCCAAAGGCTTCTGCGACAGTTTGCCACATACTTCAGTACCGGGAATCCGAAAGAAATATTAGGGACAAACACACCGTCCATGATGTCGATATGTACCCACTCCGCCTCACTTTCGTTAATCATTTCAATGTCTCGTGCCAGATAACCAAAATCGGCAGAGAGAATAGAAGGGGATATGATTGGTTTCATAATGTTATGTTCTAAAGTTTACGAACTTTGTTATGTACAAATATACTAAAAAGATTTAATTCAGCCTAACATTGGAAGTCAAAACTCTCACTGCAAACTTACTGCATACCTTTTGCAGCGTCACTGCAAACGTGTTGCAGTGCTACTGCAAAGCAGTTGCAGTCACACTGCATATTAGTTGCAGCAACACTGCAAAGTGGTTTGCAGTGACGCTGCAAAACGAGTGCAGTAGTTTTGCAGTAGGAAGTCACTGAATGACAATCAGTTATTTCATCACGTATCCTTCCGTCAACCGGAAGCCGCGCAACAGTTCATCCGTTTTCAGTCTCTTCTTGCCCGGAAGCTGGAGGGAGCAGATGCCGACAAAGCCATCTTCGGCAGCAACGCGGATATAGGTCTTCCCGTCTGTCTGCAAGGTTCCGGGAGTCAGTTGATGGGATTCCCCTATTTTCTCCGTCTCGAAGATTTTTACCACAACAGATTCTCCACCGGGTTGGACCAGCTCCGTCCAAGCGGCAGGATAGGGAGAAAGACCGCGTATAAAATCGTAAATACGCTTCACCGGGCGGTTCCAGTCAATACGACAAGTATCTTTGAAGATTTTCGGTGCCGGACGCAGTTCACCCACGACGGCCATTTCTTCTTGAGGAATACTTTTCACTGTACCGGCAAGAATGGCATCTACGGTTTCTACCACCAGGCGACCGCCCAACAGCATCAGTTTGTCGTGGACGATACCCACGTTGTCCGTATCGGCAATGGGTACCCGTACCTGCTGGATAACCTCACCGGTGTCAATCTCATGTTTCAGGAAGAAGTGGTGATGCCCGTTTCCGTATCACCATTAATCACCGCCCAGTTGATGGGGGCTGCGCCGCGATACTGCGGAAGCAGGGAAGCATGCAGGTTGAAGGTGCCCAATCGCGGCATGTTCCATACCACCTCCGGCAACATGCGGAAAGCAACGACTATCTGCAAATCGGCCTTCCATGCACGCAACGCCTCCACAAAAGCCTCATCCTTCAGCTTCTCCGGCTGAAGAAGCGGAAGATTATGTTCCAGTGCATACTGCTTCACCGGAGAAAACTGGAGTTTATGTCCCCGTCCGGCAGGCTTGTCGGGCATCGTAATGACACCCACCACATTGTAGCCTCCTTCTACCAGGCAACGAAGAGCCTCCACCGCAAAGTCGGGAGTACCCATATATACAATCCTCAAATTCTTCTTTTCCACCATTTCATTTACAGTTTACCATTTACAATGTACCATTTGCGAGGCAGCTCATTTGCCCATTTACAATTTACCATTTACAATGTACGAAGCATCTTCTTTGCGATTTACAATGCCCCATCACCCCGAACGGCAAATAGTAACTTGTAAATAGTAAAATAGTAAATACCAAAAAGTCCTCAGTCTTCCGAAAAATGTACCAATACTTCACGGTACGAGTTGAATATCTTCGACTTGGACACGAAGCCCAAGTATTTGTTTTCCGCATCCACCACCGGCAGATTCCACGCCTTCGTATCATCAAAGGTACGCATCACCCGCTCCATACTGTCCGTATCATACAGACGTGCCGGAGCCGAAGTCATCAGTTTTCCCACCGTAAAGCGATGATATAACTCCTGGCGGAACATAATGTTCCGGATATCGTCCAACAAGACAATGCCAATCAGCACCCCTTCCTTATCCGTCACGGGAAAGACATTGCGATGCGAGGCAGAAATGGCCTTTACCAGTTCGCCCAAATCCATTTCGGGATGCACGGTCACAAAATCCTTTTCCACCACATTCTCCATCTTCATCAGGGTAAGGATGGCCTTGTCCTTATGGTGCGTCAACAGTTCTCCTTTCTTGGCCAAACGCATGGAATAGATACTATGAGGCTCGAACATGATGATGGTAAGATAAGAACTGACGGAAACAATCATCAGTGGCAGAAACAGGTCGTATCCTCCGTAAGCTCGGCTATGAGGAACACGCCGGTCAGCGGAGCGTGCATGACCCCACTCATGACCCCGCCATTCCCATCAAGCAAAGTTCTTCTCGGGCAGATAAGCCGTCATCTCTATTTCATTGCTGAAATGTGAAAAGACAAAACCGGCAATACAACCCAGATACAACGAAGGTGCGAAGATACCGCCGCAACCGCCCCCGCCATTCGTGGCACTCGAGGCAAAGACCTTGAACAGAATAATCAGTATGAGGTATATCAGCAACAGATTGCCGTGCCCGTAGAAGAAGGAATTATTCATCACCGTGTCCCATTCGGCATTGCTCATCCCATTCAGCAACAATTCTATCGTATCGTAACCTTCGCCATACAACGGTGGGAAAAGGAATATCAGGATACTCAGCATGGCACCGCCCATTATCAGTTTCTTATAGGGAGTTCTCAACCTTCCGAACACGCCTTCCACAGAGTTCATGGCCCGGGTAAAATAAAGGGAAACCAATCCGCAGAAGATACCCAGCATAATGACATACGGAATACGCTCCAGTTCGAAAGCTTGGTCCAGATGGAATTTGAACATGGCATCCGTACCCGTCACGATATAGGAAACAGTTGCAGCCGTCACCGCAGATATCAGCAACGGCAACAAGGAGGACATTGTCAAATCTATCATCAGTACCTCCAGCGTAAATACCAGACCGGCAATCGGCGCCTTGAAAATGCCTGCAACCGCACCGGCAGCACCACATCCCACCAATAGCATCAGCGTACGATGCTCCATCTTGAAGATGTTCCCAGATTGGAACCGATAGCCGAACCCGTCAGCACAATAGGCGCCTCTGCCCCGACCGAACCACCGAAACCGATGGTAATGGAACTGGCTATGATGGACGACCAAGTGTTATGCCGTTTGATGCGTCCCTGCCGCCGCGAGATGGCGTATAGGATTTTGGTAACACCATGACTGATGTCGTCCTTCACCACGTAGCGGACAAACAATCCGGTCAGGAAGATACCCACTACCGGATAGACCAGATAAAGGTAGTTGGCTTCCGTCGCATTGAAATTATCCGTCAGGAAGTTCTGTATCCAGTGTATGATGACTTTCAGTATCAGTGCGGCGAATGCCGTAAAGATACCTACAAGAAAACTGAGAATCAGTATGAACTGCTTTTCCTTGATATTCTTTTCGCGCCATATGATGAAGCGCTGCAACAAACTCCTCTTGTCCTCTGCCATTTTTCCTTTTATTCGCGAATAATCTTAATGACTCCGCCCTTGCCCAACTTGATGATACTGGACGGTTTCGGGCGTCCCGTTTCCTCCTGGCGGTATCCTACTATATAATCCACCGCAGACTTGATGTCTTCACTTATTTCACTGAAGTTACCGGGAGACGGTTGCCCGCTGACATTGGCAGAAGTAGAGACTATCGCCTTACGGAACTGCTGGCAAAGCCGTTTTGAAAATGCCTCACTGGTGACACGGATACCTACACTACCATCTTCGGCAAGCAAGTTAGGAGCCAGATTACGCGCTCCGGAATAAATTATGGTAAGGGGCTTGTCAGCCAATTCTATCAAATCCCAGGCAACCTCCGGAACATCCTGCACATAGAAATCCACCTTTACCGGAGAATCTACCAATACCAGCATCGCCTTACTGTCAGAGCGTTGCTTGATTTCATATACACGGCGCACCGCTTCTTCATTGGTAGCGTCACAACCTATACCCCAAATCGTATCTGTCGGATACAGAATTACCCCGCCCTCGCTCATTACCTGGCAGGCTTTTTTGATGTCTTCTATCATTCTTGATATATAAGTTCACGGATTAACACGCAAAAATAGTATTTTTGCAGCGATTATAAACAAAGTTTAAGAGAAAACAATGGAAGAAATTCAATTTAACCACACCCTGCCCATACAACTACGCTTCAATGACGTCGACAAATTCGGCCATGTAACAACACTGTTTACTTCTCTTTTTATGATTTAGGAAAAACGGAATATTTCGCTTCCGTATGCCCGGATGTAGATTGGGAAAAGGATGGTATCGTTGTCGTCCATATTGAAGCAAACTTCCTCGCACAGATTTATGGTTCGGACCATATCGCCGTGCAAACTGCCGTCACTGAGATAGGAACCAAAAGCTTCCACCTCGCCCAACGGGTCATTGATACGGAAACCCAAGAAGTAAAATGCGTATGTACCTCCGTCATGGTAGCCTTCGACCTCGCCAAACACGAGTCCAAGCCACTGGAAGAAAAATGGATTGAAGCAATCTGCAAATATGAG
>ENA-OQCK01000082-OQCK01000082.1-human-gut-metagenome-genome-assembly--contig:-NODE-82-length-52482-cov-8.588100_pt1 | contig 52482 bp, 52 predicted proteins | sample MGYA00242498_ERZ504578 | MGnify/ENA primary metagenome ERZ504578 (study PRJEB26092, sample SAMD00036229) | human gut metagenome | host: Homo sapiens | study: EMG produced TPA metagenomics assembly of...
CGTTCATGGAGGATGTATTGTCCGAGGTGATCGAGTTGTTCCCTTCCGAATATATCCATATCGGGGGAGACGAGGCCGGGAAGGGAGCTTGGAAGACCTGCCGAAATGTCAAGCTTGATGCGCCGGAACGGGAGTGAAGGACGTGGATGAGTTGCAGAGCTATATGATTCATCGTGCCGAGGAATTCCTGATTTCCAAAGGCCGCAAATTGATCGGTTGGGATGAGATTCTGGAAGGGGGCTTGGCTCCGGAGGCTACCGTCATGTCTTGGCGGGGCGAGGAAGGGGGAATCAAGTCCGCCCGCATGGGACACGACGTGGTCATGACACCGGGTGGTTATATGTATTTCGATTTCTATCAAGCCGATCCGAAGACACAGCCGTATGCCATCGGCGGTTATACGCCGATCAAGCGGGCGTACAGTTATAATCCAGTGCCTGTGGATTCGTTGACTGCCGAGGAAAGTAAGCATATCCTAGGGGTACAGGCGAATACATGGACGGAGTATATCAAGGATGAGAAGCATCTGGAGTATATGATGTTCCTCGTGCCTTAGCGGTTGCCGAGATCGGATGGACTCCGCAAGAGGAGCGTAGTTGGGAGGATTTTAAGCCTCGTATGAACGCGAATATCCCGGTTCTGCAACGGATGGGTATCAATACGTTCACGCTCTCGGACGAGATCGAGACCACGATGGAGGTAGATACCTTGCGGCGAGAGATCAAGGTCATGTTGGATGCGGAGAAATATCCGGCGGAGATACGTTACACGACAGACGGCTCTATTCCCGCCGCCTCTTCCCGGGTCTATAACGGTCCGATCGTGGTGAAAGACTCCGCTGATATCAAGGCCGCTATCTTCCGTGACGGGCAGCTTCAAGGAACGCCTACCGAGAAGAAGGTGGATTATCACCGGGGTATCAATAAGCCTATACATTATAATAGTAAGCTGTATAGCGGTTATATGGCGGGTGGCATGAACGCCTTGCTGGACGGCTACAGGGGAGGCTTGACTTATCTGGACGGTCGTTGGCAGGGTTATTTGAATGACTTGGATTGCGTGGTGGACATGGGCGAGGTGACGGATATCCATAAGGTATCGTCCCGCTTTATGCAATTGATCGGCCCGGGCGTGTACCAACCGGGAGAGGTGGAGTTGCTGACATCGGAAGACGGGGAGAGCTATATCTCGCAGGGAGTTATCCCTACTACGATATCCAATACGGATAAAGACCTGTCTTTTCAGGAATATACGTTTAACGGCGATTGGAAAGCCCGTTATATCCGTATCAAGGCAAAAGAGGCAAATAAGGGTTTCATCTTCACGGATGAGATCGTGATCTGGTAAGTATGAATCAATTAATTATCAACTAAAATACATTTATCAAATGAAGAAACAGCTAATGACCTTCCTGTTGTGTGGCAGTCTGTTCGCTACGGCGCAGCAACCGGTAGATTATGTGAACCCCTTCATCGGTACGAGCAATTACGGTACGACGAATCCCGGCGCGGTTTGTCCGCAGGGTATGATGAGCGTGGTTCCTTTCAACGTCATGGGGTCGGAGAAGAACCGTTTTGACAAGGATAGTCAATGGTGGTCTACTCCTTACTCGGCAGACAACAAATTCTTTACGGGATTCGCCCACGGCAGCTTGAGCGGCGTGGGATGCCCGGAGCTGGGAGGTTTGCTATTGATGCCGACGACGGGCGAGTTGAACGTGGACTATAAGGCTTACGGCAGTGAGTACAAGGACGAGGTGGCTCACCCCGGTTATTATAGCAATACCTTGACCAAGTATAATATCAAGGCGGAGGCTACTGCAGCATGCGTACGGGCTTGAGCCGTTTTACCTTCCCGAAAGGAGAGCCATATCCTCTTGAACCTAGGCGAGGGCTTGACGAACGAGACCGGCGCTACGGTACGTATCGTGAATGATACGGAGATCGAGGGGAGTAAGCTTTTAGGTACGTTCTGCTATAATCCACAGGCCGTATTCCCGGTTTACTTCGTGATGAAGGTAAACAAGGCCCCGAAGAAGATGGGTTATTGGAAGAAACAACGTGAGATGAAGGGAGTAGAGGCCGAATGGGATATCTATCCGGCAAGTATAAGTTATATACCAGTTATACCCGTGAGATGAGCGGAGACGATGTCGGCGTATGGTTCGATTACGATACGGACGAGGGCGAGGCTATCGAGGTGAAGATGGGTATCTCGTACGTGAGCATCGAGAACGCCCGCCTGAACATGAATACGGAGCAGCCCGGCTTCGATTTCGACAAGGTCCGTACGGCGGCTAGCACGATGTGGAACAAGGATCTTTCCAAGGTACAAGTGGAAGGAGGTACGAAAGACGAGAAAACAATCTTCTATACCGGTATGTATCATTTGCTGATCCATCCGAATATCCTGCAAGACGTGAACGGCGAGTACCCGATGATGGAGAGCCTGAAAGTAGGCCATACCACCGGAAACCGTTATACGGTCTTCTCCCTGTGGGATACGTACCGCAACGTAAGTACCCTGATGACCTTGCTCTATCCGGAGCGCCAATTGGATATTATCCGTACGATGCTGGATATGTACCGGGAAAACGGTTGGTTACCGAAATGGGAGCTTTACGGACGTGAGACCTTTACGATGGAGGGCGATCCCTCGATCCCGTATATCGTAGACGCATGGATGCGCGGCTTGCGTGACTTTGATGAGCAAACCGCTTATGAGGCGATGCGTAAAGGCGCTACTACCCCGGGAGAGTTCAACCTGCTTCGTCCGGACGCGAACGATTATTTCAGCAAGGGCTATGTTCCTTTGCGTGAGCAATACGATAACTCCGTATCTCATGCGCTGGAATATTATATCGCCGACTGGAACTTGGCTAATTTCGCTCAAGCCTTGGGTAAGAAAGAGGATGCCAAGTTATTCCGTGACCGTTCTTTAGGTTACAAACATTATTATAGCAAGGAGTTCGGAACGCTGCGTCCTATCTTGCCGGACGGCACTTTCTACTCTCCGTTCAATCCGAAACAAGGCGAGAACTTCGAGCCTAGTCCCGGTTTCCATGAAGGCAACGCATGGAATTATACGTTTTATGTTCCTCACGATATCAAGGGACTGGCCAAATTGATGGGAGGCGATAAGAAATTTGTCGATCATTTGCAGAAGGTATTCGATGACGGCAATTATGATCCCGCCAACGAGCCGGATATCGCTTATCCTTATTTGTTTAGCTATTTCAAGGGAGAGGCTTGGCGTACTCAGAAGTTGGTCGTCAGTTGTTGAAGGATTGCTATCATAACGCCCCGAACGGTGTCCCGGGTAACGAGGATACAGGCACGATGTCCACTTGGGCTATTTTCTCCATGATGGGGTTCTATCCGGCTTGTCCGGGCGACGTGAACTATGTATTGACTTCCCCGACTTTCGATAAGGTTACGATCCAGCTCGACAAGAAATTCTATCCTAAAGGCGAATTGGTAATCGAGTCAAAGCATAGTAATCCGGAAGCGATCTACATCAAGGACGTTTTCGCCGGCGATAAAAAGCTAAAGGGCTGCACCATCTCGCAAGAGGAATTGGTGAATGCCGGAACCTTGCGTTATATCCTCGAGGATACGCATAAGTAAGCCAAGATAAAGATATACCGAATTTGATATTTACCGGACGCAGATGACACCGACAAGCACGGGTGATCTGCGTCCGGTTTATTTTTGATATCCTAAAACCATTTGATCTTCCTGAATATGAAAAAGGCCGTAGCGGATAGCAAGATCGAGAGCAAGATGATAACCACGAAACCATGCGGCATATCCTCCATGTAGATCGGGACGTTCATCCCGTAGAAGCTAGCGATTAATGTCGGAACCATTAAGATAATGGAAAGTGATGTCATACGTTTCATGATCGTGTTCACGTTGTTAGAGATGATAGAGGCGAAAGCGTCCATCGTACCCGTAAGAATATCGCTATAGATATTTACCGTGTTATGGGCCTGTTTCAACTCGATCTCCACGTCCTCTACCAAATCCTTGTCGATATATTCCGGCTCTTGGAAAATATTCTGGAGCTTGGCCAGCATCACCTCATTCCCACGGATGGAGGTGTTGAAGAATACCATGCTCTTCTCCAGCTTCATCAACGCTAGCAGATCCTCGTTGCGGATGCTTTTCTCCAACGCCTTTTCCGCCTCGGTGACGGCGTAATTGATTTGTTTCAGGTATTTAAGGAACCATACGGCCGATGAGTGGATCAGCCGGAGGATCAACTCATACTTGTTTTTAATCTGGAGTTCCTTCCGTTGGGTATAACGGATGAAATCGGGGATCAAGTCCGTCTTATGGTAACATACGCTTACGATGATCTCATTGTTCGTGATGATACCGATCGGCACCGTATTGAACGGGATGTCATGATCTTGGTTCTGCAACGGGATACGTAAGATGGTAAGCAACCAATTCCCCTCGTACTCGATACGGGGACGTTCGTCCGTATCGGCTATATCGCTCAAGAATGATTCGGGTACGTTAAATCGATCCATCAAGAATTGAAGATCTTCGGGAGTCGGGCACTCTACGTTTACCCAACTGTTAGGAAGCCATTGGTTCTTCTCCACATAACCGGCCTCACAATAAAGAAATTGTCTCATTATTGCCTCCTTTCGTGTTTAATCCGAGCAGAGGATCAATGAAACCCTCCGCCTCGTTAGTTCATACTCTGTTCTGTTTCTAGCGGGATACTGTCGTCCATAATTTGAAAATTACTTTTTACGGGTGCAAAGATAATACTTTTTTACGTAAGTAAAGTTATGTCGCTGTATGCTGACAGCAATATTGTTGCCAGTTTACGTTAGCATAGGCTTACTTCTCTGAGAGTATTGCGATACTTCTGGTAATAGTACTGGAGTACTTTCATGGAAGTACCCGAGTACTGCCTAAGAAGTACTCCAATACTTCTTAGGCAGTACTGGCCATCTATTCAATCCCGCATTTCCCCTCTTCGTTGAAGTAGAAGAAGAGCCCGGTATCTATGCTGACCGGACCATGGATACGGCTTACGGCGGGTTCCCATGCGGGCATCAACCGGAGTACCCGTAAGGCTTCATCGCGGAACTCATCATAGGTTTTCCCCGTATCGCGAGGATACAGTATATTCTCGGGTAGGCTTATGGGATTCTGTAACATTCCTAAGGAATCGATCGTGAAGGAGTAGAAGAGTCGTACCTTCGTGCTCGTACCTTTATAAGATTCGGGATAACGCAGGTTCTGTTCGAAGAAACGGATCATGGCTTCTCTTCCTCCCTTGAACTCGGCCATGGGGCGAGGCTCGTGGAGCCGGCTGGCGAAGCGTGTGTATTCCTCATAATCTTCCGGGTTATCGGATAGGTAGAACGTGGCGGCCAAAGGATAATGGACGATGCCGGCGCCCTGTCCGGTGATGACGGTCTTATGCACCCGGTACAATCCCGGTGGATTTTCCTTGAGCTCAGGAAGCAAGGTGGCCGAGAAATCGTCTCTTGTCTCGTTTGGAAAGATCGGATAGCCGATATCAACAAAAAAGTTGGGTTGCGGGACCCTTTCCATGCCTTCCCGTCGAAATGCTCGATGAAATAACTTTCGCCTCCCATCCCTTCTAGGTCGGTATGGTTGGTGATGGCGATCTCGATCCGTTCGATGTTGGTTGGGTAGACATTCGGGCTTACTCGCATGGAGAAGTGGGTGGTGTCCTCGCAAAGAGATTCCTCGGGTGACCGGTCGTAAGGGCCTCCGCCGATCCGGATGAGGGGCGAGTCGAATACGTACGTCTTAAATGCTTTTACATACGGAGCTTCCACTATGATAAGCTGTAGGAAGACGGAGTCGTCCGTGTTCCAGAGGGAGGCCATGTTTCTGCGGATCTTCCGGAGATGCGGGGGAAGGGTATCGTATTCCTTGCCGAAGAACAATTCTATGCTGTCCCGTATCTGCTTGGCGGTCCATCCTTCCGTGGAAACTGAAGATGCGGCATGGGTATCAGTCGGTAACGGTAGGGTATCTTGCCGTGCTATGGATTGGGAGTCGGCTGAGTAGTCGCTACTGTTTTCCCCTTTCTTTTGTTTGGTATGGCAGCCGTATAATAGGCAACCTCCCATGATAACTAATCCGATAAAATACGCTTTCATGATTCGACAGGTTTTAATTCCTAAATATAAAGAATCTTTTTCAGAAATGGGTAAAAGATATTACCTTTGACTCCCCAAATAGAAAGAATGATGGCAGAAGGAACAAGAAATACAGGAAGAGGAAGGAAAAAGCCTGTGGAGATGCTCCCCGATATGGGGCGTCTTCAGCCACAGGCCCGTGAGTTAGAGGAGGCTGTGTTGGGTGCGTTGATGCTGGAGAAAGACGCGTACTCGATCGTCAGCGAGATCTTGAAGCCGGAGTGTTTCTATGAGAAAGCGCATGAGAAGATTTATGCCGCTATCGTAGACTTGGCGTTGAGCCAGCGTCCCGTGGATATGCTTACCGTAACGGAGCAATTGAAGAAACGGGGAGAATTAGAGGATGTAGGCGGACCGTTCTATATCTCTCAACTTACCAGCAAGGTGGCCAGTAGCGCCCATATCGAGTATCACGCCCGGATCATTGCCCAGAAATATCTGGCGAGGGAGTTGATCTCTTTCACGGCGATGATCCAAGGAAAGGCATTTGATGAGACGCTCGATGTAGAGGACTTGATGCAAGAGGCGGAGGGTAAGTTGTCGAGATCTCTCAACGTAACGTAAAGAAGGATGTCACCCAGATCAATCCGGTCATCAAGGACGCTATGGAGATGTTGCAAAAGGCGGCTCTCCAGAAGGAAGGTCTGAGCGGATTGCGTACGGGCTTCGAGGGCTTGGATAAGATGACTTCCGGTTGGCAGAATTCAGACCTTATCATTATCGCCGCCCGTCCGGCCATGGGTAAGACGGCTTTCGTGCTTTCCATGGCGAAGAATATGGCGGTGAATTTCAATACGCCTGTCGCCCTGTTCTCGCTCGAGATGAGTAACGTACAGTTGGTAAACCGTCTGATCGTGAATGTCTGCGAGATACCGGGCGAGAAGATCAAGAGCGGACGCTTGGAGAGCTACGAGTGGGAACAGTTGGACTTTAAGATCAAGGAGCTTTACGACGCCCCGATCTTCGTGGACGATACCCCGAGCTTGTCCGTCTTCGAGCTGCGAACGAAAGCCCGTCGCTTGGTGCGCGAGCATGGCATTAAATGTATCATTATCGACTACCTTCAGTTGATGAACGCTAGCGGTATGAACTTCGGTAGCCGTGAGCAGGAGGTGAGTACGATCTCCCGCTCGTTGAAGGGATTGGCCAAGGAGTTGAATATCCCGATTATCGCCTTGTCGCAGTTGAACCGTGGTGTGGAAGCCCGTCAAGGCGTGGAAGGTAAGCGTCCGCAGCTAGCCGACTTGCGTGAGTCCGGAGCTATCGAGCAGGATGCCGATATGGTATGTTTCATCCACCGTCCCGAATATTATAAGATTACGGAAGACGAGCGGGGAAATTCCCTGATCGGCCTCGCCGAGATCATTATCGCCAAGCATCGTAACGGTGCCGTGGGGGATGTCCGGCTGCGCTTTAAGAGCGAGTTCGCCAAGTTTATGAACGTAGAGGAAGATATAGCGGTAAGGGAATTCTCCTCGACCATGAACGGTGGAGACCCGATGCCCCCGATCCCATCGGCGGGAGCTGACTTCTTGAGTCAAGGTAGCAGTAACGAGGTTCCGTTCTAATATAGCATGAATGAGCGAAAGAGGCGAAAACGTTTGCGGTAGATTTTTCGCCTCTTCTTTTCTGTTTCGTTGGCGAATCCGATTCGAATCTTCTATCTTTGTGATTGAAAACAAATTACTAAATCAGCCATGACGAGACACTTAGTTCCGGTATCTATATACCTGTCGCTGTTGCTTAGCTGCAACTCACCGAAAGAATACAAATCCTTTGATGAATACCCTTCCTATGAGGGAGACGATCTGGAGTTGTTCTATTCCCCCACGAAATCCGTGTTCACCCTTTGGGCCCCGACGGCGGAAGAAGTCCGCTTGAATCTTTACGCCTCCGGTGAGGGAGGGGAGCCTATCCGCCAGTTGCCGATGAAATCCTCGGATAAGGGTACGTGGCGTATCTCCGTGAGCGAGGATCTGAAAGGTTCCTTCTATACCTTCCAGATCCGTATCGGCGATAAATGGCTGGATGAGACTCCCGGTATCTGGCGAAAGCCGTCGGGGTGAATGGAAACCGTGCGGCCGTGATCGATTGGGCGGCTACCGATCCGGAGGGCTGGGAGGCGGATAAATCTCCCGAGTTGAAAAGCTTCTCCGATATTATCATCTACGAGATGCATCATCGGGATTTCTCGATCGCCGCGAACTCCGGCGTGACGCATAAAGGTAAGTTTCTCGCCTTGGCGGAGAACGGCACGAAAGGTCCGGGCGGCGTGGCTACCGGCGTGGATCATCTGAAGGAGTTGGGTGTTACCCATGTCCATATCCTTCCTTCCTATGACTATGGCTCGGTGGACGAGACCCGCTTGCAAGATAATGTGTACAATTGGGGATATGATCCCAAGAACTATAACGCCCCCGAGGGGAGCTATTCCACCGATCCTTACAATCCCGAGGCTCGTATCCGTGAGTTCAAGGAGATGGTGCGTGGATTGCACCGGAATGGTATCCGTGTGATCATGGACGTGGTTTACAATCATACCTTTGTGGGTGACGGGTCGAATTTCAGCTTGACCGTCCCCGGTTACTTCTACCGTCATAAACCGGACGGAAGCTATTCGGATGCCTCCGGTTGTGGTAATGAGACCGCTTCGGAGAGGGCGATGGTACGCCGTTATATCGTGGAGTCCGTGAAATATTGGGCCGAGGAATACCACGTGGATGGTTTCCGTTTCGACTTGATGGGCATCCACGACATAGAGACCATGAACGAGGTAAAAGCCGAGTTAGCTAAACTAGACCTTCCATCTTCGTATACGGCGAGGGCTGGACCGCCAGCGATTCCCCGCTACCGGAGGACCAGAGGGCGATCAAGGTAAACGCCCCGAAACTGAATGATGTGGCCGTATTTAGCGATGACCTGCGGGATGCTTTAAAAGGAAGCGTATTCGAGACTACACAGGCCGGTTTCGCCTCCGGAAAGCCGGAAGGTAACGAGGAGTCTATTAAGTTCGGTATTGTAGGCGCTATCCGCCATCCGCAAATCGACTATAACCAAATATTATATTGCAAAGCGCCTTATGCGAACAAGCCTACGCAAGTGATCAACTATGTCTCTTGCCACGATGATCTTTGTTTGATGGATAAGTTGAAGCTCTCGGCCCCGAAAGACGCTACCCCGGATGAGTTGATACGATTCGGCAAGTTGGCCCAGACCATCATCTTCACCTCGCAAGGAGTACCCTTCATGCGGGCAGGAGAGGAGTTGCTGCACGATAAGAAAGGCGTACATAACAGCTATCAATCGCCCGATTCAATCAATGAGATCGACTGGTCTTTAAAGGCAAAAAACAAGGATGTTTTCAACTATTACAAGGATTTGATCGCCCTTCGTAAGTCGCACCCGGCTTTCCGTATCGCCACGGCCGAGGGAGTGAGGGAGGCTCTTCAATTCCAAGAAGTGAACCAGCCCGGTGTCGTAGCGTATACCTTAGGGGAGCATGCGAACGGGGATAGTTGGAAGAAGATTATGGTTATCTTTAACGGGAACCGGAAGGCGGTAACGGTTTCTCTGCCGGAAGGAACATGGATTCCGGTTTGTAAAGACGGTCGGATTTATCTGGACGGTAAAGGTTCCGTACAGGGTAAAACTACCGTAAGCGCCTCTTCCGCCTTGATCTTGAAACAAGATTAATACGGAACTAAATCAAAGAAAATCCCCCGGGACATCTCGATGAATACCGAGCGTCCCGGGGGATTTTTTATTAAATCACTTACTTATCTGATTATTTGTAAGCCTCGCCTTTTACAGCTGCGATACCCGGAAGAACCTTACCTTCGATAGCCTCAAGAAGAGCGCCACCACCTGTAGAAACGTAAGATACGCCGTTAGCCAAACCGAATTTGTTAACGCAAGCAACAGAATCGCCACCACCTACTAAAGAGAAAGCGCCGTTCTTCGTAGCCTCAACGATAGCCTCGCCAACCGTGCGAGATCCGTGCGTAAAGTTCTCGAACTCGAATACACCCGTAGGACCGTTCCAAAGGATCGTCTTAGAGTTCTTGATAACGTCAGCGTAGATAGCCTCGGTCTTCGGACCTATCGTCAAGACCTTCCCAACCATCAGGAATCTGATCTACCGGAGCGAAATCAGTCTTAGCGTCGTTGCTGAAATCGTCAGCGATCTTAGCGTCAACAGCCAATACCAAGTTTACGCCTTTTTCTTTCGCTTTCTTGATCAAATCAAGAGCAAGATCCAACTTATCGTCCTCGCAGATAGACTTACCGATCTTACCGCCTTGCGCTTTCGTGAAAGTATAAGTCATACCACCCGTGATGATCAAGTTGTCTACCTTGTTCAACAAGTTCTCGATGATCTCGATCTTAGAGGAAACCTTAGAACCACCCATGATAGCCGTGAACGGACGTTGGATGTCGTTCATAACCTTATCGACAGCCTTCACTTCTTTCTCCATCAAATAACCGAACATCTTGTTGTCCGTATCGAAGTAGTCAGCGATCAAAGCCGTAGAAGCGTGAGCGCGGTGAGCGGTACCGAACGCGTCGTTTACATAGCAGTCAGCGTAAGAAGCCAATCTCTTCGTGAACTCTTTCTGGCTTTCTTTAACGGCTTTCTTGGCAGCCTTCTTTTCCTCGTCGGAAGCGTCTTCAGCCAAACCTCTTGGTTTGCCTTCTTCCTCAGCGTAGAAACGAAGGTTCTCAAGCAACAAAGCTTCGCCCGGTTGCAAAGCGGCAGCTTTAGCGCCGGCTTCTTCGCCAATACAATCGTTCGCGAACTGAACATCTACACCTAACAACTCAGAAAGGTGTTTCAATATGTGTTTCAAGGAGAACTTCTCAGTAACGCCTTTCGGACGACCTAGGTGAGAACCGATAATTACGCTACCACCATCCGCTAAGATCTTCTTTAATGTAGGAAGAGCGGCACGCATACGAGTGTCGTCGGTGATGTTGAAGTTTTCGTCCAATGGAACGTTAAAGTCAACTCTTACAAATGCCTTTTGCCGGCAAAATTGAAATTGTCAATTGTTTGCATAACTATTGTATTTAATGTCTGTATTAAAATGTTCTTTTAATCGCTTGCAAACTTACACAAAATATTTCATTTGGCTGTTTGCGCTTGCTTTAAATTTTATACCAATTTGAAACGTAGCCGTAATCTCCCGTCGGCATAGTCGTAATTCAATAGCTTGAAATGTCCGATCTCGGATGTATTCGCCACGTGCGCCCCGATACATGCGCAGGCATCGTAATCGCCTATGCGTACGATACGTAATGTGTCGCTGGCATCATCGGGCAATTTACTTAAATCCACGATACCGCCGGCCTTTTCTTTTGGCATGAACTCGATGGTTACGGGCAGGTGCCGGTCGATCACCTCGTTTATCTTCTTCTCAACCTCGGCCATGACCTCCGCGCTGGGCTCTTCCGCCAATAGATAATCGCATTTAGACTTCTTCCTCTCTATGTGCGCGTTCTTGGACCGGGGGCATCCGAACATCCGTACCATTGTCTGGTTTAAGATATGTTCCGCCGTGTGCATAGGAGGATACTCTTGCTTGTTGTGTTCGTTCAGTTGGATTTCTTGTTCCATTATTTTATATGTCTTGATTATATTTCTTGAAATCAGGCCAAATGTACGAAATAAAATAGTATCATGCGTGAAAAACGACTTATGAGCATGATATACGGGTACATTAGAGTAAGAAAGATAATTACCGCCTTGGTGATGACATTCAAAGCAAGGTGCTTGCTTTTGCCTTCGGTTTGTCGGCAGAGATTGAGCGTAACTTGATTTCGCAACGGACAAAAGAGGCTTTGGCCCGATTGAAAGCAGAAGGAAAACATATCGGGAGAATAAAGGGGAGCAAGAATAAACGGAACAAGTTGACAGGGAAAGAACTATTACGGAGATGTTGGGCGAGGGATTAAGCAAGGTAATATCCCTTGGAGGCAACTTTTCGTATGAAACAAACGGTGGATATTATATCACAAATGTACGCAGAATATCTTTTTCCTTATAATAAATCCGGTATTATCTATATGAATACTTTCTTGTATGCCTATAAATTCTTTATCACATATGGCATGCTTCTTCGTTCGCCGCTGCCGAACGATCATACGCCATCGCTGAACGTATATTTGGCGGCGGCGAACGAGGATTCGGCGGCGATGATTTGGAAATAGATCCATATGTGATTATCTTTGTGCATAGGGGAAAATGCTTTTCTTACTAGTAAAACAACATTATATATAGCGATTATGGCGAGATACATCAAGCAAGAGATGAACGATCTTGACGGGACGGGCGAGAAACGAGTGTACTATCGGATGAAGATAGAGCAAAACGTGGATATGGAGCATTTCGTGGAGCAGATCACCTATCCGGCTCGGGACTGAGCAAGGGCAACGTGTTGCAGGTGATGACGATGGTGGCGGAGCGTCTGGCTTATTGCATGGCAGATGGGCATTCTGTTACGCTTGAAGGGATCGGTACGTTCACGCCTAAGTTGGGAGTGGTGAAAGATAAGGAGAGCGATACCTTGGATGGGGATGATCCGAAGCGGAACGCTCGTAGTCTGGAGGTGAACGGTGTCGGCTTCCGGGCGGATAAGGAACTGGTGCTGGAAACCAAGCTGCGTTGCGATTTGAGTCGGGGCGGTATCGTCCGAGTACGGAAATCCCCTTTCAGCGAGGAGGAGCGGCGGGAGAGGGCTTTGGGCTTTTTGGCGGAGCATCCTTTCATGTGCTTGCAAGATTATATGTTTATCACGGGCTTGAAGCGTACGACCGCTTCCTTGGAATTGCGCCGCCTTGGCGCTGACCCGGAAAGTGGAATAACGATATCGGGCAGGGGAAACCATCGGGTATATATATTGAGGAAAGCAGGAGAGCGGTAAGGGAAAATGAAAAATCCTTCTCCCGTAACCTTTGATAAGAAGATCGACGGGAGAAGGATTCTCAAGTGACTCGCATAGGATTCAAACCTATAACCTTCTGATCCGTAGTCAGATGCTCTATTCAGTTGAGCTAGCGAGCCAATCTGTAAATGAATTTGAATATTCAAGTGACTCCTAAAGGATTCAAACCTTTAACCTTCTGATCCGTAGTCAGATGCTCTATTCAGTTGAGCTAAGGAGCCAAGATATATTCTATTGCTATCTTCGAATGGTGACCGCGACAGGATTCAAACCTGTAACCGCTGATCCGTAGTCAGCTACTCTATTCAGTTGAGCTACGCGGCCATTGTTTCGTGATTGCGAGTGCAAAGGTACGTTTTTGTTTTAAATATGCAAACGTTTCGACTACTTTTTTGCGAATTTAATCTAACATTTTTGGATTGAAGATCAGGTAACCAATGTTTAAGCCAAAGTTGAAATTCTCCTTCGGATAACTGTATCCGTTGGCGTACAGACTGATACATAAGAATGGCAATTGCAATACGACCGCCGCTTCACCCATATAATTAAACGAGTGCAAAAACTTACCATAATGCGGGATTCCGACATACGGGTTGTTTTCCGGCACCGTCTTTTGTATTTCATAGAGTGGAGCGAAGCCATACATATCCAACCGGAAGTGCAGAAGCTTGCTTAACTTCAAGATCGGGGAAAGCCCAAAAGCCACATATTGGTTCGCCCGGAACGCCTCGTTGAATACAATCTCGCTATGGGGTGTCGGGGTAAACGCCGGGGCCTGTAATACGCTAGCCGTATAGTTATTCATGAGGTTCTTGCTGGATATGACCATTTCCGCCAAATAACCTAAGTTGAAACGGTTGCTCAGCGTCTGGTATTGGTTCCAGCGCCCTTTCAGTTGCAGCCAGCTATGCACTTTGCGACCAATCGGGGCTTCCGTCGTGGCGGAAGTGGGGGATGGGGTATACTTCTCCGTACCGGTTACGTATTGGGCGATTAGAAATTGCTGTTTTCCGCTTATCGGGTATTGTTTGGTGTTGAGTGAGTTTTGCTCGATACTTAACGAGCCGCTGAATAAATCGTACCAGCTATGGTCGAAAGAGGCATTCGGGAAAGGTATCGTGGTGCTCTGCAAATAGTAATCGTTCAATCGTCCGTAGGCGAACCCGATCTCCGCTTTCGCGTGGTTGAGGAAGGGGAAGCCTAATTTTAGTTTCATGTACAGTTCTTTCTGCTTAATCATGGCGGGCACTATATCCTCATAAAAGAGGGATTGGCTTTCCGTGTATTTCTTGTCCGAGAAGACTCCTTGCCAATTTAAATAAGTGGGGATTTGCGTTTGCAGGTACATCCGGCCACTCAACATGACACCACTAAAGGAGTTACCCACTTGAAAGTTCGAGTTTACGTCGGCGGCGAACCGTCCCAGATATTGATACCCCAATCCTAGGTATAATTGATTCGCTTGATGAGACGATACGTTTCCACCGAAGCCGACCGTGATCTCTTCTTTCATCTTCACGTCCAGATAAAGATCGAATTTCTTCTCTTTCCGGTTATAAACGGCATGCGGCATGATTTCCCTAATCTTGGAATAGGTCAGCATCTTGAAATAAGCCCGCTTGAACTCTTCCATGGAGAACTCGTTATTGATATCCCTGTGTAATTGGGCCTCTATGTATTTACGCTGGGCCTCGGATACGCCCGTCACGTAAATATTGCGGAAGATCAGCGGGGGAAGGTTCTCTTTATAGGCTTTTCTTCTTTCGGTAACCTCATTTAAAGGCACTTCCCGGGGAACCCGTTGCTTGATGGAGTCGATCATGGAAGGTACGTTTATAACCGATGTCCATAAGCTCCTTGCCTTTCTGGAAATCCAATAAGGAGACGGTGGGGAAACTGAATTTAATCATCATGCCATCTTCTTCCGGTACCTCATAGTCGGTCTTTTGCATGATCATGGTCTCGATCTGGTTATAAGGATTCTCCGAAGGCTTTTTGTTCCCTCCCGATACCGTCGATCCGAAAATGAAATCCGGGTGGAACGCATCTTTCATCGGGCCTACCGGGAAATTATCGTAGATACCTCCATCGAATAAAGGAATACTGTCTTTCCATATGGGCTGGAAGAAAAACGGGAAAGTCATGGAGGCACGTACGGCGTCTCCCAGATCCCCATTCTTAAAGATGATCGGCTTTTTGGTATATATATCCGAGGCCACGCAACGGAAAGGGACAAACAGGTTGTCGAAATTCCATCCCGCCTTTGCCGTCGCCTGCGAGAACAAGGCCATGAACGCCTGATTCATCTGTATGGGATTGATCAAGCTTTGCGGTAAGAAGCTAGCCTTGATCTGTAGGGAATCGGACATATCGATGGAGAAATGCGCGAATTCCGGGGTCGGGTAAGGCTCCTTGAAATAATAGGTATATTGCTCCTCCACCGTACCTGTTTGCCAATAGGAGAACTCCTTGGAAAGCATCAGCTCCAGCATCTCCTCGGGGGAATATCCCATGGCGTATAAACTACCGATAATCGCCCCGATGGAGGTACCGGTAATGTAATCGATCGGTATATTATTTTCTTCCAGCGCCTTGATCACTCCGATATGTGCCGCTCCTTTGGCACCGCCGCCACTGAGTACCAACTACTTCTGGGCGGAAACAATCTGAATGGCAGCAAGGAATAAGGCTATGATAACTGTTATTTTCCTCATATGAACCCAATCTGTTTTTCTTCTCCAAATGTAAGAAGTATTTCTTTAGAAACATAAACATTTTGTTTTTTCGTATTGTTGAGTTATCAATACAATTAAAACAGAAGATGTTATGAAAGAGAAAGAATTGAATAGGGAAGAGCGGAATAAGACCGTTATGGAGACCGGTGCTTTGGTCATGGCTGAGTTTTATGCGGATTGGTGCCCTCATTGCCAGAAAATGATGCCGATCGTGAAGGAGTTCAAGGAATTGGAGAAAGGAAAATTAGAAGTGGTACAAATCAATATCGAGGAGGAGAGCGCTCTTGCCGATTTGTATACGGTGAATCGATTCCTACTTTTATCCTGCTACGGAAAGGGGAGGCTTTGTGGAGACAATCCGGCGAGATGAACTTGGATAGGTTGCGGAAAGTGGTCGAGGATGTCGTGGGCTGAAACTAAAAAACCGTTCCCCCGAGAAGGAACGGTTTTTTATATATGTGAGGATTGGTTTATCCGATCAGTCTACGCTACGTTTGATGAATTGGCTTAAGGCCTCTCCCTTCAGCATACCGTTTCCTAACAAAGCAAGGTCGATCAACTGACTAACTGTCTTGTTCGTACCGGCGTACTCGGCGAGAACTTGGTTGCGTTGCTCACGAAGCTCATCCAGCTTATGGTTGGTGTTGGTCATATCCTCTTTCTCTTGCGCCGTGATCTCATCTTCTTTCTTTTTGCTTTGAGCCTCACGTAAGTCGGCTTGACGAGCCTCCCATCCTTTGATATCGCTAAGGATCGGTTTTAACTTCTCGTCGCAAGCTTGCTCCTCTTCAGTTAATACTTTTTTGATCAACGGATGATCCGTATTCAATACGAAATTGAAGCTATCCGGCATCTCGCCATAGAAAGACATACCCGGTTGCATAGCGGACATCTCACGCATTCTTCGCATATACTCGCTTTGTGTCAACATGACAGGGTTTGCGTTTTCGCCCAATGCCTCGAATGTTACGTAGAACTCGGTCTTGTTCAATTTCGGCATCTGACTCTTGAATACTTCCTGCATGGCCATTTTCTGCTCCTCGCTCAAGGTTACCTTATTCGAGTCTTCCTTGCGGATCAGGTTATCGATCGTATCGCTATCCACACGAACGAAGCGGCTCTTCTCGAACTTCTGCTCCAATTGTCCGATCAAGTGTACATCCAATTGTCCGTCCATTTCCAAGACGCTGTAACCTTTGTCCTTTGCTGCTTGTATATAGCTGTATTGCTCGTCTTTATTGGTGGTATACAGATAGATTAAGTTACCCTCTTTGTCTGTCTGGTTGTCCTTGATTAAGTTCTTGTATTCCTCGAAAGTGAAGTATTTGCCTTCGACGTCCTTGAATAAGGCGAACTTAACCGCGCGGTCGTAGAACTTCTCATCAGTCAACATACCATATTGGATGAATAGTTTCAAGCTATCCCATTTCTCCTCGAACTGCGGGCGGTCGTTCTTGAAGATCTCTTCCAAGCGGTCTGCCACCTTCTTCGTGATGTGGTTGGAGATCTTCTTCACGTTCTGATCGCTTTGCAAATAGGAACGGGATACGTTCAACGGGATATCCGGCGAATCCAATACACCATGCAATAATGTCAAGAACTCAGGAACGATACCCTCTACGGAATCCGTAACGAATACTTGGTTGCAATATAACTGGATCTTGTTACGATGCAAGTCGATATTGCTCTTGATGCGAGGGAAATATAAGATACCGGTCAAGTTGAACGGATAGTCTACGTTCAAGTGAATCCAGAACAACGGCTCATCCGTCATAGGATATAAGTCACGATAGAACTTCTTGTAATCCTCGTCGGTCATATCGGCCGGTTTGCGAACCCATGCCGGTTTGGTGTCGTTGATTACGTTATCTTCGTCCGTATCTACATATTTGCCATCCTTCCACTCTTGCTTCTTGCCGAACGCGATAGGAACCGGTAAGAAACGGCAGTATTTTGTCAATAAGCCATTGATCTTATCCTTGTTCAAGAAATCTTTATTCTCGTCATCGATATACAGGATGATATCGGTACCACGATCCTCTTTCGTCGTTTCCTCCAAGGAGTATTCCGGCGTACCGTCGCAGCTCCATTTCATGGGAACAGCGCCTTCTTTGTACGATTTCGTCACGATCTCTACTTTCTTGGAAACCATGAAAGAGGAGTAGAAACCAAGACCGAAGTGACCGATGATAGAAGCGGCGTCGTTCTTGTATTTCTCAACGAACTCCTCGGCGCCAGAGAAAGCGATCTGGTTGATGTACTTATCGATCTCCTCGGCCGTCATACCGATACCCCGGTCAGAGATCGTGATCGTTTTGTCATCGAACTTAACCTGTACGGTCAAATCGCCGAGTTCGCCTTTAAACTCGCCTACGGAAGAAAGCGTTTTTAACTTTTGGGTAGCGTCTACCGCATTGGAAACAAGTTCACGAAGGAAGATTTCGTGATCACTGTATAAGAACTTCTTGATAATCGGAAAGATGTTTTCCGATGTTACTCCGATGTTACCTTGTTTACTGCTCATAGTCTGAATATCTTATTATTTTATTGTTATTTTGTGCGTATTCCTATCTTGATCATTCTCAAGATCCGCCTATTCCTATACAAAACGAATGCCAAAGTGTTTCGGATAAACTATAAATGACAAAAAGGCAGATGCCGGCTGATAGATTTGCAGCCGGGCATAGTTTGATCAAACCATATCATCTCCTGTCTTGGCGAATGTAACACGGATGGTTTTATGGAATGGGATAAAGCGGGATACGATCGCTATGAATAAGGAGATGACTAATAAATACCCCAGTATCTCTTTTAACGCCAATAATAAGCTTTGTTGCTGTAACGTATTATAGAGTGTACTGGTAGCCATTTGCGCTGCCTCGTCGTAGGGATGCCCTTGGGTCAAGGCATTGCCAAGCGCTTGGTTATAGCGTGAGGCGGCTAGAGGATCGGCCAGCGTAACGGTTTCTGATAAGGAATACATATATTTTTGTTCCAAGCGATATAGTATATTACTGTAAAAAGAAGTCGCCATGATGGGGGATAATACTGAACGGAAAATGATGAGAAAGAAAGCGTTTGACAATAAATATTTAGGATTTAAATCTTCCACGGCAAATAAGGCGAAAGCTATGATTAGAATCATCATGCCCAATCCCCTGAGGAATATAGGAAAGTAGAGCATCTCGTATCTGCTATCCGGTGAGATCCCGAAATAAAGGCTCCCGAAGAACAGGACGAAACAACTCATTCCTCCCGCTATCAAGAAACGAAACCGCCAACGTTGCCACCGGAACCACCAAAAACAGATGAACGCCCCCAAGACATATCCCGGAAGCAAATAAGTATAAAGGGAATAGGTATGGGTACTGTCTACCTTTAAGATACTGGTCAGGTAGCTGGTCAACAAGGTAGTCGAGGTACTGAAAAACATGACAAGCATCATATAGAAATAACCGATAATGGCTTTCGCTGGTATAAAGGCGCCAGATTCACGTACGGACGTTCCGAATGATATTGATACCAAATAAATAAAGCGATCAATATCGGGGCGATCATGATATAAAGGCAAATCTTGGGGGATGCCATCCAGTCGAGTACTTTCCCGTAATTAATGACATACATAAGCATTAACAATCCGGTGGATATGATGAACATTTCCCGGATGTGTAGATCGGCCAAGGGGATGGACTTGATCGGCCGGTTATGGCGGAAGCAGATGATTACCACTAGTATGGCCAATAAGATCATCAGCATCATGAAATAATACATATATTTCCAGTCGTAATGGTAAGCTAACTGTGCGGTAACAAGCATGGACGCTTGTCCCCCTCCGAAAACAAAAGGATAGAAGTAGGAGTAGAATTGGCTACGTATATTTTTAGGGCTGAATATCTTTTGTGCGTACCGGATAAACCACAGCATGAGAAACCCTTTCAGGAAACCTATCGCGAAACTACAGACGATCAATATGTCGGCGTTCTGGGAGCGGGCACAGATCCAGCTTAAGAAGAACTGGGCGACTAAATTCGCTAATAATAAGAATTTTATAGAGAAGGCTTCTAATATCTTCGGAATAATCGGATAGGATACCGCCATTCCCGCCGCTGCCGCGTAATATCCCATGGTTATATCCTCGGTGTTCGTGCCTAGCGTGTTTGATACCTCCAGCATACTGCCGGTGTACGAACGTTTAGCATCGTAACCGGAAGGATAACGATGAAGATGCAAATCAATCCTAACCAGTCCGGCACCCATTGGCGGATCGGTGCCCCAAGCTCTTTCATCGTGATCATTTGCGTAAGGCTTCTGTTTCAACCATCATGCCTGCTCTTAAGTATTGCGTATCTTCTTGCGATAGATTTTCCAAGTCTATCCGTACCGGGATACGTTGTTGTACCTTGACGAAGTTTCCGGCGGAATTGTCGGTCGGGACCAATGAGTATTTGGAGCCTGTGGCGTCGGAGATTGCGGTTACCTCCCCGTTGAATATCTTTCCCGGCAACGCGTCTACCTTGATACGTACTTTTTGCCCGATATAGATGTGGGGGATCTGGGTCTCCTTGTAATTGGCCGTGATCCATTTGTCTTTATCTCGTACGAGGTAGGATATCGTTTGTCCGGCTTGCACGTATTGTCCGGGCTCTAAGGTCCGTCTGCCTACATGACCGTCGTAAGGGGCGGTTATAACGGTATAGGAAAGGTTTAACCTCGCTAAATCCAGATCCGCTTCTTTTCGTAAGATCGCCGCCTCGGCTCCTGTTGTCTTCTTGCTGGTTTCGGTGAATTGGGAGAAAGCGGCTTTCTTTTGTTCCACCAACGCCTGATATCGGGCTTGCGCCGCCTCGAAAGCGGCTTTGGATTGCTCGTATTGTTGCTCGGGGACCGATTCTTCTTTCAGCAGCCGCCCAAATCGGTGATAATCCTGTTCCAGTTGCCAAAGCTTGGCTTTAGCTTCGGCGATGTTGGCGTCTTGTACGGCGATGTTCGTATGGGAGGTCTCGATACCGGAACGAAGTACGTCTTGTGATCCTTGGGCATCGATCAACGCGGCCTCTGCCTCTTTTACCTTGATCCGATATTCCCGATCGTCCAGTATGAGAAGTGTGTCCCCTTGGTGAACGTACTGGTGTTCCTTGAAACGGACCTCTTTTATGTAGCCGGAGGCACGTATATTTAGTGGGGCGATATATTGGTCCACAAAGGCATCGTTTGTCACCTCATAATTGATGTAACGCCAGAAATAATTGGCTGTCCACCAAATGCCGGAACCGGCTAAAAGGATACATATGGAGTTTAATACTATATTCCGTGTCCTTACTTTCTTTAGTCTTTGATGTTTCTCTTTTAATTCGTTTGCCATAGTCGTTGTTTCTTTTTAGAGACGGCCGCAAGCCTTCTGTAGTTGATAGTAAGTGTAAATCACGTGGGTACGGGCATTCGTGAGCTGTAGCTCCGCGTTGAGGAGAACCGAGTTCGCGTCGAGTAAGTCGGTTAGGATCGCCAATTGGTTTAAATACCGGTTTTGCATGATCCTATAGTTCTCTTGAGCTTGCCGTACGGATAACTTCAAGGCTTCCACTTCTTGTAGGGCCTCCTTATGACGTAAGAACGCGGTGCGTACTTCCATACGGATTTTCTGCTTTTTCTGTTCCTCCTCGTTTTTATGTAACGAGACCATCCATTTGCTTTCCTTTATTTTATGGTTGTTTTTATATAAAGAGGATAAAGGGTAGGAGAGCGACAGCCCTATGTTCCAGTTGTTGTTATACATATCCGCTAATGTTCGGGAGACCGGACGTGCCAATGTGTTCGAGGCATATAGCGATAGGCTGGGTAGCGAGGAGCTTTAGTCAAACGTATATCGTTTTGGCTAACTCTGTTTGTTTCCGGAGTAGACGTATCGCCGGATCATTGGAATAGGCTTGGGCTACATAATCTTCGTAAGTTTCTAAAGATACGATTTGGTCCAGTAACGTGGTATCTGGTTTGAGCAATAGATTTTCATCGAGACCGATCAGGATATCCAATTGCTGTGATACCAGTATGAGGCTATTATCCGTTTCTTGCAAGGATAGGCGGTCGTTGGTTAATTGCATCTCGCTTCTTAATACGTCGTTATTGGTTATCAGTCCCTCTTTTTTCATACGCCGGATATCTTGCAGGCGGCGTTCCGATTCCTCGATATTACGGGAAAGCACCTCACGTTGTTTAAACAGGCTGAAAAGACCGATGTATTGGTTTAATAGACCGAGCTTGATCTCACTCTGGTCTGTGAGCGTTTGTAAAGAGGCGACTTCTTTCTCCAGATCCGCTTTCCGGATGGAATACCGGATTTTACCGCCTTGGTATATCGGTTGGGTAAGGTCGATGGCATAGTTCTGGGACCAATCGGGCGCTTCCGGGCGAGTCGGATGGGCGAGTCCTTGCTCAAAGAGGATCGGTTGCCCTACATATCCACCTTTCAAGCCGATTTGCAGGTCTGGCAATTGTGCGGAACGTGCCGTATGGGTTCTCTCTTGCGCTATCGATTCTTTTAAGACGTCTGCTTGGATCTGCAGACTATGCCGTACGCCTCTCTCGAAAAGCTGGTCGATGGTCAAGAAGAGCGAATCGGTTTGGGCGATTGCCGGAAATGTAGCGACCGTCATACAAAAGAGGCTCAATACGTGCTTTTTATATATTCTCAAGGACATTATGTACTGCTTTTAATTCGGATAACATGGTTTCTACGTTCTCTATTCCGATAATATGCTCCGCATGTACATAAACCTGATCAAGGATCGGGCGAATTTGCTTTTTGAATTCTTCTCCTTCCGGGGTTAGGAAAACCAGTTTGTTCCTCCGGTCCTCGGGATCTTCTTTCCGATGGACGTAGCCTTTCTTCTCTAAATTGTTCATTAGGTTTGTCAGACAAGCCTTATCCTTTGCCGTTCTCTCTGCCAAGACCTGTTGGGTGATACCTTGTTCGTGCCATAGGCAACTCAAGATTTGAAGCATCTCAAATGTTATACCGGCGTTGTTCTTTTTCAGCGTTCGTTGCATAGACCGACGAAATGCCATGCGTGTGCGGACAACTTGTAACATAAGTTCCCGGAATTCTTTACCTTCTACCATTACTTATAATTCTTTTAAACTTGCTGGGCGCGAAGATAGCGTTTTTTCTCGGATTAGTCAAATGTTTAACTAATTAGCGTCTCGCTAATAAAGTATGTTTGCCATCTAGGTGGCACAGCTTTGCCATCGGCGTGGCACGGGCTTGCCATCACTATGGCACGGGTATGCCATCAGCGTGGCACAGCTGTGCCAAGGCGATGGCAGATGTTGGCACAGTATGTGTATGAAAGACAGGTGTATAGAATGAAGGCGTAACAAACCCGTGGAGTGATTCGTTACGCTTTCTGTTTAGTTCTCGTTTACGAGTTTAAGATGCATTCTTCTTTATCCAAACGCCTCCTTCAATTGCTTCACCCATCGCTCGATTCGTTTGTCGGTTTGATCCGGTTGGTTTTCCAAATCGAGGACTAAGCCTAGTAGTTTGCCATTTTTCAAGGCTTTGGAGGCATTAAAGAAATAATCATCCGAAGAGGTCTCGCCTACTAAAGTCGCTCCACAGGAGGTAAAAGCGTCCGCCAATATGCCGACTCCATCGGCGAAATTATCCGGATATTTCGTTTGATCTCCAAGACCGAAAATAGCGACCTTCTTATTTTTAAGGTCTAAAGTGACCAGTTCCGGGATGATCTCGTCCCAATAGGTGGGAAGCTCGCCATCGAACCAAGTAGAGGTTCCTGCGATTATATGGTCGTAAGCCTCGAAATCTCTTTTCCATGCGCTTTCAATAGGGATGATATCGATCTGATCCTCCCCGAAAGCTTTTCTTATTTTATTGGCGACAAAGGTTGTTTTCTCTGTGCCCGTTCCGTAAAATAATCCTGTTTTCATTGTGATGCTTTTAAAGATTTAACGAATGTGGATCTAATAAAGCAGCAGTTCTTTTGCCGCATGATAGATGGTCTCCTCGTTGGGGAGGATGGCCCGTTCCAAGACCGGATGGAAACCAACCGGAGTGAATAGGGAACCTACCCGTTGGATCGGAGCATCCAAGTACTGGAATAGTTCCGAGCCGATGATGCCGGCAATTTCCGCTCCGAAGCCAGAGAAGACCTTGTCCTCATGTACGATCAATACTTTACTGGTTTTCTTCACCGAGTTGAAGATCGCCTCCTTATCCAAAGGTATCAAGGTACGAAGATCGATTACCTCCAGTTCCCAGCCTTTTTCTTTGTAAAGAAGATCGGCTACGTTGAGGCAAAGATGGGTCGTATTGCCGTAAGTGATGATGGTCAGATCTTTTCCCGGACGGCGTGTGCGGGCTTTTCCGAACGGAACCTCGAAATCCTCGGGAACAAAGGTGGAGGCTTCTACCGCGTTGTAGAGCGCTTTCGGTTCCAGATAGAGCGTAAAGCCTTTAGAACGCATACTCGTCCGCAACAGTCCGGCGGCATCATCTGCGAAAGAGGGATAAACAATCCGGGCACCGGGTAATGAGGTCAATGCGCCCTCAATGGTCTGGGAATGATAAAGCCCTCCTCCGATATAGCCTCCGGAGGCTAGGCGCAAAGTGATGTTTGGGGTAAATTGCCCGTTGCTGCGCCAATACTCATGCGTACATTCCACGTATTGCTCGACGCCGGCCAGAAGTAATCGGCGAATTCTGCGCCTCGATCACTACATGGATCTTCGGGTCAAAGCGGCACATACCGTTCGCTGTCCCTACGATATAATCCTCGGCGATAGGGGCGTTGAAGACTCGCTCGATACCGAATTCTTGCTGCATGCCTTTGGTGATGTTGAATACGCCACCCTTTTCTTTATTGGCTACATCCTGTCCCCAGATAAACGTATCCGGGTTGTGCCGGAACTCCGCTTTCAACGTCTTGTTGATCGCCGTAACTAGCGTTTCTTTCTCTCCTTCCTCGTTTTGAACACCTTCTTTGTATTTTTGAGGTTGATAAGGTTCCGGAAGGACGTAATCCTTGACGGTAGACGGATCGGGATCGGGGGCGGCCATCGCTTTCCGATTGGCGGCTTTCAGGTCTTTAGCCGCTAGATCCGCGATCTCTTTCAATTCTTCCTCGGTGAAACGCTCGTAACGAATCAGCATACGATGGAATTTGTATAAAGGATCGGCGGACTTTACATAGGCAAGCTCGTTCTCATCACGATACAAGGTATGTTTATCGGAGTTTGAGTGGGAGCCAATCCGTACGCAATTGGCCTGAACGATCACGGGAGTCCGGTTGGCGATCGCGTACTCTTTGGCCTCGGTCATGGCATTCATGGAATCGAACACGTCTTTTCCATTGCAATGGATAATACGTAAATTCTTGAAGCCAGAGAAGTTGTCGGCAACTTTACGATTGGCCGTCTGGTCCTTTTTGGGGACAGAGATACCATATCCATTGTCTTGGAAGACAAAGATAACCGGCAGTCGCTCATTGCTGGCGCCATTGATTGCCTCATACACATAGCCTTCGGAAGCGGCCGATTCACCGTGCGAGGTAATCGCTACGCCTTTCTGTCCATAGTAAACCATCGCCCGTGCCACGCCGGCGGCATGGAGATCGTGAGTCGCCGTAGCGGAAGAAACGTTCTCGATATGCCATTCCATCTTAGAGAAGTGGTTAGACATGTGGCGGCCGCCACTGGTCAGATCGGTCGCCTTGGAGATACCGTTCAGGATGATCTCCTCGGCGGTCATTCCCGCCGAGAGAACCGTCAACATATCCCGGTAATAGGGGAAGAGAAAGTCCGTGTCCTTATCGAATACTTGTCCCATGGCGAGTTGTATCCCGTCGTGCCCGGCATACGGGGCATGATAAGACCAGCCGAGAGATTGCAATAAATAGGAGGGAGCCTTCTCATCGATCGCCCTTCCGAGCGTCATAAGGTAAAACCATTTCCTGAGAGTCTCCTTATCTGTTGTTTTTATATCATACTTTTTCATGTTGTTCTATTATATATAATGTATTAAGCGTTCCAATTCTCTAGTTCGTCGGCGATGGAACGTAAAAAGGCTCCCGCCAAAGCTCCGTCCACGATACGATGATCGTAGGAGAGTGAGAGGTACATCTTGTGACGGATAGCGATCGTATCTCCCTCGGGCGTCTCTACTACCGCAGGCTTCTTCTCGATATAACCGACGGCTAGGATCGCTACTTGAGGCTGATTGATGATCGGGGTGCCGAACAGACTCTTGAAGGTTCCGAAATTCGTAATCGTGAACGTTCCGCCTTGGATGCTATCCGGGGCGAGCTTATTCTCACGGGCTTTAGCCGCCAAGGTATCTATTTGTGAGGCGAGGCCACTTAGGTTCAGCTTATCGGCATCGTGTATAACCGGGACAATTAAATTTCCGTCGTTTAAGGAAACCGCTATACCTATATTAATAGGCTTCTTTAGGATGATATTGTAACCGTCCACGGATGAATTTACTAATGGATAGGCTTTCAACGCTTTGGCGGTCGCTTCGGTAATAGCCGGCATATAAGTTAGGTTGATGCCTTCTTGCTTGAAGAATTGATCCTCACTTTTTTACGCCAGTTAACCAGTCGGGTCACGTCTACCTCGATAACCGACGTCACATGCGGAGATACTTTTTTCGATAATACCATATGGTCCGCAATGATCTTACGTACACGATCCATTTCTCTCACCTCGTCTCCTTGAGCGAGTGGAGCGGATGGAGTGGCCGCTGTCATAGGCATGGAAGGAGCGGTCGGCGGCGCTACCGTAATTGTTGGCGTGCTCGTAGCCGTTTGCTGCATGGAAGAAACAGGAGCCTGTTTCGGCTTCGGCATTTCCGTACCTTTATTTTTGTGATCGATATACGTTTGAATATCTTTCTTACTGAGACGTCCAGATATCCGGTACCCGGAATATGATCCAGTTCATCTTGCGACACACCGGCAGCTTTCGCTAATTGCAATACGACGGGAGAATACCAACGATCTTCCTCTTGGGAATTCTTTGATAATTCCTCTGGGACGGGAGCGGGGACTTTTTCTTTCGGTTGAGTAGCCTCCGAGGTTTCCGGCTGAGCTCCGTTATCCTCTCCTTCACCTTCGATCTCAAGGATCGCTACGACTGTACCGACCGCTACGGTGTCTCCCTCATTAAAAAGAAGTTGTTTTACTTTTCCCTCAACGGGGGATGGAATCTCAGCGCTTACTTTCGCTGTGCTTACTTCGAAAAGGACATCATCTTCCTCTACGGTATCACCTACCTTTACCGACCATGAGATGATGGTTCCTTCTGTAATACTTCGCCCAACTTAGGCATCTTTATCTCAAATGTAGCCATATTTTGATTTTTTAATTACTGTTATATAGTGGGAGACGGGGCGTGCCCCGTCTCTACAAACGGTATATAATAAGAACAAAGATCAAGAAGGTAAGTTTCTGTATTATAGTGTATAAGTGTTAAAGTTCCAGCTGGCTGTAGCATATTTCTGCTCTTTAAGCCGATAGATGGCTTCCAAGTCTGCTTGCGTGAAATAATAATCTTGAATGCCGGGATTATTGATCGTGAAATAGTAAAGAAGCGCTTTCTTAAAATGCTGGATGGAGATAGAAGCCGGAAGATGGGCGCTGATATTCGTGACCGGACTCCGTACAGATTTAACGAATGTCGATCGTTTACCTCCTGTTTTCTCTGGTGCTTGACGGGATGTACTTTTCAAGGAGGTGACGAGCCTATCCAGATCGGTGGAAAACAATAAGGTAGCATGGTGCATATACCGATTCTTATGGATACTCTGTGCGCTACCCGATATTTTAAATCCTCCGATAGTTAATCCTTTCCGTTCATCCACCTCGACATGTACTCCCAATGTCTTGAGAAAATTCATGATCTGGATGGTATATTTGTCGGTCTGCATAATCTGGCCGGTCTCTATAAATGTAAGATTCAGGTTTCCCGGATCATGGTAAACGGCACCACCACCGGAAAACCTGCGCGCTATCTTGATTTGTTGGTCTTGTACGAATTTGAGATTTACCTCGGTCCATACATCCTGATGCTTACCGATCACGATTGATGGTTCATTCTGCCAAAGCATGAAAATATTCTCTTTGAAATTCTTGAGCAGATACTCTTCGGCGGCCAAATTGAAGTATGGATCCGTTTGTGTATTGTGAATGCAAAGCATCAGGAAACTGTTTTAGTTAGGCGTTTTATTAGATATATAAACTTTCGTGGAGGATCTCACTGACTGTCGGATGCGGGAAAATATTTTTCTTAAATTCATCGACTGTATAACCATTCTCGACAGCGATTCCAGCGGTGACGATAATCTCGGATGCCGGATTCCCTAGTAGATGGCAACCGATGATACGATCCTCGTCGTCCGTGATCAGTTTACATAAACCATTACCATTCTCGTTCTCTGCGACGAAACGTCCGGAATAGGTCATCGGGATCTTTTGAACACGAAAACTTTCCCCATTCGCTACCAATTCCTCTTCTGTCTTACCCACGCTCGCCAATTCCGGATTCGTATAAACTACCGCCGGAATGGCTTTATAGCTCATCTCGTCCGGTATGCCTAGGATATGGTGTATGGCAACTTCCGCTTCCCGGTAAGCCGTATGTGCCAGCAGGGAAAAACCGGTAATATCTCCAGCCGCATATACATGTGGATGGGAAGTCAGCATATGTTCGTTTACCTTTACACCGGCCCCTTGTATTTCGATCGCTAGATTTTCTAGTCCCAGACTCTTTGTAATCGGACGGCGGCCCACGCTCACCAATATTTTATCGGCTTCAATCGTGTCTGCCTTGCCGTTTTTCTCAACAAAGACTTTCTCTGCCGATACCTCTGTAACTTTGGTATTCAAGAAAAACTCTACGCCTTTTTTCTTATACTCGGATCGAAGCATCGCTGAGGTTTCTTTATCCATATTCCCTAATATCTCGGGTAGCATCTCGATTACCTTCACCTTTACGCCCATACTGTTAAAGAATGAGGCGAACTCCATTCCGATCACGCCACCACCGATAATCGCTAACGATTTTGGCAAATCGTTGAGATCAAGGGCTTCCCGGGAAGTCCAATACTTGACCTCTGATAACCCTTTGATAGGAGGGATCACGGTTTCAGAGCCTGTGCATACTAACACATTCTTCACTAAATACTCTTTTCCATCGCAGTGAATCCGTATATTTCCAAACTCCTCTCCGGTGATTCGTGCCTCTCCTTCTACGATGGTGACGCCGTTACCCGTAAGCCGGGCTTTTACCCCGAGCGTAAGTTTACGGACGGTCTTGTTCTTCCGGTCGATAATCTTTGCCAAGTCGAAACTTGGGTCTTTCATCGCCACTATACCATATTTGGAGGCACTTTTGATACTGTCTAGTATCTTGGCGGAGTATAAAAGAGTTTTTGTCGGGATACATCCCTCGTTTAGGCAGACGCCACCGATAGCGTTCTTCTCGAAAAGGATCGTTTTTAATCCATTCTCCGAAGCCCTTTCGGCGGCGGTGTAACCCGCAGGTCCACCGCCTATGATTGCTATGTCATATTCCATATACATTATTATAATTATTTGAATACTAAAATTCGTTCCTCTAATGGAGCGAATTGTTTTTCTCCCGGTTCCTGGGTAGAGGTTCCGAACGGCATCTCGCGATCAGTTTCCAGTTCGGATTGATATGCCATTGTTTAGCGACCGCCTCGTCGATCAACGGGTTGTAATGTTGCAAAGAAGCGCCGAAGCCGGCGTCTTCCAGCATAGTCCATACCGCGAATTGATGCATAGCCGATGTCTGTTGGGACCATACCGGGAAATTCTCTTTATAAGAAGGAAATTGCTTCTGTAAGCCTTCTACTACCGCTGTATCCTCGAAAAAGAGGACCGTGCCATAGCCAGCCTCGAAAGAATTATCTATCTTTACCTCGGTAGCCTTATAGGCTTCGGCGGGGACGATTTTACGAAGCGTGTCTTTTACGATTTCCCAAAGCTTCTTGTGGCTTTCACCCAGTAGCAGTACGATTCTCGTAGACTGCGAATTGAATGCGGAGGGAACGTGAGTGACCGCTGTCTTAATAATCTCATGAATCTCGTTGTCGGAAATGGGAGAGTTGTTACCTATTCCATAATGTGTCCGGCGATGCTGGATCGCTTCTTTAAAACTTCTTGCCATAATGAATATCATGTTATGTTGTTATATACCTATAACTAAATTAAGACATGATTTGTTGAGGAAAAAATATTTGAGAATTCTTGCGGATAAATCAAAATAATTCTTACCTTTGCACCCTGTAAAGATAAGACTCTATTAGAATCTTCGTTTTTGTTCATGATGCTAGTTCAGAAAGGGAAGACACATAGCAGGAGTTGACTTAAATTTCGTATAATTTAAAAGAACAGATTAGAAATGTCTAAAATTTGTCAAATTACTGGAAAGAGAGCAATGGTTGGAAACAACGTTTCTCACTCAAAGAGAAGAACGAAACGTAAGTTCAATGTCAACCTGTTTACGAAGAAGTTCTACTGGGTAGAGCAGGATTGCTGGGTTAGCTTGAATATATCTGCGGCTGGCTTACGTACAATCAATAAGTTGGGTTTGGATGCGGCTATCAAGATGGCGGCTGAAAAAGGTTATTTGAACGCATAATTTGTGGAGGATATAGAAAATGGCAAAAAAAGCAAAAGGAAATAGAGTACAGGTAATCCTTGAGTGTACAGAGCACAAGGAAAGTGGAATGCCGGGTATGTCTCGCTATATCACTACGAAGAATAGAAAGAATACTACTCAGAGATTGGAATTGATGAAATACAATCCGGTTTTGAAGAAGATGACGTTACACAAAGAAATTAAGTAATAGGAGATTTTAAACGATGGCAAAAAAAGCAGTTGCAACATTTAAGAAAGGTGACGGTCGTACTTATTCCAAAGTGATTAAAATGGTTAAGTCTCCGAAAACAGGTGCATACATCTTCCAAGAGGAAATGATCCCTAACGAAGCAGTAAAAGATTATTTCGCTAAATAATTAAGTAGCGAATAATAAAGAATATAAGAGGCTTCTCTCCGATAAAGCGGAGGGAAGCTTTTTTTGTACCCTAAACTTTTGAAAGTATAGTTGGTTACAAATAAAATATTTTCTTAATTTTGTTGGGTTAATTTGTAGAGATGGGGCATGCCGTGTCTCTTCCCATCCAAATGGCAGTTTGTGTGAAATAATAATATAACAAGATAAAATATTAAAGCTATGAGATTCGATGTATCCAGCACTGCGCTATTATCACGTTTACAGTCTATAAGCAAGGTTATCGCTTCCAAGAACTCTTTACCGATTCTGGACAGCTTCCTTTTTAACCTAGAAGGAAATACGCTTACGGTGACAGCTTCCGATGCCGAGACCCGGTTGGTGACTTCCGTAGACGTCATGAATGCCCAAGGTGCCGGACTCTTTGCGGTTTCCGCCAAGATACTGCTCGATCCGCTGAAAGAGCTTCCCGAACAACCGCTTACTTTTGATATCAATGATGAGAATTTGGAGATTTTCATTCATTTCCAGAATGGTAAGTATAATTTTATCGGTCAGAAAGGGGACACATATCCGCAGCAGAAGCCGTTGAATGATAACGCTATCTCTATCTCGATGGATGCCCAGATGCTGTTAAACGGCATCAGTCGTTCCTTGTTCGCCACGGCCGATGATGAGCTTCGCCCTGTAATGAATGGTGTCTATTTCGATATCCATACGGATGATTTGACGTTCGTGGCATCAGACGGACATAAATTGGTTCGCTTGCGTAACTTGGCGGTGAAATCCCCGGAACGGGCTTCTTTCATTTTGCCGAAGAAGCCGGCTAATTTATTGAAGAATTTGTTGGCGAAGGAGTCGGAGCAAGTATTGATTAAGTTTGATGATAACAATGCGTATATTACTTGCACGAACTTCGAGATGGTTTGTCGTTTGATCGAGGGGCGTTACCCGAACTATAATAGTGTGATTCCTCAAGAAAACCCGTTTAAGGTAACGATCGATCGTATCTCTTTCTTGAATGCTTTAAAGCGTGTTTCTGTCTTTTCTAATCCGGCGAGCAGCTTGGTGAAGTTGCACTTGAAGGATAGCTTGATTACGGTTTCCGCCCAAGATATCGATTTCTCCACTTCTGCGGAAGAGCGTATTGTTTGTCAGTTTGACGGGACGGAGTTAAGCATCGGTTTTAAGGCTACATATCTGATCGAGATCCTTGGAAATATCAGCTCGGAAGAGGTTGTATTAGAATTAGCGGACCCTTCACGTGCCGGCTTGATCGTTCCTTCTGAGAATGATGAGGACGAGGACTTGCTCATGTTGCTGATGCCGATGATGTTGAATGACTAATAAATAAATAATGCAGTTAAACTTAAGGAACCCGCTGGTCTTTTTTGATTTAGAGACCACGGGTATAAATATCGTAAAGGACCGTATCGTAGAGATTTCCTACGTGAAGGTCTTCCCAAATGGGAAAGAAGAAACGAAGACACGCCGGATAAATCCCGGTATGCCTATTCCCCCCGAATCTACCGCTATTCATGGCATAACCGATGAAGATGTAAAAGATTGTCCGACCTTTAAGGAGATCGCTAAATCTTTGGCAACCCAGATCGAGGGTTGTGATTTGGCCGGATATAATTCCAACCGTTTTGATATACCATGCTTGCCGAGGAGTTTCTGCGTGCGGGTGTGGATATCGATTTGAACCGGCGCAAATTTATCGATGTACAGACGATTTTCCATAAGATGGAGCAACGTACGTTATCTGCCGCTTATAAATTCTATTGCAATAAAAGCTTGGAGAACGCTCATACGGCTGAGGCTGATACGTTGGCTACATATGAGGTGTTGAAAGCGCAGCTGGATCGCTATCCGGATTTGAAGAATGACGTAGCTTTCCTTTCCCAATATTCCTGCTACTCGAATAATGTGGATTTCGCCGGACGTATGGTTTACAACGATAAAGGCGAGGAGGTTATTAACTTCGGTAAGTATAAAGGCCGTTTGGTAACGGAGATCTTGAAGTCGGATCCGGGTTATTATTCTTGGATCATGAATGGCGATTTCCCGTTGAATACGAAGAAAATGTTGACAGAGATCCGTTTGAGAGACTTTAATTCAAAATAAGGCGATGAATAATTTTGAGTTTTGCAATCCTGTAAAGGTTGTGTTCGGCAAAGGAAGTATTGCCCGTTTGTCTGCGTTACTTCCAGAAGGAAGTAAGGTTCTGGTGGTATACGGTGGCGGTAGCATTAAGAAAAATGGCATTTATGAGCAGGTGACGGCAGCTTTGAAAGACTTCCATACCTATGAGTTTGGTGGTATCGAGGCGAATCCCCGTTATGAGACTTGTATGAAGGCTGTTGAGTTGGTGAAGGGGGAGAATATCGATTTCTTGCTGGCGGTAGGCGGCGGATCAGTGATCGACGCTACGAAATTTATCGCTTCGGCTACGTTTTTCGAGGGAGATCCTTGGGATATCTTATCGAAAGGTGGCGTGATAAAGAAAGCGCTTCCTTTAGGAGTAGTGCTGACTTTGGCCGCTACCGGTTCGGAAATGAATGAACGGGCGGTAATTTCCCGGGAATCTGTCCATGAGAAATTGAATTTCATGTCTCCGTTGGTGTTCCCTAAGTTCGCTATCTTAGATCCGCAGGTAACTTATTCTTTACCAGAGCGACAGGTGGCTAACGGTGTCGTTGACTCGTTTATCCATGTGGTCGAGCAATACCTGACTTATCCGGTGAACGCTAAGGTTCAAGATTATTTTGCCGAAGGATTGATGAAGACAATCGTGGAAGAAGGCCGCAAGGTCTTGCAAAACCCGAATGATTATGATATTCGTGCTAATTTGATGTGGGCGGCTACGAATGCCTTGAACTGTTGGATTGGCCAAGGAGTACCCCAAGACTGGTCCTCACACCGTATGGGATATGCATTGACGGCGCAGTTCGGCTTGGATCATGCCCAGACTTGGCGGTTATCTTGCCGGGTGTCATGACCTATATGCGTAAGGAGAAAGCGGCGAAACTGATCCGGATGGGAGAGGTCGTATTTGGTATTACCGAAGGATCTGCGATGAAAAGGCGCAAAAGTCAATAGAGGCTACGGAAGATTTTTTCCATTTCATGGGATTAAAGACCCGTCTTTCCGACTATGGGATCAAGGAGTCCGACTTGGATGCTTTGGTGGAACCTATCGATCGAATGGGATGGAAACTTGGCGAATATGGCAATATAAACTCAAAAGTAGCCAAAGAGATTCTTTTGTTGAGGTTGTAGAGACGCAACGTGCTACGTCTCTACTGGCAAAGATAAATTGATTCGATATATGACATTGAAAGATAAACATATTATATTAGGGATTACGGGGAGTATAGCCGCATACAAAGCCGCTTATATCATCCGGGGATTGGTGAAAAAAGGAGCCGAGGTACAAGTGGTTATCACGCCGGCGGGAAAAGAGTTTATCACTCCGCTTACGTTATCGACGTTGAGTAGCCACCCTGTAATCAGCGAGTTTTTTTCCAATAGGGATGGTACATGGAATAGCCATGTGGATCTGGGGCTTTGGGCGGATGCCATGTTGATTGCTCCGGCTACCGCTTCCACGATCGGTAAGATGGCGAACGGAATCGCCGATAATATGCTGATAACTACTTATCTTTCTTGCAAATCCCCTGTATTCGTGGCTCCGGCCATGGATTTGGATATGTTCGCTCATCCGAGTACCCAACAGAATCTGGAGCGCTTGCGTTCATTCGGTAACCGGATTATCGAACCTGCCGAGGGGGAATTGGCGAGCCATTTGGTTGGTAAAGGCCGGATGGAAGAACCCGATAAGATTATCGAGGTTTTGGAAGACTTCTTTTTCGCTCAAAAAGATCTTGAAAAAAAAAAGATCTTAATAACAGCAGGTCCGACATATGAAAAGATAGATCCCGTACGTTTTATAGGTAATTACTCTTCCGGTAAGATGGGGTTCGCTTTAGCGGAAGCTTGTGCGGAGAGAGGGGCGGAGGTGACTTTGGTCGCTGGTCCAGTCTCTTTAAAAACACATCATCGGCTATTAAACGAATCGATGTTGAGTCTGCCGGGGAAATGTACCAAGCGGCGATGACCGCATTCCCGAGTAGCGATGCTGCCATATTATGTGCCGCTGTCGCCGATTACCGTCCGGAGAATGCTTCCGAGCAGAAGATCAAACGGGAAACAGAGGGAGAGATGACGCTTCATTTGGTTCCGAACCCGGATATCGCCGCCTCTTTGGGTGCGATCAAGCGGGAAGGACAGGTCATGGTGGGGTTCGCCCTGGAGACGAACGACGAGGCACTCATGCCGAAGGTAAACTGAAGCGGAAGAATCTCGATTTCATCGTCTTGAATTCTTTACGAGACCAAGGTGCCGGTTTCCGTTGCGATACCAATAAGATCATGATTATCGACAATGCCGGAGGAGTAACGAGCTATCCGCTCAAAACGAAGCGGGAGGTAGCCTCTGATATCGTAAATAAGTTGGTAACATTATTGAAATGAGAAAAGTAAGAAGACTGTTTTATCTATCATGCTTTGCGCCGCTCCTTTTTGTGGGAAGGCGCAAGAGTTGAACGCCCGTATCACGGTAAACGGAGACAAGATCGCGACCGCTAACAAGCAAATCTTCACGACCTTGCAGAACTCCTTGACTGAGTTCGTGAATAACCGGAAATGGACGGATGCCACGTTTGCTGTCAATGAGAAGATCGATTGTACGATGACGATTATCGTGAATGAATTGGATGAGACGAACTTCAAGAGCGAGATCCAGATACAAGCCCGCCGTCCGGTTTATAATTCCAGTTATACGACCACTCTTTTGAATTTCCGGGACCAACAGTTGGATTTTGAATATACGGAGGGAGAGCCATTAGACTATAACTCAAATACGCTGACCAGCAATCTTACGGCCACTATCGTGTTTTACGTCTATGTAATCTTGGGGCTTGATTTCGATAGTTTCGCCCCGAAAGGTGGAACTACCTATATACAGCAGGCCCAACAAATCGTGAACATGGCCCAGTCTGAGATGTCGTGGACGGGCTGGAAAGCTTTTGATAGCAACCAGAATCGCCATGCCGTAGCGACGGCTTTGCAAGATAACGCATCCGACGCTTTCCGGGAAATGTGGTACACGTATCACCGGAAAGGACTCGATGAAATGGCGGCAAATCCGGATCGCGGACGTACGACGATCATCGGTGCGCTTCCCGCCTTGCAGGAAGTAAAGAAAGCCCGGCCTACTTCTGTGCTTCTACAAATGTTCGCCGACGCTAAATTAGATGAGATTATTGCGATTTATTCGAAAGCGACCACACAAGAGCGGCAAGAGGGCTATAAGATGCTGTTCGAGATCTATCCGGCACAATCCACTCGCTTGGAAGAGCTTCAAAAACCAGTAAGGTAAAATAGTTATGTTGAAATCCTTATTTATACAGAACTTTGTCTTGATAGACAATTTGGATATCCGCTTTGATAAAGGCTTCTCGGTGATAACGGGTGAGACCGGAGCGGGAAAATCTATTATATTAGGAGCCTTGTCATTGGTGCTGGGACAACGTGCGGATGGCAAGAGTATAAAGAAAGGTTCGGATAAATGTGTGATCGAGGCCGTATTTGATGTCTCAAAATATCAGTTGGAGCCTTTCTTCCTAAGTAACGATCTTGAGTACGATGCGGATAGCTGTATCTTGCGTCGGGAGCTTTATGCCTCCGGCAAATCCCGTGCCTTCGTCAATGATTCTCCGGTTTCCCTTACGATCTTAAAAGAGTTGGGAAGCCGCTTGATCGATATCCATTCGCAGCATCAGAACCTATTGTTGGGTGATAACCGTTTCCAGTTGAAAGTGATCGATGTAATGGCCGAAAATGAGATCTTGCTCATTCTTTATAAGAAGGAATTTACCCGTTATCAGGCGTTGCGAAGGGAACTGAAAGATTTGAGAGACAAAGCGGCTCAAAGCAAGCAGGAGGAAGACTATATCCGTTTTCAATTGGAACAATTGGACGAAGCCAACCTTCAACCGGATGAGCAGGATGAGTTGGAGCAAGAGCAAGAAACTCTCTCGCATGCGGAGGAGATCAAAAGCTCTTTATATAAGGTAACCGAACTCTTGGACGGCGAGGAGCAAGGAGCCATCCAAATACTCAAGGAAGCCCTTTCCACCGTGGATTCCTTAGAAAGATATTTCCCGAAAGCCAAGGAGATCTCCGAGCGAATCCGCTCGGCTTATATCGACTTGAATGATCTGGCTTCCGAGACAGACGTTTTAAAGGAAGATGTAGAGTTCAACCCGGAACGATTGGAATGGGTGAATGAACGCTTGAATATCCTTTATACACTTCTGCAAAAACACCGTGTCTCCACCGTGGATGAATTGATTGCTATACGGGATCAATACCAAGAGCAATTGCGTGCGATCGATTCTTTCGATGAGCAAATCGGTTTGTTAGAGAGTCAATTGGATGCCTCGTATAAAGAGTTGCTTCAACAAGCCTCCGTGCTTAGCGAGCAGCGTAAAGTCGCTTCCACGGCGATGGCCTCGCAATTGGTCAAGATGATTATTCCGTTGGGGATGCCGAATACCCGTTTCCGTGTGGACATCCTTCCTCGCAAAGAGCCGGAGAGCGATGGAATGGACGATATCCGATTTATGTTCTCCGCCAATAAGAGCGCGGAATTGCAGCCAGTAGCCCAAACCGCTTCCGGAGGTGAGATCTCCCGGTTGATGCTCTGCATTAAGGCCATGATTGCCGGGTTCACCGCTTTACCTACTATTATCTTTGATGAGGTAGATACGGGGGTATCGGGTGATATTGCCGATAAAATGGGGGATATCATGCAAGAACTCGGAACAAAGATGCAAGTTTTCGCTATCACTCACTTACCTCAGATAGCGGCGAAGGGGCAAGCTCATTATTTTGTTTATAAGAAGGATACCAAAGACCGTACGCTGACCCGTATCAAGCAATTAGAGGGGGAGGAACGTGTGAACGAGGTGGCCCGTATGTTGAGCGGAGCCTCGTTGACAGAGGCTTCTCTTGCCAATGCGAAAGATTTGTTGGGTATCAAGATTAAACCTTTCTGAAGTAGGGCAGTCTTAGATAAAAGAACAAACGATTCGCTTTATTATTAACTTAAAATTGAAAAGACATGAAACGATTCAGCTTACTATGTGTGTTGGCTATATTGTGCAGTTTACCCGCTTACAGCCAGTTTTGGATCAGTTTTGGGTGGAATGAACCGCATTGTCAAAATTGTCTTTGGATGGAGCAAGCGATGCATTTGCCCGCTCGCCAAGCAGCGGAATACCATAAGATCATCCATAAGTACGGACAGAAAATAGAGAAGGAGGCCCGCCGTGACTATCGGTATTGGGACCGTGCGGCCCGCCGTATTTACGATTTGCGTATGGAAAGGGATCGTAAGATCCAACGTATATTGACTCCAGCCCAGTTCAATCTATATGTCCGTTTTGTAAGGGAGCATCCGCAACGTATCCATGATTATCGGGGATGGTATGCGAATCCGAGATATCCGGATCGCCGGCCGTCCCATGACTGCCGTCGCTATGAGGATAACTATTGGAATTACCGCTGGGGCACCATTCACCATGACAATCATTGGAGAGACGACCGGCATGACTCAGATAGACATTGGGATCGTGACAATCATCGTCATGACTATCGGAAACCAGCGAAACCGGATAAGCCCAAACCTAAAAAGAATAAGAAGGATCGGGACGATAGAAAAGAACGGTATTATAGCAATGGGCGAAAGGTCTAATAATTCAACCATAGCTTGAAAGAGGCCCATTTTTCTTTGCTAACCAATATTTTCTCTTTATGTTCCGGCTTTATGTGGACAATGACCTTATTCTGAAAATAGGGCTCTATTTTCACGATAGATTCGATATTTATAATCGTCTGCCGGTTCGTCCGGAAAAATTTATCGGGATCTAATTGTTCCATGAGTTTATCCAGCGGGAAATCGATTATGTACTCCTTGTTTTGGCGTGTGACAGCGAAGGTGATCTTGTTTAATGAATAAAAGTAGGCGATATCCTCCACCTGTAAAGTGATCAGTTTCTCGTTGCCGGAAATAAGGAAACGGGTCCTGTATTTCTTGCCGGGATACGTGAGGGAATGGAGTACTTCCAATAAATCATTTTGCTCTAAGAGCTTCTGGTTGTACTTAGACGTGACATGCTCGAATTTTTGGATGGCTTCCTCCAATCTCTCTTGTCGTATCGGTTTGAGTAGATAATCAATACTGTTTACAGTAAAGGCTCGGACCGCATATTCATCGTAAGCGGTCGTAAAGATAATGAGACTTGTAGGACAAGCCTGTTCTATAAATAAAAAAGAATTTCCATCCGACAACTGGATATCCAGAAAAACGATATCCGGATGCGGATGGGAAGCGAACCAAGCCACGGATGATTCGATGCTTCCGGGTATCTTGATGATATCCCATTGCGGGCGTAATTTCTTTATCATACCTTCCAGTAACCGGGCGGCCGGTTTCTCATCTTCGATAATGGCTATTTGAATATTATTCATAAATAAGTGGGATTGATACGGTGAATTGGTGATCATTTTTACGGATTTGGATATCCTGCTTACATAGTAATTGATAACGCTCCGACAAATTCTTTAATCCTTTACCGGATGCGTTTGAGACTTTTTTAGGTCGTAATGTATTGCTGACGCATAGATATCGACCGTTCTTTTCAGTATATACTCGTATGGTCATCGGGTTAAAATCGTCGATATAATTATGTTTCACGACATTCTCGGCTAGCAGTTGCAGTGTCAGAGGGGGCAATTGATGGTCAATGACGTTGTCGGGAAGATTGCGTTCCAACGACAAACAATCTCCCAGCCGGACTTGATGGAGGAATATATAGGAATCCAGAAAATCAAGCTCCTCTTTTAAAGAGACGATCTGGCACTGTTGCTGGCGGAGCACGTAACGGTATACCTCGGATAGATGCTGCGTAAACTTGACCGCCGTAGATGGATCATACTCTATCTCCGCTATCAATGTATTCAAGCTATTAAACAGGAAATGAGGATTTAGCTGGCTTTGGAGAGCGGTATATTTAGCTTGTATAGATTCTGCTTCCAATCTTTGTTTCTCCTTATATAAATTCAATGTATAACGCATCGAATAATTAATCAAGAGAAGGCTGAAAATGATCATCTCCACGAACCAGACGGCTATTACCAAACCGGCCCCTTTTGCCCGGATCACGAAAGGATCGCCAATGCTTGTGATCCATTTCAACGAGATAAACAGGGTACAATTCATAAGTAGCAATAGGATCGCTACCAGCAGATAATGCCATAACATCCGGCTTTTATCGATATAATATAATGGATAGTTGGTAGCCATCCAATGGCTGCTGACCAGTAAACTGAAACCGAACAAGTTGAATACCGCTATCGTGATGGACAAAGCGATCAATGAGATCTTTATATCGGGGATGCGCTCTTGTAGCTCCGTATGATATAACAGCAAGAAATAGGAAAAGACCCCTAATGCCGAAAACAAAAGGATACATGCCGATTTCCCGTATGATATTTCTTTCATGACCTATTCTTTTTCGCGAAGATAATAAATTGCCCGTTCGAAATCCGTCTTCGCCATCTGTGCGTTTAGTTTGGATTGTATATAATTAACCTGAGCTTGCTGATGATATAATTGAGCGTTGATAACCTCGACGATGGAAACATTCCCCTCCTTATAACGCTCCATGGCCATTTGCTCACTTTCGGATGCTTTTGATAATGAGCTCTCGGTTAGTTCGACTTTATCGATAGCTTGTTTATAGTTGTAATGGGCGGTTTGTATTTCCAGCCGGATCTTATCTTGCGTTTTGCTGAGATTCTGTTGAGCCATATTGATGGCGTACGAGGAAGCGTTGCGGGTACTCTTACGTTTTCCCCATTCGAAGAGCGGGATACTGAGCTTGGCGTAGATCGCATAGTTCGGATCTAGGTCGGATTTGAAGTTATAACCCGGTGAGAATAACTTCCATCTACTCCAATATGGAATTGGGGTAAGAAACGGGCATCCGCTATTTTCCGGGATGATTCCTGTAACTCGATCTTGTTTTGGGCGATCCGGTATTCCGGCCTGCTGGTTATTGCGTTATCTATCTCATCCGATAAAGGGATAAATTGTTTGAGGGCGATTACGGAATGATCGATCGGCAAGGTATCGCTCGGGTTTACACCAGCGAAAGAATTAAGGGCTAAACGTGCGATCTCGGCGTTATCACGAGTTTGCAATAACTGGAAATCTGCGTCGTTTAGTTTTACCTCCGCCATAAGAAGGTCGTTTCGATCGATGTATTCGACTTCTACCCGGTGGCGTACGACCTCTACCAGTTGCTGTATAGATGTACGAAATGCCTGTGCCACGAAAACTAGCTCGTGTTGGGCTACCGCATTCCAATAGTAGATATCGGCGTCGTGTAGGGTATTGCTTTTTATACGATTGGATTCATTGGATGCCAACTCTTTTTCCTTCCGTGCTTTTTGGTAGTTGGCACGAATGCCGCCTCCGGTATAAATCGATTGCGAGAGGGAGAGAGTCGCCCATATTTCAGATCTTTACCTTGAAAATAAAGGGGAGAATTCATAGATGGCAAATCAATCGATAATTCTAGCGGATTACCGGTATAATTGAAATTACCTCCCACCGAGAGTTTCGGTTTGAAATCCGCACGAGCCGATTTGATCATTTCCTGTTTCATGGCCTCGTTGTATCCCGCTGCTTTCAAGTCTTGGTTGTATTCCAAGACTTTTTCCCTATATTGCGCTTGATAATCACTGTTTTGTGCGATTAACGGGAAGGATAGGAAGGATAAGAGACCGCTGATAATATATACTTTGTCCATTTTTATCGTTTATTTGTGAGGTGAATGAATCCGGTAAAACAATGCGTATAACGTCGGGGTTACGAATAACGTAAGTAAGGTGGCGAAGGTGAGTCCGAAGATAATAGTCGCCGCCATTCCACCGAACGCTACGTCGAAAAGTAAAGGCACCATTCCTAGAATAGTCGTGGTAGCCGCCATCAAGACCGGGCGAGTCCTTGAGATGGTTGCCTCTATGATCGAGTCGTATGGAGAGATACCGTTACGACGTTGCGTGTTAATCTCGTCTAATAATACGATTACGTTTTTGATAATCATACCCAAGAGTCCCAACCATCCGGCGATCGGGAAAAAGCCGAAATCGAACCCGGTAAGTAACATACCGATCGCTACCCCGATTAAGGAGAGAGGGAGTACGCAAAGGATGATTATCGGTTGACGGAAATTGGAGAATAAAGCGACCAATATAACAACCAACATCAAGAAAGCCAACGGGAAGAATTTGACAAGGGCTTGCAATCCCTCTGTCTGGTCTTTGTATTGTGAATCCCAAAAGAAGCTATATCCTTGGGGCAGGTTCATTTTCTCGATCTCTTCCCGAATCTCACCGTGTACCTCAGACATGGTGTAACCGTTTTTCACGCCACACATCGCTGCCATAGACAATTGTCGGTTGTAGGTTTTGATCTGCGGATATTCCCATGTAGAGGTTACTTGTTGGGTTACTTGCGACAAAGGAGCAGATTTCTCTCCATTCCAGACCGAGAAATCGCCTAATGAATGGGGATCATTGATTCCGCTCGTCTCCGATTTCAATAAGACCGGGACTTTCTTTTCCTCATCCCGGTAAATCCCGATAACCGCACCTTCCTCGATGGATTTGACGGATTCCATCAAATTGGCCTTGGTGATACCTAAGGAACCGGCTTTTACCGGATCATATACCGGGCGTATCATATAGGTCATATTACCCCATTCATTCCGGGCATCGGCTACTTTCGGGTTCCTTCGCATAATGTCGATAGCTACTCCAGCCAAAGAGTCCAATACCGCCGGGTCCGGCCCGAGGAAACGGGCTTCTATCAAGGCTTCCGTAAGCGGGCTTAACTCAAACTTGTTCACCTTGATGAGCGGTTCCGGATATTTTAAGCGAATAGAGTCTTGTAGCAAGGCATGCAATTCCCGGGCCTCTCCGGATGTCTTACATTTTACCAATAATTGGGCATAGTTTGGTTGGGGACCGAAGCTAACGTTCGATAGATAATAACGGGGCGGTGTCCGTCCGATATAAGAGGAAACCATTTCCGTCTGCGAATATTCTTGGATGGATTCGGCCATATCGGTAGCGTATCGATCGGTTTCCTCGATGGCTGTACCTTCCGGTAGCCACATATCTAAAGTGAAATACTGCTTATCGAGCGAAGGCACGAACACTTTCGGGATAAACTGGAAACTCCATGCGGAGATAACCAATAGAACGGATAAGCTACCTACTGTAGCGTATCGGTATTTGATGACAAGGCGTAGGGAAGACCGAAAATAATCATAGTATTTTCCGGAGAATAATTCCCCTGTTAACTCGTCCGGTCTGGGGCGCCGTACAAACTCTTGGATGAAGAATGGGGTTTGCGTAAGCGCGAACACCCAGCTGAACATCAAGGATACTCCGATCACGATCACTAAGGATGAAAGTAATTCGCCCGTGATATGCGGTGAATAGTAAATGGGCAAGAACGTGAGGATCGCGATAGCCGTAGCCGCCAGTAGAGGCAGGGCGGTGGATGAGCAAGCCCTCATGATCGCGATACGTTTGCGCATGCCTCGTTGCATATTTACCAAGGCAGAGTCCGATACTACGATGGCGTTATCTACCAACATACCCATCGCGATGATGATAGCGGCAAGAGACATTCGTTGCAAGGCGATCCCGTTGGCGAACATGACAATTAAAGTGGCGAAGATAGAGAAAACCAATCCGCTACCGATCAAAAGGCCGTTTTTGAAACCGATAAAGAACAATAAGATTGCTACTACGGTCACGACGGAGATGATCAAGTTCAAGATAAATCCTTGGTTGGCCACGGCGGACTCATATCCTTGGTCGTATATGGAGGTGAGCTCAAAACCCTTGGGCATGGTCTCCGAAAATGATTGAATACGCTTTTTCACGGCCTTGGCCATATCGACCACGTTCCCGGTCGGTATGGTAGAGATAGCGATACCGACCGCTTGCTTGTTATTGATGCGCATGAAGTTTTGGGGCGGAGTCTGGTAACCCTCTTCGATACGGGCGATATCGCCTAGCCGGAAATGCTCGCCGGAATGAGATACGATCGTAAGGTTACGGATATCATCCAAGGAGTAAAAATTACCGGTGGATTCGATACGTATGCGAGTCTCCCCGTTGCGAATACTCCCGGCGTCTACCACTTTATTCTGTCCGTCGAACGCCCGTTTGATATCAGCTGTCGTAATACCCCGATTGGATAAGATCGTGGGGTTTATCCGGATATCGATTACGGGAGTTTGTATGCCGTAGATCTCTACCTTTGCCACGTCTTTTACTTTCAGTAAATCGTCTTTGATCAGTTTGGCTTGATCTTCCAGTTCCCGGTAGGTATAAGATTCTCCGGTCAATCCGTAGAAAACACCCAATACATCGCCAAAATCATCATTGACGATGGAGGTTCCCGCTCCGGAAGGTAATTTGCCTTGTACGTCGTTTACCTTTCGGCGTAGTTTATCCCATAACTGCTGCATCTCGTCGGCCCGGATTTCCTTTTTCACGTAGACCGTGATCTTGGAAAGTCCAGCCCGGTTCTCTGTCTTCAGATAGTATAACTCGCCTAAGGATTGAATGGCTTCTTCCAGCACATCCGTCACTTGGGACTGAACTTCCGAGGGGGAGGCGCCGGGGTAAGGGGTAAGTACCAAGGCTTGCTTGATCGTAAACGGGGCATCTTCCAGTTTTCCCATCTTTGCGTAAGAGAACAGTCCCCCTGCCAAGATCAGGACTAGCAGGAGCCATGTAACCGCTTTGTTTTTCAGGAAATATTTGATGAATTTTTGCATCTTACTTATTTTTGGATGGTTACGGTACTATTTTCGGAAAGGAAACGTTGCCTTGTCAATACGACAAGGTCATTTTCCGTGATTCCTTCCACGATCTCTATCTGGTTATTTCTTTGCTCACCGAGTTTGACGGGAACGGAGTTAACCTTGTCTCCTTTAACCACCCATACATAATCTCCTTTTTGGGGGCGATGACAGATAGCCGTTAAGGGAAGCCATAGATTTTGAGACCGCTCTTCTTTGGGTAGGTCGATCGAGAGGATTCCACTCATTCCGCCCAGCCATTCCATATCTGGATTTGGGACAATGGCGGTCAGCAGATAAGAGAGGTTATTGTTTGTCGTACTTTTAGACACATATAAATCGGAAGGGGTGATTGTCCGTTCGGGAGCCGTATCGAAATGGATTCCTATTTGACATAGCTTCTGTTTTTCTTTATCATATAAGTGTAAGGCGACTTCCTCTGGTATATAGGTCTCGATCTTGAGCCTGTCCAGTTCTATGAAGGTAAGGATTGGCTCGGTCGCTTTCACGTCTTGGAAAGGTTCGATATGGATATTTTGGATATACCCGTCGTAAGGGGCGCTCAGATGGGTATCGCTTAGGGCGTTGACGGCGGTCTCGTAATTGGATTTGGCAACAAGGAAATCCGCTTTCGCCTTCTCATAATTACTTCCGGAGATGTTATTCTTTTTGTAAAGGGCCTCGATCCGTTTATACTCTTGGTTGGTTTGCGAATAGAGCGCCTCTGTTTGCTGCTTGCGAATCAAGAAGTCACGGTTATCGATCGAGAGGATCGTGCTGCCTTTGGAGAACGCTTGTCCGGGCCGTAAGTCGAAATTCAAGACGGGGCCATTGATGCGGAAAGATAGGACCGTCTCATTGTAGGGCCTTGATAAAAAGGTGTATTCACGACTTCTGCCGATCTCTGTCTTTTTTATTGGAGAGATCACCTCGACAGGTAAGTTCGTGCCTTCGGACTTTGTGTTCTTTTGGCATGCCGATAAAAGGATGCCCAGAAGCAGGATGTATGAAATTCTTCTCATAAGATATACCTAGTTATTTGTTACCGGGCAAAAATAGAGGCAATAGGTGAGGGAATAAGGCGGATTTTTACTGAACCGGAAGATACCGTCGCTCAACTGGAAAATAGACCGGCCCAACTTTAATTTATAACGAGGCGTGCGATCGATGCCTTACACCGATGGATTGTAGTCGTAATATTTACTGCAACCTGCCTCGCGGCATTACTGCAACCCGGGTTGCAGTGAAAGACAAACCGGGGATGGGGTGAATAAGCTTCCATGGTTCCGCTTTTTTTATGTACTTTTGCGGACAAAAAGAGAAAGTGATGACATTGCCTTCAGAAGAGCATATATTCCAGTATCCGGGACAAGGGCGGATCGAGGTGATTTGCGGTTCCATGTTTTCCGGTAAGACGGAGGAGCTTATCCGCCGTTTGAAGCGGGCTGAATTCGCCAAGCAGCGGGTGGAGATTTTCAAGCCTGCGATCGATACCCGCTATTCGCAGGATAACGTGGTCTCGCACGATAGTAATTCGATTCCTTCTACTCCGGTGGATTCTTCCTCCAGTATCCTATTGTTCACTTCCGAGATCGATGTGGTGGGGATAGACGAGGCCCAGTTTTTCGATGAGGGATTGGTAAACGTGTGCAATCAATTGGCCGCTAACGGTATCCGGGTGATCGTGGCTGGGTTGGACATGGACTATAAGGGAGTTCCTTTCGGTCCTATGCCGGAGCTATGCGCTATCGCCGATGAGGTGACGAAAGTGCATGCCATCTGCGTGAAATGCGGACGTTTGGCTTACGTATCCCATCGTATCGTGGGAAATGATAAACGGGTCTTCTTAGGGGAACAATCCGAATACGAGCCTTTATGCCGGGAATGCTATGCGAAGGCTGAAGGTTTGAAGAATTGATTATTTATCCCTACATTTGTGAAATTAATAGTTTTGCGTTATATAAAGTATGAAAGAAAACGAGATGGTGTTCGGCATTCGTGCCGTGATTGAGGCTATACAGGCTGATAAGGAGGTAGATAAGATCCTTGTGAAAAGGGATTTACAAGGGGATCTATCCAAAGAGTTATTTGAGGTACTGAGAGGCCGTGAGATACCGGTACAACGTGTTCCGGCTGAACGCTTGGATCGTTTGACTCGAAAGAATCATCAGGGGGTGATCGCTTTTATGTCGGCGGTTACCTACCAGAGCTTGGAAGATATCATTCCTTTTGTGTATGAGCAAGGAAAAGATCCTTTCATCGTATTGCTGGATGGGGTTACGGACGTGCGTAATTTCGGCGCTATTGCCCGTACCTGCGAGTGTGCGGGAGTCGATGCGATCGTGATTCCGGCAAAAGGAAGCGTTTCGGTAAACGCCGATGCGATCAAGACCTCTGCCGGCGCCTTGCATGTATTGCCGGTTTGTAAGGAGAAGAGTATCAACCAAGCGATCCGTTTCTTGCAGCAAAGCGGGGTGAAGGTATTTGCCGCCAGCGAGAAAGCGGCGGAGAATTATACGGCGGTGAAGTATGAAGGACCGGTAGCGATCGTGATGGGAGCGGAGGATACGGGTGTGTCTCCGGAGAACTTGCGCATCTGCGATAATATGGTAAAGATTCCGCAATTCGGAACGATTGGCTCCTTGAATGTATCTGTAGCCACTTCCATTCTGGTGTACGAGGTGGTTCGCCAACGTATGAACGAGCAACAATAATAATATGTATATAAACTAAAGAAGAAAATGAAGAAAGTTATCGCTACAAAAAACGCTCCCGCCGCTATCGGTCCGTATAGCCAAGCGGTGCAAGTAGGCAATATGCTGTTCGCTTCCGGACAGCTGGGTATCGATCCTGCTACGGGACTTTTCGTTGAGGGATCCGTAAAGGAACAAACCGCCCAAGCGTTCAAGAATGTTCACGCTATCTTGGCAGAGGCAGGTTATAGCATCAATGATGTCGTAAAAACAACCGTATTTTTAGCGGATATGGGCGACTTCGCCGTTATGAACGAGGTATACGCCTCTCAGTTCGAAGGTGCGTTTCCCGCACGTTCGGCGGTAGCCGTTAAGACACTGCCGAAGAATGGTTTGGTAGAGATCGAGGTGATCGCCGTGAAAGAATAATCATAAGGAATAACGAGAGTAGTCTCATCACTTGTCGAGACTACTCTCGTTATCCATCAAGACTACTCCCGTGATACGATGCGACTACTCTCGTAATTCATCGATACAGCTAATCTCAAAAGCCTATTATCTTCTTTTTCTGGGAGCGGGATTCATGTCACCCCTCTGTCCGAATAATTTCTCAATCAAATCCTTTCGTCCCATCTTTTGCAATACTTGCATGATCTGACGGCGTGACTCGGGTTTATACCAGAAGAAGAACTGGCGTTGTGCCAACTTTTGTTCTTTTGAGCGGGCCGTATATACTTTCTCCAACGTATAAGGATGATATCCGGTATAATACATCTCCGTAGCCAATGTCATCGGCGTAGGCGTGAAGTCTTGTACTTGCTCCAACTGGAAATGCAAGCTCTTGGTGATCACCGCCAGCTCCGCCATATCCGCCTCGGTACATCCCGGATGGCTGGAAATGAAATAGGGGATGAGTTGCTGGTTCAACCCGTATTGCCGGTTTACCTTATCGAATATCTTCTTGAACTGTCCAAATTGCGAGAAAGACGGTTTACGCATTTGTTTCAACACCTCGTCTTGCGTATGCTCCGGGGCCACTTTCAAACGGCCGGATACGTGGCGGGCGATTAATTCCTCGGTATAGGTTTGAGCTGCCTTGTTTAAAGACTCATCCGCATAACGGTGCAATAACAGGTCATAGCGTACGCCGCTTCCGATAAACGACTTCTTGATCCCGGGAAGTCTATCTACCGCTTTGTAGATATCCAGTAGCGGCGTATGGTCTGCGTTCAAGTTCTTGCAAACGACGGGGGAGATACAAGACGGTTTCTTGCATTTGGCGCAAATCCGCTCATCTTTCCCTTTCATACGGTACATATTGGCGGAAGGGCTCCCAGATCGCTTAGATATCCCTTGAAATCCGGCATTTCGGTAATCGCTTTCACTTCCTTCAAGATCGATTCCTTGCTTCGGGAGGCGATGAACTTCCCTTGATGCGCCGATATGGTACAGAACGCGCATCCTCCGAAACAACCCCGGTGGATATTCACCGAGAACTTGATCATCTCGAAAGCCGGTATCACTTTCCCTTTATATTTGGGATGCGGCAAGCGGGTGTAGGGAAGGTCGTAGGAGGCATCTATCTCCGCTTCCGTCATTGGAGGGAAGGGAGGATTCACTACGATCACCTGTTTTCCTACCTTTTGCAAGATACGTGAGGCATTGTATTTGTTGGATTCCTCTTCGATATGCCGGAAATTCTTCGCTTGTTTCAATTTATCTTTTAGGCATTCCTCGTGTGAGAAGAGCACGATATCATCGTCTTTCGCATCCTCTTTGTCTGCCAGATAAACCGTTTGGCGGATGTCCTTGATCTCGTTGAAAGGAATGCCGGACTTTAGGCGGCGCACCAATTCCTTGATCGGCTTCTCGCCCATTCCGTAAATCAATAAATCGGCCGGGCTACTAGCAAGGATTCCCGGTAATAGCTTATCTTGCCAATAATCGTAATGCGTAAGCCGGCGTAATGAGGCTCGATGCTACCCAATACGACGGGGACATCCGGATACAATTCTTTCAGTATTTTAGTATAGACGATGCTCGGATAGTCCGGACGCATTCCCGGACGTTGGTCCGGCGTATAGGCGTCGTCGCTGCGTAATCGCTTATTGGCAGTATAATGGTTGATCATTGAATCCATGGCACCGGCGGATACACCGAAGAAAAGCCGGGGAACGCCCAGCTTCTTGAAATCCCGGTAATCTCCCCGCCAATCCGGTTGCGGTACGATCGCTACCCGTAATCCTTCCGCTTCCAATACACGACCGATCACGGCCGCCCCGAAAGAGGGTGATCCACATAGGCGTCTCCAGAGAAAAGGATCACGTCGAGGTAATCCCATCCCCGTGCCTCGACTTCTTTCTTCGTTGTGGGCAACCAATTGTCTAGTTTAAATGTTTTCATAATGCAAAGGTACGTGATAATCTTGGAATAATCATAGAGACGCTATTCATAACTTTTATTTATGGGGGATTCGTTTTTATGATTAGGACAAGAGTTCTCAATCTCGTATCTTTGTGTCGAAAAGAAAAATAAACATTTAAAAACAAGGTTTCTTATGAAAACACTCACAGACGAGAAGCTGACGATTGTCGGCGCAGCAGGTATGATCGGTTCTAATATGGCACAGACCGCTATTATGATGGGACTAACTTCCAACATTTGTTTGTACGACCCTTACGCACCGGGTTTGGAGGGAGTTGCCGAGGAATTATTCCATTGTGGTTTCGAGGGTGTAAACATCACTTTTACCTCAGACATCAAGGAGGCTTTGACTGGCGCTAAATATATCGTTAACTCCGGTGGTGCCGCAAGAAAGGCAGGTATGACCCGTGAGGATCTCCTAAAAGGAAACGCCGCTATCGCTGAGGAGTTCGGCAAGAACGTAAAGGCTTATTGCCCGGACGTAAAGCATATCGTGGTTATCTTTAACCCGGCGGATATTACCGGTTTGATTACCTTATTGTATTCCGGCTTGAAACCTTCTCAGGTTACGACGTTGGCCGCATTGGATTCTACTCGTTTACGCAGTGAGTTGGCAAAACATTTCGGTATCTCTATGGATCAGGTTGAGAATTGCCGTACGTATGGTGGCCATGGCGAGCAAATGGCTGTTTTCGCCTCTACCGCTAAAGTGGATGGTAAACCTTTAACTGAGCTTATCGGTACGGATGCCTTGACGAAAGATCAATGGGCGGAGATACAGACAAAGGTTACGAAGGGTGGCGCGAACATTATCGCCTTGCGTGGCCGTTCTTCCTTCCAAAGCCCGTCGTATGTATCTATCGAGATGATCGCTGCGGCAATGGGTGGTAAACCGTTCCGTTGGCCGGCTGGCGCTTATGTATCAAACGGTAAGTTCGATCATATCATGATGGCTTGGGAGACCTCGATTACGAAAGACGGCGTAACGTTGAAAGAGGTGCATGGTACACCGGAAGAAGAGGCTGCCTTGGAGAAGAGCTACAAGCACCTTTGCGCTTTACGTGACGAGGTGATCGCTATGGGCGTGCTTCCCGCTATTTCCGAATGGCATAAATTGAATCCGAATATCAAATGATCGAATAACAAGTAATTTAGATTTTCATGGATATATGGAATCCCCGCTTAGATGGCTTCGTGCCGGAAAGCGGGGATTCTTGTTTTATTTTATCTTTAGTCCGGGGATCAGGGGCGTGCTATCTACCAGCTCCAACTCTTGCACCATCTGTAATGTTCCTTGTTTGTATTTCTGGAAATGGGGCGTTTGGATATGGCTTTTATAAGCGTCTTGATCTGCGTAAATCTCTAGGATGGTTACTTTATTTGGATGTTCTTTCTCCGATACGGCATACAGTGTAAGAACACCCGGCTCTAGACGCATGGAAGCCTCGATCTCTTCTTCCAGAAAGGCGTTATAACGCTCCAACTGGGCGGGATCGACCGTGATCTTGGATAGGCGGACTAAGTTCTTCTTTGGGGCGGGCTGAGAGGATTCCTTAATGATTTTCAACGCTTTGATAGCGGAAGGGAAGCCGATATAAGGAAGACATTGTATAACCGCCGCCGTTAAGGTCTCCTTGCTATTGCCGGCCAGTAAGTTCCTTCGAGATGCGAGTGTAGTTGGCTTTCGGCTTCAAGGGTCGTTAGTATGCAATAAGCCAGTAACTCCCGGGTTTTGAGGTCTAGCCCGTTGCGAGTATAGATATCTCCGAAGCAGAATTCGGTGAGGAATCGCTCTACTTCCGGACCCATATTTCCCGGGACGTTCCTCATGGCCTCTTTGATTCCCTCGCCGTAAAGCCGGCTTTGTATGGCTTGTCCTTTCTCGTGGCGATCTTCTTCCGTAACGGTAGCTTGTCTCTCCAGAGGCAAAGCGATGCCTTGTTGCTTAAAGACTTCATTGATGGTATTTAAGGCATTCAATGTCTTCGGGAAACCGATGAACGGGGCACATAGATATATTGCCTCCCGTAGCTCGATGGGAGTGACGCCTACGTTTAGCGCCGCTTTGGCGTGGGCGTTCAGTTGGGGCAAGGTTTGCATCGTGGCTAATATGGTGCAAGTGATAAGCTCCCGGGTCTTTTTATCAAGATCTCCTGTGCGGAATACCTCCCCGAAGATGAATTTCTGGAGAATGTCCATCATTTCCGGATCTGTTCCTTGTCCGGTCAATGCCTCGCCTCCGAATAGCTCGGTGTAATTCTTTTTACAGCGTTCGATTCTGTCCATATTTTGTTCTGTTTTAGAAGTTGGGATATCTTGTGCGAAGGCTGGTATGAAGCCTAGCAGGAAGAGTACGATTACTTTGTTTTCATGAGGATATCGTTATTGTTTGACATCACAAAGATATTCGGATTTATCTCAAGT
>ENA-OQCK01000083-OQCK01000083.1-human-gut-metagenome-genome-assembly--contig:-NODE-83-length-52454-cov-19.660156_pt1 | contig 52454 bp, 55 predicted proteins | sample MGYA00242498_ERZ504578 | MGnify/ENA primary metagenome ERZ504578 (study PRJEB26092, sample SAMD00036229) | human gut metagenome | host: Homo sapiens | study: EMG produced TPA metagenomics assembly of...
TCATGATGTAATTGAAGTATTGATGCCGGCACATGTGGCGATTATCTCCTCTCCAAACGATTTTTTCACTGCCTCTGCTTTATCTTCTCCACTAATTAATAATGAGAATTTTTCTAGCTGACATAATTGTTCCTATTCCCATGGTATATGCCTGTTTCGGCACCTGTTTTTTTGATTCAACGTTGATTTGCTTGAATTGTTTTCTCTGATAAGGAAACACAGTGTGTTTGTTTTACAAAAACTTCAGCTGGTTCATTAAAACCAATATGACCATTGTGTCCCAACCCTAATAACTGAAGATCAACACCACCCAGACCTGCAATTAGTTTCTCATATCTTTGACACTCCTCATCTTGATTCTCATTCATTCCGTCTGGCACAAATGTATTCTGTAGTTCAATATTTACTCTCGAAAATAAATGCTGATTCATAAAGTAATGATAACTCTGCTTATTTTCTGCATCAATCCCCTTATATTCATCCAAATTTACTGTATGTATTTTCGAAAAATCTAAATCCCCTTTTTTATACCATTCTGTCAATTGGTCATAAACTCCTATCGGAGTAGATCCTGTTGCTAATCCGATGACTGATTCCGGCTTTAATATCATTTGTGCAGAAATAATATTTGCCGCTTTTCTACTCATATCTTTATAATCCTGTGCTTCTATAATCCTCATATTTGGTCTCCTTTATTTTCATGCGATTTCTTTCCAAAAATGTTTTACGGCCTCAGCAACACCATCTTGATCATTCGAAAGTGTAACAAAATCAGATTTTTCTTTTAGCACTGGTTGTGCATTATCCATTGCCACACCTATTCCTGCATATTCAATCATCGTAAGATCATTTAGCCCATCTCCACATGCTACCATCTCTTTTCGAGAACAATCCAGATATCGCAAGAGCTTTTCTAAAGATTTTGCTTTATCAATTAAAGGTGGCATAATTTCCAGGAAAAATGGTTCGGATCGATATATACTTAACTCATCTTTAAAATATTCTTGTAATTTTTTCTCTAGTCTTTCTAAATATGTTCCATCACCTGTAATAAGACATTTTGTAATTGGGAAGGAAATATATTGTATAAAATCTTCTACTCCTTTTATTTTCATCTTATTAATAAAAGATTCTTTTTCTACATAAAAATCTTTCGGCGTTTCTGTTATCAATGAATCATTTTCATATGTGAGAAGTGCTACTTTTTTATCCTTTACCTGCTCATAAATTTCTTGAACATACGAATATTCTATTGTTCGTTCAAATATTGTTTTTTTTGTACTACACTCTACAATCTTTCCTCCATTAAACGCAAGAATATAGCCACCATATTTTTCTAATTCCAACTCTCTTGCTATCGGCCAGATTCCATATTCTGGACGACCTGATGCAAGTACAATATGTACTCCTTTTTTTTGTAAATTTAATAATATTTTCTTAGTATAATCTGTAATTTTTTTCTTTGAATTTGTTAATGTTCCGTCTAAATCAAGAACAAGAACTTTATATTTCATTCTATATCTCTCCAAAATTTAATTTATTATGTTTCTTAAAAGCTAATTTCCATCATCATATTATATAAATCCATATCCAATGGTTTCTTCATCCTCAGAGCTTCTTGGATATCATAATCTACTAGATTTCCTTGTTGCAAAGCAACTACACGATTGGTTTTGCCCTCTTCAAGAAGCTTTACTGCATAATATCCCATGCGAGTTGCATTTACCCTATCTTTCAATGTCGGATTTCCACCTCTTTGAACATGCCCTAATATTGTGGCACGACTATCAATTCCTGTTTTTTCCTGAATCTGCGTGGCTATTTCTACAGGGTTTCCGTACCCTTCTGAAACAATAACAATAAAATGATCTTTTCCTGACTCACGAATCTTTTTAATATTTTCTACAACATCATCAATTGGGGTAGGAATCTCTTCCGTGATAATCTGGACAGCTCCTGTTGCAATACCTGTATTTAATGCAATATGTCCTGCATGTCTTCCCATTACTTCGACTACACTACACCGCTCATGTGACTGACACGTATTATTTAATTTGTCTACACATTCTACTACAGTATTCATTGCTGTATCATATCCAATTGTATATTCTGTTGAAGCAATATCATTGTCTATTGTTCCCGGAACACCAATACAAGGCAAACCTAATTCTGACAAATATCCTGCTCCTCGATATGAACCATCTCCCCCTATTACAACCAAGCCATCTAATCCGATTTCTTTTGCATTATGAAATGCTTTTTCACGATATGAAGCTTCATAAAACTCCATACATCTTGCTGTCTTTAAAATGGTTCCACCCGAATGGATTATTCCTGAAACACTTTCTCGATCCATAACACGATAATTTTTTTCAAGAATCCCATTATATCCTTTAATAAAGCCTATCGGTTGAATTCCATTTGCAATTGCTGTTTTTACAACTGCGCGAATTGCTGCATTCATTCCCGGAGCGTCTCCACCACTAGTAAGTACTCCTATTTTTTTCATTTTGTTCACCTTCCTATTGCAAAAGGGAAGCAGTTCCACCTGCCTCCCTTTCGCTTATTTTCTGTTTATTAATATTCCATCTGACGATAGTATCTTCTAGTTGTAAGTGGATGATTTCTCTCTTTTTCAAGATGGCAACTTAATCTTTCCGTAATTGCATACATGATCATTGGAGAAACAATTTTTCTGTATTCAGCATCTGTAAATGGAAGTTCAACTTCTTTTGTATCAAAAATATTAATAACTTTTGTTACTTTCTCAGAGAAGTTTTTAACACGATCCATTAATGGTCTTGTCTCATCTTCTCCGTAGAAGAGGATTAAGCTTGTATCTTCTTCTACAAGTTCCAGTGTTCCATGGAAATATTCTGCTGCATGGATAGATTTTGTTTTAATCCACTGCATCTCTTCGAGGATACACATTGCATAGTCGTAAGCTTCTCCCCAAAGCATTCCAGATCCGATTACCATATGATAATCTGTATCTTTATGTTCTACTGCCATTTTTGCACATCTATCTTCATACTTCTCTTTTGCTTTCAAGAGATATGGAACAATCTTGCTGTACTGCTCTACAAACTCATCATATTTATCAAATTCTCCTGCATTCTTTTTGAATCTTGTCAGTAATGTAATCATATATGTATAAATTGCTTCACACAGGCAATCATCTTCTGCGAAACTGAAGAACTTATAATCTGCATATTCACAAGCTGGTGTATTATCATTTGATACATATACCAGAGTTCTTGCTCCTGCTTCTTTACAATATTTGATTGCTGCTACAATCTCTTTTGTATTTCCACTTCTTGTAGAGAATACACATACTGAATCTTTTGTGAATCTCTTATGTCCTGATACCATGAATTCTGCTGCAATTACTGAGTGTGTTTCAATCTCTGAAGTTGTATCAAACCAATATTTCATTGGAAGTGAATGTGCATAAGTTCCGCCACATCCAATAAAGAAAATATTTGAATAACCATCCTTGCAAATCTCATCAACTGCTTTCTCAATCTGTGGTCTTAATGCAATTGCATCTCCTACAACTTTTTCGTAACGTGGTACATCAAAATTAAACATCTTATTTTCCTCCTTAAATTTAAATGTTATCTTGTTCGTTAATGTAATAATACATTATATAACATTATATGTAAAGTAGTTTTTTTAGTTTTTTAAAATTTTTTCTATTTCATTCAAAATATCCAATAGTTCCAGTGGCTCATTTATAGAATAATCTGCCATTTTCAGTTCTTCCTCTGTTCCACATCCATATTTACAGGAAACAAACAAAATACGATTTGCCTGCGCTGCTTCAAAGTCATAACACCGGTCGCCTACTAATATTGCGAACTCTGGATTTTCATCCTGTAAAAAACGGGCTAATGATTCCACTTTTCCTTTTCCTGGAATAATAGGTCTTACTCGATCTATTTTTTCGCGCAAATTAAGTTTGTCCAATACCTCTTCTATATACTCTTCATCGGCGTTTGAACATACTGCTGTTTTATATCCTCTTTCATGAAGAGAATCCAGCATATCTCCTACACCTTCATATTCCTCAACAGAATTATGAAATATTGTTCTATAATAACCAGATACTAATTTCCAGAAATTATCCGCTTCTTCGCTTTTTTTCTGTCCAAAAAATTTGAGATTGGTCACTTCTACCGGTTCACCTATCGTGCAGCGAATAGCATCTTCTGTCCAAACTGATATATTCATTTTTTCCATTGCCAATTCAATTGATGGAATCATAAATTTATCTGTTCGACTCAATGTTCCATCTAAATCAAAAATAATATATTTCATTTCTATTCCTCAATCTGATTTTTAAATCCAAAGCCACCCTCTCGCAAGCAGTTGTCTGATGAATAATGTGCTGCATCATCCATGGCTGCCTTGATCACATCTGCCTGCAAAACAACGCCCTTTTCCATCCTTTTTTCAGCAAAGATACAATCAATGCCGCAAGATAAGAATCACCTGCTCCCATTGTGTCAACAGGTTCTACAAAATAGACTTTTCCTTTTATAAATTCGCTTCCATTGTAAAAAATCTGTCCACGGCCACCCATAGTCGCAATTACATTTTTGCACCCATGCGCATAAACTTTTTTTAATAGTTCCTGTATTTCTGGTTCTTCCATATGGTCGCAGGAAAATTGTCCCAATTCCAAGTATGGACATGTCATATTTAAAAACTCTTCTGTACGATATTTATCTTTTACTGAAAAATCAAAGGTCACCATTCCTGTTAAATCTTTTAATTTATATACATCTTCATGCAATTTGGCATTACAACTTGTATGGATTACGTCAAAAGTTTTTAGATATTCCACATCTTCTGTACGAATTGTCATTGTATGTGCCCATTTTGTCCCCAAATCACATCCTATATAATGTCTTTCACCATCAATTACATTCACATCACATTTTTTTGTTGTTGCTTCCGGATCAAAGATACATTGAGATAAATCTACTCCTAAACTTTCCAAAGCATTTTTCAATATTTTTCCTTCTCTGTCTGCTCCGATGCTTCCTACATATGCAGCCTCTGCGCCAAGAAGTGCTGCATGAGCAGCAACGTTAACTGCATTCCCACCTGGAAACATAATCCCCATATTCATATAACGATCTATTACATTATCGCCGATTCCTGCTATTTTCATATTTTTTTACCTCTAAAAAAGGACACCGCAAATTCTATTCGCGGTATCCTACTCATTAATCTAATATTCTACTTTTCTATAGTAACGTCTAATATCAAGTGAATGATTTCTAATTTGTTCAAAATTCTTGCTCACTCTGGACAATACCGCGTTAATCACAACCGGAGAAAGCATCCATCTAAATTTGTCACTAATACCAGGCAATTCATAATCTGCTGTATCAAATACTGTAAAGTCATCTGTATACTGTCCTACAAAATCTTTTACTCGCTGATCCAATTTTCTAGTCTGTCCTTCTGTCATATTTAAGGCTACACAAACTCCTTTTTCCACCAATTCAATTGTTCCGTGGAATTCCGGAGATGTTACAGATTTTGTTCTCAGCCACTGTGATTCCTCTAATACGCACATTGCAAATGAATATGTAGGTCCCCACAAATTACCTGAGCCAATCCAAATCTGATATGGATCATCTTTATACTTCTCTGCATATGCTCTTGCTTTTGGCTCACTTGCTTTGCCTACAGATACCAGCGCTGCCGGAAGATTCTTCAATTCATCTGCAAACTGTTTGTAATCATCAAAGAATCCTTTATTTTCCAACAATTTTCCGATTAGCATATACAAAACATACTCTTGTGGTCTTCCGTCTTTGTATACAACTGAATAATCTGATAACTCACCCATCGACGAATTGTCAACTCCTAAAACAGACACAATCGTTGCTCCTTTTTCTTTGACATACTTAGCTGCTGCAACTGTCTCTTTTGTATCTCCTGATTTTGATGCCATAAATACTAATGTCTTATCTGTAAGATGATTATTTCCCTCAACAAGAAGTTCTGCTGAAATCTGTGATTGGACATTCAGATTGGACATTACTGAAATCATATAGTCAAAAGGCTGCATCATGGCAAGTGAACCACCTGAAGAAGTAAACAAAATATTGTCAAACCCTTTCTCGCAAACAGCATCTGCTATTTTTTCAATCTCTGCTCTCTGAGCATAAATATATTCTCCGTTTTTCAAAATCTGGTTTTCATCAAACTTTACCATCATGATAATTTCCTCCTAAATCTAAATTAAAAAATACCTAAAAGTGCTCCAACAATTCCTACGACCATAAGCACGATCAATATCCATGAAACTTTGACTTTTTTCTGCAAAAGCCCATAAATTCCTAATGTCATTGCAAATGGAACGAGATTTGGCATAATACCATCTAAGATTTCCTGTACCTTTACTGCTGCATCGCCACTTCCGATAGCTCCAGCAATATTAACCGTTATCATACTCGGTATCATTGCACCAATTACCATAAGTCCAAGTACTGCCGCACCAAATGTCAATTTAGGCATCATACCTGATTCTTCAATTTTATTCAGAAAACTTGTTCCAAATTTATATCCGAATTTTAAGCAAATATATCGAACTGCAAATGCCGGCACGTTGAATATAAGCCAAAATAAAAGTGGTCCTAGGATACTACCTTGCATAGCAAGGAATGTACCTATTCCTGTTGCAATTACTCGAAGTGTTCCCCAGAACATAGAATCTCCAATACCTGCTAATGGTCCCATCAATGCAACCTTTACATTGTTAATAGATGATGTATCGAAATCTTCATTTCTAGCGTTGCTCTCTTCCATTGCTGTTGAAATTCCAAATACCGCCGTTGAAATGTATGGTGTTGTATTAAAAAATTCCATGTGGCGTTTTGCTGCTGCTATCTGATCTTCTTTTTTCTGATAAATCTTTTTAATCGCAGGAAGCATCGCAAAACAATATCCCATATTCTGTTGTCTCTCATAATTCCATGAGTATTCCAAAGATAATGAACGTAAAAAGATTGATCTTAATTCCTTCTTTCCAATTACATTCTTCTGTTCTGCTGTATTAGAAGTCATCATCTTCCACCTCCTGTACTGCTACTTTCTGTGTTCCCTGCATCTGCACAAGGATAACTGCTAAACATCCTGCCATCATTGCAATTCCAAGCATTGGAATCTTAAGGTAAGCAGCTAATGCAAATCCAAGAATAAAATATACCATTGTTTTCTTAGACAAAATCATCTGTGCAAGCAGAGCAATTCCAAGTGCCGGAATAAATCCTGCTGCTGCCACAAGTCCATTCTGAACAAACGCTGGAATCGCTTCAAGAACTCGGTTCATAACTGGTGTTCCAAGATAAAATGCTACTGCACATATAATTCCTCTTGGCAAACTTTTCACCACAAATCCACCTAGTATATGCATTCGCTCCATTCCTTTAAAGTCGCCTTTTTCTATATAGTTATCCGCTTTATGTAAAAAGAATGGAAGTATTCCAAGTGTAAGTACATTGTCAACAACCAAATATAACGTTGCAATTGGGAATGCCAGAGCCAGCGCTACATCTGCACCTTTTCCCGTTGAAATTGCAAATGCAGCACCTAAAATACCACCTGTGATTACGTCTGGTGGAACTGCTGCTCCAAGTGTAATAGAACCAATAAATACCATCTCAAGAGTTGCACCAAGAATGATTCCTGTTTTTAAATCACCCATAACCAATCCAACAAGCATTCCTGTAATGATTGGACGTGATCCTAAGTTTGTTCCAAACATCCACTCAAAGGTAACAAACATGGCAATCAACCCTATTAGAATTGCCTGAACTAACATAATTATTTTCCTCCTCACATGTTCTCTGATACTTTTACTTTCTGTTCACCAGGCACCTGCCTGATTTCAATTTCAATTCCATCGTTTAACAACTCTTTTAACATTTCCTCATCCCGGGCAGTAACTGGAATTGTCTTATAAATTGTCTTAACAATGTCTTCCTTTGGCTTACAACCACCAAGATTGATAGAGCGTATTCCTGCACATCCTTTGGCCAATCGATATGCATCCTCAATACTCTCTACGACGATAAATAATTTATATTTATCTGTAACACCCGCATTTAATGCAGCGATGGAATCTTCAATATTTTTCATAACGAGCTTCACCCCATTTGGCTTAGCCAATTTCATTGTTGTTTTCCGAATGTTATCATTCACAACCGCATCATTTGCAATTAAAATGCAATCTGAATCTAACGATTGTGTCCACGCCATAGCGACCTGACCATGTAATAATCTGTGGTCTACTCTTAATAATTTAATCATTTTACATCCTCCGTATCTTGTTTTAATTGATTTTAAAATTCATCGTCTTCCTCTACTGTATCCTCAGACAATAACTTATTGCATAAAACAATACCTTCACTTGCTTCTGAAATATTAGTTTCCAATTGCTTCTCTGTTAAATTTTCCGTTTCATACCACAAACTAAGAACTAATGGGAGATTCATTCCTGCTATTAACCAATATCCCCCTCTTGTGCTCTTATCATAAATTCGTTATTGATACTTCCGCCAAATATATCTGTGATAACAACCCACTGGTCTTCTGGATTTCTTTCGTTCATCCACTTTTCTACCATTGCCGGAAGATCCTTAGATTGCTCATCTACATAAGCGCATAGAGTTTCTACATTTTCATTTTGCCCCATTAAAAATTCCGCTGTCTTTTTCATTCCGTTTGCCAAGGGGCCATGACTAGCAATCAATATTTTGTTCATTATCACTCCTCCTACTCTTGTGATATAACATCATATAACATCTCGTTACGATAAGTTTACTACTATGTGCTGTTTCTGTCAATAAAAAAATAGCACTTCTGCATTTTTTATGCAAAAGCACTAATTTTTATTTTCTAATTTTTATTTTAAAGATAGAATTTTAATCGTTCTGTACAATACACTTGTTTTGATACAAACAATGGTTTCCCTTTTTCATCTTGATGTTTATCTGTAAAAAGCAACAATGCTTCTCCTTTTTTATATTCAACAAACTTGCTTCCTGAGCATTTGCATATACAACTTCTAATGTACGGATGCTTTTCCCCAGTGTAATTTTATGTTTTTGTAAAATATCATACAACGACTGATTTAAATCTTCTCCTTCCAAAAACGAGAATCCTTTTCCATAATGGTTGGTTTCAATCATTGTAGGAACATCATCTACAAAGCGTAAACGCTTTGTGCATAAAATCGTTGTATCTTCTTCTATATCTAGATATTGTGTGTCTGACATCGTCGGATATATCCATGACACATCTACCACTTTTGTAGTAGCCTGTTTTCCCTCCTGCTGACATGAATGTGTAAATCCAACCGTATCATCTGCCGAATACATAGCTTTCTTAGATGCAATAAATGTCCCTTTTCCTCGAGATCTGATTACGAGGCCATCTTCTTCTAACTCGCTGATTGCTGAACGAATGGTTATTCTACTTACAGAATATGCCTCCATTAGTTCAGCCTCTGATGGAAGTTTATCTCCGGGTTCTAATTCACCTTTTTCAATTTTTTCATTTAATAGATTCACTATTTGCTTATACATCGGAATCATACTGTCTGGATTTATGTTGTTATTTTTTTCCATATTACTTCTCCCTCGTCACAATGCATTATGTTACATGATAATACATTATATAACATTTATTATTCAATGTCTATAGTGTCTTCTAAAAATCCATACAATATACTCTTCTCTCCGAAATTATTATAGATAACTACAGTTACATTTTTTTCCAATTCATCGATAACTGATTTCCTTTATTTGACATGAAAAATTTAAAATAATCCCCCAAAAGTACCTGTTTTGTAATATGTAGCGGATTTCCCGTATTCAAATAAACCGTTTCTGTTAATACAAATACCGCATTTGGTTCTGAAAGTCCCATTAAAACAATCTCTTCTTCTGTTGTTATATTGGTTTCAAGCATAATTGAAGTATAACAATTGTCTTCTATCTGTAATCCTGTTTTCTCTGTTATTTTCTCATAAAGCGAACAATTTTCCATATCTATTTTGGAAAGAAATCCATATTTCGAATATGGCAAATATACATGTTCTATCATAACAGGTCTATCATTTACGTGTCGTAGACGTTTCAAATATACAAGCTTTTCCCCATCTTTTAGTTCTAATTTTTTTGTCATCACTGCATTAGCTGAAACCACTTTATTTTCAAGAATCTTTGTATAAGTTTTTATATGATTTTCTTGGCAAAAATATGTAAAGCCTTTGAATGTTGTCAAACTCGAGGAAATTTTAGGTGTACGCACAAACACGCCCTTACCTTGATATTTCACTAAAATTTCTTGTTCAACCAATTCTGCAATTGCATTTCTAATTGTAATTCTACTAACTTCATATTGTTCGCACAATTTTGCTTCACTTGGAATAGATTGTCCTGAACAAAACTCACCTTGTTCTATTCTATTTTTCAAATCTTCTGCCACTTGTTGATACAGTGGTATCGCACTATTTAATTTTATCATTTACGATAGTCCTCTCTTTTTTTATTGACGAGATTCTAAGTATGTCATATGATGTATCTATACAATATATTATATCAGATATTTTTCAAAAGCACGATAATTATTTTAATTCTAAAAAAGAATAAAAAAGAAACCTGTAAAATCATACAATTTCTACAGGTTTCTTTTCTTCACTCTGACTTATTCAATTTCCTCGGACTCCATGCTTAACACGTGACCTTCGTTTTTCATATCATATTTTTCGCAATACTCTTTCAGATACTCAAGATATCGCGGACTATTCGATGGATAAATCTTAGAGTCATGAATATGTGGATCTGAATCTACCTCTCCACTCTTCATCAAGGCTACCATCGCACTAGCACAGTGTGCTGCAATACGGTTAGGCACACTGGCAACTTCCAGTAAACTGAATAGCTCTCATTTCTTCTATAAAGGAATCTGCACTGAAATAATATCCGTCATCTTCCTGAACCAGACAAAGTGCCTGATAACCTGACATCACAATATTAAGTGCGATATCCTGATTGTCCACCAGAAAGATATAGGTCTATGCTGTCCCTTCTGGATTGGTTTCCATATAATGCTTCAAAAACTTCTTGTTCAAACTTATCACTTCCTTTCAGGCAAAGAAAAAGACGCAGGCCACATTTATATGACTCACGCCTTTCTCTACTCATATTTTATAAATCTTTATTTTCTTTGTCTTCTTCTTTCTGTAGATAATAAAATCTCTTCTGAATTTCAATCTCTTCTCGAAGCTGTTCTTCTGATGGAAGGCAAGTTTTATATTTAGATGCAAATAATTGTTCGTGCCCATGCAATATAGAATATTTTGCAATATCTTCGTCTGTATCAGAACATAAAATAATGCCTAATGTTGGATTATCCCCTTCATTTCGCTTCATTTCATCATACATACGAATATACATATCCATCTGTCCCACATCCTGATGTGTGATTTTCGACGTTTTTAAATCAATCAATACAAAACACTTCAAAATGTAATTGTAAAAAACAAGATCAATGTAATAATCTTCTTTTTCAGTTCGAATATGCTGTTGTCTCGCTACAAATGCATATCCTTTCCCCAACTCCATGAGAAATTTTTGAATATGCGTGATAATTCTCTGCTCCAATTCACTTTCTGTAAAGTCTGTATTAGAAGATAGTCCAAGAAATTCTGCTATTACTGGATTTTTGATAAATTCCAGCTTATCAGCCTGATAAGTAGCTGTTAGTTCTTTCATTTCTTTTTCTACAGGTTTTGTATTTTGAGACATGAGCATGCGGTAATAATACTGTGAAGAAATATTCCGTTGCAAAGTCCGAACTGACCATGCTTGCTCCTGTGCCTCTTTTGCATACCATGCTCGTGCCTCTGGTGATGTTTCCTGAAGCAAAATTCTATAATGCGTCCATGACAAGGGACGCCCAGACTTTGGACGCAGTGAGTCCAAAATTTGAGGAAATTCCTGATGAAATTTCACATATTTATAAAGACTACTAAAGTCAAAGCCTTTGCCATATTTTTCTTTTAATTCTGATGATAGCTTTTTCATAGTTTTTTTGCCATAGTCCGCTTTTCCATTTTCATTCAGACACTCTATAGCAATTCGTTTTCCCAACAACCAGTTCCTTTGAACCAGAATTGTATCGACAGCCGCATACGCAATACTTTGTGCACTCTCCACGATTTCACATGTATCAGCAAATAAATCTCCTGTTTCATGGTAAGCAATCATACTTTTATTTAATTTTGGACTCGGTGAATCCAAACTTGTTTTTTCTTCTTCAGAATGTTTTTTTCCATCAAAGCAACCTCCTTTTCGATAATTGTTGTGACACTGTCGCAACTTTTCCATTTTGAAGTTCCAGATTGATACCTCAAAACGATTTCTTTAAATCTCCAAAATCTATGTTCTTATTTTACTCCAACTCTTTCATTCTGCCTACTACAATTTTATATTCTCATACAATAATGAGGTCGCATTCCACGACCTCATCACATTCATTTAAACATAAATCAATTCTTTCAGAATAATCTCTTCTGCAATCACTCTATGCCGGTTGCCGGCTCTTACCCATGCCATCTGATCTTTCTCCTTATCCGGCAATGGTTCTTTTTCTTCCAACTGCTTCAGGATCACTTCTTCCCATTCTCTGGCTGCCTTATCTACTTCCAGAAGATGCTCTCCAATAGTGTCCTGCAGAAGCATCACCTGATAAGTTGCATTTCGATGGTTCTTCAGATAATCTCTGCGAAGAAAACCATACTTGCCAAGTTGCTCCATCTGCTCACCGGATTTATAGGTGAGCTTCGGGATCAGATATCCATTTACTCATCATTTTTTGACCACAAATTTACGACATTTACGACAAATCTGACACAGCTTTACAATACCAGACAAAATGACTGATGCCCCGGAAAGCCTGTAAAACAGGCACTTCTAGGATACACAAGACAGGACAAAAATCGACTTCCATTATCAAGTGGTGAGTGCTAATATTTTATTTTTTCTTTATTGACAATTCCTCCCCACCTCTGTTATGATAATAAAACTGCAATAAGGGAGTAGTTAGCTCTGTACAGAGTCGCTGTGTCAACATATTGATGGTTTTCCATCTGGTACAGCGTTCAATAACGAGACTTATTCACGTGATATTTTTGCGTGGATAGGTCTCTTTTTTTATGAAGGAGGAGAAAAAATGAGCTTATTTTCTGTATTTCTGATCGGGATCGGCCTTTCCATGGATGCATGTGCCGTATCCTTTGCAAAAGGAATCTGCCTTAGACGGCAGGTAAAAACCTATGCCCTGAAACTCGGACTTGCCTTCGGGCTTTTTCAGGCACTGATGCCGCTGATTGGCTGGTGGGTGGGAACCTATTTTGAGTCCTTTATCACAGCTGTAGATCACTGGATTGCATTTTTCTTGCTTGGTTTTATCGGAGTCAATATGATCCGGGAATCAAAAGAAGCGGAAGCCGAATGTGATACTTATGTGGATTCTATTCCGGCAAAGGATATCCTGCTGCTTGCAGTTGCAACCAGCATTGATGCTCTCGCAGTCGGTATCAGTTTTGCATTCCTGAAAGTAGACATCATTCCCGCTGTCTGTCTTATTGGCATCACCACATTTATCATCAGCTGCATCGCGGTTTTCCTTGGAAATAAAATCGGTGGAAAACTCGGAAAATATGCTGAGATCACCGGTGGTGTCATTCTGATCCTCATTGGTCTGAAAATTCTGATCGAGCACTTATTTGGACTATAAAATCGCAAAAACCGGAAGGGGTTCCACGCCATGCGCAAAGCCCTTTCCGGTTCTTTTTTCATATATCTAATGAGAGAAACAAAACTGCTACAATAATCCGACGATGTGATAGACTGCAAATGATGCAATCCATGCAATGAAACATTGACCAAATACCATGGCTGCTGCCCATTTTCCGCCCAATTCCTGTTTCACAGACGCGATTGCTGCGACACATGGCGTATAAAGCAGGCAGAATACGAGAAGTGCTACTGCCCCTGCAATGGTAAGACTGCCCTGAAGTGCTGCACTGCTTCCAAACAAAATAGTCAAAGACGATACAACGCTTTCTTTTGCCAGAAATCCCGAAATCAGCGCGGTCACGATACGCCAGTCTCCAAATCCTACAGGAAGGAAAATCGGCGCAAGTCCGCCTGCCACCAATGCCAGAATACTGTTTTGAGAATCTGCTGTCATATTCAGTCCGGTATCAAAATTCTGCAAAAACCAGATTACGATCGTAGCAATAAAAATAACGGTAAACGCTCTCTGCAGAAAATCCTTTGCTTTATCCCACAAAAGATGTCCCACATTTTTGGCACCCGGCAGACGATAGTTCGGCAGCTCCATCACAAACGGAACCGCTTCCCCTTTGAATGCCGTTTTCTTAAAGATCAGTGCCATTAAAATTCCCATCACAATTCCAAATACATAAAGTCCGATCATCACAAGCGCTCCCCTCTTCGGGAAAAATGCCGCAGTGAAAAATGCGTAAATCGGCAGCTTCGCCGTACAGCTCATGAACGGAGTCAGAAGAATTGTCATCTTTCGGTCTCTCTCAGACGGCAGCGTCCGGCTTGCCATCACACCAGGAACTGTACATCCGAATCCAACCAGCATCGGAACAATGCTTCGTCCGGAGAGTCCCAGTTTTCGGAGAAGTTTATCCATGATAAAAGCTACTCTTGCCATATATCCACTGTCTTCCAGAAGCGACAGAAAGAAAAACAGTGTCACAATGATCGGCAGAAAACTTAAAACACCGCCGACTCCACTGAAAATTCCATCAATCACCAGCGAATGTACCACACTGTTTACATGCGCTGCTGTCATTGCATGATCCACGACATTCGTCAGTGCTGTGATTCCAGACTCCAGAAGCCCCTGCAAAAATGCTCCGATTACATTGAAAGTAAGCCAGAATACAACTGCCATAATTCCAACAAATGCAGGAATTCCGGTATATTTTCCAGTCAGGAACCGATCGATTTTCCGACTTCTGAGATGTTCTCTGCTCTCTTTCGGCTTGATCACCGACTCACTGCAGACATCTTCAATGTAAGCAAACCTCATCTGTGCAATTGCGGCTGCACGGTCCAGTCCGGTTTCCTCCTCCGTCTGTCGGGAAATATCCTCCAGAAGGTTTTTCTCATTTTCTGTCAGATTCAGCTGCTCTAATATTTTTTCATCACCTTCCATGATCTTGCTTGCCGCAAACCGAACCGGTATCTCTGCTTTTTCAGCATGATCCTCGATCAGATGCATTACTGCATGAATTCCTCTGTGAACCCCTTCCTCTTTTCGGCAGAAATCTGTTTCCAGTGGTTTTTCCTGATATTTTGCTACATGGATGGCATGCTGGATCAACTCCTCAATTCCTTCTGCCTTTGCCGCAGAAATCGGAATGACCGGCACTCCCAGAGCATCCTCCATTTCATTAACCAGAACGGAACCTCCGTTTTCACGCAGTTCATCCATCATATTCAATGCAACAACCATCGGAAAACCAAGCTCTAACAGCTGCATGGTAAGATACAGATTTCGCTCAATATTTGTTGCATCCACAATATTGATGATCCCTTTCGGTTTCTCACGAATGACAAACTCTCTCGTCACGATTTCCTCACTGCTGTAAGGAGACATCGAATAAATCCCCGGCAGATCTGTGATCAGTGTATTATTATGGCCTTTGATCACTCCATCTTTTCTGTCTACTGTAACTCCCGGAAAGTTACCCACATGCTGTTTGGAACCGGTCAACTGGTTAAACAATGTCGTCTTTCCACAATTCTGATTTCCCACAAGAGCAAACGTCAGTGTCTCCCCTTCAGGCAGCGGAGTCTCCTCTTTCCGGTTATGAAACTTTCCGCCTTCCCCGTATCCCGGATGCAGTTTCTCCTGTTTTTCTACTTTTTTTCTGATATTCTTTGGTTTGTGTTCTTTACTGATTTCAATGTTTTTTGCATCTTTCAGGCGAATTGTCAGCTCGTAGCCATGAAGCCGCAGCTCAATTGGATCTCCCATCGGTGCATATTGTACAACCGTCACTTCTGTGCCTTGTATCAATCCCATATCCAGAAAATGTTGGCGCAGAGCGCCCTCTCCCCCAACCGAAAGAATGGTGGCAGTACTTCCTATTTGTAATTCATTTAATTTCATGTCTTTTCCTCTTTCTCATTCGTTTGAGCTTTCTTACTACTCTACCATACACTGATGTTTTTATAAAAGCAACTGTTTGGGCACAAAAATACCGACGGATTACTCCGCCGGCCTTCTATTATTTTAAAATTGCTTCTACATCTGCTGCAATCTGCTCTGCATTCAGATGATTTTTCTCCAATACTTCCTGCACGTCATATCGGTCAAGGAACTCTTTCTTCAATCCAACGTTTAACACTTTCATATCAGAAGCGCCGTAATAACGGGCAATTTTTTCACCAAAACCTCCGTCTAAAATTCCATCCTCCAGGGTCACTACGATTTCATGATCTTTCTTCAGATCATCAAGAAGTGCTTCATCCAGACCTGTGATGTAGTATGGATTCACCAGTGTCGGCTGCACACCTGTTTTCTCTGCGATCAGTTCTGCTGCTTTCTCTCCCAGTGAATAGAATGCACCGAGTCCGATCACTGCAACCTTGCTTCCTTTCTGTATTACTTCATAAGTATTCAGTTTGCCGAAATCCTTAGTCACTGTTTTTCCATCCGAAATCAGCTCACCGCCCGGTACTTTTATTGCAACCGGATAAGAATTCTGCTCCACACTCCAATCAAGCATGGCAAGATATTCTTCTTTTGTCGTCGGTGCCAGATAAACAAGGTTCGGAATATTTGCCATCATCGGAATATCCTGAAATCCCAGATGTGTGACATCATTCATTCCATAAACAGAACCCCAGAATGTCACAATTGTTGCCGGACTGTTGTTGATACACAGATCCTGTGCGATCTGGTCAAATGTCCGCTGTACAAAAGTACTGTACACGCCGTAAACAGCTTTCCTCCGTTTGCCGCAATACCGGATGCCAGAGCAACCGCTGTCTCTTCTGCAATTCCCACATCAATAAACTGGCGTCCGGCTTCTTTTCGCTTATCTTCTGTAAATCCCATAACTGCAGGCGTTCCGGATGTGATGGCAACCACACGGGAATCTTCTTTCATCTTTTTCAAAAGATAATCTCTCGTAATACCGGCGTAGTCCTCCGTATTTGAAGTATAAAGAGGTTTTCCCGTCTCAAGATCAAACGGACCGCTGAAATGCCACTGTTCTTTATTTTGCTCTGCCGGCTCATATCCTTTTCCTTTCAGCGTATTGATATGAACCACAACCGGCTGACTGCTGTTTTTTACTTTCTGAAATGCCTCCACCAGCGCTTTTGTATCGTTTCCCTGGTTTACATAAATATAATCAAGCCCCATCGCTTTGAACAGGTTACATGGAGCTGTTCCGTTTGTTTCCCGCAGCAGCTTCAAATTCTGATACAATCCTCCATGATTCTCTGCGATGGACATATCATTGTCATTCACTACAATAATTAGATTTCCACCCAATTCTGCGGCGTAGTCAATTCCCTCCAGTGCTTCTCCGCCGCTTAAAGAACCGTCTCCGATCACTGCGATTACATTTCCGTCTTCCCCTTTCAGATCTCTTGCTTTTGCAAGTCCACAGGCAAGACTGACAGAAGTAGATGTATGACCGATTGTAAAGAAATCATGCTCACTCTCATGCGGATTTGTATAACCGGATACATCATCGTAATGCTCTTCATAAAGATATGCATCTTTTCTTCCTGTCAGCATTTTGTGCGGATAACTCTGATGGGAAACGTCATATACAATTTTATCTTTTGGAGATTCAAATACATAATGCATGGCAATGGTCGCTTCCACCATTCCGAAATTTGGTCCGAAATGTCCGCCATGCCGGCTTGCCCGGGTCAAAAGTGCATGGCGCATCTCTTCTGCCAGTGCCGGAAGCTCCTCGATCGTCAGTTTTTTTACATCTTCAGGGCTGTTGATTGTTTCAATATACATTAATATCCACTCCTCTTTTTCTTATCAATTCTTACTGTTTTTCTCCTTTGTGAGGATTGATGATACTATATCACCTGGAGTTAACTCCAAGTCAAGAGCGAGTTTAAATATTTTTTTATTTTCTTTTCACCAGACACGAATGGCACTTTTTCATAAATGTAATCAAACATACTGGTAATAAAAACGAAGATGTTTCACGTGAACATCTTCATCTCCATTTTATTCCTTTATTTTTTCAAACCTGTACTGTTGCTTAATATCCGGATATTTTCATGATCCACTTCACTCATAAACATTCCATATGGTCTTGCACAGATTTTAAACGGAGAATACAACCCCTGATAAATCACCAGTTTTTCTCCTGTCTCTGTATGCTGCGCAAATGCAAGCACTTTATATAAATATTCTGAAGTTTCCCCTGACACCCATTCTCTCTTAAAATGCTGTACAATATCTCCCACTCGGATGTCTCTCGGAATCACCTCTTCTTGCTTTAACTCAGGCTCTGTATCCAATTCTACATATTCCTCTTTATCCAGAGAAACAGGCGCACCTGATTTTCCCATAATATGGACGCCTCCATACCAGTGCCTGTAATCTCAAACAGATCCCCCACCTGATATTCTGAAGTATATTCATCGTTCTTTTTTACAATTTTTATTCTGCTCATTCTGATTATCCCTTATTCTATTTTCTTCTTTCAATCACATCACTGATTGCATCAATTCCTAAAAGTATCTGACTGACCAGAATCAGCGCAAATAAAATTTTCACCACTTTTTTTCCTGTCTCGTCTTCTCTTTCTGCACAGTCTTTTGCAATTCTTCCGACAATCCCCAGTAATCCAATCAGAGAAAGCCTCTGCGCTGTTCTGTTTAACGATTTGTTCTGATAATAAATTTCCTGCAATAATTCATGATTGTTCATACTCATGTTCTCCTCTCCTTATAATCCGTCTCTGTAAATCTGATTGATTGTTGCCTGAGCATGTTCCAGCTCCTTTTTCTGCATGACGCATCTCGATCACTGAAAATTGCCAGCATCTCATCCACCACATCTTCCGCTCTCGGATTTGATGTTCTGTAAAGATACCCCAGCATACGAGTTGCCGTATAATCTGTCCTGATTTGATTATATGCAATTTCTCTGCAAAAGTCATCAGGATAATCCTTCTCCTTCAAAGCTCTGTACAATTCATCATTTCTTGCTTTTTCCATATTTATTGCCGCCTGTTCTTTCTAAAATACTGTTTTTCAAATTCTTCTTCCGATAATGGCTTATTCAAAAAGTATCCTTGAATGACATCACAACACATCTCTTTTAATACGCCAAGCTGCTTTTGGGTTTCAACACCTTTGTTTCATCCCTTTTTGCATCACTTCCCAACAAAGCTTACCTTCCGGATGCTCAACCTGAAATGTCTTTTTACAACACTCATTCATATATACACTCTTATTTGCCTCAACATCTATGATACGAATGTTCGAATTTATTCCATTTAAAATTTTATAAAAAAATTGTGAATCTGAATTATCTTTCACCGCAATACTCCTTTTAACAGCAAATAATTCTCTCCCATATTCTACATCATATTGACTGGAAAAATCTACTCAAAAAATCCTGTTCCAAATGGAATTATTACTCCACTTCCAACAGGATTTTGATTCAATCATTTAAATATTTCTTACTTTTTGGATGATTGTACGATAATCTTCATTTTTTTCAAATAAAATCTGTTTGCCCAGTACAAAGCCTTCTACCCTTTTTTCCAGAGACGCTCCAGAATCTCCCAGGTCACACCGCCGTCGATCACAATATGGAATTTATACCGCTGACGCAATTTCAAAAGTTGCTCAATTTTAGGTTCTACAAAATGAAGATAGTCTCTTCCCGCAAATCCGGGATTTACGGTCATGACCAGCACGTAATCTACTAACGACAACAATTCCTGAATACTGTCAAGTGAAATTCCGGGATTGATCACGATCAGGAGCCTTTCCAAGTTTACGGATTCTGCAGAGTGTCTCTGTTGGAATTGTTTCAGAATCCGGATGGATATAAATAATATCTGCTCCGAACTCTGCATATCGTTCTATATAACGTCCGGGATTATACATCATCATATGAACATCCAGCTTCAAAGAAGTGTTTTTACGTATTGTTTCAATATCCTGAAAACTCATCCCGAAATTAGGCACATAATGGCCATCCATTACATCTATATGTAAAATATCCGCTCCACTCACATCAAGTCTCATAATCTCATCTTTCAGATAATCCATCGAAAGATTCAAAAGCGACGGGCATAATAATTTTTCCATAACGCCTCTCTCCCTACTGAATAAGTCCTGCAGCAGTTGGTAATGTCATAGAAATCGCAGGAATACATGTGGTCAGCAACAGTACGATCAAAATCACACCAAAATAGGGCAGTAATTCTTTAAACACCTGCTCAATTTTTACATTTCCGACCTTCGCTCCTGTAAACAAGATAGAGCCAACCGGAGGCGTAATTGTTCCAATACAAAGGTTCAGCGTGACCATAATACCAAACTGTACCGGATGCATCCCGAACGTCTGACAAATTGGCAGGAAAATCGGTGTAAAAATCAAAACAGCCGGAGTCGGATCCATAAAGGTTCCTACGATCAACAAAATAATATTCATTAAAATCAAAATCACATATCTGTTTTCTGTAATAGAAAGCATTCCATTTGCGATCAGATCCGGCAAACCTGTAAATGCCATAACCCATGACATAATAGAGGATAATCCAATCATAAACGTAATAATACCCGTCATTTTTGCAGGAATTCGTCGTTCTGCAACATATCCACATTTCTTTGCTTTAACCCCTGCAAGGAACATCACGAGTAATCCCCACAGAATTCCCGGCACATATCCTCCCGTAAACAAGGCAGCAACTGATACACTTCCTGCAATTGTCGAATAAACAATCATCAGATTGGACGGTGGAATCAGCATTCCCGTCGGTGCAGAAGCAATATTTACACCGGCACTGTAAACCGGATCATATCCTTCCTTTTTTTCCATCGGTCCGATCGTACCACCCATTGCAGCAGCCGCTGCTGCACCGGAACCTGAAATTGCACCAAATAACATGTTTGCTACTACATTAGACTGCGCCAGTGCCCCCGGCATACGTCCGGCAACAACCTTGGCAACATTAACAATTCGCTCTGCAATTCCACCGTTATTCATAATATTTCCTGCAAGAATAAAAAACGGAATTGCAATCAGTGAAAATGAATTGGCTCCGGCAAACAATCTCTGCGCAGATGTCGCAAATGAAATATTTGCATCGAGCATACACAACATAGCCAGCGCGGATGACAATCCTACCGCTACACTGATTGACACACCGATCGCTAGCATAATCACCAAAAGCACAACCATAACAATTGCTGTTTGATGTGTGACTTTATGAAATGAGTATTCAATGATTCGGGAAATGAAGTGTTCCCAGATAAACAGGTACAACAACATTCCTGTTCTCAGTAACTAAAATTTTGAAAAGATAGAAGAAAATAAAAAATTGCTTGAGAAAGTAAGACAAAAATGGTATATTAATAAGTGTGTTCCCTTAGTAAAATGGATATTACGGATCCCTCCTAAGGATCAAGTGCAGGTTCGATTCCTGCAGGGAACGTTTTCAAAACGAGGACAGCAGCTTTCTTTATTCAGCCACTGTCCTCGTTTTATTTTTCTATTTCTCTTTTCTTCTTACAAAAACAACTACACCTATCACCGCAATACAAGCAACGCAAAAAATCACATACGATTTTGAATATTTAAAAATTCACATATCCCTGCAGCCAGATCTCTCCTTTAAATCGTCTTCCAATCTCTGGCTCTCCCAGAACCTCTTTCTTCGGAACACAAACATCGAACTCCAGTTCATTGACATCTAGTTTCATCTGATAAAGCCGTTCTCCGGTCAATGTATTCTCCCGCTCTCTGATCGCCAGAATCTCTCCCATAATTGAATACAGATCACATTCCACACCATAAGGCATAAAGTAACTGTCCACAATGGAATATACATCCTCTGTAGCCAATCTACGAGAAACTTTTGAGTAGATATCCATATCTTCCAGAGTCAACGTTTCAATTGCTCCCTGATCTCCATTACGGGCAGCACTCAAAAGTTTCTTTCGTGTTTTTGCTTCCTCTCTTGCGAAACGCATCTGTGTCTCGCTTTTTCTTACAGGCAGCAGGATTCTCCCGGACAGAGCAAGACCGGAAAAAGTGACACCGTTTGGAGCTCCTGTCATCATACCCAGCTGACGCTCTTTCATATATTCTACGCCATTTTGCATTGTAAAAATCAGACTGATCCCCACTTTTGCATCTTCACAGATTCCTACGTACTGTTCGCGCTCGATTCGTTTTTCAATGGAAACATCTGCATATGTTGTAACACCACTTCCCTGAAAATACGGGAAATAGTATTCCATATCAAACTGGTCATGATCATCCAGTTCTCCACACAATGTAATCCCCACATCCTGACCGTATTCCTTTTGAAATTCACAGTAGTCTGCTTCTTCATTATAGGAAACGGTCATCTGATGGGTAAAGGTTTCTCTTGTCTGCTCCAATATTTCTTTTAGCTCTGCTTTTTTCTTGATGGGACCAAACCCAATTGCTTTCAAATACTGATGCATATTACTCCTTATTTTTTCGGTTCGATCACTGCATTTCCACCCATATATGGACGTAACGCTTCCGGAATCTTCACAGATCCATCTGCCTGCAGATTGTTCTCCAGGAACGCGATCAGCATTCTTGGTGGTGCAACAACTGTATTATTCAGTGTATGTGCAAAATATTTTCCGTCTGCACCTTTTACACGGATACCAAGTCTTCTGGCCTGTGCATCTCCCAGATTTGAGCAGCTTCCTACTTCAAAGTATTTCTGCTGTCTTGGAGACCATGCCTCCACATCCACAGACTTCACTTTCAGATCCGCAAGATCTCCGGAACAGCATTCCAGTGTGCGAACCGGAATATCCATAGAACGGAATAAATCCACTGTGTTCTTCCACAATTTTTCATACCAGTCCATGCTCTCTTCCGGTTTACATACAACGATCATTTCCTGTTTTTCGAACTGGTGAATACGATATACACCACGTTCCTCAATTCCGTGTGCCCCTTTTTCTTTTCTGAAGCATGGAGAATAACTTGTCAGTGTCTGTGGCAGCTGCTCTTCCGGAAGAAGTGTATCGATAAATTTACCGATCATAGAGTGCTCACTTGTTCCGATCAGATAGAGATCTTCTCCTTCAATCTTATACATCATTGCATCCATTTCTGCAAAGCTCATAACACCTGTCACAACATTGCTGCGGATCATAAACGGAGGAATACAGTAAGTAAATCCTCTGTTGATCATGAAATCTCTTGCATAGGAAATAACTGCAGAATGCAATCTCGCAATATCTCCCATCAGATAATAAAATCCGTTTCCTGCCACTTTTCTTGCACTATCCAGATCGATTCCATTGAATCTTTCCATAATTTCTGTGTGATATGGAACTTCAAAATCAGGAACAACCGGCTCACCAAAGCGCTCCAGTTCCACATTTTCACTGTCATCTTTTCCAATCGGCACAGATGGATCAATGATATTTGGAATTGTCATCATGATTTTTTTAATTTTTTCTTCTACTTCTTTTTCTTCTGCAGAAAGTGCTTCCATCTTATCTGCACTCTCTGTTACTTTTCTTTTCAGCTCTTCTGCCTCTTCTTTTTTGCCCTGAGCCATCATTGCACCAATCTGTTTTGATGTTTTGTTTTTCTCAGCTCTAAGTGCTTCTACTTCACCTTTAATTTCACGATTTTTCTGATCCAGTTCCAATACCTCATCTACCAGTGGTAACTTAGAATCCTGAAATTTGTTTTTAATATTCTGTTTTACAACTTCCGGATTTGATCTTACAAATTTGATATCTAACATAATTTTCCTCCTCATACAGTGTATATCACTGCTTCATTGCTTTTTTCAAAGACTCTCTTTCTTCTTCTCCGAGTTCCATATAGCTTTCGCCTTTTACAATTTCCTTTATATAGGTATAACACCCTTCTCGCTGTGCATCGCATTAAACACCCAGCCATTATTATTTTCATCTAACATCGTCAGAACAAAACTGAGATTTCCTCCCATTTCCTGAAATGCATCATAACGTACAATTCCTATTTTCTGATAATGTGTTTTCATTCTTTTGTAAATTGTATCAATATCTCTTGTATTCTGTTTTACTGCGCGTTCCAGTTTTTCTACTGTTTTAAACTGCTCCAGAAATCCTTTTTCCAGAGATTTACCATCTTTTCCGCGCATAAAAATCTGATATTTTGCCTGCATACGCTTATGTTTCATTTGCAGATTGATCACAATCCCAATGAAAACCACCTGCATGATCAACAAAACAATTACCAGATACAGTAATACTTCTGTTGCCATTCTCATGTCTCCTTCTTATATCTGCGGGACACCTCTTAGCTTTGAATGGACATGATCAAGTCGAATATTCGCTCCAATTCTTCCTCTGAATAATATTCGATTTCAATTTTCCCCTTACCATTCGATTTTGGATTTACATTTACCTTTGTCCCCATGATTCCCTTCATTTTTTCTTCCAGGTTTTCATAGATAAATGTATGCTCAATTTTTTCTTTTTTTGCAGTCTTCTTGGGATTTTTCAATATTTTAATCAGCTTCTCAGTCTCCCTCACACTGAGCTTCTCATCAAATATTTTATTTGCAATTGTGTACTGTTGTTCTTCGTCTTCCAATGCAAGTAACGCTCTGGCATGTCCGGTTGAGATCATATCATCAATCACCATCTGCTGAACCTTACTGTTAAGTTTTAAAAGACGCATTGAGTTTGTCACTGCCGTTCTGCTCTTCGATACACGTTCTGCAATCTCATCCTGTTTTAGATGAAACTCTTTCAATAATCGCTTGTATGCAATTGCTTCTTCAATTGGATTCAGATTTTCTCTCTGAATATTTTCAATCAAAGAAATCTCCACAACTTCCTGCTCCGTATATTCACGAACCAGTACCGGTACTTCTTTTAATCCGGCAAGCTTTGCCGCTCTCCATCTTCTTTCTCCTGCAATGATTTCATAATAATCATTTTTCTTTTGTACCAAAAGTGGCTGAAGTACGCCAAACTGTTTGATAGAATCTGCCAGCTCAAGAAGGGCATCTTCATCAAAATCTTTTCTCGGCTGTTCACTATTTGGTTCTACCTGAGTAATCTTTACTATAGTCTCCCCGGATTTTTCCACTTTTACTTTTTCTTTTTGAGTTTTATTAGCCTGTTTTTCTGTTGTCTTCACTGTCTTGTTTGGAATCAGACTGTCTAACCCCTTTCCAAGTCCATTTCTTTTCACTGCCATTTTATTCTTCTCCTTTATTGATCACTTCTTCAGCCAATAACAAATAACTTTCTGCTCCTGAAGATTTTGGGTCATATAAATTTATTGGCATACCATAACTTGGCGCCTCTGCCAGCCGGACATTTCTTGGAATAATCGTTTTGTAGATGTTTTGATTTAAATTGTCTTTTACATTTTCTACAACCTGGAGTGAGAGGTTCGTTCTGGCATCATACATTGTGAACACAACGCCTTCTATTTCTAATTTTGGATTTAATCTCTCCTGAACAAGCTCTATTGTGTGGATCAACTGGCTTAATCCTTCCAATGCATAATACTCACACTGAATCGGGACAAGTACTGAATTTGCTGTGGTCATTGCATTGATCGTTAGCATACTCAATGCCGGTGGACAATCTATGATAATATAATCATATCTGTCCTTCACTTTTTCAACTTCATTTTTAATAATGTATTCTTTATTATCAACACCAATCAATTCAATTTCTGCTGCCGACAAATTAACATTAGACGGAAGTACATCCAGGTTTTCATAGACTTCTTTGCAAATACATTCTTCAATCCCAATATTCCCAATAATTAAATCATATACTGTATTTTCAACTTCATCTTTATTTACACTCAGTCCACTTGTCATATTTCCCTGTGGATCCATATCAAGTGCCAGAACTTTTTGTCCAAGACTTGCAAGTGAAGCTGATAAATTGATAGCTGTTGTAGTTTTACCTACTCCACCTTTTTGATTTGCAATCGCTATAATTCTTCCCATATTCGTACTCCTTTCATTGAACACGTTCTTATTATATCACCTTTTACTTTTATTATCTATACAATGTTTCACGTGAACATTGGCTGTTTACTGTTTGTCTCACAGAATTTTTCAAATTTTCTTTATTTGACACCTCTCCTGTAGTATAATAAGAAAGTATAAATGGAATTATAAAGGAGGGTATCATTTTGAACTGGAAGAAAAATTTGAAAACTTGTACGATCCTGACAGGATTAACCGTTGCTTCTATGCATATCGTTAATCGTTTCGTTTACTATATGTCTACAATAGATGAAATGCTGTCTGACAAAAATGCAGAATATTATGACTGGCGTTTTGGACGCATTTGCTACCACAAAACAGGAAGTGGATCTCCTCTTCTCTTGATCCATGATCTAAACGTCTGCAGTTCTTCCTATGAATGGAACCAGATTGTAGATCAATTATCTAAAACAAATACTGTATACACAATTGATTTATTAGGCTGTGGACGCTCGGACAAACCCTATTTGACCTATACAAATTATCTTTATGTCCAGTTAATCACTGATTTTATTAAACATATCATTGGTGAAAAAACTGATATTATCGCAATGGGGGAATCCGGTTCTTTTGTCTTAATGGCATGTGCTAATGATCACTCAATTATTGACAAAGTTCTTTTAATTAATCCTGGTGATTTGATTGAACTTTCAAAAATACCGACAAAGCGTACAAAGTTAAAACAGCATTGTATTAACATGCCTGTTGTAGGAACATTTCTTTACAATTTACGCTTTAATAAACGAACCATCGAAAAAGATTTACACTTAAATGGATACTATGATTTCAAGAAAATTGATACAAATACAGTAAAGACCTTTTTTGAAGCTGCACATACAGACAATACTGCCGGAAAATATCTGTATTCCAGCATCAAATCTCGCTTTACAAATGCAAATGTGATGTATTCTTTAAATCGAATTAACAACAGCGTGTTTATTATTGTAGGGAATGCAAATCCAGAATATGCACTAATTGCAAACCAATATCAAAATTATATGCCTTCTATTGAAATTCAAGAAATTGATCATACCAAACGTTTTCCACATCTGGAAGACCCTGAAACGTTTTTAGAACAGGTTGAAATTTTATTTGATATCAACAACGGAGAAGAGTTATCCACAAAATAATGTGGATAACTCTTCTTTTTTGGTGGATAAACTGTGAATAACGTAAAAAAAGGATGTAAACTTTTAAATTGTTGTACAATTAAAATACTTTACATCCTTTTTGTTTACTTCTTGATTTTTAAAGAATAATTTTTTTATTTCTCTCTTATTTTATGACAGTGGTTCTTTTGCTGGAAGTCCTGCTTTTCTCGGGTATTTTTTTCGTGTCTCAGAAATCTTTTTTATTTTCACAAAAGAACGTCCAATCTCTGTATCCGGCAGCTGAAACTTTACTGTTTTCTCAATTTTTCCACCAAGAAGAGACACTGCTTTTTCCGATTGTTTCAATTCGTCTTCAACAGTTCCTGATTTATAGGATACGAACATCCCGCCTACTCGTATATATGGGATGCAGTATTCACTCAAGGTTGACAGATTTGCCACTGCACGGGACACACACAGGTCAAATTGTTCTCTGTATGCTGTCTGCTTTGCAAAATCTTCTGCTCTTCCATGAAGCGTTTCCACATCTTCGAGCCCTAATTTTTCTACTACGGCATCTAAAAAATTAATTCTTTTTTTCAGAGAATCCAACAATACGACTTTCAGATGAGGAAAGGCAATCTTTAACGGCAGTCCCGGAAATCCCGCGCCGGTTCCGATGTCAATCACAGAATTTACCTGATTCATATCCACTGTTTTTACAATTGCAAGGCTGTCCACAAAATGTTTCTCATTTACTTCATCATACTCGGTGATCCCTGTCAGGTTCATCACCTTATTCCACTCCACCAGAAGCTCATAATACTGATGAAACTGCTCTTTCTGGCGTTCTGTCAGCCGGATATCCAGCTGGCTTAATTGCTGTTCAAATTTATTTTCCATACACTCTCCTGTTCTCTCATCTGCTCTCCAGATACACCAGCAGAACCGAAATATCTGCCGGAGATACCCCGGATATCCGGGATGCCTGCCCGATGGATGCCGGTCGGATCTGCGACAATTTCTGCTTTGCCTCTAATCGCAGACTCTGTACCTCTTCATAATTAATATCTGCAGGAATCCGCTTTTTCTCCAGTTTTTTAAACTGCTCTACCTGCTTTTTCTGCCGTTTGATATAACCTTCATACTTAATGTTAATATTCACCTGCTCTGCAACGTCGTATTTAAGCTCTGGACGCATTTTATCCACTGAGGCAAGGATTTCATAGCTAAGCTCCGGACGACGGATCAGATCAGCCAGAGACGCGCCTGAAACAAGCGGTGTACTTCCGCAGGACTCCAGAAGCTCCTGTACTTCTTTGGTCGTTCCCACATGCACACTTTCCACACGCTCGATCTCTTTTTGAATCTGCTCTTCTTTTTTCAGCAGGTTCTGATAGCGCTCCTCCTCGATCAGCCCGACTTCATATCCGATCTTTGTCAGTCTGAGATCTGCATTATCCTGTCTTAAAAGCAGACGGTATTCTGCTCTGGAAGTCATCATTCGATACGGCTCATGACTCTCTTTTGTGACCAGATCATCAATCAGAACTCCGATATATCCCTCGGAACGGTCAATGATGATCCCTTCCTTGCCCTGCAGCTTTCTCGCCGCATTAATACCCGCTACAAGCCCCTGCGCTGCTGCCTCCTCATACCCGGAGCTTCCGTTAAACTGCCCGCCGCTGAACAGCCCTTCGACATTTTTAAACTCCAGTGTACTCTTTAACTGTCTCGCATCAATACAATCATATTCGATGGCATACGCATTTCTTACAATTTTCGCATGTTCAAGCCCCGGCACGCTGCGGTACATCGCATACTGAACATCTTCCGGAAGAGAGCTTGACATCCCTCCCACATACATTTCGTTGGTGTCCAGTCCTTCCGGCTCAATAAACACCTGGTGCCGGTTCTTATCTGCAAATTTTACCACCTTGTCCTCGATCGACGGACAATATCTCGGTCCTGTTCCCTCGATCATTCCTGAAAACAACGGAGAACGGTCCAGATTTTCTCTGATAATTTCATGGGTCTTTTCATTCGTATAAGTCAGCCAGCAGGAAACCTGATCGATCTGGATGTCCTCAGGGTCTGTCGTAAAGGAAAACGGTACGATCCGCTCGTCTCCTTTCTGCTCTTCCATTTTGCTGAAATCAATACTTCTCTTGTCAATACGCGCCGGCGTTCCTGTCTTAAACCGATACATTTCGATTCCAAGTTCTTTCAGACTGTCTGTCAGATAATTTGCCGGCTGCAGTCCGTTTGGCCCGGTCTGCATGCTGACGTCTCCGTAAATACATCTCGCCTTTAAATAGGTTCCGGTGCACAATACGACCGCTCTGCAGCGATATGTGGCACCGGAATAAGTTCTGACTCCTGTAATGATTTTTTTTCCGTCAGCCCCATCCTCAGCAAGAATCTCTGTCACTTCCATCTGCTTGATTTCCAGATTCTCCTGATCCTCAAGCACCTTTCGCATCGTTTTACTGTAATTTGCCTTGTCCGCCTGCGCACGCAGAGAGTGCACAGCCGGTCCTTTTGAACTGTTCAGCATCTTAGACTGGATAAAAGTCCGGTCGATCACCTTTCCCATCTCACCGCCCAACGCGTCCACTTCTTTGACAAGGTGTCCTTTGGAACTGCCCCCGATATTCGGATTACACGGCATCAGCGCAATACTGTCCACACTTACTGTAAACATCAGTGTCTGAAATCCCATCCTCGCACACGCAAGCGCTGCTTCACATCCGGCATGCCCTGCTCCTACGATCACCACATCATATTCATCTTTATTTTCCCATACAGAATTTGCTGAATATTTCATTGACCAAATCTTCTCCTATCGTTTCTCCTGTAATACTTCCGAGTGATTCATATGCATCCATCAGATCGATGGAATAAAAATCCTCCGGCATCTCATTTTCAATACTTTCAATCACTTTATGCAGACTTTCTTTCGCAGACTGAAGTGCTGCTTTCTGTCTGATATTTGTAATGTATATTTCATCATTAAAGGACAGACTGCCCTTTAAAAACATTTTTTCCAGTGTCTTTTCCAACTCCTGGATTCCCAGTTCTTCCTTTGCTGATATCTCGATCATCGGAATCTCTCGTCCCAGAAGCTGTTCTGCCAGCATCTCTTTCGACACGACAGTCTCCAGATCAGTTTTATTTAACAGGATAATCGCCTTTTTATCAAGTACCAGATTCAGGATTTTCTGGTCGTTTTCATCCAATGACCGTGACGCATCCACCACATAGATAACCAGATCAGCACTCTTTGCATACTCTTTTGCTTTTTCTACACCCATTTTTTCAATCACATCTTCCGTATCCCGGATTCCTGCCGTATCAATGATATTCAGGCTAAGCCCCTGCAGATGGATCTGTTCTTCCAAAACGTCTCTGGTCGTCCCTTCAATGTCTGTCACAATGGCTCTCTCTCTTCCGGAAAGCACATTCAACAAAGAGGATTTTCCTGCATTCGGTTTTCCGACGATCACGGTCTGGATTCCCTCTTTTAAAATCCTGCCGTCATCTGATGACCGGATGAGATCCTCCAGTTCTATTAAAATCCCTTCTGTCACTGTCTGCAGCGTCTCTCCATATCCATCCACACTGATATGCTCCGGATCATCCAGCGCTGTTTCAATAAATGCCGTGTGATACAAGATCTCCTTGCGCATCTCTTCAATTTTTCGCTTTACACTTCCTTTGAGCTGACTCATGGAGCTTCTCAGCGCATACTCATTCTGAGATGTGATTACATCGATCACCGCCTCTGCCTGGGAAAGATCCATCTTTCCATTCAAAAATGCGCGCTTGGTAAATTCTCCCGGTTCTGCCGGTCTGGCCCCGTTTTTGATCACAGTTTCCAGAACCTTTCTCACCACAAATGTTCCTCCATGGCAGTTGATCTCCACGGTATCTTCTCCCGTAAAAGTTCTCGGTGCTCTCATCACACTGACCAGAACTTCATCTATCGTCTCTTCCCTATCTTTGATAAATCCATAGTGTATCGTATGGCTCTCTGCCTGAGATAACTGTTCTTTTCCCTTATAAATTCTGTCAATAATTGCAAATGCTTCCTCTCCGCTGATACGAACAATTCCAATTCCTGAATTGGTCATACCTGTAGAAATGGCAGCAATCGTATCCTTTTTCATCTTCCACCTCTTGGAAATTCTATTTGTCTGATAAAAAAGGACGTTGTTACGCTTCACGAAAGCCTCCGTGAAGCGTAAAACGTCCTCTTTCGCTTCATTTTATACTATCTTTTTAATGTCACAACTACTTTTCTGTAAGGCTCTTCTCCCTCACTGTGTGTTGTCACATGCGGATCTGACTGAAGTGCAGCATGAATGATTCTTCTCTCATATGGATTCATTGGCTCCAGAGAAACTGCTCTTCTCGTTCTTTTCACTTTGAACGCAATGTTCTTTGCAAGATGTCTTAACGTCTCTTCTCTTCTTGCTCTGTAGTTTTCTGTATCAAGTTTAACTCTCACATATCCGTCCTGATGTTTATTGGCAACACGATTTGCAAGATACTGAAGCGCATCCAGAGTCTGCCCTCTTTTTCCGATCAGAATTCCCATATTGCTGCCCTTCATCTCAACACTGAGAGCACCTTCAGAATCCACTTCAGAAACAATTTCCACATCCATGTCCATTGCTTTTAAGGTGTCATTCAGAAAAGCTTCCACAGCTTTGATTGCTTCATCAGAAACTTCTGCCAGCTCTGTAGCTTTCTTTCTTGCCGGCTCCTCTTCTGCTTTTTCTTCCTGCTTTTCCTGTACAGGCTCTGATACCTGCTCTTTTACAACACTTGGTTTTACTTCTTCAACCGGTATTGTCTCTTCTTTCACTTCTGCCACAGGTTCCGGTTTTCTGCGGGCTTCGATCACTGCCTGCTTCATTCCGATTCCAAGGAAACCTGAGCTGCCTTTTTCAATGACTTCATATTCCAGTCTGTCACTGGTAACTCCCAGCTGGATCAATGCCTCTGTGATTGCATCATCCACTGTTTTTGCTGATACTCTGATACTACCGTCCATCGTGAATCCTTCCTTTCCCCGACTCTCTATTTCTCGCTCTCTTCCGTTTTATCTTTGGCATTCTGTCCACTGTTATAACGGCTTACCATATTTGCCTTTGATGCGAGACTTCCCGGCTTGGCATTTTTGATATTCTCTTTTGCCTGCTGGATCTTTTCTTCTTTTTCTTTGCTGGAAACACTTGTCTTCTGTTCTGTTACATTTCGAGTGCTCTTTGTTGCCATCCGGTTGATTTCTTTTGCCGGAGCACCTTTTTTCTCACGTTTCTTCGCTGCTTTTTTGCGCTGCTCTTCGATCATCTCTTCTACAGATTTCTTGCTCAGATATTTATTGATCGCCATCTGCTGTACACATCTTACGATCGCACTGATCGCCCAGTACAGACCAAGACCTGCCGGCAGTGTAAATCCCATAAATACAGAGAACAACGGCATAATATAGTTCATAGAATTCATGGATCTTGCCATCGGATTGTCCGGATCGATCGTCGTTGTCTGTTGCTGCTGCATCAGTTTTACACTGATAAACTGTGTCAGACCTGCCATGATCGGAATGATCACTGCCAGAATGATTCCCACAATTGAAAAATCCTTCAAAGCATCCATCAGCATTGTCAGCGGCTGCTCACCAATGTTAATGCCAAGGAATGTATTCAAATGTCCCATCGTTGCAGTTGTCTTATCTACAACTGTCTCAAGAGACGGCATCTTGTCCACCAGGGTATTCCATGTGGAGTCCTGGAATTTATATAACACCCTCACCAGAATATTCGGGTCTGTATAATCATATGCATTTGCAGGCATATACACCGGAGCTGCATTTCCGATCTTTTCCAGAATCTTCTGGTATCCGTCTGTCGCCATGATCTGATTAACAACCGGCATATAAATCTCTTTAATACCATTTACATATCTCGGTACTTCCTGAATAACAGGATACAATGCGAACAAAATCGGAAGCTGGATCACCATCGGCAGACATCCGCCTGTCGGAGAACTTCCGTATTTTTCGTAGATCAGCTGCTGCTCTTCCTGCATCTTGAGCATGGATGCCTGATCTCTTTTTCCTGCATATTTTTTCTGCAGTTTTTGAATTTCCGGCATCATCACAGACTGCATTTTTGAAAATTTCTGCTGTTTGATCGTCAGCGGGATCATCAATGTATAAATAATAATTGTAAACAGAATAATACATATTCCGATATTCTGAATTCCAAATAAATTCAGAAAATTATAGATTGCATCCATGAGCTTACCAAACACCCATGCAATCTGTCCGACAATCGGCCAGTCTGCCGCTGTCGCAGCGATTAAACCAAATTCCATCTTTTATCCTCCTTAAGGTACCGGATCATATCCGCCTTTTGCAAATGGATTGCACCGCAGAATCCTCCAGACGGTCAGGGCAAGTCCCTTAACTGCACCGTATTTTTCAATTGCCTCAATCCCATACTGGGAGCAGGTCGGCGTATAAATACAGTGATACGTCGTCTTCAAACCGGATAAATACTTCTGATAAAACCGTATCATCCCTATCAAAATCTTCTTCATCTGCGTCACTTCCTTTGAAATCATGCATATATATTATGAAGTTTTCCCAGGTGGATGAGCGCGCTTTCTATATCATGATAACTTCTCTCTTTTGCGCCTGCTCTTGCAATCACTACTAAGTCAAATCCACATTGGAAATGTTCTTCTTGAAGTCGATAGCTCTCTCGAATAAGCCTTGTAAGATGATGTCTCACAACGCTGTTTCCTACTTTTTTACTGACTGAAATCCCCAAACGATTTTTGTCCATCCCATTTTCTCTGATATACAGTACCAGATATCGGTTGGCATAGGATTTCCCATTTTTATATACGACTTGAAAATCTTTATTTTTCTTTAAAGATTCGGAAAATTTCATCGATAACCTCTTTTTAGCAGCTCTTTCCCCTGGAAATACTGCACTTTTTTATAGAAGAAAAGGCCACATATATGCGGCCTAAGCTGATAACTGTTTTCTTCCTTTTGCTCTTCTGGCAGCTAAAACTTTTCTTCCGCCTGGTGTGCTCATTCTTGCTCTGAATCCGTGAACTTTTGCTCTGGATCTTTTCTTTGGCTGAAATGTCATTTTCATTGGTACATACACCTCCTTGTGGTTGATATACTTATTATAAAGTATTTACAATATTTGCCTCTTTTTTTCGTATCTCTACTATATATAGTGTTTATATAGTACTACTGCTGATAAACAGAAAGACACTGCTCTTAATTATATGCAAAAAAGCCCATAAAGTCAAGCATTAGCAGCGAAAATACTAAAATATAGTTTTTCACATATTTTTTTAGAAATTTTTTTATTACCGCTTTTTTTCACACCTGTTCCTTTTATTTTTTTAGTTATCCAAATCTTTTCCACAGAATTATCTACATTTCTGTTTCTTCGCTCATTTCTTTTCCCATATTCTCAAACGCCTTATATTTCCTGAGATTTTCACTTTTTTGTTTCATTTACAAATTTCCCTGATTTTCACCAAATTTCGAGTTTCCACATTATCTACATTTTTCTTACCCACAGTAAGAGGATTTATCCACAGTTATTCACATTTTGTGGATAACTTTATCCAAATTTGTGGATAAACCAGCAAAACAGTGTAGAAAACCACTGGATATTGTGTAGATAGCCTGTAGAAAAATTTTTATTTCTCTTTAAGTTTCCCTTTTTATCGGCGTTGATAGTGTTTAAAAAGTTTTCCACATTATCAACAAAGTTTTCCACCTATCAAATTGTTTCCTGTTATTTTTACATTGCTTCTATTTTCATTTTGATGTAGAATGTAGTTGAGATACTCTGCTTATCTCTCATTTTATATTAATTAGGAGTTTACCATTGATGAACATTGTAGAAGAAAACTGGGAGCAGATTTTGAATAAGATGAAACTAGAATATTGCTCATCCAATATTTCGTACAATACGTGGATCGCACCACTTACCGTTTACGAAGTAACCGATGACACCGTCTATATTCTTGTAAAATTACGTGCCAGCCTGGAGCACATTGAAGAAAAATACCTGCTTCCTTTTAAAGTATGTATTGCAGAAGTCACAGGATACGAATATGAAGTCTCTTTCGTGACTGACGATCATGTTGTCATCCAGGAAAAAAAAGATACGGCAGTAAAAAAACAGCAGTCAAATGCGATTTTCGAACAGGCCAACCTGAATCCAAAATACACATTTGATACTTTTGTTGTAGGAAGCAATAACAATTTTGCTCATGCTGCATCCCTTGCTGTTGCGGATTCTCCGGGTGAGATTTACAATCCTCTCTTCCTCTACGGAGGTGTAGGACTTGGAAAAACCCACCTGATGCACTCCATTGCTCATTTTATTCTGGAAAAGGATCCGACGAAAAAAGTCCTCTATGTAACCAGTGAGACTTTTACGAATGAACTAATCGATGCTTTGAAAATAGGTAAAAACGGAAATGAACTTGCGATGACGACATTCCGTGAAAAATACAGAAATAATGATGTTCTGCTCATTGACGATATCCAGTTTATCATCGGAAAAGAAAGTACACAGGAAGAATTTTTCCATACATTCAACCATCTTCATGTTTCCGGAAAGCAGATCATCATCTCCAGTGATAAACCTCCAAAAGATATCGAGACTCTGGAGGCACGTCTGCGTACCCGGTTTGAATGGGGACTGATCGCGGACATCTCCTCTCCGGACTATGAGACCAGAATGGCCATTCTCCGGAAAAAAGAAGAACTGGACGGACTGGAGAGATACCACATTCCGGATGAGGTCATGCAGTATATTGCCAATAATATTACATCCAACATCCGTGAACTGGAAGGCTCTTTGAACAAACTCATCGCGCTTGCCAACCTGGAGAACAAGCCGATCGATATTCCTCTGGCTGCAGAAGCCTTAAAAGATATGATTTCTCCGAATAATACACGGGAAATTACACCTGAGCTCATTATCGAGGTCGTTTCTGACCACTTTAATGTACCTGCTGCCGAGTTAAAAGGTAAAAAACGAAACGCTGAGATTGTTCTGCCTCGTCAGATTGTTATGTATCTCTGCCGTAAAATGACCGATACCCCGTTAAAGACCATCGGTCTGATTCTTGGCGGCAAAGATCATGCCTCCGTCAGCCATGGTGTCAAGAAGATTGAACATGATGTAAAGACGGATGAGGCTTTGAACAATACCGTTAACATCATTAAGAAGAAACTGAACCCCATTTAATTTGGAGTTTATACAGAACTATTATGAATCTAAACGTTTATTTTCTGAGGGTTTTTTGACCCTCAGATTCTTTCCGTTTAAGTGTGGATAATTCTGTGGAAATGCTGTGGATTATAGTGTTAATAAAATAATTTCTCAAGGAGGCAGTAAAAGTTATACAAACACCGTCCCCTTGTTTTCCATACTGTTTCTACAGACTTATGAAAGTGGACAACCCCTTGATTTATAAGGCTTTGAAGCATTTATCAACATATCCACACCCCCTACGGCGGCTAAGGCGGAAAACTTTTATATTTCTCTTTATAAGATTCGACTGCTGAAAGTTTTCCACCACAAATCATATTTCATAAATTCGAAAGGAGATTATCAACAGATGAGAATCGTATGTACGAAATCCAATCTTGTAAAAGGAGTCAGTATTGTTTCTAAAGCTGTTCCTTCTAAAACAACAATGCCTATCTTAGAATGTATTTTAGTTGACGCATCGACAGATGTTATTAAGTTGACAGCAAATGATATGGAACTTGGAATTGAAACCCGAATTGAAGGTGATATTTTAGAAAGAGGTATCATCGCATTAAATGCTAAGATTTTTTCGGAAATTGTAAGAAAGCTTCCGGACAGTGATGTTGTAATCGAAACAACATCTGACAATCAGACTCTGATCACCTGTGAAAAAGCAAAATTCAATATTGCAGCACAGTCCGGAGAAGATTTTTCATACCTTCCTGTAATAGAGAAAGAAGATTACATTACTGTCTCAGAATTCACATTAAAAGAAGTGATTCGTCAGACAATTTTCTCCATCGCAGATAATGATACAAATAAGATGATGACGGGTGAATTGTTTGAAATTGAAGGCAACATACTGAAAGTTGTCTCACTAGATGGTCACAGAATCTCAATTCGTAAGATAGAATTAAAAGAAAATTACGCTCAGAAGAAGGTCATTGTCCCTGGAAAAACGCTTCAGGAAATCAGCAAGATCATTGGTGGAGAGGCGGAAGCACTGGTTGATATTTCTTTCACAAAGAATCATATCGTATTTGAATTTGACAAAACAGTTGTTGTATCTCGTTTGATCGAAGGAGAATATTTTAAAATCGATCAGATGTTATCCAGTGACTATGAAACAAAAGTCAGAATCCATAAAAAAGAACTTCTAGACTGTATTGACCGTGCCACCCTGCTTATCAAAGAGGGAGACAAAAAACCGATCATTATCGATATCAAAGACGGAACGATGGAATTAAAGATCAAATCCCAGATCGGTTCTATGGATGAAACTATTTTTATTACCAAAGAAGGAAAAGACTTGCTCATTGGATTTAACCCGAAATTCCTGATTGATGCTCTTCGTGTCATTGACGATGAGGAAGTGGATCTGTATTTTATGAACGCGAAAGCTCCGTGTTTCATCAAAGATGAGAATCAGAGCTATATTTATCTGATCCTTCCGGTAAATTTTAACGCAGTTGCGTAGAAGTAGAGTGCATATGGAAACAATTAAATTAAGAGAAACAGATGAGTTTATTAAGCTTGGTCAGGCATTAAAGGCAGCAGGACTGGTAGAATCAGGAGTCGAAGCCAAGGAAGTTATTCAGGATGGAATGGTCACGGTAAACGGAGAGGTTGACACAAGAAGAGGCAGAAAATTATATCCGGGAGATACTGCTTCATTTGACGGACAGGAAATAAAAATTGAAAAATAACGAAAAAACGTGTAAAATAGTTACATATTGATGGAGAAATTATGGTTATCAAATCTTTAAAGCTCAAAAATTACAGGAATTATGAATTACTGGATATGACATTTGATTCAAAGACAAATATCCTGTATGGAGACAATGCCCAGGGAAAGACCAACATCCTTGAGGCATTGTATTTGTCGGGTACGACAAAATCCCACAGAGGGACAAAAGACAGAGATTTGATACAGTTCGGCAGAGAGGAATCACATCTGGAGACGATCGTAGAGAAAAAGGGGATGGAATTCCAGATTGATATGCATCTCAAAAAGAACAGTCCAAAAGGAATCGCAATCAATAAAATTCCAATTCGAAAAGCAAGTGAGTTGTTTGGAATTGTACATTTTGTCTTTTTTTCTCCGGAGGACCTCAATATTATCAAAGACGGACCTGCCGGCAGAAGAAGATTTATCGATCTGGAGTTATCTCAGATCGACAAAGTATATCTGAGCAATTTATCAAATTATAATCGAATCATCAATCAGAGAAATTCTCTGTTAAAAGAGCTTTATCATCAGGATCACTTAATGGATACGCTGGATATCTGGGATATGCAGCTTGCTGAGTATGGGACAAAAGTGATCGAGAGCCGAAAACAATTTATCAGGCAGGTCAATCAGATCATTGCGACATACATTACAGGCTGACAGGCGGGAGAGAGCGGATTGAACTGTCTTATGAGAGCAGTCTTGGAAGTCTTTCTCTGGAGCAGGCTTTGAAAAAAAACCGGGAGAGAGACATTCGGATGAAAAGCACTTCTGTCGGTCCGCACAGGGATGATTTGTGCTTTTTATCAGGTGATCTGGATATTCGCAAATTCGGCTCACAGGGGCAGCAGAGGACAGCAGCACTGTCGTTAAAGCTGTCTGAGATCGAACTGGTGAAAGAAGTGATCAAAGATACACCGATTTTATTATTGGACGATGTATTGTCTGAACTGGACAAGCACAGGCAAAACTATTTATTAGACAGTATTCATGATATACAGACCGTGATTACATGTACTGGGCTGGATGAGTTTGTGAATCATCGATTTTCTATAAATAAAATTTTCCGTGTAAGCAGCGGAAGTGTGACAAAAGAAAACTAGGAGGTTTTTAAATGGGTGCAACAGGTACTGAATTTGATGCAGAATATGGAGCAGACCAGATCCAAATATTAGAGGGACTGGAAGCAGTAAGAAAAAGACCGGGAATGTATATTGGAAGCACTTCTGCAAGAGGACTTCATCATCTGGTATATGAGATTGTAGACAATGCGGTAGATGAGGCATTGGCTGGATATTGTGATACGATTAATGTGAGTATCAATCCGGACAATTCTGTGACGGTCGTTGACAACGGACGAGGAATCCCGGTTGGATTAAACCACAAGGCAGGGATTCCTGCGGTAGAGGTTGTATTTACGATTCTTCACGCCGGCGGAAAATTCGGCGGAGGAGGATACAAAGTATCCGGAGGTCTGCACGGAGTAGGTGCGTCCGTTGTAAACGCACTCTCTGTATGGCTTGAAGTTGAGATCTACAACGAAGGAAAAATTTACAAACAGCGATATGAACGCGGAAAGACGATGTATTCGTTAAAAGTAGTCGGTGAATGTGATCCGGATAAAACCGGAACAAAAGTTACATTTCTTCCGGATGGCGAGATCTTTGAAGAGACTGTATTTGAATACGATGTATTAAAGCAGAGACTGCGTGAGATGGCATTTCTCACAAAAGGGCTGAAGATTATTCTGCAGGATCTTCGTGAAGAAGAAATCAGAGAGCATACATTTCATTACGAGGGTGGAATCAAAGAGTTTGTCACTTATCTGAACAAAAGCAAGACACCTTTGTATGACCAGATCATTTATTGTGAAGGCGAAAAAGACGGAGTAGTTGTCGAGATGGCCATGCAGCATAACGACTCCTACAGTGACAATACGTATGGATTTGTAAACAATATTACAACTCCGGAAGGGGGAACTCATATTGAGGGATTCAGAAAGGCATTGACGAAGACCTTTAATGAGTATGCCAGAAAGAATAAACTGCTCAAGGACAATGAGCCGAATCTGTCAGGTGATGACATTCGTGAAGGTCTGACAGCGATTGTCAGTGTTAAGATCGGAGAGCCGCAGTTTGAGGGTCAGACCAAGCAGAAGCTCGGAAACAGTGAAGCGCGTGGAGCAGTGGACAACATTGTCAGCACTCAGCTTGAGATTTTCCTGGAGCAGAATCCGTCTGTCGCAAAACAGACAGTAGAGAAATCTCTGATGGCACAAAGAGCAAGAGAAGCAGCAAGAAAGGCCAGAGATCTGACCAGAAGAAAATCAGCTCTGGAGGGGATGTCCCTGCCTGGAAAACTGGCGGATTGTTCAGACAAAAATCCGGAAAACTGTGAGATCTACATCGTCGAGGGAGATTCAGCGGGTGGTTCTGCAAAGACAGCGAGACAGCGTGCGACACAGGCGATCCTTCCACTGAGAGGAAAAATCCTGAATGTAGAAAAAGCAAGGCTGGATAAGATTTACGCCAATGCGGAGATCAAGGCTATGATCACGGCGTTTGGAACAGGAATTCATGAGGATTTTGATATTTCCAAGCTGCGGTATCATAAGATTATTATCATGACTGATGCCGATGTGGATGGTGCGCATATCAGCACCCTGCTTCTGACATTTTTATATCGTTTTATGCCGGATCTGATCAGAGAAGGCTATGTGTATCTGGCACAGCCGCCGCTGTATAAGCTGGAAAAAAATAAAAAAGTCTGGTATGCATACAGTGATGAGGAATTAAATGAGATTCTTACAGAAGTAGGACGTGACAGCAATAATAAGATTCAGCGTTATAAAGGTCTTGGTGAAATGGATGCGGATCAGCTCTGGGAGACAACAATGGATCCGGAGCATCGTGTACTTTTGAGGGTGACTATGGATGACGAGACATCTTCCGAACTGGATCTGACATTTACTACACTGATGGGAGACAAGGTAGAACCAAGACGAGAGTTCATTGAAGAAAATGCCAGATTTGTTAAAAATCTGGATATATAGAATTGCAATACACTTAAAAAACAAGGAGAAGGAACATGGAAGATAATATTTTTGATAAAGTCCATGAAGTTGACCTGAAAAAGACAATGGAGACTTCCTATATCGACTATGCGATGAGCGTTATCGCATCCCGTGCCCTGCCGGATGTCAGAGACGGATTAAAGCCGGTACAGAGAAGAATCCTGTATTCAATGATCGAGCTGAATAATGGACCTGACAAGCCGCATCGTAAATGTGCGCGTATTGTTGGTGATACAATGGGTAAATATCATCCTCATGGCGACAGCTCTATTTATGGAGCACTGGTAAATCTGGCACAGGAATGGTCTACGAGATATCCTCTGGTTGATGGACACGGGAACTTTGGGTCTGTAGACGGTGATGGCGCTGCTGCCATGCGATATACAGAGGCACGTCTGAGCAAGATTTCCATGGAGATGACTGCTGACATCAATAAAAATACCGTAGATTTTGCACCGAACTTTGACGAGACAGAGAAAGAACCGACAGTTCTTCCGGCCAGATTCCCGAATCTTCTGGTAAACGGAACATCCGGTATTGCAGTCGGAATGGCAACGAACATTCCGCCGCATAACCTGCGTGAAATCATTGGCGCGGTCGTGAAGATCATTGACGACCAGATCGATGAAAACGGAGAGACAAGTATTGATGATATTTTAAAGATCGTCAAAGGACCGGATTTTCCAACCGGAGCAGAGATTCTCGGAACAAGAGGAATTGAAGAAGCATACCGCACAGGACGCGGTAAGATCCGTGTGCGTGCGATTACCAATATTGAACCAATGGCAAACGGTAAGAACAGGATTATCGTAACGGAGCTGCCATACATGGTAAATAAAGCCCGACTGATCGAGAAGATCGCAGAGTTGGTACGTGATAAAAAGGTAGATGGGATCACCGATTTAAGCGATCAGTCCAGCCGTGAGGGAATGCGCATCTGTATCGAATTGAGAAGAGATGTCAATCCGAATGTAATTTTAAACCAGCTTTATAAACATACACAGCTGCAGGATACCTTCGGTGTGATCATGCTGGCTTTAGTCAACAATGAGCCAAAAGTCATGAATATCCTGGATATGCTGAAGCATTATCTGAAGCACCAGGAAGAGGTTGTGACGAGAAGAACACAGTATGAGCTGAACAGAGCAGAAGAGCGTGCTCATATTTTACAGGGATTACTGATTGCACTGGATAACATTGATGAGGTAATCCGGATTATCCGCGGATCTAAGAATGTTCAGACTGCCAAGGAAGAATTGATGTCCAGATTTGATCTGACAGAAGTACAGGCGAGCGCAATTGTAGATATGCGTCTGCGTGCACTGACAGGTCTGGAGCGTGAGAAGCTGGAAGCAGAGTACGAAGAACTGATGAAGAAGATCGGGGAATTAAAAGCGATTCTTGCGGACAGAAAACTGCTTCTTGGTGTGATCAAAAAGGAGATTCTTGTCATTTCCGAAAAATATGGAGATGAGAGAAGAACATCCATCGGATTTGATGAGTTTGATATTTCCATGGAAGATCTGATCCCAAGAGAAAATGTGGTGATCACCATGACAAAAATGGGATACATTAAGAGAATGTCCATGGATACATTCAAGAGTCAGAACCGAGGCGGAAAAGGAATCAAAGGAATGCAGATCCTGGATGATGACTATATCAAGGAACTGTTTATTACGACAACACATCACTATATCATGTTCTTTACAAATACAGGACGTGTGTACCGTCTGAAAGGCTATGAGATTCCGGAAGCAAGCAGAACTGCGCGCGGTACTGCAATCATCAATCTGCTGCAGCTGATGCCGGATGAGAAGATCACAGCAATGATTCCAATCCGGGAGTACGAGGATGGACAGTATCTGTTGATGGCAACAGAAAAAGGTCTTGTGAAAAAGACTCCGATTAAAGATTATGCAAATGTCAGAAAGACCGGACTGGCTGCGATCGTTCTCAGAGAAGATGATAAACTGATCGAAGTGAAGATTACAGATGATGAACAGGATGTGATCCTGGTTACAAAATACGGTATGTGTATCCGGTTTAGTGAGAAGGATGTGCGTCCGACAGGCCGTGTTTCTATGGGAGTGCGTGGCATGAACCTTGGAGATCATGATGAAGTAATCGGAATGCAGATCAGCGATCAAGGAAAATATCTGCTCATTGCATCTGAAAAAGGTATGGGCAAACTGACAGATATGGATGAATTTACAAGACAGAACCGTGGAGGAAAAGGTGTAAAATGCTATAAGATCACGGAAAAAACAGGCGATGTGGTTGGTATGAAGCGGTCGATGAAGACAGCGAGATCATGATGATCAATACGGAAGGAATCGTGATCCGTATGAAGTGTTCCGACATTTCTGTATACGGACGAATCACATCCGGTGTAAAACTGATCAATCTGCCTGAGAATGAAAAAGTTGCAAGTATCGCAAAAGTAAGAAAAGCATCTGCAGAGATCGATGGAGAAGAAATCGAAATTTCTGAGGATGAGGAAGAGACAGACGTTCCAATAGAAGAATAAAGAGAAAGAGCCTTCGCATGATATGCGGAGGTTTTTTTTAAAACAAATAATCAGATAAAATATAAAAAAATAAAGAATATAAAGAAAATATAGATAAAAACAGTAAATTATAGTATAATAAAGAAAAAAGAACCATACAACAAAATAAAGTGCACACAAAGGAAACCAGAAAACCAATGATTAAAATGAAATCAGGGAGAGGAGCGTGAGATTATGAAAAAGGCAAAGAGTTGGCTGGCACTACCTTTAGCAGTTTGTATGTTTGCAGTTATGATTTTTTCAGTTGCAGAGGCGGCGGAAACAAGTGATGAAAATCCGGCTGAGGGAAGACAAGAGATTACGATCATCAATACAAATCATATAACCTGGCCGGTCATCGGAGAAATGCCGTCATATGAATTAGAGGTTCCTGCCGGTGCACACTATTTTATCAATATGGTTGAATGGACGACGAAGAACGGAGAAAACACGTTACTGTCAACAGATAAATTTGAGGAAGGTGAGTATGAGCTTCATGTAACATATGAAGCAAAAGAAGGATATCAATTCGCAGCGCCGGAGCTGATTACTGTGCTTTCTGGAAATGAAGTACAGGGAACACCAAAGGTCGAAGAATCAGAGAATGGATGGTATCGGATTGTAACATTCTCATTCACGGCAAGACAGTCAGAAAAGCATCAGCACGATATGTTGGTGGTTCAGGAAAAACTACCGACATGTACAGAAGCCGGATATAAAGCCTGCTATCAGTGTCAGTCCTGCAAAAAGCTGTATCTCGACAAGGCGGGAACAGAGGAGACAACGGTAGAAGAGATTACGCTTCCTCCGACGGGACATCAGTATCAGGATGGAATCTGTACTGTTTGCGGCGAGATCGATCCGGATTATGTAAAACCACATGAGCACAGCATGACAGCAGTACAGGAGAAAAAACCAACATGTACAGAAGCCGGAAATAAAGCATACTACCGGTGTGAGACTTGCGGAAAATTATATCTGGATAAAGATGGAAAGAACGAAACAACACTGGAGAAGGTGACGATTGCAGTAACAGGACACATATATCGTGATGGAAGATGTGTAGTATGTAAAGCCCTGGTTCCAGCAGTCAAGACTGGTGATTTTGATAACGACTATGCAAAATGGGTGATTGGACTGCTGATCTCACTCAACATTATTGTAGGAGCGATCATTTATCGAAAATCAAGAAAAATAGGATAACTGGATTGTATCACCCCCTTCCCGAAAGAGAGCCGGAACCTCAAAAGAGAGCATCCGGCTCTCTTTTTTTGTTTCAATTTTGAAGGAACTATACTATAATACTGGATAGTGAAAACAGAAACCTGATGATTGTAAAAAATTCTAGGAGGCATTATGATTCGTACAATTGATGTGAGAGAAATCTCAAAAAATATCAAAGAAATGTGTATTGAAGCAAACCACTATCTGTCAAAAGATATGGACACAGCAATGAAACAGGCGGAGCAGGACGAAAAATCACCGCTTGGAAAACAGATATTGGGACAGCTGCAGGAAAATTTAAAAATTGCGGCTGATGATATGATTCCAATCTGTCAGGATACCGGAATGGCAGTTATATTTCTGGAAATCGGGCAGGATGTGCATCTGGAGGGTGGCCTTCTGGAAGAGGCAGTCAATGAAGGGGTCAGACAGGGGTACACAGAAGGTTTTTTAAGAAAATCTGTGGTAAAAGATCCATTAATCCGTGAAAATACAAAAGATAATACACCGGCAGTGCTCCATACCAAAATCGTTGCAGGAGATAAGGTGAAGATAAAAGTAGCACCAAAAGGATTTGGAAGCGAAAATATGAGCCGTGTATTTATGTTGAAGCCGGCAGAAGGTATTGAGGGAGTAAAACATGCGATTCTGACGGCAGTCAGGGACGCCGGTCCGAATGCCTGTCCTCCGATGGTAGTTGGAGTAGGAATCGGGGGAACCTTTGAAAAATGTGCGCTGATGGCAAAAGAAGCTCTGACAAGAGAAGTGGGGGTACATTCTGACATTCCATATGTAAAAGACATGGAAGAGGAGATGCTTGTGAAAATCAATAGCCTTGGAATCGGACCCGGTGGGCTTGGAGGAACAACTACTGCGCTTGCAGTTAATATCAATACATATCCGACACATATTGCAGGGCTTCCGGTAGGAATCAATATCTGCTGTCATGTAACAGACATGTCGTTCGTGAACTTTAAAAGAAAAACAGAAAGGAAAGCATTATGGAAAGACATTTGCAGGCTCCGATTTCAAAAGAAGAATTAAAAACTCTGAAATCAGGAGATTATGTATATATTACAGGAACTATTTATACAGCGCGGGATGCTGCGCATAAAAGAATGTATGAAACACTGCAGAATCAGGAAAATCTTCCGATTGATATCCAGGATCAGATTATCTATTATATGGGACCGTCTCCGGCAAGGGAAGGACGTCCTATCGGTTCTGCAGGTCCGACAACGGCCAGCCGCATGGATAAATATACACCACAGCTTCTGGATCTTGGGATGGGTGCGATGATCGGAAAAGGAAAAAGAACACAGGATGTGATTGATGCTGTAATCAGAAATGGTGCAGTCTATTTTGCGGCAGTAGGAGGCGCAGGAGCGTTGCTGTCAAAATGTATCACAAAATCAGAAGTTGTTGCATATGATGATCTGGGGACAGAAGCAATTCGAAAGCTTCAGGTAGAAAACTTTCCGGTAATCGTTGTCATAGACAGTGAGGGCAATAATTTATATGAAAGTGCAATCAAAGAGTATTGCACCTATAAAAATGAGTAATTTCAGGAGCAGAAAAAATGAAACGTATTTTATTAATGGTGTTTCGGAATATCTTACTGGTTCCGTACATGTGGATCAAATTGTGTCACAGAGCGGCACACCCGGAAAACTATACACTGGAAGAACATGTTAAGTTTTTAAAGTGGATTGTTTTTCGTGCCAACAAAGGCGGAAATGTAAAAATAGAAGAACATGGTGCAGAAAATCTTCCAAAAGAGAACGGATTTATGTTTTTTCCGAACCATCAGGGAATGTATGATGTGCTGGCTATATTAGACGCATGTCCATATCCGTTTTCTGTAGTAGCCAAAAAAGAAGTAAAGGATGTTCCGTTTTTAAAGCAGGTCTTTTCCTGTATGCATGCATATATGATAGACCGGGAAGATATCAGGCAGTCTATGCAGGTGATCATTGATGTATCAAAGGAAGTTCAAAATGGAAAGAACTATCTGATTTTTGCCGAGGGAACCCGTTCTAAAAATGGAAATCAGATCGGCTCCTTCAAAGGCGGAAGCTTTAAAGCTGCAACCAAAGCAAAATGTCCGATTGTTCCGGTTGCATTGATTGATTCTTTTAAACCATTCGATACGAAAACAATCAGTCAGGTTACGGTACAGGTACACTTTTTAGAACCGCTGTATTATGAAGAATACAAAAATATGAAAACTACGGAGATTGCAGAGATCGTACATGACCGTATCCAGAAAATAATTGATGAAAATTGTCCGGAAAGGGCTGAAATACAATGACATTAACACAGTTAAAATATGCGATCACTGTTGCACATGCCAGATCTATGAATGAAGCGGCGAGAAGACTGTTTATTTCCCAGCCGAGCTTATCCTCAGCAATCAAAGAACTGGAGACAGAAATCGGGATTGATCTGTTTCGAAGAACCAACAGAGGCGTGTCTGTTACGCCGGAGGGCGAGGAATTTATCGGGTATGCCAGGCAGGTTGTGGAGCAGTACCAGCTGATCGAATCCAAATACGTGGAAAAAGAAAATCAAAAAAAGAAATTCAGCGTATCAATGCAGCACTATACATTTGCAGTAAATGCCTTTGTAGAGATGGTGAGACAGTTCGGCATGGAAGAATACGAGTTTGCTGTTCATGAAACAAAAACATATGACGTGATTCAGGACGTTAAGAATTTCAAAAGTGAGATCGGGATTCTGTATGTCAATGAGTTTAACCGGAAAGTACTGACAAAATTATTCCATGAGTGTAATCTTGAATTTCATGAACTTCTTAAGTGCAGTATTTATGTGTATATGTGGAAAGGACATCCCTGGGCAAATCGGAAAGAAATTGAACTGGAAGAGCTAAATGAATACCCTTGTCTGTCTTTTGAACAAGGGACGTACAATTCCTTTTATTTTGCAGAAGAAGTGCTGAGTACATTTGAATATAAGCAGCTGATCAAGGTAGATGATCGGGCGACGATTCTGAATTTTATGGTAGGATTGAATGGATATACCTTATGTTCCGGTATCATCTGCGAGGAACTTAACGGGGAAGAGTATTGTGCAGTAAAGCTGAAATCAGATGAAGTGATGACCATTGGATACTTGGTCAGAAGCGGAGTTGCAATCAGTCCACTCGGGAAAAAATATCTGGAAGAAATATCAAAATATAAAGACAAAACGTTGGATATCAATTAAAATATCACAGCCAGTAATAGGAAAAAACTATTACTGGCTGTATTTTTTTAGAATTAACACATTTCCAACTAAAATGATATAGTTAAATACATCCCAAACAGAATAAGGGAAAACGAATAAAAAATGGAAGGAAAAAGCAATGGCGGAAATTAAAATTGAAAATGTGTCCAAAACATATTCTTCCAAAGAAGGAACTGTTCAGGCGTTAAAAAATGTAAGCCTGACAATAAGATCAGGAGAAATTTACGGAATTATCGGAATGTCAGGAGCAGGAAAAAGTACATTGGTACGATGTATGAACTTCTGGAGCAGCCTACATCCGGAAATGTATTGATAAAAGGACGTGCATTGGGCGGGCTGAAAGAGAAAGAACTGAGAAAGCAAAGAGAACAGATTGGAATGATCTTTCAGCATTTTAATCTTCTGATGCAGAAATCAGTACTGGAAAATGTGTGTTTTCCGATGTATATCCAGGGCAAAAAGAAAAAGGAAGCAAGAGAAAAAGCGGAAGAACTTCTGGAAATCGTAGGATTGAAGGAAAAAGCAAATGCATTTCCTTCTCAATTATCAGGTGGTCAAAAACAGAGAGTTGCAATTGCAAGAGCACTTGCAACATCGCCTAAAATCTTGTTATGTGATGAAGCTACAAGCGCTTTGGATCCACAGACAACAGCATCGATTCTGGAATTGTTACAGGAAATCAACCGGAAATTTAATATTACGATCGTGATCATTACCCATCAGATGTCTGTGGTCAGAAAAATCTGTTCTCATGTAGCGATCATGAAATCAGGAGAAATTGTGGAGACAGGAAGTGTGTCCGAGATATTCAGTCATCCAAAATCAGATGTGGCAAGAGAATTAATCCGAAAAGATGAAGGAGATGATATCAGCAGAGCAGAATCTTCCGGCAATACAAAAGATCTGATTCAGAGCGGCAGAAAAGTACGAATTGTATTTTCAGAAAATTCGGCGTTCCAGCCAGTGATCGCTAATATGATCTTAAAGTTCCGGGAACCGGTCAACATTCTGCGGGCAGACACAAGAAATATCGGAGGTGTTGCAAAAGGCGAAATGATTCTGGAGTTTGCAGGAGACAGCAGACAGGCAGAGGAAATGCAGAACTATTTAAAAACATGTGGCATTGAACTGGAGGAGGTGACGGATGATGTGGAGTGAAGACGTGATCTTAATGATTTTAAATGGAATAAAAGAAACTTTATATATGACACTGGCATCTACGATTCTGGGATATGTCTTTGGTCTCCCAATGGGAATCTGCCTGGCAGTATCAGATAAAGACGGTTTGAAACCGAATGCAGTGTTATATAAGATATTAGATCTTATTTCAAACATTGTGAGAAGCATCCCGTTTCTGATTCTTTTAATCCTTGTGATACCGCTCACGAGATTGCTCGTGGGGCAAAGCTACGGATCATCAGCAACCATTGTTCCACTGGTGGTGGCAGCAGTGCCGTTTATTGCAAGAATGGTGGAATCTTCGGCTAAAGAAGTGGATGAGGGAGTGATTGAGGCTGCAAAAGCAATGGGAGCAGGAAATTTCACGATTATCACCAGGGTTCTTCTCGTAGAAGCAAGAACATCTCTGATCACAGGAGCGACAATTGCAATAGGAACGATCCTCGGATACTCAGCTATGGCAGGAACTGTAGGCGGCGGTGGACTGGGAGATATCGCCATCCGTTATGGATATTATCGATATCAGTCTGAAATCATGATCGTGACAGTTGTTCTGCTTGTGATACTGGTTCAGATTTTCCAGTCGGCGGGAATGAAAGCTGCATCTGTACTGGATAAAAGAAAATAGAAAAACAGCAAAAACAAAAGGGAAAAGGAGAGAGAATATGAAAAAGGTAACAGCAATTATATTAACAGGGATCTTAACATTAGGAGTACTGACAGGATGCCAAAGTAATTCAAAAGCAGAGGAGAAAGGCAGCAGTGAAGATGCAAAGACGATTAAAGTAGCAGCATCTGCAACTCCACACGCTGAAATATTGGAACAGGCAAAATCGATTCTGAAAAAAGAAGGATATCAGCTGGAAGTGACAGTGTTTGATGACTATGTGCAGCCAAATGAAGTTGTAGAGAGCGGAGAATTTGATGCAAACTATTTCCAGCATGTGCCATATCTGGAAAGTTTCAACGAGGAAAAAGGAACTCATCTGGTAGATGCAGGAGATATCCATTATGAGCCATTTGGAATTTATCCAGGAACAAAAAAGAGTCTGGATGAAATTTCCGAAGGTGATAAAATCGCAGTGCCAAATGATACGACAAATGAAGCCAGAGCATTGCTTCTCTTACAGGACAATGGAATTATCACATTAAAAGACGGGGCAGGACTCAATGCAACAGTAAATGATATTGAAGAAAATCCATATAATGTAGAAATTGTAGAACTGGAAGCTGCACAGGTAGCAAGAGTGACCGGAGAAACTGCATATGTAGTACTAAATGGAAACTATGCGCTGGAAGCAGGATATTCTGTAGCCAAAGATGCGCTTGCATATGAAAAATCAGATTCTGAGGCTGCAAAAACATATGTAAACATTATTGCAGTAAAAGAGGGAAATGAAAAAGAGGAAAAGATACAGGCTCTTGTAAAGGCATTGAAATCAGATGAGATTAAAGAATATATCGAAAAAACCTATGACGGAGCTGTGATTCCTTTTGAATAAGCACGACAATTGCACATGAAAATGGAACACTAAGGGCGGACATAACAACAAATCAAAGAAAAATAAAAAAGTTTGAATTTAGACATTGACATTGTGACAACAGTCTAGTATAATCACATATGCACTGTTGGTGCACAACTGAATAAATGCTGTAAGATATTACAGAAATTCAGGCGAGGAGAAATACTCAAGAGGCTGAAGAGGCGCCCCTGCTAAGGGTGTAGGTCGGGAAACCGGCGCGAGGGTTCAAATCCCTCTTTCTCCGTTTAGTGCCTATGCACTAAAATGTATTATCAAAATGGATTTAAAAAGATTCAAAAAAAGTGTTGACAAACGAAGATACACGTGATAATATATTAAAGCTGATTCGAAACAAGCGAAAGTTTGAAAAGAATCACAAAAAAATAAAACAAAAAAGTTCTTGACAAACAGAAAACAACATGATAAAATATCAGAGTTGCTTCTGGAGAAAAGAAACAACAAAGAACCTTGATAATTAAACAATAGACAACAACCTTGAAAATTTCTTAAGAGAAGATTTTTTAAGAACAGCATCTAAGAGATGCACCCGTCACATTTAATGTGACAGACAGTAAAAGGGATGAATTAGCTAGTAGTTAATTCTGACCGGAACGAACACTTTTAACGAGAGTTTGATCCTGGCTCAGGATGAACGCTGGCGGCGTGCTTAACACATGCAAGTCGAGCGAAGCACCTTGACGGATTTCTTCGGATTGAAGCTTGGTGACTGAGCGGCGGACGGGTGAGTAACGCGTGGGTAACCTGCCTCATACAGGGGGATAACAGTTGGAAACGGCTGCTAATACCGCATAAGCGCACAGTACCGCATGGTACCGTGTGAAAAACTCCGGTGGTATGAGATGGACCCGCGTCTGATTAGCTAGTTGGTGGGGTAACGGCCTACCAAGCGACGATCAGTAGCCGACCTGAGAGGGTGACCGGCCACATTGGGACTGAGACACGGCCCAAACTCCTACGGGAGGCAGCAGTGGGGAATATTGCACAATGGGGGAAACCCTGATGCAGCGACGCCGCGTGAGCGATGAAGTATTTCGGTATGTAAAGCTCTATCAGCAGGGAAGAAAATGACGGTACCTGACTAAGAAGCCCCGGCTAACTACGTGCCAGCAGCCGCGGTAATACGTAGGGGGCAAGCGTTATCCGGATTTAC